>ENA-OPCD01000015-OPCD01000015.1-human-gut-metagenome-genome-assembly--contig:-NODE-15-length-110952-cov-7.025204_pt1 | contig 110952 bp, 83 predicted proteins | sample MGYA00241560_ERZ501471 | MGnify/ENA primary metagenome ERZ501471 (study PRJEB25962, sample SAMEA2042578) | human gut metagenome | biome: human gut; feature: human-associated habitat; material: faeces...
TATACGAGGTTTACCGCCTTAGCACCTATGAAACGGTGCTTTTTTGACCGTGATACGGTGAAGAATGCGATATATGAAAAGTGGCTTGACGGAAGATTACTTATAATGAACGCAGGTTGTTTCGGCGACTAAAAAATGTTGCAATGTTTTCCTTTTGTGATATAATAGAACAAAAGGGAGGTAATGGATATGAAGAAATATATAGCAGGTATTGCAACAGGTGTGATTTTATCATGCACGGTAGCTTTGGCGGTAAATTACACCGCAACGGAAAATACGTTTCCTATTCAGTTAAACGGTGAAAACGTTAATGTAGAGGGGTATAATATTGACGGCAGTACATATTTTAAGCTCCGTGATATATCCGATACGGTTGGCGGATTTAATGTTGATTTTAACGATAGTACAATTCAGCTTTCCAAAGACGGATATGTATATGAAACAAAACCGAGTACAAAGGCTTTTGTTTTAGACGATAATGCAAAATCGTTTCTTGCGGAGCAAGGTTATGTAATACCGTATTTTACACAGAACGATTTACAAAGTGAAGATTTTGTAAGAAGTTTTATCTTTTATTATTACACAGAAGGTTATGGTGCGGATACGTCTGATCAATATAAAAACGGATATTTTGAATGGTCCGAAAATTCCGTAAGAGATACTTATAAATTGCTTTTCGGTGCAGATATGCCCGAATATCACCCAACCGATAACGGCAGTGTTTTATATGAAAACGGTAATTATAAAATCAGTGTTTCAAATCGCGGAGACGGCAGATATGAATTTATAAGTGCCGAAAATGTCGGTGACGGAATGGACGTAGTATTTAAAAATACCGATTCAACAGGAACTGATTTCGGAAATGTCACGTTCCGCCTTGTTCCGACAGATAACGCAAACGGATATATAATAACTCAAAAGACAAATTAAAAATTTCAAATAAGGCTTAAAAAGTACATCGAAATTCGATGTACTTTTTTGTATGTCGAAAAGGAGGTTTATATGGGTGTAATTGATAATGCAGTTCAATGGGCGACAGATAGTGCAAATGATGACAGTCACGGTTACAGTTAATCGGTGAGATGGAGACCGCATTATGATTGTTCTTCTTTTGTTATAACGGCATATCAAAATTCGGGAGTACCTGTTAAAGATAATGGCACGACATATACAAGAAAAATTGAAATCACTCATTCACGAAGTACAGCACGCAATACAAGTAAGAGAGGAATTTGCAGTCGGTGAAAGTCCTGATAACGAAAACAGAAATCAAAGCGCAGGAGAAATCGAGGCTGACGATGTCAAGGCAAGACAAAGTATGAGCAAAGAAGAACGGCTTAATGCATTCCCCGAAAGTATGAAACCTAATCTCAATGCAGACATTGTATTTTGGGAGAATGGGAAAGGTACAAACAAAACAAAGTTTTCGTTAAAGGACAATTCAGACAATGAAAACTCTAATATAGACGAAAAAGATGTTGAGGCGATACAGTCAATAGTTCGAAAAAGTATATACGATTTTTCTGATGAAGATATGAAAAAAACAAAAAAAATAGCGGAAAGATATTATTCAGAAATGAAAGAAAAGTCACCATTTTTTAGAGCTTGGTTTGGCGATTGGAGAGCAAATGATAAAACGCCAGTACATGTGGTAACTGAAAAAGATAATTCACGAGGTGTACGCAAAAATATAGATACAGGTTGGGATATAAATGTGTCTGGCAAAGTGTTTAATGAAACGAAAGGGCATAAAGGTCCTAAAAATGTTAGTGCTGTATCACATCTTGATTACATAAACAGCATTGTAGAGAGTGCTATATTATTTGATAGCTATACGATACCAAACACAAATGCAAAATCAAATAATTCAATGATGATGCACAGTCTTTATGCCATTTCAAATATAGGAAATGAAAATGAGTTGGTAAAGCTGTATGTTGAGGAATTAAATAATATAAATAGTAACGGAACGATAAAACGGGCATATCAATTACAGAATATAAATAAAATTCCGTTGGAAAGTAAAAGGTTCAGCAATAATAGCTTAGCCTCATCAGACCAACGGAATAACTATACTATATCAGAATTACATGCACTTGTCAAGCAACATGACAAAAATTTCAAACCTACAGAGGCAAGCAAGGTTGTAAATGAGGATGGAACCCCTAAAGTAGTGTATCATGGAACGGATAAGGGGGGCTTTTATGTGTTCGACCCTAAAATGTCTGACGATAAAATTTCTTTGTTTTTTTCTGATAACAAAGTGACATCAAATAGCTATGCTCAATCTGATAATCAGCAATTATACGAGGTTTATCTTGCAATAAAAAAAACATATGTTATAGACGCAAAAGGACGTATGTGGAATGAGTTAGACGACAAATTAGGAAATACAACACGTGAAATAGCTGAAAAAGCTAAAAACCAAGGTTACGACGGCGTGATAATAGAAAATGTTCGTGATATGGGAGCGGTCGTTATAAATAATACGACAGAGGAGTTTTACAATGATTTCATATCAACAGCAACAGGCGGCAACGAATCGACGGTCGTGTAAGGCAATATATGTTGTGATATTATACCACAACACTTTTGACTGACTAATAAAAAAGTATAACATTTTATCACATTTTATCACTTTTTATCACGTTGATTTTCTTCTCACAAGCACTAAAAAACCGCATAAATACTTGATATTCAAGCATTTATACGGTTTTTTGTGATTTTAAAATTTGGTGACTCGTGAGGGAATCGAACCCTCGTTGCCGGCGTGAGAGGCCGGAGTCTTAACCGCTTGACCAACGAGCCATTAACAGATACTATAATACCACATTAATTTATATTTGTCAATAGAAAAATAGCGGATTTTGAAAAAATATCAAAATCCGCATAATCATCTTTTGGAGCTGTCGATATTTTTGTGACAGGTTTGATAGGTTTATCTGTAAAGTGGGTATTTATCGCAAAGAGCCTTAACTCTTGTCTTAACTTCTTCTTTATTATTTTCAAAGTCTTTGATTGTCATAGCGATAAGTTTACCGACTTCGACCATATCTTCTTCTTTAAAACCTCTTGAAGTTGAGGCAGGAGTACCAATTCTGATACCGCTTGTAACGAACGGACTCTTTGTATCAAACGGAATTGCGTTTTTATTTACTGTAATACCGACTTCGTCAAGCATTTTTTCAGCTTCTTTACCTGTAACGCCTGTATCTGTAAGGTTTACAAGCATAAGGTGGTTATCAGTACCGCCGCTTACAAGTTTAAAGCCTTCTGCCATAAGTGTATCTGCAAGAACTGATGCATTTTTAACAACCTGTTCTGCGTATGTCTTAAAGCTTGGGTCAAGTGCTTCTTTAAAGCATACTGCCTTAGCTGCGATTGTGTGCATTAGAGGACCGCCTTGAATACCCGGGAAGATAGCCTTATTAATCTTAACAGCGATTTCTTCGTTATTTGTAAGAATAAGACCGCCGCGAGGACCTCTTAGAGTCTTGTGAGTTGTTGTAGTAACAACGTCTGCATACGGCATTGGTGACGGATGGCAACCTGCTGCAACAAGTCCTGCGATATGTGCCATATCAACCATAAAGTATGCACCGACTTCGCTTGCAATATCGGCAAATTTCTTGAAATCAATAATTCTTGGATAAGCTGACGCACCTGCAAGGATAAGTTTTGGCTTACATTCAAGTGCTATACGTCTTACTTCGTCATAATCTATTGTGTTAGTATCTTCTGTAACACCGTAAGGTACAATGTTAAAATACTTACCGGACATATTAACAGGACTTCCGTGACTAAGGTGACCGCCGTGAGCAAGGCTCATTGAAAGAACTGTGTCGCCCGGTGTAAGAAGTGCAAAGAATACAGCCATATTAGCCTGAGCACCTGAGTGTGCCTGAACATTTGCATAGTCTGCGCCGAATAATTCTTTTGCTCTTTCGATAGCAAGTGTTTCTACAACGTCAACGTATTCGCAACCGCCGTAGTAACGTTTTCCCGGATAACCCTCTGCATATTTGTTTGTAAGCGGTGAGCCGTTAGCCTCCATAATTCTTTCCGATACAAAGTTTTCAGACGCAATAAGTTCAATTTTATTGTTCTGACGATTTGTTTCGTCTTGAATTGCCGCATAAATTTCCGGATCAAAAGATTTCATCTTTTCGTATTTTTCCATTTTCCCATTTCCTTTCGTATAAAAAGTGTTGAGTTGAAAACAACTTTATGTAATATTATATATGTTATTTAATAAAAGTGCAAGTCTTTGTTGCAAATTTTTACGAAAAATTATATAATGTACTTATCAGAAAAATTGAATTGAGGTGATTTCTTTGACGAAGAAAGAACGAGTTTTGAAATTGCGAGAGCTTTTGGACAAGGCATATCCCGATGTCAAATGTTCGCTTAATTACACAACACCGCTTGAAATGCTTATTGCCACTCAAATGTCGGCACAATGTACCGACGCAAGAGTTAATATAATTACCGAAACACTTTTTAAAAAGTATAGGAATGCAGAAGATTTTGCAAATGCGGATTATGACGAGCTTTGTGAAGATATAAAATCGGCGGGATTTTACCGCAACAAGGCGAAAAATATAATCTTGTGCTGTCAAAGGCTTATTGACGTTTACGGCGGGGAAGTACCCGATACAATGGAGGACTTGACAAGTCTTGCCGGAACGGGCAGAAAAACAGCAAACCTTGTACTTGGCGATATATTCGGTAAGCCTGCTGTTGTGGTTGATACGCACTGTAAGCGGATTGCAAAGCGTATAGGTCTTACAACGAACGACGATCCTACAAAAGTCGAAATGGACTTGAAAAAGATTGTACCGCCCGATTATCAGCTTAGAATGTGCCATCAGTTTGTGGCACACGGTCGTGCGGTATGTACGGCAAGAAACCCTAAATGTGCGGTATGTCCTATTAAGGAAGTTTGCAAAAGTGCGGGAAAATGCTGAATTGTTAAAAATAAAGCAGACAAAATCATAAACGATTTTGTCTGCTTTTGCATTTATTTTACTTTATATATCTGTATTGAATTTTCATCATATATTTTTTCAAACTGTGAAAGTGAATTGTAATTTATATTAAAATCTTGTTTTTCGTTGTTTCCTACATAAATATATGAAATGTTGTTTTCATCTGCAAATGACTTTAACTGTTGAGAAGAACCCTCATATGCCGTTTTTAATTCTTCACTTCTCTTAGTATATTCTTCTCCGAACCCGTGGAAATGCACATACAACGAAGAACCTACATATATTGTTCTTCCGGCAAGTGAAACTACAGGGTTAATGTGATTTGTACTTGTCATAAACACACCGTTTGCGTCGGTGTTGTCTTTAATATATTCAGAAACTTCAATATCAGCGGCACTATATGTCTGATACATTGCACCTGAGTGATATTCGCGAATAATTGTCATAACTCCTGACAGAGTAGCGGAAATAATAACCAATGCCGCAAGGAAACCGCGTAAATTGATACCTTTAAGTTTATTATAAATAAGTACAAGATATTCCGAAACAATGATTACCGCAATCATATATGCTATGTAGAACAGTTTGTTGTTATCATAATCGTTAGGCTGGAACAATATAAGTTCGGCGATTAAGAACAACAATCCGCAGCTAAGCACTAATTTTTTATTATCCTTTGATGTATTGAAAAACGCAGGGATAATGAATAAGAAAGGAATTCCCCAATTCTTGATATAGAACCATAAATACGGATCAGCCTCATTTACCCAGTTAAATGAATATCTTAGGAATGAACTGTTTCCCGAAGTTTGTGAGAATGTCCAGAAGAAAAGCTGTGGCATAGCAAGTACAAGAGTGATGCCTCCGAAGTATATCCAACGCATAATATAGCTTTTCTTGTCTTTTTCATCGTAAAGATAAAGGAAGAACATTCCGGCACTTATAATTCCGAGTGCAAGCAATGAATGTGTGTGTATCATCGGCATACAGCCGGCGACAACTCCGAGAATAATGAAATAAGATGTCTTTTTATTCTTTACCGCATTTACAAGCATTTCAAGTTCAAACAGGATTACGCACCAACCAGCCATTGTTGTTCTTTGTGGTATAATCATATCGCAAATGACATTTGACCAACGTATATTGTGTTCATTATAGTTTGTCGGTGTCTGGTAGTATTCCGTAAAGAACTTTGTAAAGTTTGACGGGTCTTCTTTTGCACTCTCAAAGAAATACGCAAAACCAAATCCGCCGTTTAAGAAGAAGAACAATGTTGCAATAACAGATACGGTTGTACTCTTGGTAAGGGAGAATGAAAGAATGTAAAATCCCATTACTATACAAAGTGCAAATATAAAGCTTGGAATAAGTACGGCAATTCTAAGCGGACAACCGAACATATACAGGCTTGAAGAAAGCGAATCAATAAGGAACGGATAGTTTAATCTTGTTCCCGAAAGGAAACAGTATTCCGGCGGAAATGATTTTTGTTCGGCTATTGATGTAACAAATCCAAGGTGCATTTGTAAGTCACCGTATGTAGACTGTCCCGAGCTTACAGCACCGTTGGCATAAGGTGCAAGGATATGGTTTACCATAAGCAAGCATATTAACAGTGTGACAGGTATAATCAAAAACAGAAAAATCTTATTTGATATAACCACGTTTTCTTTGCATACAAGATGTTTCTTTAAATATACTGTTTTCTCAGAAAAAATACTTTGCACAACGTCTTTGTGCTTAATTCCCAATACAACTATCGGTATAATCGCCGCAATAAGTAAAAGTATGTGGCTTATGTATGTGAATTTAAAAATCAAGGCAAACGGAATAATTCCTGCCATAAGTATTATATTGCCGAAAACAAGTCCCGACCATAGTTTGTAATAAATATCTTTTTCTTTGAAGAACATCGAACTGTAAATAAATCCGATGATAAGAAAAAGCAAATAATAAATAACTCCTAACAATTAAATCACCTCTGTTTAATAATTATTGTACAAAAAACATAATTGAGCCGACTAAATTAATCGCAAGACCGATAAAGAATAGGGGATAATTGAAACTTTCCCAATCATTATCCTTCGGCAGTAATATAACCGTTCCTATAAATATAATAGGAAGAACGTCATTTGTGTATCTGTTACCGAAATGCGCACCGCCCATTGTTTTGTGTGCAGTTATTGAAAGAAGTTCGATTATTGCGATTGCCAAAACAAGAAGCGTAAATTTCATATCAAATTTTTCGTGCTTTATAATTGAACGTGCAATATATATCAAGTAAGATATAAATATCGGACTCACCAAGAATATGCACATTCCGTTGGCGTAAGTGTATTGCCAAATTCCGCCCTGCGTTTGGGGAACAGAAAACATATTTTTCAGATTTTCAGCCATATATCCGATATTGAATTGACCGAGTTCCGAACGTGTAAATTCCGGCAGATAGTTGTGACCGAATTCCGTGATATTGCCGAAACGAGCGAAGTTTAAAATCATATACGATAATGCAATGACCGCCACAGGAACAAGGGCGAGATAACGCTTTTTTATAATATCGATGATTTTATCTTCTGGGTTGACTGATTTGTGTGCGTTGTATATCAGATATAGAAGTGCAGGCAGATATAATATTTGAAACGGTCTGCAACCTACCGCACATGCCCAAAATGCAAGTGAAAGACCTATTTTGTTTTTCAAAGCATAGTATATTGCCATAAGACTTAATGTAAAAGCCATATTTTGAGCGATAAACCATACCCAAGCATTTTGTGCAGTCATAAGCCAGTTTGAACCGACTGTAAGAAGTAATGTGAAAAATATTGCGGTTTTACTTTCAATATCAAAATGCTTTAATATCTTAAATGCGTATACCGCTCCCAAAAGCGATACCGCAAATGCAATCATACTGTCACAACTGTTCCAGCCGATAAGCACAAACGGCAGCATAGCATAAGACGGAAACGGCGGAAAGCTTACATAATATTTATTATTGAAAATCGCAAGCTCAAGATACGGATAGTCACGCCCTAAATCAAGTCTGCCCTCAAGCCAAGACTGAGCTTGAAGTATGTACGAATTATATGGCTGTGATTTCCAAGGCCATTGTCCCGTAAATGTCCAGGCGACGAAGAAAACGGCTGTAACACAAAGACAAAGTACAAGAATATTTATATAGTCCGTATTTTTTGTTTTTAATGGTTTTACTGTGCTCATATTAATCCTCCGTTATAAAATTTGTTTCCAACACAAGTATCCTGTCAAATAAATGCCTAAACCTATTGCCAATGAGGCTGTGATAATAGGTTCTGTCCATTTGTGTCGTTCCGAAAAATCTGAAAGGAAAAGGAATGCCGGAATTGCACAAGTCATATATCTCGGAACGCTTATAACCCAGTCGAAACTTGTGTTTAAAATCAGATACACAACGAGATATGCAGTGTACATACTTTTGTGCTTTCTGATACCGTAAAATAAATTTGCGGTTACAAAAATTATTGCAGCCAAAGACGGAATCCATACAGACGCAAGCATATCTTTGTCAGTACCCAAATTTAATTTTGAAACGATTGAATTGATACCCGTTCCGAAATATGCGGAGCCGTGTCCCCAAATTGTTCGTTGATATTCAAGGAATTTAAAGCAGTCGCCTGTGACTTTATAGTTACAGAACAGATAAATTCCTGTTCCAAGTAGCATTAAAAATATCCAAAGTCCTTTGGAGTAGAAAAGTTGCCATACTGTTTTTATATCCTTGTTTTTAAGCTTTTCAAATATTTTGTAATGTTCAAGCCATTCAACTGCCGCAGGTATCGCAAGCAGTATTCCGAGCATTCTCGACAGTGCTGCCGCGGCACCCCATATACCGACAAGGTACCACTTATGTTTTCTTATATAATATAAAGTTGCAGCAGATGTGAAAAGCAACATACTTTCATTCATAAGTGTTCCGAAAAACAGTGCGTGTGGAAATACCGACATATACACTATTGCACGAACGGCAACAGATTTACTGTAATCTATTGAAAACAGTTTGTATAGGAAACAGCACGCACCCGAATACAGTGCGAATGAAGTCAAAAGTCCGCTTACTCTCAAATCTCTGAAAATAATATTGACAATCCTCATAAGCCAAGGATATAACGGAAAAAATGCAAGAGTTGTAAAATTTTCACCTTCCGTATAGTATGTATATCCGCCTGTAGCAATGCGAACGTAGTTATTTGCGTCCCATTTCATATACTGTTCAAGTATATCGCCAAAACTGTTTATGTTGTCATTGAACATATATATTATCACTACGGAAAACAAAAATACTATAATTCTGAAAGAGAATGCCAAAAGAAATACGCATAGTATATCCTTTTTTGTGGTTTTATAATTTGATGAAGTACCTTTGTAACAAGTCAATTCAGATATGTATTTGTTGTTTGAAAATTGAATACCTGAATTTGTTACAACTCTTAATGCTATAATAAGTACGGCACTCCAAATGATTATACTTGATAAAATAGAAGTAAACATTTATAAAGCTCCTTATATTAAAGTCCTAAAATAAAAAGCGTATAACCTCTGCAAATGCAATGGTTGAAAACGCTTTTTATAGTTTTATTCATCATACATTAAACCTAAACAAAACAATATCTCCGTCTTTCATAACGTAGTCTTTACCCTCACTTCTTACAAGACCTTTTTCCTTAGCGGCTGTCATACTTCCGCATTCCATAAGGTCGTCATAGTGAACAACTTCCGCACGGATAAATCCACGCTCAAAGTCTGTATGAATTTTACCTGCCGCTTGAGGTGCTTTTGTTCCTTTTGTGATAGTCCATGCACGAACTTCAGGTTCGCCGGCTGTAAGGTAACTGATAAGACCAAGCAATGTGTAGCTTGCTTTGATAAGTCTGTCAAGACCTGATTCGCTCATATTAAGTTCTTCAAGGAACATTGCCTTTTCATCACCGTCAAGCTGAGAAATTTCTTCTTCTATTCTTGCACTTACAGGCATAACCTGTGAGCCTTCTTTTGCGGCAAGTTCTTTAACTCTGTTTACAAATTCGTTGTTTTCGATACCTTTTGAGAAATCGTCCTCCGCAACGTTTGCGGCATAGATAACCGGCTTCATTGAAATAAGCGAAATTTCTTTCATTATAGCCATTTCGTCGTCTGTGTATTCAATACTTCTTGCAGGAAGTCCTTCTTCCAAAGTCGCTTTAACTCTTTCCAAAAGTGCAAGTTCTGTTGCAAGTGACTTGTCGCCCTTCATAGCTTTCTTTGTACGGTCAATTCTTCTCTCAATCATTTCAATATCAGAGAAAATAAGTTCAAGACTGATAGTTTCAATATCGCGGATAGGGTCGATTGAACCGTCAACGTGAGTGATGTTTGCATCCTCAAAACAACGTACAACGTGAACAATAGCGTCAACCTCACGAATGTGAGATAAGAACTTGTTTCCAAGACCCTCACCCTTTGAAGCACCTTTTACAAGACCCGCTATGTCAACAAATTCGATATAGGCGTGAGTAACTTTCTTAGGGTGATACATTTCTGCAAGTTTGTCAAGACGTTCGTCAGGAACGTCAACTATACCGACATTCGGCTCAATCGTACAGAACGGATAGTTTGCCGATTCTGCACCTGCCTGAGTTATTGCATTAAATAATGTTGATTTACCTACGTTAGGTAAGCCTACGATTCCAAGTTTCATTATGTTTTTCGTCCTTTCGTAGTGCCTGAAAATATATTCGACACCAATTTGTGAAAATTTTATGAATTTATTATATAACATTTAAAACATTTTCGCAATACTCTTTATTATTTTTTCGGTTTATGGTATAATAAATGTATCATATTAAGATGAAAAAACAGGAGGACAAAATAATGGCTAACAATAAGGTACTTATAGTAGATGACGATGAACATATAGTAGAACTTATAAAACTTTATATGGACAAAGAGGGGTTTGATACCGTTACCGCAAACAACGGTAAAAAAGCCGTTGAACTTTTTAAGTCAGAGGCACCGGCTATTGTAATTCTTGATGTTATGATGCCTGAAATGGACGGATGGCAGGTGTGCCGTGAAATCAGACGTGTAAGTAATATTCCTATTATAATGCTTACCGCAAAAGGCGAAACATTCGATAAGGTGCTTGGTTTGGAACTCGGTGCGGACGATTATATGGTTAAGCCTTTTGAGCCGAAAGAACTTCTTGCAAGAGTTAAGGCTGTGTTGAGAAGAAGTGATACAAAGGAATCAAATGCGGAAAAAGAAATTGTTTTCCCTAACCTTACAATAAACCTTTCAAACTACGAACTTAAAATAAACGGAAATATAGTTGAGGTACCGCCGAAAGAACTTGAACTTTTGTATTTCCTTGCGTCAAACCCGAACAGAGTGTTCACGCGTGAACAGCTTTTGGAAGAAGTATGGGGATTTGATTATTTCGGTGATTCGCGTACAGTTGACGTTCATATAAAAAGACTTAGAGAAAAACTTGAGGGCGTTGAGGCAAATTGGCAGCTGAAAACCGTATGGGGCGTAGGTTATAAATTCGAGGTAAGATAATGTTTAAGAGTATTTTGGGACGTTTGTTTTGGACGTATGCTATAATACTTATGCTTGTTTTTACGTCGGTTGCGGTTACGGTCGGTATATTTGTAAATCATTTTGCAATAAGCACTCATATGAATAATGTTATAAGCGTATCGCAGAATTTGGAGTACTGGACAGGATCACTGCAAATAGAAGATACCGATTATCGTGCAAGAGCGGCATATAAACAGCTTTTAAGGTCGTGGGGCAGCTTTTTGAACTCTGATATTATAGTAACTAATTCAAACGGTGAAGTTTTGGAAAGTACAACAAGTTCCGCGACCGTTCCGGACGAACTTGTACATATTGTAACAAACGGAAATATCGTAAAGAAATACAGCACATTAAACGGTTCGTATAAAAATAAAATGATGGTTATAGGTGTACCGATTAAATATCAGGGAGGTATTGTCGGAGCGTCATTTTATGTGACAGGCATTTTTGATATAAGAAAAACTACGCTTGAGTTGTTTATGATGGTTATTATTACATCACTGTTTTCTGTATTGGCAGCATTTGTACTTGTGTATATGCAGTCGAAGAAAATCTCAAAACCGATAGAGGAGATTAATAAGGCTGCAAGGGGAATTGCGTCAGGTAAGTTTGACAAACGTGTTGAGGTGACAAGTGCCGATGAAATAGGACAGCTTGCGTCAAGTTTTAACTTTATGGCGGATTCCATAGAGGCATTGGAGGATACAAGAAGTGAGTTTATAAGCGACGTATCGCATGAACTCAGAACTCCTATGACAAGTATTTCGGGATTTATCGAGGGTATTTTGGACGGTACAATTCCGCCCGAAAAAGAAAAGGAATATCTTAAAATCGTGCTTGACGAATCAAAACGTCTTACGAAAATGGTTAATGATATGCTTGAAATGTCAAAAATGTCGTCAAGCGAATATAAACTTGATGTGTCTGAATTTGATTTGAACGAGCTTACAAGAATTTGTATAATTGGTTTGTGTAACAGAATTGACGAGAAAAATCTTGAACTTAATGTTGATTTTGAAGATGACATTTTGAAAGTTATAGCAGATAAAGACGCGATAAAACGAGTTGTCATAAACTTGCTTGACAATGCGATAAAATTCAGTTATCCGAATACGACAATCGGTATAAGAACATGGATTGAGGACGGCAGAGCGAGATTTTGCGTAGGTAATTTCGGTGACGGAATAAGCGGTGCGGATTTGAGCAATATTTTCAATCGTTTCTATAAAACCGACAAGTCACGCGTAAATGAAAAGAGCGGTGCGGGACTGGGTTTGTCGTTTGTTAAAAATATTATGACATTGCATAAGCAAAACGTTTGGGTTGAAAGTGTCGATACAAAGGAAGGCTCAACGGTTAAATATACAAAATTCACGTTCACACTTGAACTTGCGTGATTTTGGTATTGACTGACAATGAAAATAGGTGTAAAATAGTATTATATGAATTTCAAGGAGGAAAAATTTAATGGCTGAATTACGTTGGAACCCACTAATAAAGGATTGGGTAATGATTGCATCACACCGTCAGAACAGACCTCAGATGCCAAAGGATTGGTGTCCGTTCTGTCCGGGTTCGGGAAAGGTTCCTGACCACTTTACAGTGTATGAATATGATAATGATTTCCCTGCACTTTCACAAAATCCGCCTGTACCGGATGATGTTGAAACAAGAATTTACAAGACAAAGCCAGCATACGGCAAGTGCGAAGTTATTTTGTACTCACCGGAGCATACTGTAACATTGCCGGAGCTTCCTGTTGACCATATCAGAGAACTTGTTGATTTGTGGACAGAAAGATTTGTTGAAATAAGCAAGGACGAAAAGATTAAGTATGTATTTATTTTTGAAAACAGAGGTGACGTTGTAGGTGTTACAATGCCTCACCCTCACGGTCAGATTTACGGTTATTCTGTAATTCCGAAGAAATTACAGCTTGAAATGGAATCATGTAAGGAACATTTTGACGAAACACATAACTGTCTAATCTGCGATATGCTTGAAGATGAAATGAACTGCGGTGACAGAATTATTATGGAAAATGAAGATTTCGTTACATTCCTGCCATTCTTCAGTGAATATCCTTACGGTATGTACATAGCCGCAAAGCGTCACGTACAGAATTTGTCACAGCTTACAGACAGTGAAAAGACAAATCTTGCAAAGATATTAAAGGAAACAACAGGTACATTCGACAGTTTGTTTGATTATAAGTTCCCTTATATGATGTGTATGTATCAAAACCCTGTAAACGGTGAAGATGTATCTGATTATTACCACTTCCATATCGCATTCTATCCGCCGATGAGAAGTGCAGATAAGATTAAGTATAACGCATCTTCTGAAACAGGTGCTTGGGCTCACTGTAACACAACTGCTCCTGAAGCAATGGCTGTTGAACTTAGAGCCGCACACGAAAAATTTCTTAAAAAAATGAACGGCTAAACCGAATGAGTCTGTCGACAATTTATCGACAGACTCATTTTTTGTTTAAAAAGTGTCACATACACAAAAAGTCGGTTTATAGCCGATTGTGTTTTCAAAATCGCTTTTAATCATATTTATTGCATAATCGACCTTATCTTCTTCAACGATTGCCCAAATACCTTTATCCTGACATCTTGCGGCGGCTATGCCGTCTGTATTGCGTGCAGTATTTGCAAGGAATTTATGTTCTGTGCCAATATCCCAAAAACGTTCCATGGATTGTTCCGAATTGTTTATTTCACGGAAAAGTGTTTTTATATCACATCGTTTTAATGTGGCGGAAACGGTATTAATGCGTGTATTTTCGGTGGATAGGTGATACATATATTTAGCCGCTTTGCTGTTTTTAAACGATGATTTTGCGGTGCTCAGTATTTCGGGCGTCAAGTCTGATATTGAATTGATGTGAGGGTATAATCTTCGTATTTCGGACATAGCATATTTAATGTGCTTTGAATGGTCGCTTAACGGTTCTGTGCAGTGTGCAGTAAGAATTTTGTAGCCGGAAAGCGGTAACGGCAGGTTTTTTGGCTCACCACTGTTCATAAGTGTACAGTAGCCTTTTTTAGAAAAAAGTACGGCGAGATAAGGCGTTAAATCGTCGTTTAATGCACATATTGCGGCGGTTTCAAGAGGGGTGAGTTCTATATCACTTACTTGCATAAGTGATTTTATCAGTGCAGCCGAAAAAGCGTGTTTTGAGGATATAAAATTCGGTATCGTGTTATTGTACAGTATTTCTGCACCTTTTAAACCGCTGTTTTCAAGTGCGTGTATTAACTCGGCAAAGAATTTTGTTTTGCCTTTAAAAAGGTCTGTGGACGTGCCGAAAGGGTATTGCAGACATTTGTCTGTGGTGGTGTTTTCGATTTTTACATAGTTGCCGCCGCTTTTTCGTGCGAATATTTCAACTCGCATTGATAATGTACAGCATAACGACGGTGCAGTGGGTATATCTGTATGTCCGAGAAGTGTGCATAATGCACCGTATGAGGTGTAGTGAAGAAATTTGCCTGATGTTTCGTACCGCTTGTAAAAGTCCTCTTTTAAAGTGAGAAAATTCAAAAAAATCACTCCTTTTTATTAGCTTGCCCATAATTTTGAATTAAATTCATTGTTGATTTGACGTTGCTTTAATCTCAGATAAATGAAAGGCTCCCCTTGAGGGAAGCTGTCGACAAAGTCGGCTGAGGGGTGGCTAAAATAAGAACATCACACGAATAGAAAATCCACCACACCACCGCAAGCGGCCCCCCCTCTCCTCAAGGAGAGGCAAGGGACGACGAGGCACCGTACCGTACAAGTTGGGAAATCCATACTAAAAGGCTCCTCTCGAGTGGAGCTGTCGACAAAGACGATTGAGGGGCTAAATATATATATTTTTTTTGGTGAACGATGACCGCCTCTACGAATGTTTTGCTTGAGGGTAGAAATTAGTGTTAAAATCCCAATACAGCTTGACAATTCACTCAAAAAAAGTTATAATAGTTAAATCGTAAGTGAAAATAAGAGAGGAATGACATAAAATGGCTGATGAAAAGGAATTTGTTTTAACACGAGAAGGTAAATTGGAACTTGAAAACGAACTTGATACTTTAAAGAATGTCACAAGAAAAGAAGTATCTGAAAAAATTAAAGAGGCTCGTTCATTTGGTGACCTTTCGGAAAATGCCGAATATGATGAAGCAAAAAATGAACAGGCAGAAGTAGAGGCAAGAATTAACGAAATCGAATATATGCTTAAATATGCAAGAGTTATTGACGATGAAGAAATCAAGTCAGACGTTGTAACTCCGGGTTCAAAGGTTGTTCTTGCGATATTCGGCGGTGAAGAAAAGTACACAATCGTCGGTTCAACAGAGGCTGATCCTTACAAGAACAAGCTGTCATACGAATCACCTATCGGTGCGGCTTGTCTTAACAGAGCGGCAGGTGAAACTGTAAAGGCAAACACTCCCGGCGGTGAGATTGAATTTAAAATTCTTTCTATTGAAAAATAATCAAAAAATAATTTAATAAGAAATTTAAGTGCGGTATTTGAATACCGCACTGTTTTTTTGCATAAATTTTCTTAGGGGGTGAGGCTATGAGAAATATACGGAATATTTTAAGCGTTGTATGCGGTTATGCGGCGGCGGTTATCGGTGCAGGTTTTGCGTCGGGACAGGAGATTATAAGCTTTTTTGTGAAATACGGAAAATACAGTATTATAGGTGTATTGCTTTCGTGTATTATTTTTTCGGTGTTTGCGTATGCGGTTTTATCGGTGTGTGTAGAAAAAAATATAGAAACTTATTCGGATTATCTGAACAATTTTTTTAGACATAATATAAGAAAAATTGTCGAAATTATAACTTTACTTTTTGCAATATCCACAGTATGCGTTATGACGGCGTGTGCAGGGGAAATGTTTTTTATATTGTTCGGAATTAAAAAAATATTCGGTGCAATTATTTTTAATGCAGTATGCGGAATGATATGTTTTATGAACAATAAAAAAATTATGGGTATAAATTCGATTTTGGGTGCAATAATAATTTTCGGTATCATTTTTTGTTGTTTCTATATATTGAGATTTCGAGAACATCAAGTTTTTTCAAATGAAGTTAAAATGACTGTTTCAAGTATTTCATATGCCGGATACAATCTTATAACAACAGGTGCAATTCTTGCGGGTATGAGCCGTTTTTTACAGGACAGGAAAGAGGCGGCACTGGCAAGCGTTATGTCCGGAGTGGTGCTGTTTGTTATGATGTTACTTATATGGACTGTGCTTGAAATATATTACGGCAAAATAAATCTCGGAGAAATACCTATGCTCACAATGGCTCTCAGACAAAACAAAGTGTTTGGGGCGATTTACGGAATAATGCTTTTCTTTGCGGTCATTACCACAGATGTATCAAACGGATTTAACGTACTTGACATAGCAAGCAGAAAAATAGGGAAGAATGTTGTTGTATTCTTTATGACTGTAATTGCGGTTGCTATGAGCGGTGCGGGGTTTTCTAAAATTATAAATACAGCTTACAGACTTTGCGGTTACGGCGGATTGGTGCTTGTTTTCTATGTTATTTATAATTTTATAAAAAATATGAATAAAGTAGAAAATGAACGTAAAAATGAGAATACAAAAGTAAAATTAGCAAAAAACAAACATAATCGACTGTAATCGAGGTTTACAAAACTAAATATCTTTGCTATTATATACAAGTCGTTTGGCGAGAGCAAAACGGCAGAGAACATACGTCGGGATGTAGCGCAGTTTGGTAGCGCATCTGGTTTGGGACCAGAGGGCCGCAGGTTCGAATCCTGTCATCCCGACCAAAAAGTATGGGAGTTTAGCTCAGCTGGGAGAGCGTCTGCCTTACAAGCAGGATGTCACAGGTTCGAGCCCTGTAACTCCCACCACTTTTTAAATAATGTTCTTAAATATGATGCTGGTGTAGCTCAATTGGTAGAGCAGCTGATTTGTAATCAGCAGGTCGCGGGTTCGAGTCCCATCACCAGCTCCACAAACAGGGATAAGCTTTTGTTTATCCCTAACACATGGGAGAGTTCCCGAGCGGCCAAAGGGGGCAGACTGTAAATCTGTTGTCTTCGACTTCGATGGTTCGAATCCATCCTCTCCCACCACATCAGAGCAAGCTGTATACAGCTTGCTCTGATTTTTTGTATAATATTGTTTTGAACGTTTTTGAACGGAATATTTGATATTTTTCTTTGATTTGGTTTCGCAAATTTGGTGTATTTTTGAATGCAAAATAAAACAAAATTTTTTGTAACAATTTGTAACAACTTCTTAAATCATTTAAACAATTTTGTAAGTCTGTTGTTGTTGTAATAAATATTCATACGGCGTATAATAGACTTATAAAGAGAACAGGAAATGAATGAAAGGGAGTGTCAAATATGAAGAAGAAAATGTTAGTTGCGGCGCTTATGCTTATAGTTATGATGACTCAAATCAGTGCATTCGCTTCATCATATGCGACATATGCCGTTCATAATGAGAAAGCTGTTCTGAAAGCTGCGGATAATCTCGGCAAATATGCGGTAATACCAAAGGAACTTGAAGGTGTGACGGTAGAGGGAATCGGAGCGGATGCCTTTAAAAACAACAAAGAGTTGAAAGGTATAGAAATTCCCGAAACAGTGTCATATATCGAATGGGGAGCATTTGAAGGTTGTGATAATCTTACTGATATAAATATACCTCAAAATGTGATGAAGATTGAAGATATGACATTTGCTGACTGCACAAGCCTTGAAAATATCAAGTTACCCGAAAAATTACAGGAAATCGGAGTGAAAGCATTTTCAAACACAGATTTAAAGGAAATCGTAATTCCTGACGGCACGAAAGCCATAGATATAAAAGCATTTGAAAATTGCAAAAATCTTAAAACCGTAGTTTTGCCAAAGAGCGTTGAATATATTGCTGTCGGAGCGTTTGACGGCTGTGAAAAAGTCAACGTGAAATGTGTAAAAGGCACATATGCCGAAGAATATCTGAAAGCTAACAAAATTTCATATATTGCACATTAGTATAAAAATTTAATATGGGTTAATAATTAAAGGGTGGTATGGAAATATCACCCTTTTTGCGTGCTGATGAATTATCTGAAATGCAATTTGACTTTTGGATATGTATGTAAAGTTTACAAATAGTTTAAAAACATAAAGTGTTTTTTCTATTGACGAGAGTAAGTTTGAATGGTATAATTAAAATATATTGTATTTTTTTGAAACATAGATGAATATTTTTGGAGGTTACAGAGTGAAAGTTAAATTTAATGTAAAAAGATATTTTCAAGTGCTTGGAATATCACTCGCAGTGATTATTGCCGCGGCAGCTGTCTGTATGGGAATTGACTTTTCGGGCTTAAACAATGAGGAAGCGGTGGACAACACTTCGACTGTTGAGGCGGCAGACGGAAAGATAAACGTTTTACTTATGGGTGTTGACGTTGACGGCTTGAGAACAGACGCAATAATGCTGGCAAGTTTTGATACCGAAACAAAAGAGGTGAATATGCTCTCAATTCCTCGTGATACAAAAATGTATATAGGAAACCGTTATCAAAAAATTAACGCCGCACACGCATTTGTGGATGAAAGCGGAGAAATCGGCGGCGCGACAGCAACTTGTGAGGCGGTAACGAGAATAACGGGTATTCCGATAAATTACTATGTTGATTTCAGCTTTGACGCTGTTGCTCACGTTATAGACGAACTTGGTCCTATTGAATTTACAATTCCGGACCTTTATGGCGACGGTGTAGGTATGGTATATGATGACCCTGTACAGAGTCTGCATATAAATCTTCCGCCGGGAGACTATCAGCTGAACGGTCAGCAGGCTGTATGGCTTATGCGTTACAGACACGGTAATGTCAATCCGTCAACCGGTGTATTTAAAGGTTATGTAAACGGTGACAGTGACAGAGTTGAAATGCAGCAGAAATTCCTGAAAGCTGTTGTAGACCAAAAGGTTAATGCATCTTTGATTTTGAAAATTCCTTCAATATTCAAGGATATAAGCTCTGAAATTAAGACAAACTTTACAGTAAGTGAAGTTATTAAGTATTCAAAATATTTGGCTGATTTCTCAAGCGTGAATATTCATTCGTATTCATTGCCTGGTGAATATAGTTCAGATTCAGCGAACGGCGACGTTTGGATACCTAATATGGACGAAATCAGAACGATGGTACAAGATGTGTTCGGTTATCCTGCAGATAATATCACAACGGACAATCCTAAAAATGCTACAAGAGAGAGCGGTAGTTCTTCATCAAGCGGTATATCTTCAAGCTCGTCAAACACTTCGAATTCATCAAATTCATCAAATTCATCGAACTCAAAAAGCAGAAGTTCAAATTCATCATACAGTTCATCGGGAACTTCGGGTTCATCAAGCTCAGGTACCTCAAACAGTTCATCAAGCTCATCATCCGGTTCATCAAACTCATCATCCGGTTCGTCATCAAATCATGAAACGACCGAAGAAAGTACGGGAACATCAAGTTCTTCTCACGAGAGTACAGGCGAAAGATATGAATAAAGCGAAGAATCAAGTGGTGAATCTTCGAGTCCTGAATACAGTAGCAGTGAAAGCAATGACGGCAGCGATGAATAATAAAGATAAAATCACAAAAAAGTCTTGAAATTGTTGGATTTATGTGATATAATATCTTTTAAAGAGGAATATACTATATTCAGAAAGAGTGGGTTTACCCACTCTTTCATATTTATATGAAAAGATTTTTTGAAAAGTTACGGAGGTACAAATGGCTAACGGAACAGAAATCCGAGCACTTGAACTCGGAGAACAAATTGCACAGAAACAAAATGTATATATTGTTGATGTGACATACAAAAAAGCCGACGACACTTATTCGCTATGCTATTATATTGACAAAGAGGGCGGAATTGGTATAGACGAATGTGAATTGTTTTCAAAGGCAGTAGAGGAACTTCTTGACGCGGAAGATTTTATTGAAGAAAATTATACGCTTGAAGTTTCGTCACCGGGGGCAGACAGAAAACTTACAAAGGAACGTGAATTTCTTTATTATATCGGCAGAGAGGTTGACGTAAAGCTTTACAAAGCAGAAAAAGGCGTAAAGGAATTTACAGGCGTTTTAAAGGATTACAAGGATAAAACAGCATTTGTTGAACTTGATGGGGAAGTGAAAGAAATACCTGTTAAGCAAGCAGTTTATATAAGATTATCATTTAAGTTTTAGAGAGGAAGATTTATAAAAATGGAAAAGGGATTATTTGAGGTTCTTACGGAAATCTGTAACGAAAAGGGCATAAGTCAAGAAGTGCTTATAGACGCTCTTGAAGCGGCTCTTGTTGCGGCATATAAGAAAAACTTTTATTCAGCACAAAACGTTGAGGTTTCAATAGACAGAGAAAGCGGAACTGTAAAGGTATTTGCAAAGAAAGAAGTTGTTGACCTTGTATATGACGAATTTGAAGAAATTTCACTTGAGGACGCAAGAGCAATCAACGGTAATTATCAAATCGGTGATATGGTAAATATAGAAGTAACACCGAAAGATTTCGGCAGAATCAGTGCAATGACTGCAAAACAAGTTGTTACGCAGAGAATAAGAGAGGCTGAAAGAGGAATAATTTACAGTGAATACACCGAAAAGACAAATGACATAGTTTCGGGAACAATCGAGAGAATAGAAAAAGGAAACGTATTTATTGACATCGGCAAAATCGAAGCAATGCTGCCTGAAAAAGAACAGCCAATCGGCGAAACATATGAAGTAGGTCAAGTGCTTAAATGCTATGTGAGCGAAGTGAAAAGCGGAACAAAAGGTACACAGATTATAGTTTCAAGAACTCATCCGGGACTTGTTAAAAAGTTGTTTGAGGCAGAAGTACCTGAAATTGCCGAGGGTATTGTTGAGATAAAGAACATTGCGCGTGAGGGCGGTTCAAGAACAAAGATTGCCGTTTATTCAAACGATCCTAACGTTGACGCACAAGGTGCTTGTATCGGACCGAAGGGTATAAGAGTTCAGAATATCGGCGAAGAATTGAAGAATGAAAAGATTGATATAGTTAAGTGGAGCGAAGACCCTGCCGAATTTATTGCGGCAAGTTTAAGTCCTGCCAAGGTTATTTCAGCTGAAATCAACGAAGAGGAAAAGAGTGCACACGTTGTTGTACCTGAATATCAGCTTTCGCTTGCAATAGGCAGAGCAGGTCAGAATGTACGTCTTGCGGCAAGACTTACAGGCTGGAAAATAGACATCAGTGCGGAGGACTAATATATATGAAGCACATACCACAAAGGATGTGCGTTGCGTGCAGAAAAATGTATCCGCAAAATGAACTTATAAGATTGGTTCGTGACAACAAAACAGGTGAGATTAAATTCGACTGTGATAAAAAATTGTTCGGACGTGGTGCTTATATTTGCAAGAATATAGACTGTATTCGAAATGCGGAGAAAAAAAGAGGGATTGAGCGTCATTTTAAATGTGCCGTCCCAAAGGAACTATATAAAGCGGCGGAGGAATTGATTTGAACAACAAATTTTTAGGTATGCTCGGCTTGGCAAAAAGAGCCGGTAAGGTGCAGACAGGTGAAGATATATGTTCAAAAGCCGTTAAAAGCGGTGTTTCAAAGCTTATTATAGTAGCGTGTGACGCATCTGATAATACAAAAAAATCAATAACCGATTCATGCAAATTTTATAAAACGAAATTTGTTGAGGCGGGAAGTAAGGCGGAGCTTGGCAAGTTTACAGGAGCAGACAGCCGTGCGGTAGTTTCCGTGAATGACGACAATTTTGCGAAAGCAATTTTAGATAGATTAAACGACTAATCCCTCTGGGACATGGAGAAAGGGTGATGCAAATATGGCAGATAAGATAAAATTAGGTGAGATTTCAAAAAATCTAAAGATTACAAATAAGGATATAATAGCTAAACTTGCGGAATTCGGAGTAGAACTAAAGAGTTCGGCAAGCGTGGTTGACGAAGAAACTATCGGTTTGATTTTCGATATTTATACGGAGATGAACCAAGTTTCAGATGAAGAAATCCGCGAAATGCGTGAGGCGGCTTTGAAGAAAGCAAGCGAAGACGGCAATGACGAAGAAAAACCGGCGAAAAAGCCTGCCAAGAAAACAGAAGAAAAGGCTGAAAAACCTGCTAAGAAAGAAGAAAAGAAAGCAGAAGAAAAATCTGTTAAAGAAGTTAAAAAGACTGAAGAAAAAGCAGAGGTAAAAGCCGAAGTTAAGACTGAAACAAAGGCTGAAAAGAAAGAAGAAAAGCAAAAGCAAGAAAAGCATAAGAAAGTTGCAAAGAAACAGTCGGGTCAAAGAATTGACTTGAGCAATATCGACCATACCAATACGGAAGAAGAGTATGTTGTAAAGACAGAGGAAAAGAAACGTTATGTTGATACCCGTCAATCAACTGTTGAACTTGATACAATAGAATCCCGTGAACGTATTGAAGATATGGTTCCTGATAATATCAAGATGGATAAAAAGGGCGGTAAAGCTAAGAATAAAAAGGGCGGCAAAAACCGTCGTGAAAAGGAAAAGAACCAACAGCCTAAAAAGGAAATAAAGGCTAAGGTTATAACAGAGGTTGAGATCCCTGAAACAATTACAGTCGGTGAATTTGCGTCTAAGATGGGTAAGACATCGGCAGAAGTTGTTAAAAAACTTATGATGCTTGGAGTTATGGCATCACAAAACCAAGCTATCGACTTTGAAACAGCACAGCTTATCGGTGACGATTTCGGCATTGAAGTTAAACAGGAAGTTGTTCTTACAAAAGAAGATATGCTTATGATTGAAACAGAGGAAGAAGATAAGCCGGAAGATCTTGTTCCGCGTCCTCCTGTAGTTGTTGTAATGGGTCACGTTGACCACGGTAAGACATCACTTCTTGACGCAATCCGTGATACAAGCGTAACAGACACAGAGGCGGGCGGTATCACACAGCATATCGGTGCTTACAGCGTTAAACTAAACGACAGACTTATAACATTCCTTGATACACCGGGTCACGAAGCATTTACAACAATGCGTGCGAGAGGTGCACAGGTAACTGACGTTGCAATACTTGTTGTTGCGGCTGATGACGGTATTATGCCACAGACAATCGAGGCTATTAACCATGCAAAAGCGGCGGGCGTTACAATCGTTGTTGCAATTAATAAGATTGATAAAGACGGTGCTAACCCTGAAAGAGTTAAGCAAATGCTTGTCGAGTACGATCTTGTACCTGAAGAATGGGGCGGAGATACTGTCTGCGTTGAAATTTCGGCTAAAAAGAGAATTAACATTGACGGACTTTTGGAAATGGTACTTCTTGTTGCAGATATGCAGGAGCTAAAGGCTAACCCTAACAGAGATGCACAAGGTACTGTAATCGAGGCTGAAATCGATAAGGGCAGAGGTCCTGTTGCGACTGTTCTTGTACAGAACGGTACACTTAAAGTCGGTGATTTTGTAATTGCCGGAACAGCTGTCGGCAGAGTTCGTGCGATGGTAAACGATAAGGGCAGACGTGTTAAGACTGCACCGCCGTCAACACCGGTTGAAATTCTTGGCTTGTCGGAGGCACCGTCGGGCGGCGACACATTTATGGTCGTTGAAAACGAAAAACTTGCACGTGACGTTGCTGAACAGAGAAAACAGGAACTTCAAGAAAATAAATTTAATCAAGTTGTTAAAGTATCGCTTGATAACTTGTTCAGTCAGATTGACGAGGGTAACATGAAAGAGCTTGACGTTATCATCAAGGCTGACGTACAAGGTAGCGTTGAGGCTGTTAAACAGTCACTTGAAAAATTGTCTAACGATGAAGTCAGAGTAAGAGCAATTCACGGCGGTGTAGGTGCGATTAACGAATCTGACGTAATGCTTGCAAATGCGTCAAATGCTATCATTGTCGGCTTTAACGTAAGACCTGACGCAGGTGCGCTTGCGTCGGCTGAACAGAATGAAGTTGATATAAGACTTTACAGAGTTATTTATCAGGCAATCGAAGAAATTGAGGCTGCTATGAAGGGTATGCTTGACCCTGAATTTAAGGAAGTCGTTATCGGTTATGCGGAAGTACGTCAGACATTTAAGGTGTCAAACGTGGGTACTATCGCAGGTTGTTATGTAACACAAGGCAAAATTCAGCGTAATGCTGAAATTCGTATCGTTCGTAACGGTATCATAGTTCACGAGGGTACTATAAATTCTCTAAAGAGATTTAAAGATGACGCAAAAGAAGTTGCGGAAAACTTTGAATGTGGTATCGGTGTTGAAAACTTCAACGATATTAAAGAGGGCGATACTATCGAATGTTTTGTTATGGAAGAAATAGAAAGATAGTTATTGGCTGAAATTCAGCCATTCATCAGAGAGGAATAAATATGGCAAGAATTGATAAAATCAATGAAGAAGTTAAGCGTGAACTTGCAAATATAATTCGTGAATTAAAAGATACGCGTATTCCGCTTATGACGAGCGTTGTTACTGTAAATGTGACAAACGATTTGAGATATGCAAAGGCATATATTTCCGTTATGGGCGATGAAGAAACGAAGAAAAAAGCTATGCAGGGCTTAAAGAGTGCCGCCGGCTTTATAAGACGTGAATTGGGTAAACGAATTGATTTAAGATATACGCCGGAATTTGTGTTTGAACTTGATGATTCAATCGAGCATGGTGCAAATATCGAAAGACTTCTTAATAATATAAACAAGAAATAAAGGGGATTAGTTATGCAGGCTGTTATTGATAAGATAATGGAGGCAAAATCCGTAGCAGTGCTTACTCATTTGAATGAGGATCCGGATACAATCGGCTCATGCTTTGCATTTGCAAAGGTTATGAGAAAATTGGGTAAAGAGGCGACCGTATATGTAAACGGCATAATTGAGTCAAGATTAGCATTTATAGGTAATGATTATGTTTTGTATCAAGAGGGTATGAAACATAATCACGACCTTTGCGCGTGCATTGACTGCGGTGATTTGGGACGTATAGCAGAGAGAAAGTCCCTCTTTGAAGAAATAAATAATTCAATAAATATTGACCATCACTTGACAAACACTAATTTTGCCGATGCAAATTATGTTGACGGTAAAGCGGCTGCGGCAGGTGAAATTTTGTATGCTTTGTTTGAAAAAATGGGCATTGAATTGGATAATGATATTGCCAAGGATTTGTATACGGCAATATGCTCCGATACGGGTTGCTTTAAGTACAGTAACGTTACGTCTAAAACAATGCGTACGGCGGCAAACCTTTTGGAATATGATTTTGACCATGCGGAAGTGGCAAGATTACTTTTTGACAGTGAGTCGCTTGCGGCGGCGAAATTAAAAGCAGAAATTACCGAAAATATCAAGGAATATGCAGACGGAAAAATTAAAGCGGTAATTACCGATGAAAAAATCGGTGCAAAGTACGGAATGGGTAAGGAAGATATTCCGAATTTGGTTGATATTCCGAGAAGAATTGAGGGTACTGAAATTGCGGTTTGCATAAAACGTACAAACAACGGTTTCAGACTTAATTTGCGTTCAAACGGTAAAGCCGACGTTGCGGAAGTTGCAATGAAGTTCGGCGGCGGCGGTCATATTAAAGCGGCAGGTGCGACTTTGGATTTCGATTCAACCGAAAAAGCCGAAAGGGCTGTTATCGACGCTTGCAAAAGAGCTTTGGATAAAATAATTTAACGGAGATTATAATGAACGGTATAATTATAATAGATAAGCCTTTGGGACGTACTTCGCATGATATGGTTTATGTTATGCGTAAGATGACGGGTATAAAAAAGGTTGGACATACGGGAACGCTTGACCCTGAGGCAACGGGCGTACTGCCTGTTTGTATCGGCTCTGCAACAAAGGTTGCGGATATGCTTACTTTGTCGGACAAGTGTTACAGAGCTGAGCTTGTGCTTGGTATGACGACCGATACGCAGGACGCTGACGGTGAAGTGCTTACGGAGTGTGAAGTGACTTGCAGTGAAGATGAAATCAGACAAGCTATAATGAGCTTTGTCGGTGAAATCGAGCAGATACCGCCTATGTATTCTGCGATAAAGCAAAACGGCAAGAAACTTTACGAACTTGCAAGAAAAGGTATCGAAGTTGAGAGGAAAAGCCGTAAGGTGACGATAAATTCTATTGATATACTTGAAATTAACGGCGAACGTGTGACTATTGACGTTTCGTGTTCAAAAGGTACATATATCAGAACACTTTGCGAGGATATAGGTATGAAACTGCACGTCGGTGCGTATATGAACACATTAAGACGTACAAAAACAGGACCGTTTACGATAGAAGAAAGCCACACGCTAAAGGAAATCGAAATATTGAAAAACAACGGCGAGCTTGAAAAAATCATAATTCCCGTTGACAGAATGTTTGAGGAATATCCTAAAATTAAACTTAACCCAAAGCAAGTTAAAAGCGTTACGAACGGTGTACAGATGACGTACAGCGGTAAAGAGGGACAATCTTACCGCGTGTATGACGAAAAAAATAATTTTTTGTGTATATCAAAGATTACAGACGGCAAATTAAAACTTGAAAAATCTTTCTGGAATTAAGGGGGCGATATAAATGAAGATATTCCGTGATAAAACAGATTACGATGGTACGGTTGTTGCACTCGGAAATTTTGACGGACTTCATATCGCTCATATGACGATTATCAGAAACGGTATTAAATATGCAAAAGAAAACGGCTTAAAAAGCGGTGTGCTGTTGTTTGAAGAAAACACAAATGACGTTGTGGGGCATAAGATTGAGCTTATAACGCCGAATGAGGCAAAGTTGGAGCTTTTGGAACGTGAAAAGCCTGATTTTGTGTATATGGAGAAATTTGATAAGGAGTTTATGAAAAAAACTCCCGAAGAATTTGTACAGTATCTTGTTGAAAATCTTCATATAAAGGCTGTTTGTGTCGGATATGATTACAGTTTCGGCTACAAAGCACAAGGTGACGTCAAACTTTTAAAATGGTTTGGCGAGAAATACGGATTTAAAGTGTTTGTTACGGACGTTATAAAGCTTGACGGAAAAATCGTTTCGAGTACATACATAAGGAGCATTATAAAAGCCGGTGATATGGAAAAAGCGGAACGTTTTTTGGGCAGACGTTATTGCATTGAAGGCAATGTTGTGAAAGGTTTGCAGAACGGCAGAAAAATGGGTATTCCGACTGCGAATGTTGATTATGACGTGAATATGGCACTTCCCGAAGAGGGTGTTTACGCAGGTATAACGTATGTGCGTGGTAAGCGTTTGAAATGCGTTGTCAATGTCGGAAAAAATCTGACATTCGGTGCAAAAAAATTGACAGTGGAAAGTCATATCCTTGATTTTGACGAGGATATTTACGGAGAATATATACGCGTGAGTTTTGCGAAAAAACTTAGGGGTGTTATAAAATTTGACGGTGTAGATAAACTTATTGAACAGATACATCACGATATGGAAGTTACATCAAAAATGGATTTATAAGTGTTTTTGAGAGGAGTTATTTATGTTTACAAGTGTAATTTTAGCGGCAGGAATGGGAACAAGAATGAAGTCGAAAATGCCGAAGGTACTTCATAAAGTATGCGGTAAACCGCTTTCAAAGTGGGTTATTGACGCGTCTGAGGCAGCAGGTGCGGACAAGGTTTGCGCGGTTGTCGGTCATAAGGCTGAAACGGTTAAAGAGGTACTCGGCGATGTGTGCGAATTTGCGTTGCAGGCTGAACAAAAAGGTACAGGTCACGCAGTTATGCAAGCTATCGACGTTATAAAAAATTCAAAGGGCGAGGTTGTTATTCTAAACGGTGACACTCCTCTTATAACTGCCGAAACAATAAACAAGGCTATTGAATATCACAAAAATAACGGCAATCAAGCAACTGTTATAACCGCAATTCTTGACGATGCGACAGGTTACGGAAGAATTGTAAGAGATAATGACGGTTCTGTTTTGAAAATCGTTGAGCAAAAGGACGCAAGTAAAGAAGAAAAGAAAATCAACGAAGTAAATTCGGGAATGTACGTTTTTGACGCACAGTCGCTTGTATATGCACTTGATAAGATTACTCCGAACAACGCACAAGGCGAATATTACCTTACAGATACTCTTGAAATACTTCTAAGTGCCGGTAAGAAAATCGGCGGTTACGCAATTTCGGACAATGACGAAATCAGAGGTATAAACGACAGAGTACAGCTTAATGAAGCCGAGAAGATTATGCAAAAGCGTATTAATGAATACCATATGAGAAACGGTGTTACAATGCGTAATCCTGAAAGCGTTTATATCGAAGACGGCGTTGAAATCGGCAATGATACTGAAATTTGTCAGAACGTCACAATAAAGAGCGGTACAAAAATCGGCTCTGACTGCGTTATCGGTTCGGGAAGTATGCTTGACAGAGCGGTTATACATGACGGCGTTGACGTGTTAAGCTCAGTTATACTTGAATCGGAAGTTGACGAGGGTACACACGTAGGACCTTTTGCGTATATCAGACCTAATTGTCATGTGGGTAAGGAAGTTAAAGTCGGCGATTTTGTCGAACTTAAAAATTCAAATATTGACGACGGTACAAAGATTTCTCACCTTACATACATCGGCGACAGCGATGTCGGTAAAAGGGTAAACTTCGGCTGTGGTACTGTAACGTGTAACTATGACGGTAAGAAGAAATACAGAACAACAATCGGTGACGATTGCTTTGTAGGCTGTAATACAAACTTCGTTTCGCCGATTAATGTCGGTGACGGCGTTTATATTGCCGCAGGTTCGACAATAACAGAAGATATTCCTGAAAATAGCTTGTCTATCGCGCGTGCAAGACAGGTTAATAAAGAGGGTTGGAAGGATAAACGTAAGTAATATGAGTTTTAAAGATATTTGGGCAGATAAATTATCTGCCCTTTTTGGACGTAAAGAGGAGATTATACCAATGTATTTAATAGTGGGACTTGGAAATCCGGGTAAGCAGTACGATATGACACGTCATAATATCGGATTTCACACAATAGACTATATTGCGGATAAGTACGGTGCAAAACTTACCAAATTAAAGTTTAAAGCGGTGTACGGTGAGGCGACAATAAGCGGTGAAAAGGTGTACCTTGTAAAACCGCAGACATATATGAATTTAAGCGGTGATTCAGTCGGTGAAATGGCACAGTTTTATAAAATACCGCCTGAAAATATTATTGTAATCAATGACGATATATCTCTTGATGTAGGCAGAATAAGAGTAAGACCGAAAGGAAGTGCCGGCGGTCACAACGGACTTAAATCTATAATATACCGTCTAAACAGCGATACATTCCCAAGAGTAAAAATGGGTGTCGGTGCACCGAAACACGAAGATTATGATTTGGCAGACTTTGTACTCGGCAGATTTACAAAGGAAGAAATTCCTGTAATGGAGGACGCAATAGTTAAAGCGGAAAAAGCCGTTGCGGAGATTATCAAAAACGGTGTACAGTCTGCGATGAATAAGTATAACGGCAAATAAAAAAGTGCATTTTGTCCGTCCACGACAAGGTGTGTAAAGAACGGTTGTGGGCAGAAAGGCTGTAAATATGAATTTTTCTGATATTTTAAACGATTATGCACCGTATAAAGGCATAGTAGAAAATCTTAATAATACGCCTGTTTCTGTTGCGGGAATAGTTGAATCGGCTCAGGGACAGCTTATTTATTCGCTGAAAAATGAAAATAAATCCTCTGCGCTTGTTGTGTGTTACAGTGATATGGAGGCGAGAAAACTTTATTCGGATATGGAATTGTATTCGGATAATGTCTTGTATTTTCCGACAAAGGAATATATTTTCTATAATATCGAAACCTCCGGTCATCAGAACGAGCACGCAAGAATTTCCGTTATACAGAAACTTGTAAGCGGCGGCGATTATATAGTTGTGACAAGCCTTGACGCAATTCTGCAGTATACTTGCGATAAAGAAGAATTTGAGAGCCTTTGTATAGATTTTGAGCTTGGAAAAACGTTTAATCTTGAAAAACTGACGGAGGACCTTGTTGTAATGGGTTACTCAAGAGAGGACAGCGTTGAGGGTGCGGGACAGTTCGCAATCCGCGGCGGAATACTTGATATATTTCCTGTCGGCAACGAAAATCCGTACAGAATCGAATTTTTTGATGATGAAACCGACTCTATAAGAGAGTTTGACACATATACTCAGCGTTCGCTTGATAAGATTGACTTCGCACGTGTGACAACGGCGAATGAGGCGGTTATCACTGACGAAAAACGTGACAGAATTATAGCAGAGCTTGAAAAACGCATAAGAAGTGCAAAACGTAAAAAGAGTGACGAAAGCTATTTTATCGAAACAACCGAATCGGATATAGAAAGCTTTAAGGAAGTAAGATATTTCCCGTCAATAGACAAATATGTATCGCTTGTATATGACAAAATACCGTCAATTACCGATTATTTTTCGGATAATGACCTTGTGTTTATAATTGACCCAAAACGTATAAGCGAGCGTGGCAAGACGTTTGAATGGGAGAAAAACGAAGTAGTAGCCGAACTTAAAGAAAAGGGAATAATCGGTGCTGCAAAGGATAGTTTTTATTGCTCATATCACGATAAAGTGCATGAAATGTCGGCGAAAAAACTTATATCGCTTGATGTTCTTTCTCATTCGTCAACCGACTTTAAATACAAGCACCTTGAAACATTCACAACTAAAACAACTGTTTCGTTCCACGGTAAAATCGAGTATTTGTATGAAGATTTGAGGAATTGGCAAAGTAAAAATTATACTGTCGCAATTCTTTGTACGTCAAGAGGTCGCGGCGAAAACCTTGCAGGTGTGCTTGTTGACAAGGGGATAAGAGCGAGATTTATCAGTGATGACGCAAATAAGGCGAATTTCAATAAAGGCGAAACCGTTATAATAAAGGGTGAACTTAATAAGGGTTTTGAGTATCCCGAAATTAATTTTGTGCTTGTTTCCGACAGAGAAATTTTTGAAACAAAGAAAAGCCGTTCAAGACGTAAAGTTGAAAATGCAAACAGAATTAAGAATTACACAGATATAAGCGTAGGCGACTATGTTGTACACCAAACGCACGGTATCGGTCAATATATGGGTACAAAGAAAATGGTTGTCGGCGGTATAACAAAGGATTACCTTAAAATTCAGTATCAAGGCACAGATTCTTTGTATATTCCGATTGACCAGCTTAATCTGCTTTATAAATATGTCGGCAATACCGATAAAAAGCTGAAACTTAATAAGCTCGGCAGTAACGAATGGAACAAGACAAAGCAGAGAGTAAAACAGTCAACGGAAGAATTGGCGAAAAAACTTGTTGCACTTTATGCGGAACGTGAGAAGGCAAAAGGTTTTGCGTACAGTGAAGACACACCTTGGCAACGTGATTTTGAAGATACGTTCCCATATCAGGAAACGGACGACCAGTTAAGGTCGATTGAAGAAGTTAAAGGCGATATGGAAAGCCAAAAGCCGATGGACAGACTTCTTTGCGGTGACGTTGGTTTCGGTAAAACGGAAATTGCACTTCGTGCGGCATTTAAGGCGGTCGGCGACTCAAAACAAGTCGCATATCTTTGCCCTACGACAATTCTTGCAATGCAGCATTATGAAACGTTTTTAAAACGTATGGAAAGTTTTCCGATAAAGGTTGAAATGCTGTCGCGTTTCCGTACCGCATCCGAGCAAAAACGTATTTTGAAAAAACTTAAAACGGGCGAAATTGATATAATTATCGGAACGCACAGAATACTTTCAAAGGACTTGGAATTTAAAGATTTGGGCTTGCTTATAATAGACGAGGAACAGAGATTCGGTGTTGCACACAAGGAGCGGTTAAAGGAATTAAAGCAAAATATAGACGTTCTGACAATGACGGCAACGCCTATACCGCGTACCTTGCATATGGCAATGACGGGTGTAAGAGATATGAGTGTGCTTTCGGAACCGCCCGAAAACAGATACCCTGTACAGACGTATGTTTTGGAGGACAATCCCGCAGTTATAGCGGACGCTGTCAGAAATGAACTGTCACGCGGAGGACAGGTGTTTTATCTGTATAACCGTGTACAGGGAATATACAGAAAAGCGGAATGGATACGTTCAATGTTCCCGGATATAACCGTTGCAGTCGGTCACGGTAAGATGAAAGAGGACGAACTTGAAGATATTATGTACGATATGGTAAACGGCAAAACAGACGTACTTGTCTGTACGACTATTATCGAAACAGGTCTTGACATTCCGAATGCAAATACGATTATAATTGAAAATGCCGATAAAATGGGACTTTCACAGCTTTATCAGTTAAGAGGACGTGTCGGACGTTCAAATCGTGCGGCATATGCGTATTTGACGTATCACAGAGATAAGATATTATCGGATATTGCGTCAAAAAGACTTCGTGCGGTAAAGGAATTTACCGAATTCGGTTCGGGATTTAAAATCGCAATGCGTGACCTTGAAATCAGAGGTGCGGGAAATATTTTAGGACCTGAACAACACGGACATATGGACGCGGTCGGCTACGATATGTACTGTAAATTGCTGAAAGAAAGCGTTGATGAGGCACAGGGCATTAAGATTGACGATGTACAGGACGTTGCGATTGATATAAATATTGACGCATATTTACCTGAAAGCTATATCAGAAACCACAATCAACGTATTGATATATACAAGAAAATCGCGGCAATCGAAACGGAGGACGATAAGTTTGAAATCGAGGACGAACTTATCGACAGATTCGGTGATATACCGAGAGCCGTACAAAATATTATCGAAGTTGCGTCGCTTAAAACGTATGCCAAAGAATGTGGTATATATGAAATAGCACAGAGCGGTGACAATCTTTTGATGAAATTCGGCGAGAATTACGTTGACGCAAATCTTATTATGGGACTTGATAAAATGTTCCCTAAACGCATAAAGCTGTTGTCGGGCGACAAACCTGTCATAAGCTATGCGATTAAGGGTGAATATAAGAAAATCTTGAATATTGTAAATAATTTGTTAAGTACAATAAAGGAATTGCAAAGTGCCGAAAAAGATAGTATAATAAAATCATAAGATTTTAAGGAGAAAGACATATGAAATATACAAAACTTGCGGCAGTGGCATTGGCAAGCGTGATGATGTTGAGTGCCTGCGGTCAAAGTGCAAATAACGACAATCCGATTGTTATGACTGTCGGCGATACACAGATTACCGAGAGTGAATTTAACTATTATATGAACACATATAAGGAAAATTACAATATGGGTCAGGCGAAAAAATCATCGCTTGAATACTGCCAAAGAAATCAGCTTATCGTTGAAGTTGCAAAGGCAATGGATATAAAGCTTGACAGTGACACACAGTCTAAATTAAAGGATTATCAAAAGTCGATAAAAGATTCTTATGACCGTGAGGGCGGATATAAGAAGTTTTTAAAGGACAATAACCTGACTGATGATTATATTGATACGCTTGCGTCGGTAAGCTACTATACGGACGCGTTGAAGAAACAAACGGAAACACCTACATTTACGGAAGATGAATTGCGTGAATATTTTAAAGAACATTACAGACGTGTCAAGTATGTGTTGATTTCGACTATCGACTCACAAACCGGTGACGAAGTATCGGACGATAAAAAGGAAGAGGCAAAGAAAACCGCGGAAGAAGTTTTGGAAAAAGCACAAAACGGTGAAGATTTTGATACGCTTATAAGTGATTATTCGCCGAATACCGCAAACGATTCCGATGAAAACGGATATATTTTTACCGATAACGAAACAGGCATAGAATTTGAAGAAGGCGTTGATTCAATAAAAGCCGACGAATTTACACTTGTTCAGTCCGATTCGGGATATTATGTAATAAAACGATTGCCGCTTGACGAATCACAGGAATGTTTTGAAGAAGAATATGAAAATGAGGCGGAAACTATCAATACTACAATGCAGAACAACGCATTTTACGAACAAGTTCAAAAATGGGCTGACGAATACGGTATAAAAGTTACCGTAAATGACGAAGTTTTGGACAAAATAAATTAATGAAATTATTAAATCGGAGTATAACATTCTGTTATACTCCGATTTTTTTGCTTTATGCGAAAAAAATTCCCCAAAACCATTGATATTAGAGTTCATTTTAGGTATAATAATATAGAATAGGTATATTAGCTATAATGAAAGGAATTAATAAAAAAATGGACAGTAATAAACAAATGGCAGATCTTTTGTTCAAGAATATAACAAAAACTCCCGACGATTACGAACAAATGTATCCCAAAAGAAATCTTGAAGAGGGTGCGGTTGTAACTCGTTTTGCACCAAGTCCGACAGGATTTTTGCATTTCGGCGGATTGTTTGCCGCATTTATCGGAAAGACGGCGACAAAGTCAACAAACGGTGTATTCTATCTGAGAATCGAAGATACCGATAAAAAACGTGAGGTTGAAAACGGTGTAAGCCTTATAGTAAAGGGACTTAACGATTTCGGTATAGAAATCGATGAGGGTATGCTGTCAGAAACTGACGAAAAGGGTGCATACGGTCCATATACTCAAAGTAAGAGAAAAGATATATATCAGGCATATGTTAAGTCGCTTGTTGAGCAGGGACTTGCATATCCGTGCTTTATGACGGAAGAAGAACTTGCAACAATCAGAGAAAAGCAGGAAAGTGAAAAATTACTTCCGGGTGTGTACGGTGAATTTGCAAAGTATCGCGACATCACTGTTGAAGAGGCACAAAAGAGAATTGAAAACGGCGATGAATACGTTGTAAGATTGAAGTCGCCGGGTAAGGAAGACAAGAGAATTAAGTTTAAGGATGTTATCAAGGGCGAAATTGAAATGCCTGAAAATATTCTTGACGTTGTACTTTTGAAAAAGGACGGAACTCCTACATACCACTTTGCTCACGTTGTTGACGACCATTTAATGCGTACAACTCACGTTATTCGTGGTGACGAATGGATTTCATCAGTGCCGATACATTTGCAGTTGTTCTGGCTATGCGGGTTAAAACCGCCTAAGTATGCGCACATTTCGCCTATTATGAAAGAGGAAAACGGCGGTAAGCGTAAACTTTCAAAGAGAAAAGACCCTGAGGCGGCAGTAAGCTATTACAGTGAGGTCGGTTATCCGAAAGGTGCAATTTGGGAATACTTAATGACGCTTGCCAATTCAAATTATGAAGATTGGCGTCTTGCAAATCCTAATGAGGATATAGACAACTTTAAGTTTTCGTTCTCGAAAATGAGTAAAGCAGGCGCACTTTTCGATATGGTTAAGCTTGCGGACGTAAGCAAAAACTATATTTGCCGTTTGAGTGCGGAAGAAGTTTATGAAATGGTTACTGATTGGGCAAAGGAAAACAATAAGAAACTATACAAACTTCTTGTTGATGACGAAGAATATGCAAAGGCAATATTTGCGATAGAGCGTGGAAACGCAAAACCGCGTAAAGATATTTCGGCTTGGACAGACGTTGAAAATTACGTTTCGTATTTCTATTCGGAGCTTTGGGACAGAAAATTTGATTTTCCGGATAATCTTTCAAATGATGATATGATAGAAATACTTGAACTTTACAAGCAGATTTACGACGAAAACGTCAGCAGCGACGATTGGTTCCCACAGGTAAGAGATATGGCGGAAACAATAGGTTATGCTAAAGCACCTAAGGTTTATAAAAAAGACCCTGATTCATATAAGGGACATGTCGGTGATGTTGCAGGCGTTATTCGTGTTGCGGCAACAGGCAGAAGAAATACTCCGGACCTTTACGAAATACTTCAAGTGCTTGGTAAGGACGAAGTGATGAAGAGATTTGACGAAGCGATAGAAAGTTTAAGGGGATAAAGATATATGGAAGAAATATTCAGCAGAAATTTTATTGAAGAAGCAATAGACAAAGACCTTGAGGAAAAAGTGTACGACCATGTACAAACGCGTTTTCCTCCCGAACCTAACGGTTATCTTCATATCGGACACGCAAAGGCTATAAGCATAGATTTCGGTATGGCTGAAAAGTATAACGGAAAATGTAACTTGCGTCTTGACGATACTAACCCTACAAAGGAAGATACAGAATACGTTGACGCAATAATGGAGGATATAAAGTGGCTTGGCTTTAAGTGGGACAAGGTGCTTTATGCGTCTGATTATTTTGACGATATTTATGCGGCGGCTGTAAAACTTATCAAAAAGGGTAAGGCATATGTTGACGATTTGTCACCGGAAGAAATAAGAGAGTACAGAGGTACTCTTAAAACTCCCGGTAAGAACAGTCCGTACAGAGAAAGAACGATTGAAGAAAACCTTGATTTGTTCGAGAGAATGACAAATGGTGAATTTGCGGACGGTGCAAAGGTACTAAGAGCAAAAATCGATATGGCGTCACCTAACCTAAATATGCGTGACCCGATTATTTACAGAATACTTCGTGCACATCATCACAGAACAGGTGACAAGTGGGTAGTTTATCCTATGTATGACTTTGCACATCCTATTTCAGATACTGTTGAGGGTGTTACTCATTCGCTTTGCTCACTTGAATTTGAGGATCACAGACCGCTTTATGATTGGGTATTAAAAGAAGTCGGCTACGAAAGCCCTTCAAGACAGATTGAGTTTGCAAGAATGAATCTTAACTATACGCTTACAAGTAAAAGACGTTGTCTGAAACTTGTTCGTGAAAATATTGTGTCGGGTTGGGACGATCCGAGAATGTCAACACTTTGCGGTATGCGCAGACGCGGTTACACACCTGAGGCTATTCGTGATTTCTGTGAAAGAATCGGTGTTTCAAAAGCAAACAGCGTTGTTGACTTTGCTTTGCTTGAGGCTTGTATAAGAGAAGATTTGAATAAGAAAGCACCGAGAGCAATGGCGGTTTTAAGACCGATTAAACTTATAATTGACAATTATCCTGAAGATAAGGTTGAACAGATTGAAGTTGAAGTTAATCCTGAAAATCCTGAAATGGGTAAGAGAACAGTAGAATTTTCGCGTGAACTTTATATAGAAGAAGACGACTTTATGGAGGACGCTCCGAAGAAGTATTTCAGACTTTCACCCGGCAGAGAAGTAAGACTAAAGAGTGCGTATTACGTTACTTGCACAAGCTGTGAAAAGGACGAGGACGGCAATATTATTGCTGTACACTGCACATACGATCCCGAAACCCGCGGCGGTGACTCACCTGACGGACGTAAGGTAAAGGGTACAATTCACTTTGTAAGTGCCGCACACGCAATAGACGCGGAAGTACGTCTTTACGACAGATTGTTTACGGTTGAAAATCCGTCTGACGAAACAGGCGTAAATGACTTTACAGACAATCTTAACAAAGATTCTATGATAGTTCTTAAAAATGCAAAACTTGAAAGCAATTTGACAAATCTAAGTGTAGGAGATAAGTTCCAATTCCTTAGATTGGGATATTTTTGCGTTGATAAAGATTCAACATCTGAAAAGCCTGTTTTCAACAGAACTGTTGCATTAAAAGATTCATGGAAGAAAATTAATAAATAGAAAGAAGTTTTGAAAAATGGAATATACAAAATTTATGGCTGACAGAGTTAAGACGATGAAAGGCAGTGCCATTCGTGAAATGTTCAAGCGTATGGCTGATCCTGAGATTATCTCACTTGCAGGAGGAAACCCTGCGTCTGAATTGTTCCCGGGTGACGAACTTTCAAAAATTGCGGGTAAAATTCTTATGACAAACCCTACTCTTGCTTTGCAGTACGGTACAACAGACGGCTATCCGAAAATGAAAGACTGTGCAAGAAAGCGTGCGGAAAAAGTTAATTCAGTCGGTGAAAATGATGAAATTCTTATTATGACAGGTGCAAATCAAGGTATTGACCTTACTGCAAAGGCTGTTTTAAATAAGGGTGACAAGGTTATCGTTGAAAGTCCAAGCTTTATAGGAAGTCTTAATGCGTTCAGAACATATGAGGCTGAACTTGTCGGCGTTACTGTTGAGGCTGACGGTATGAATATGGACGAGCTTGAAGAAACTCTGAAGAATACGGACGGTGTAAAGATGATTTACACAATTCCTACATTCCAAAATCCGACAGGCTGTACAATGTCGCTTGAAAAGAGAAAGCGTATGCTTGAAATCGCATCAAAGTATGACGTGCTAATCCTTGAGGACAATCCTTACGGTGACTTGCGTTTTGCAGGTGAGGACGTGCCGACAATCAAGTCGCTTGATACAGAGGACAGAGTTGTTTATGCAGGCTCATTCTCAAAAATTCTTTCACCGGGTATGCGTCTTGGCTACATTGTAGCACCTGCACCGCTTGCGGAAAAGATTGAAATGCTAAAGCAGGTAAATGACGTACATACACCGATGATTACACAGCTTATGTGTGTGGAATTTATGAAGAAGTACGATATAGATAAGTACATTGCAAAGAACAGAGAGCTTTACGGAAAGAAATGTGCCGCAATGGTCAGTGCAATGGAAAAATATTTCCCACAGGGTAAAGTTAAGTGGGTAGTGCCTGAGGGCGGTATATTCCTATGGTGCGAATGCCCTACTATCGAAGATATTACACCGATTGTCGATAAGTGCCTTGAAAAGAAAGTCGCTATCGTACCCGGTTCAAATTTTGCAACGGATATATATGCTCCGTCAAATATGTTCAGACTTAACTATTCATCGGCTACTATTGAAAATATAGAAGAAGGTGTAAGACGTTTGGGAGAAGTCTTGACAGAAATGCTTTGATCTGTGAAAGGAAGATAATAATGGAAGATAAGAAAATCATATTTTCAGGCGTACAACCGTCGGGAAATCTTACACTCGGAAACTATTTGGGAGCGATAAAAAACTGGGTTGACATACAGAAAGATTATAACTGTATATACTCAATGATGGACTTGCATACAATTACAGTTCGTCAAACTCCTGCTGATATAAGAAGAAGAACTCTTGAAGTGCTTGCTTTGTACATCGCTTGCGGAATTAATCCGGAAGAAACAATTTTGTTTATTCAGTCGCATAACCCTGCACACGCAGAGCTTGGCTGGGTACTTAACTGTTACACATATATGGGTGAATTGCAGAGAATGACGCAGTTTAAGGATAAGTCTGCACGTCATGCTGAAAACATCAATGCGGGATTGTTTACATATCCTGTACTTATGGCGGCAGATATTTTGCTTTACCAAACAGACTATGTGCCTGTAGGTAAGGACCAAATGCAGCATATTGAAATTTGCCGTGACATTGCACAGAGATTTAACTCGCTTTATGGTGATGTATTCAAAATTCCCGAAGGTATGCTTTCAAAGTCGGGTGCAAAGATAATGAGCTTGCAAGAGCCTGAAAAGAAGATGTCAAAGTCCGATCCTAACCCTAAGGGATATATTTCAATGATGGACGATATGAATGTTATCGCCAAGAAGATAAAGAGTGCGGTAACGGACAGTGAGGGTGTTATTGAATATCGTGAAAACGATCCGACAAAAGCCGGAATTAACAACCTTTTGAGCATTATGTCAGCCGTAACAGGCAGGAATATCGAGTCAATCGTAAAGGATTACAGCGGTAAGGGTTACGGTGACTTTAAGAATGACGTTGCGGAGGCGGTTGTTGAATGTATCCGCCCGATCAGAAATGAATATGATAAACTTATTGCCGATAAGCAGTACCTTATGGATATATGTCAAAGAGGTGCTGACAGTGCAAAGAGAATTTCACAGAGAACATTGAAAAAGGTGTATAAGAAAGTCGGCTTTGTGCTGTAATGGAGGGTAATATGTTAACTCGACAAGTTTTATTTATGATATTTGCATTCATCGTATCGTTCGCATTTACGTTTGCAACGACTCCTTTGGTAAGACGATTTGCTTTTAAAATCGGTGCGATAGACATACCGAAAGACAACAGAAGAATGCACAAAAAACCTACACCGCGAATAGGCGGTTTGGCAATTATTTTCGGATTTACGGTGGCGACATTGTGCTTTGCACAGCCGTCACGGCAGCTTTACGGAACGCTCGCAGGTGCGGCGATTATTGCCGTCATGGGCGTTATAGACGACTGCAAAAACCTGCCCGCTAAGCTGAAATTTGTAATTCAGATTATTGCCGCACTTGTGGTTGTGTTTGCAGGCGATATAAAAATCGATGTGTTCACAAACCCAAATTTCCTAAGCGACAATCCGTATTGGGTACTTCCCGAATGGCTTTCGGTAACGCTTACTGTTATATGGATTGTATTCATAACAAATGCGGTAAACTTTATTGACGGTCTTGACGGATTGGCGGCAGGCGTGTCGGCGATAATGTCAATATCGCTTGTGTTTATATCGATAAGAGTGGGTGAATATTCGATTGCAATTTTGGGTATTGCACTTATGGGTTCGTGTTTCGGATTTTTGCCGTTTAACTTTAATCCGGCAAAAATATTTATGGGTGATACAGGCTCGACGTTCTTGGGATTTATGCTTGCAACATTGTCTATACAAGGTGTGTTCAAGAGTTATGCGGTAATATCGTTTGCAGTACCGCTTTTGATTTTGGGATTGCCGTTGTTTGACGCATTGTTTGCGATGATTAGACGTATATTGCGCGGACAAAGTCCGATGACTGCGGACAGAGGACACTTGCACCACAGGCTTGTGGATATGGGATTTTCCCAGAAACAAACCGTATTTATATTGTACGCAATAAGCGGTGTGCTTGGAATAACGGCTGTACTTTTGGCTGAAAGCGGCGTACTCAGAGCATTGCTGCTTGTAATATGCGTGCTTATACTTCTTTTGATTGGAAGTATGCTTGGAAAGAACAGTTATGTACATCAACATCAGGATAACAGAAATTTGACTGATGATAATGAAATTGACGTTGAAGAAGTTTCCGATAAAAAAGGTAATGAGGATAAGTAGGAAAGGATAGAGAAAAGTGAAAAAGTTAAAGGTTATGACAGTTTTCGGTACAAGACCTGAGGCAATCAAAATGGCTCCGCTTGCACTTGAACTGAAAAAATATGACAATATTGAATCAATCGTATGTGTAACGGCACAGCACAGACAAATGCTTGACCAAGTTCTTGAAATATTCGGCATAACACCTGATTATGACCTTGATATTATGAAGACAAGACAGAGTCTTATCGGAATAACAACAAGAGTTTTGGAAGGTCTTGACGAAGTTATTAAAAAGGAACAGCCTGATATTGTGCTTGTACACGGCGACACATCAACAAGTTTCGTTGCGGCACTTGCGGCTTTTTATAATCAAGTCAAGGTCGGACACGTTGAGGCAGGTCTAAGAACATACGATAAATATTCTCCGTTCCCTGAAGAAATGAACAGACAGCTTACAGGCAGAATTGCCGATCTTAATTTCTCACCGACAGAGCAAAACAGAAAGAATTTACTTAAAGAAAATGTTTCGGACGATATTATTTATATAACCGGTAATACGGTTATTGACGCACTTAAAACAACTGTCCGTGATGATTATAAGTTCAAGGATGAGTGTCTTAACAACCTTGATTTTGACAATAAGAGAGTGATTATTGTAACTGCTCACAGACGTGAAAATCTTGGTAAACCGCTTGAAAATATCTGTAATGCGCTAAAGCAGATTGTTACGGAATATGAAGATGTTGAACTTGTATATCCTGTTCACTTAAATCCGGCTGTTCGTGAAACTGCGTTCGGTATTCTCGGCGATATGGATAGAGTACATCTTATTGATCCTCTTGACGTTGAGGAACTTCATAATGCTATGTCACGTTCGTTTATGGTTATGACAGACAGCGGCGGAATACAGGAAGAAGCACCGGCACTTGCAAAGCCTGTTTTGGTACTTAGAAAAGAAACAGAACGTCCTGAGGCTGTTGCGGCAGGCACGGTTAAAATAGCAGGTGTTGAAAAGGACGATATTGTACGTCTTGCAAAGGAATTGCTTGACAGTGAAGATGCGTATAATAAAATGGCACACGCCGCTAACCCTTACGGTGACGGTGAAGCGTCAAGAAGAACTGTTGAAGCTATTCTTTACGCATTTGGTTACAGTGACAAACGTCCTGAGAACTTTTCAGTAAAATAAATATGAGAATGGGAAAATTTCATATAAGATAGGGGGTACCCCAATGCAAGATTTGCTGAATAAAATAGACCGTCTTTTGAAAGAGAAAAAATTTTTTGAAGTAAAAAATATTGTGAAAGATGAGAATGCCGCAGACCTTGCGGTGTTGTTTGACGAACTGTTCGGTGAAGTGTTCGGTGAAAAGACTGAATTTATGATTTTGTTCAGACTTTTGCCAAAGGATTTGGCGGCTGAAACATTTGCGCATATGAACAGCGATATGCAGAGCCATCTTATACAGATGTTTTCCGATAAAGAAATCAGAGATATTCTTGATGAATCTTTTATTGATGATACTGTTGATATAATCGAAGAAATGCCGGCGAACGTTGTTTCGAGAATTTTGAAAAACTCAACAACGGGCGAGCGTAAGGCGATTAATGAAATTCTGCGTTATCCGAAGGACAGTGCCGGAAGTATAATGACAATAGAATATGTCAGTCTGCATAAGGATATGACGGTATCGGAAGCTTTTGAAAAAATTCGTAAAGTCGGTGTGAATAAGGAAACTATTTATACTTGTTATGTGACCGAGAACAGAAAACTTATCGGTGTAATCACTGTAAAGGATTTGTTTATGGCTGATGAGGACGATAAGATTGCCGATATTATGGAAACGCATATTATAAGCGTTGATACACTTGAAGATAAGGAAATTGTCGGACATATGTTCAGAAAGTACGATTTTCTTGCATTACCGGTTGTGGATAAGGATAATCGACTTGTCGGTATCGTTACATTTGACGACGCTATGGACGTCATTCAAGATGAAAATACAGAGGACTTCTCAAAAATGGCGGCTATTGCACCGAATGAGGAATCGTATTTCAGAACAGGTATTTTTAAACACGCAAAAAGCCGTATCGTATGGCTTTTGATACTTATGATAAGTGCAACGATTACACAGATTATAACGAATAGGTACGAAGCCGCATTTGCGGCAGTACCGCTTTTGGTTTCGTTTATGCCTATGATAATGGATACCGGCGGTAACTGCGGCGCACAAAGTTCTACTCTTATAATCAGAGGTATTGCACTTGACGAAATTCATTTTTCGGACTTTTTTAAAGTGGTGTTCAAGGAATTTAGAATTTCTATTATAGTCAGTTCGGTATTGGCGGTGGTAAACGGTGTGCGAATTTATATAATGTATCAGCATAAATGCGATTATCCGTTTATGCTTGCACTGACGATTGCATTGTCAATTATCGCAACAGTTATTTTGTCAAAGGTTATAGGTTCAATGTTGCCTATGCTTGCAAAAAAATGCCGACTTGACCCGGCGATTATGGCGACACCGCTTATAACAACAATAGTGGACTGTTGTTCGCTGTTCTTGTATTTTAATATTGCAACGATAGTGTTTTCACATATTGGAATTTTGTAATTATAAAGAGTGCCTATGCACTCTTTATTTAATAGAAAAAAGTAGAAGGAAAAATTATGTTGGTACGCAGAGCAGAAATAAAAGATATTGAGAAAATAAACGAATTGTTATTGCAGGTAGCTATGGTACACCACTATGGCAGACCTGATTTGTTTAAGGCAAATTGCCGTAAGTATAAAAATGACGAGCTTGTTGAAATCGTAAAAGACGACAACCGTCCGATATTCGTTGCAGAAGATGACGGAGTTGTTATGGGTTACGCATTTTGCGTGATAACCGACCGTAAAGATGATAACGTTTTGACAGATATGAAGAATTTGTATATAGATGATTTGTGCGTTGATGAAAATATGAGAGATAAACACGTTGGTACTGTCATTTATGATTATGTCAAGAAGTATGCAAAGGAAATCGGCTGTTATAACTTGACGTTAAATGTTTGGAGCTGTAATGAATCGGCTCAAAAATTCTATGAAAAACAAGGTCTGAAACCTCAAAAAACAACTATGGAAATGATTTTGTAATAAGGGAGCACAGTGCGGATTCAGAAGTAACAATATAAATGCTGATGTTAATGGTGCGAACACGTTATTGGATATTTACAGTTACTATGTCGAACAGACCTCCATAGTAGATGACTATTAATTGCCGACGGTTGAGAAATTCACCATATTGTTGCGGAACTAAACGGCAAAACAGTAGGTTATGAGCAAATGGGTTATAGATTAGTCTGAAAAATTGAGCAGTGCGGGTTTGAGTTTAACCGTTGGTTTAATACGATTATTATAGATAAAATAATCAATGAACCGATCAAGGAGAAAAAATATTAAGAAGTTCGATGAAGTACGAAGAAAATTCGGATTTAAAAAAGCAAGGCACTCTGCCTTGCTTTTTGTTTAATCTGTAATAACAACAGGTTTTGAAATACCACCGTTACCGTCTGCTTTGGTGCTGTTTACGATAACCGCAATATCGGCATCACCGTTTACGTCAGAAACATTTATTTCAACTTTACGTCCCCATTGGCATTCGCCTTTGAATTTCTGCTCGCCGTTTACGAAAACTTCAACTTCATTGCCTGTAAGTTCTCTGAACACAATGAAATTATCGTTTTCATTAATATTAACGGTAGTTTTGTAAAGTCCGTATCCGGTTATGTTTTTAAATTTATCGTCGTATCCGCTGCCAACCGACACGATACCCCAAGTATTCATATCGTGGTCCTCAATTTTAACATTCGGATCAGGTCGTGTTTCTGATAAATCAACCGCTTGACGCCATTTTGCAATATATTTTTCATTCACTGACGGAATAAATATTTTTTTATTTTCGTTTGCAACTGATTTTACGGTAGCCGTTGCACTTTCAAGTCCGTCCGACGTTGCAGTAACTGTAACATTTTCCGCACCGTCCGATTGCTTAACTATTACTTGACACAAACCGTTAAACAGGTGTCTTTCTTCGGCTTTGTCGGCTTCGTGAGAATTAGGATCGCCGTTTCCGACACCGATTATTTCGCCGCCGTCGGCAGTGAATTTTATAAGATTATCGGCGGTCGGTACACTTACACCGTTTTCGTCAATAACTGAAATATTAAATATTACTGCGTCATCGCAACTGTCATATACAAATTCATTTTGCGGAGTGATAATGATTTTTTTTGCCGCATTTGCGGTTGAAACTTCGTCACTGCAAACCTCTTTGCCGTCAATATATCCGACCATTTTAAGAGTACCTTTTTCAAACGGAACAAACCAATCCGCCATATCGTACTTATCAACGTTCTTTTTGCCGAGCGATTTGCCGTTTAAGAAAAGTTCAGCCTCACTGCAATTAGTGTGCGTCATAACATGCACTTCTTCACCGTCCGCAAAATTCCAGTGGGGAAGGATGTGAATCATCGGCTCATCTGTAAAGAATGCTTTGTTAAGATAAAAAGCGTCTTTTTTGAAACCGCAAGTATCCATGATGCCGAATTGAGTACCGATTGACGGCCATTCAAACGGAGTCGGCTCACCGCGATAGTCAAAGCCTGTCCATATGAAAAGTCCCATAATGTGCGGACGAATATCGACTTGCTTAAAACCGTCACGATATGTATTGCCCCAAGGAGCGGCTTCACTGTCGTAACAGTCGATAATATTCTTGCTGTGGTCGGTCTTGTAAACACCGCGAGTTTGAAAAGCACTGTCGTTTTCACTGCCCAACATCGGCATATCGGGGTACTTTTCTCTGAAGTCGTCATAAGTATGGGTGATATAGTTAAAGCCGGTCATATCAAGAATATCGCAAGCACCGCCGTCCGTTGTGACACCCGTATTCATAGCACCCAATAGAAAACGTGTGCTGTCAAGTTTTTTTATTTCACATTGAAGTCTTTCGGCAAGCTTTCTGCCTGTCGGAGTACCTTGAAGCGGTTCTTCGTTAAACAGCGAGTACATAACGACAGATGGGTGATTTCGGTCACGCATAACCATATCCTGCACTTGCTTGATACCGTCAGCACTTGAATTGAAGTTGCGGTTCTCGTCCATAACAAGAATACCGTATTTGTCGCAGTAATCAAGTATTTCGGGATTAGGATTGCCGTGCGCACAACGGTACGCATTTGAACCCATTTCCTTTAGTAGTTTAATTCTGTATTCGTTTACACTGTCGGGAACGGCAACGCCTACACCGGCATGGTCTTGATGGTTGCAAGTGCCGTACAGCGGAACGTGTCTGCCGTTAAGGAAGAATCCTTTATCTTTGTTAATAGCGATTGTACGGAAACCGAATGTGTTTTTTTGACTGTCAACAAGACTGTCGTTTTCATAAAGTTCGCTGACCATCGTGTATAGGTTAGGCGCGTCAATGTCCCATAAAAGCGGGCTGTATGTCAAAATACTTTGATTGATTTCGGTTTTACTGCCGCCGGCAATCGAGAATACTTTTTCATCTTTGCCGACAATATTATCTTCTTTGTCGAGTATATATGTTTTCAATCTGAAATTTTTGTTTTCATATGATGAATTTTCAATCGTTGTATCTGTAGCCGCGTCCCATACGTCAACTGTTTTTCTTATAGGGTGAACAAACACACCCCAATGTGCGATATGTAACTTGTTTTTCTTGTACAGATTGACGTGACGGTATATGCCTGCTCCCTCATACCACCAACCTTCAATTTGTGTCGCGTCAACGAACACGACAAGGTCGTTCACTTGGTCGCCGTAAAGTGCCATATCTGTCGCATCAACGACAAACGAATTGTAACCGCAGAAATTTCTGCCGATAACGGAGCCGTTTAGATAAACTGTTGCATAGGAAGAAATACCCTCAAATTCGATTAAAATTTGCTTATCTCTGTCACTTTCATCAAGACGAAATCTTTTTGAATACCACGCTTTACCGCGTTTTTTGTATCCTTGCGACGGTCCCCATTTTTCTTCAAATTCATTGTATACCGCCCAGTCATGCGGTAGGTTTACGGTTTCCCAATCGCTTTTGTCAAAATCCGGTGACGCCGCACCGATTGCACCGCCGGCTTTGGCTGCCATATAACATTCTGTATGTGTTTTTGTTTCCGGAAGTTCAAAATCACCGTTGTAGAACTTCCAATCTCTGTCTAAACTGAATTTCTCCATAATATGCTCCTTTTTGTATTTTAATGCTGCAAATGCCACCCCTCAGTCAACTGCGTTGACAGCTCCCCTCAAGGGGAGCCGATTTGCCTCTCCTTGAGGAGAGGTGCCTGAAAGGCGGAGTGGTGGCTCTACTTCAAAATATTATTACCTTAATTATACCTTCAAAAATAAATATTATCAAGACATATTGACAAAAAAATAAATGTGTAATATAATAACTACAGATGAGATTAGATTAGACGAGAATAAATTTATATTGATATTTCTATGTCTTTTTCTAATACAAGAAAAAGGCTTTTTTGTTTTCACAGAAAAGCCGCCTTAATAAAAATAAGAAAGGCGGGGATTTGATGTTTAATTTAACCGTAGATGAAGTAAAAGAATTGTCAAAAAAGTACAATATGATACCGTTGACGATTGAATGTTATGCCGATATGGATACGCCGATAAGCGTGTTCAAGCGTATGCAGACAGAGAAGGATTGTTTCTTGCTTGAAAGTATCGGTCAAAACCACGTTACAGCAAGATTTTCATTTATAGGAAGAAATCCGTTTATCAGTTTTAAAAGTCTTAACGATGAAATAACAATTTCCGATTACACAGGAAAAACAAATACATATAAAGGCAAACCGATGGAGGAGCTTGAAAAGCTTATTGAAAAGTACAAAGCGCCGAAACTTGAAAATATACCGTCATTTAACGGCGGTGCGGTAGGATTTTTTGCGTATGACATTATACGTCAGTATGAACATTTGCCGAACATAAATCAAGATGATTTGCATTTACCTGATATGCACTTTATGTTGATGGACGAGATAATCGCGTTCGACCATATGCGTCAAAAGATTGTTATAATAGTAAATATTCACGCAGAGGGCGATATTGAAAATCAGTACAAAAAGGCAACAGGCAGATTACTTGACATTCAGCAGGAAATGACGGATCTTTCCGGACTTATGAAAAAAGAGAAACGCGAATATCGTTCTTCTTCAAAGATGGTTTCAAATATGACGAAAGAAGAATTTTGTGCGAATGTTGAAAAAGCGAAAGAGTACATAAAAAACGGCGATATATTCCAAGTTGTGCTTTCACAGAGATTTACGGTTGAAACGAATGTAAGTCCGTTCAACACATACAGAGCGTTAAGACTTATCAATCCGTCACCTTATATGTACTATTTGAATTTCGGCGATTATCAGATTGCAGGTGCGTCACCTGAAATGCTTGTGAGAGTTGAAAACGGAGTCGTTCAGACAGGACCTATCGCCGGCACACGTCCGAGAGGTAAGACTGTTGAGGAAGATATGGCACTTGAAAAGGAGCTTTTGGCTGACAAAAAGGAAATTGCGGAACATACAATGCTTGTTGATTTGGGAAGAAACGATATAGGCAGAGTCAGCGAATTTGGCTCGGTAAAGGTTACGCGATTTAAGTATGTGGAGCGCTTTTCACACGTTATGCACATTATAACAGACGTTGAAGGTAAATTAAGAAGTGACAAAACTTGTTTTGACGCACTTGGTTCAACGCTTCCAGCGGGAACACTTTCGGGTGCACCGAAAATCCGTGCAATGGAAATCATTGACGAACTTGAAAAAACAAAACGTTCAACATACGGCGGTGCAATCGGTTATATCAGCTTTAACGGCAACTTTGACAGCTGTATAACAATTCGTACAGGAGTATTCAAGGACGGCAAGGCATATATCCAAGCCGGCGGAGGAATTGTTTACGATTCTATTCCTGAAAATGAGTATCAGGAGTCGATAAACAAAGCGTCGGCGGTGCTTAGAGCGATTGAGGAGGCAGGTGACATAGTATGATTATAATGATTGATAACTACGATTCATTTACATATAACTTGTATCAATATATCGGTACGATAAATCCCGATATAGAGGTGTATCGAAACGATAAAATAACGGTTGAAGAAGTGCTTGAAAAAAAGCCGAGTCATATTATTTTGTCACCGGGGCCGGGATTTCCTATTGACGCGGGAATATGCGTGGATTTGATTAAGAAAGCGGGAAATATTCCGATTTTGGGAGTGTGTCTTGGACATCAGGCGATAGGCGAGGCGTTCGGCGGTAAGATTGTTCACGCACCGAGAATAATGCATGGCAAGAGTGACGTTGTAACGGTCAATATGGATTGCCCTATATTTGACGGAATAGGTGTAAAAACAGAGGTTGGAAGATACCATTCACTTGTGATTGACGAGGAAAGTTTGCCGAATTGTCTTAACATAACGGCAAGAAGTGATGACGATTGTATAATGGGCGTACAACATAATGAACGTCCGATTTATGGAATACAGTTCCACCCTGAATCGGTACTTACACCCAACGGAATGAAAATGATTGAAAACTTTTTGAATATATAGTTCACAAGAGTGCAGATTGAAAATCTGCACTCTTTTTGCTATAATATAATTGAGGTGATTCGAGTGGACAATACGAAGAAATTTACAAATAAAGCGGACAAATACGTTTCATCACGTCCGTCATATCCGACAAAGCTGATGGATTATTTATACAACGAAGTCGGTTTTTCGGATAAATCGAAGATTGCGGATATAGGTGCGGGAACGGGAATTTTTACCAGACAGTTGCTTGAAAGAAAGTCGGACGTTATCGCCGTTGAGCCGAATGACGATATGCGTGCAAAATTAATCGGTCTGCAGAAAGAATTTAAAAATTTAAAGGTGCTTAGCGGAACGGCTGAAAATACGTTGCTTGAAAATAAAAGCATTGATTTTGTGACGGTGGCACAAGCATTTCATTGGTTTGACGCGGAAAAATTTAAGACGGAATGCAGACGTGCTTTGAAAAAAGACGGTAAAGCGGTTCTGGTCTGGAACAACAGGGACGAGGAAAGTGATATTGTAAATGGAAATGTGGAGATTTTTAAAAAATACTGCAAAAACTTTACTTGCTTAAGCGGTAGCTGTTTGAAAAATTATGACGGTTTCGGTAAGTTTTTTGAGGGTGAATATAAACTTTTAAGATTTGAAAACAATTTGCAGTTTGACCATGAAAAATTTGTCGGACGTTCGTTGTCTGCATCATATTCTCTTACGGCGAATGATGAAAAGTTTGATGAATATGTAAAAGAATTGAATGAATTATTTGACAAATACGAAAAAAACGGTATTGCGACAGTGCCGAATTACACAGAGGTGTACATTGGTGAAGTATAGTGAATAATACCAAAACAGTATAGTTTCTTACTTTTTTTATAATAAACTATTTACATAAAAAAATAAATGTGTTATAATATGTATGGATATAGTAAAAACACTAAAAAAAGAGGTTATTTTAACCTCTTTTGGTGTTATTCTTATCGACATCGTAATCTTTTAAAAGTTCGATGAAATCTATCAACATTTTACGTTGCTCAACGGAAAGTGAAGAAACAAGCGGTAAGAGTTGGTTTGAAAAGAAGTAGTCGTTTCCGGATGCACGATCAGATGAGTTGTCAATAAGCATATCAACAGTGACACCTAACGCTTGAGCGACACTGTAGTATTTATCTAATCGTCCGCGTGCTTGTGCGTTTTCGAGTTTTGACAAATAATTTTTGCTGATGTCAGCTTGTTCGGCTAATTCTTCTTGTGTTTTATTTAAAGATGTACGATAATGCTGTATGTGTTTGCCTACAGAAGTGTAATCAAATTGCAAATAAAACACCACCCTCATACTTATATAATTAGTGTATCATATTTTTTTACTTTTATAAACAACCGCAAATGTGATTTAATCAATCGAATGGATTATAAAAGCTTTTATTAGTATACATATATAGACAAAAATTTATTGGGAGAATTTTATTATGGGATATTGGACTATATTAATATTTTGCAGTGTAGTATTGGCAGTGCTGATAACTGTAACTTGGTATTCGGTTAAGAAACAAAACGACAGAAGTGAACTGGGTTGTGAGATGGGTGTAATAGTTGCAATTTCTTTTACGGTGTTTGCGTTGGTGCTTGACATACCGAGTGCGATTATGGGCGGTAAGAAAATTTATGTTGATGAATTTCCTCCGACTGTTACTCTGCAATATTTTCAATTTGTTAAAACAGAAAGTGAATATCTTATTTCTTTTAAAAATTTTAACTCTGATAAGTATGAAAAAAATGCGAAATATTGCATTTCATACACAGCACTTACGAAGAATGTGCTTAATATAGAAAAGGTGGACAAATAAAAAGCGTAGCATTTTTCAGCTACGCTTAATTTTTTGTTAGATTTCTTCAATAATAGGCAATATCATAGGACTGCGTTTGGTCTGTTCGTAAATATATTTTGCGACAGACGCTTTCATTGAACTCTTTAGAGTTGACCAATCCATATTACGTTTGCCAAGACAATCCGAAATGCTTTCGCCGGCAACGTGTTTAACGCCTTCGATAAGCGATTCTGCCTCGCGTACATACACGAAACCTCTTGAAATAACATCAGGTTTTGAAACGATTTCTTTACTGTCGTGTGATATTGTAACAACGACAATAATAAGTCCGTCCTGTGAAAGATGTTTTCTGTCACGAAGTACGATATTTCCGACATCGCCGACTCCAAGACCGTCGACAAGTATTTTACCTGCCGGAACAGTGCCTGCGATTTTTGCGGTTTTTGAGTCAAGTTCAAGTACCTGACCGTTTGAAAGTACAAAACTGTTCTTTTCCGGTATACCTACTTTTTGCGCAAGTTCCTTGTGAAGAACAAGATGACGGTGTTCGCCGTGTACAGGAATAAAGAATTTCGGCTTTGTAAGTGCAAGAATAAGTTTTAATTCCTCTTGACAAGCGTGTCCCGAAACGTGTACTTCCGCAAGTGATTTATAAATTACTTCCGCACCTATTTTAAACAATTCGTTTACGACATTTGAAACCGACTTTTCATTACCCGGAATAGGTGTCGCACTGATTATAATAAGGTCGTCCTTTGTGACCTCGACTTTTCTGTGGTCAGAAAACGCCATTCTTGTCAGGGCACTCATCGGCTCGCCCTGTGAGCCTGTTGTAATAATAACTACTTGGTTCGGTCTGTATTTTTTTATGTTGTCAATATTGATAAGTACGCCTTCCGGTACTTTCATATATCCGAGAAGAATTGATATTTCAACGATATTTTCCATACTTCTTCCCGAAACTGCTACTTTACGTCCGTTTTTGGCGGCAGCGTCGATAATTTGCTGCACTCTGTGCACGTTTGACGCGAAAGTAGCGACTATAATACGTTTATTACAGCCTTTGAAAATCTGTTCAAATTTTTCACCGACACTTCTTTCACTCATTGCATATCCCGGTCGTTCAACATTTGTACTGTCAGAAAGAACGGCAAGAACCCCTTCTTTTCCGAGTTCACCGAGTCTTGCAAGGTCAATCATATCTCCGACGATTGGAGTAGTATCAATTTTAAAGTCACCCATATGAATAACCGTTCCGACAGGTGTTTTGATTGCAAGAGCAGCAGAGTCTGCAATAGAATGGTTGGTGCGGACAAACTCAACAGAGAAGTTTTGTCCCGCATTAATTACGTTTCCGTACTTTGCACGAACAAGCTTTACGCTTGATAAAAGATTGTGTTCCTTTAATTTATGTTCGACAAGACCGATTGTAAGTCTTGTACCGTAAACTGGAACGTTGATAGCCTTTAGGAAATAAGGCAATCCGCCGATATGGTCCTCGTGACCGTGAGTAAGAAAAATTCCCTTGATTTTTGACCAGTTCTTTTCAAGATAGGTAATATCGTTTATTACCATATCTACACCGGGCATATCATCATCAGGGAAAGCCATACCGCAATCTACCATTATAATTTCGTTTCCGTACTCAAGGGCGGTTAAATTTTTTCCGATTTCATCAAGTCCGCCTAATGGTATGATTTTCAGTTTTTTAGCTTTTGCCACAATTTTACCTCCATTATTTAATTTTTTCCGACCATTATTACAACAATATTATTATACCACATTTGTCTGACGATAGTCAACATAAATATGGCTACTTGATAAATTAAAGTGTTATAATATATAAATACTGAGTATGTCGACAGCTTAAAAAATCACATCTGTGATGTAATTTATGATTTTTAATGAGGTTAGTACCTCAAACTTTCAAGAACAAAGCAGATAAAAACATTCATAAACAATCATTAGAATGTACAATATAACTAAAAGTCAGCAAAATATGTGCAACATATACAATTATTTTGTATATAATTTGTGAATGAATTTAGTTGACAATGAGCGAATTTGATTGTATAATACAAATAGAAACAGTCAAAAACGTTCAAACGATAAAAGGAGGCGAGAGAATGTTACTTGAAGAAAGACTTGATGAGATAGTAAAGATAGTAAACGAAAGAGGAAGTATATCTAATCAAGAATTGGTCAAGATGTTTGGTGCATCTGAATCGACAATCAGACGAGATATAACAACTCTTGCCAATGATAACAGAGTTATACGAGTACATGGCGGTGCAATGTCGGTTGTATCGGGCGGAGGAATGGAAGATTCGGAAGTCAGTGCAAGACGTATTCAAAACAGTGATGAAAAAATTAAAATCGCAAAATATGCGGCGTCACTGATAAATGAAGGCGACCTTGTATATATTGACGCAGGAACTACCACCGAATATATGATTGAGTATATAACCGCCAAGGACGCAACTTTTGTTACAAACGCTTTATCTCACGCAGTCGGTCTTGCGAGAAAAGGCTTTAAAGTATATATAATCGGCGGACTTATCAAATCGGTGACAGAGGCGATTATAGATTCCGAGGCGATTATATCACTCTCAAAATACAATTTCACAAAAGGCTTTTTCGGAACTAACGGACTGAGCAGTGACAGAGGGTTCACAACTCCCGATGTCAGAGAGGCGGATATTAAAAATTTTGCGATGAGAAGATGTGCAAAGAAATTTGTACTTTGCGATTCGTCAAAATTCAATAAAATATCAAAAGCAACTTTTGCGGCTGGCAGTGACATAACCGTAATAACGGATAAGATAACGGAAAATATTAAAGGATATAATATAAAGGAGGCTGCTCAATTATGATTTATACCATAACATTCAATCCCGCATTGGATTATATAATGGTTGTTCCGTCTTGCAGAAGCGGTGAAGTAAACCGGACGGAATCCGAAAAGATTATGGCAGGCGGAAAAGGTATTAATGTTTCAATTGTGCTGAACAATATGGGTGTCGAAAATACGGCACTTGGCTTTATATCCGGTTTTACGGGCGGTGCGATTGAAAATATACTTGCCGATATGAATTGTAAAACCGATTTTATAAAGCTTGACAACGGTTTTTCGAGGATTAACGTGAAAATAAAATCAGACGCCGAAACAGAAATAAACGGTCAGGGTCCTGATATTTCAGACGGTGCGGTAAAGAAACTTTACGAAAAACTTGACAGTTTGAATGACGGCGATACGTTGGTACTTGCAGGAAGTATTCCGTCATCGCTTTCCGATTCGATTTACTGCGAAATTATGGACTACCTTAAAGATAAAAAATTAAATATAGTCGTTGACGCAACAAAGGACTTGCTTGTGAATGTTCTTAAGTATAAACCGTTTTTGGTAAAACCTAATAATCACGAAATAGGTGAAATATTCGGTGTTGAACTTAAGACGAGAAGTGAAGTTGTTCCGTATGCAAAGAAAATGCAGGAAATGGGTGCGAAGAATGTACTTGTTTCCATGGCAGGCGAGGGTGCGGTGTTCGTTGGTGAAAACGGAGAAGTGTACGAAAGTGAGGCACCTAAAGGTAAATTAGTGAACTCAACGGGAGCAGGCGATTCAATGGTTGCCGGTTTCCTTGCGGGATATATGGAAAAGCAGGATTTTATGTATGCACTTAAGATGGGATTATCGGCAGGCAGTGCAAGTGCATTTTCGGAAAATCTTGCGACCAAAGAAGAAATTTTAAATGTATTTAAAACAATATGAGGAGGTAAAAATTATGCGTATCACAGACTTACTTTCAAAAGAGAGTATCAGACTTGACGGAGTTTCAAGCACAAAAAAAGAAACCATTCGTGCAATGGCAGACCTTATGGAAAAGAGCGGAAAAATATCAGATAAGAATGCTTATGTAGAAGGTTTGATAAAAAGAGAGGAAGAAAGTACGACGGCAGTCGGCGAGGGTATCGCAATTCCTCATTATAAAGGCAGTGCGGTGACAAAACCCGGACTTGCGGCAATGGTAATCAAAGACGGTACTGATTTTGATTCGATAGACGGTGAGCCGGTAAAGCTTATATTTGCAATCGCCGCACCTGATACAAAAGAAAATGTACACCTTGACGTATTGAGTAAACTTTCCGTTTTGCTTATGGACGAAGATTTTTCAAAAAAACTTATTAATGCAAAATCGGTAGAGGAATTTATTTCAATTATAGATGACGCGGAAACTGCAAAAGATAATGCTGAATCAGAACAGGTTACTACATCTGATAAGAAAATACTTGCAGTAACTGGATGTCCGACAGGTATAGCTCATACTTATATGGCTGCTGAGGGACTTCAAAAAGCGGCAGAAAAAGCAGGTTGTGCGATTAAAGTTGAAACAAGAGGTTCGGGCGGTGCAAAGAATGTTCTTACCGAATCTGAAATCGCAGAGGCTGATTGCATAATCGTTGCGGCAGATACAAAAGTTCCTATGGAACGTTTTAACGGTAAAAAGGTAATCGTTACACAGGTAAGTGACGGTATTTCAAAGGCTGACGAACTTATCGCAAAGGCACTTGGCGGAAATGTTCCGATATTTACCTCAAATGAAAGTGATGAGGGTGATTCGGCTAAGTCGGATAATAAAGAGGGCATCGGTCACAGAATTTATAAGCACCTTATGAGCGGTGTTTCGCATATGTTGCCGTTCGTTATAGGTGGCGGTATTCTAATTGCTATCGCATTCTTGCTTGACGACTTTACTATTGATCCGTCAAACTTCGGTATGAATACACCGATTGCGGCATTCTTTAAAACAGTCGGCGGTGTCGCATTCGGTTTGATGTTGCCTGTTCTTGCAGGATTTATCGCATATTCTATTGCGGACAGACCGGGTCTTGCGATCGGTTTTGTGGGCGGTATGCTTGCCTCAACGGGTAACAGTATATTAGAATTTACAAACAGCTACTCAGGCGGAATTAACGGCTATCTTGCAAACACAGTATTCAATTCATCAGGTACAACTGTTTCGGGATTTTTGGGAGCACTTGTTGCCGGTTTTGTTGCAGGATATATTGTACTATTGCTAAGAAAGATATTCTCAAAACTTCCTGAAAGTCTTGAGGGAATTAAACCGACATTGTTGTATCCTGTACTTGGCGTATTCATTATGGGTGCATTGATGTTGTTCGTATTCAATCCGATTATCGGTGTTATAAACGACGCACTTGCAAACCTACTAAACAGTATGGGTTCAACATCAAAGGTTATTCTTGGTATTGTTCTCGGAGGTATGATGGCTATTGATATGGGTGGTCCTATAAATAAGGCGGCATATGTATTCGGTACAATGTCAATCGCAAACGGCAACTATGATATAATGGCGGCTGTTATGGTTGGCGGTATGGTACCACCTATCGGTATTGCACTTGCAACAACATTCTTTAAAAATCGTTTTTCAAAATCGGAACGTCAGTCGGGTATTACAAACTATGTTATGGGCTTGGCATTCATCACAGAGGGTGCAATTCCGTTTGCGGCAGCCGATCCGCTGCACGTAATACCGGCAACAGCTGTCGGTGCGGCAGTAGCAGGTGCATTGTCAATGGTATTCGGATGTACATTGATGGCTCCTCACGGCGGTTTATTCGTATTCCCTGTTGTAGGTAACTGGCCTATGTACTTGGTAGCATTAGCGGCAGGTTCGGTTATTACAATGTTTATGCTTGCACTTTTAAAGAAACCTGTATACAAAGAAAATTAATATATAAAGGAGATAAGTATTATGAAAGAATTTAACTACACAATCACAGATCCACAAGGCATTCACGCTCGTCCTGCGGGTGTGCTTGTAAAAGAGGCGGCAAAATATCAGTCAACAATCACTCTTGAAAAAGACGGTAAGACAGGTGACGCAAAGAGAATATTTGCTGTAATGGGTTTGGCGGCAAAGTGCGGTAATACACTTAACGTAAAAGTTGAAGGCCAGGACGAGGACGAAGCTGCAAAGGCTTTGGAAGAATTTTTTAAGGCAAATCTATAATATTAAAAATGGTGTTGCTAAAGCAACACCATTTTTTTTTATATGTGAAATTTTTTTGATAATGTCAAAACAAGTTCTTTGCCGTCATATAACACAAGAGTTATAAAAGAAATTATGCTCAGTGCAATACATATAACCGACGGAATAAGAATTTTTGTGACACCTGTTATGCACAATATAAACGGTGCAAGTCCGAAAAATATACATATCACAAATGAAAACACATAATCGGGCATTTTAATTTTTAAAATCTTTGTTGCCACGAACAATCCGAGCATTGCCCATGAAAATATTATCGGTATAACGTAATCGACCGACCAGCCGTGCCAACCTGTAAACTTATCCCATATTACGCACAATATTGATATTATAACAGCCTCTGCGGCGATATTCTGCGATATGACTTGGCGTTTCTTGATACATATATTTGTCGTAAGCCAGAAGCATATTACACCGAAAAGTACAAACAACGACCAATGACCGCTTTGGGGAAGAAGTATGTTTACGGCAATGCTTATTATCGAAAGTGACGAAGTGACAAGAATTGCAAATTTAAAAATCTTTTCATATTTTTCGTAAAATGATTGTACTTTCGGAAATTCGTAAGGTGTACTTTCGCCTGTCAGCTTGTTTTGGCACAGCGGACATCGCTCAAATTCACCACGCACATCAATTTTACATTTATCACAATGTTTCATTTAATCATTCCTTTCATCGTCGTGTATGTTGGAAGTCAGTTCAACGTCAATACCCCTTGAAGTCAATTCACGGAAAAACCTCATTTCGATATCCGAGCTGATGAATTGAGAAGTAAATCCCAAAGTCAGCTTACCGTCAAACGAGCAAGAACATAATTGAAGTTTGTCGGTGCTGATATACACGTCAAAGCATTTTATAAACTTATTCATATTTTCGGGCATTTTAACTATTCCTATATTTGAAAAAGTTGCCGTGACGGCTCTGCCCGACATTCTGTATGCTATTCTCAAAAAGAAATCTTTCACGACAAGCGGTACAATTCTTGTTATGACATTGTGTTCAACAGCTGAATATGTGTCGATAGTGCCGAGAAGTTTTTCGGCTTTCAGCTTGCTTTTTAGTTGAGTGTTTATAACGTCAACCATTGTTTCAAAATCCTCACCGTGCTTTTTTATGTCATACTGAATATACGTCAGACAGAAAAAGTTTCTTGCCGAAACGGATGGGAAGAAGTTGCGAAGATTTACCGGTATCAGTATTGTAATCGGTTTCTTGCCTTTTGAACGTACAGGCATTTCGTCTATGATTGATTTTATAAGTACCGCAGACAAAAACGCAGTTAAAGTTGCATTGTATTTGTGAGATTCTTCAAGTACTTTCTTCACGTCAACCATACCGTTTATGACTTTTAATTTGTCGTCGGGATATTTTCGTCCTACAATTTTGTATGCAACAGGGTTATTTTCTTGCTTTGAAGAAATTTTGCCGGAATAGTATTTTGAAAAACTGTCATCACTTTTTTGTGTGCTTGATGCGTCATAATCAACTCCGCTGTCTTCAACATTTTCCGCAAGTGTAAGGTAGTTTGATACAAGTGTTTTAAGAAAATTCATCGCACCTGTGCCGTCTGTCAAAACGTGAAAAACTTCGAGATTTATTCTGTTTCTGTAGTAAGTCACTTCAAATAAAAGCTTGTGATTGTTCCTCTGGTATATAAGCGAACATGGGATTTTATATTCTTCGCGTACAATCGGTTTTATATCCGATTCCTCAAGGTAATACCAAAAAAGTCCACGCCTTAATATACTTTTGAAAATATCAAATTCCTCCAATGTATCTTCAGTGGCTTTTTGCAAAAGGTCTTTGTTTACTGTTTTGTATAATTCGCAGGAAAATCTGAATACCTGCGTATCTTTTTTGGACTGCGCCGCCGGAAATATCTTGGCGGCATTGTCAAGTTTATTCCATTCACTTTTCATAAATGTAACCTCATTTCTTATGTCTGTTTTATTATATCACAGTTCAAAAATAATAAAAAGTGTTTTCGACAAAGGTTATCAAAATTTAACAAAGGAAATTTATTACAAATAATAGAAATATAAAAAGATAACATTTATATACAGGAGGAAGAAAATATGGAGTTAATGTTAATGGGCAGGTACAGATTGCTGATTATAAAAATTTTCGGCGAACTTGACCAGCATAAAGCGTCGTCGGTAAGAGAAAATGCGGACAGGGAACTTGGCAGAACAGGGGCGGTTAATGTCGCGTTTAATTTTGAAAATGTGACTTTTATGGACTCGTCTGGTATCGGCGTTATTATGGGACGATACAAGACGGTTACGGCACTCGGCGGAAAGGTTATCATATACGGTGCGTCTGATGCGGTGAACAGACTGATTGAAATGTCGGGTATAAAGAGTATCGTTACGGTAGCCGACAACCTTGAAAACGGTGTAAAGGAGGCGGGCATTGATGTACAGTAACATTATGGAAATAAAATTTCCGAACAAAAGCGATAACGAAAGATTTGCAAGGACGGTTGCGGCGGCTTTTGTGCTTGAACTCGACCCGACAGTAGATCAAATTTCAGAAATAAAAACGGCTGTTTCGGAGGCGGTTACAAATGCAATAATTCACGGCTATGATGAAAAAGACGGAATTGTAACGATGTCCGGAAGTATAGAGGACGATACGGTGACTTTTTCCGTATCGGATGACGGAGTTGGTATACCAGATATTTCAAGAGCGAGAGAACCGCTTTTCACAGGTAAACCCGAAATGGAACGCAGCGGAATGGGTTTTACGATAATGGAAACGTTTATGGACAGTATCGAAGTCCAAAGTGAAGTAGGAAAAGGCACACGCATTACTATGACAAAAAAGTTAAAGTAGGTGATGTGTTATGCGAGATAATACTGCTTTGATTGAACGCGTGCGAGAGGGGGACAAGCAGGCAGAAAACAGAATGGTGGAAGAAAATATGGGCCTTGTATACAGTATTGCAAGGCGATTTTTAAATCGCGGATATGATGCGGAAGATTTGACGCAAATCGGCGCGATAGGACTTATAAAGGCCGTAAAGAAATTCAATCCCGAATTTAACGTGCAATTTTCTACATACGCAGTACCGATGATAACAGGTGAAATAAAACGTTTTTTGCGTGACGACGGTGCCGTTAAAATAAGCAGAACGTTAAAGGAAAATGCAATGAAAGGCTGGCGGTGTGAAGAATTGTTAAGACGAAAACTGAACAGACAGCCGACAATAAACGAAATTTCAAAAGAAAGCGGAATTGATGCCGAAAGTCTTATCGAGGCGTTCGAGGCGGCAACACCGCCCGAAAGTATTTATGAAAGTGTTTACGATAACGGCGATAAAGAAATTCGCTTGCTTGATACAATTACCGGTGAAGAAATTGAGGACGGAGTTATAAATAAAGTTATGATTGACGATATTTTGAGCCGTCTTACAGAACGTGAAAAAGAAATAATTCTGCTTAGATATTTCAGAGGCAAAACACAATCTGAGATTGCCAAGATAATCGGAGTGTCGCAGGTGCAGATTTCAAGAATTGAGAAAAAAGCAATAGAACGTATAAGAGGAGAAATGCCATAGAAAAACGCACTCTGTAAAGAGTGCGTTTTTTATATTTTAGCGTCTGTCTGCCGGTGTTGTTGCAGTCGGTGTGTCTGTTGAAACAGGTGCGACAGTTGCAATGGGTGTATCGGTTGCGGTCGGTGTACCTGTAACTGTAGGAATATCTGTCGGTGTCGGTGACGCAACCGGTTTTGTCAAAACGATTTGAGATACAAGTGAAATCGGTTGACTTCCTATGTTCCATACGAATGCTTTCAGCATTTGTGAATCATCGTGTGCACTTACAGAAACAGGTTCTGTGTACGGAACAGCTTTTAAGCCTATAAGAATGTTATTTTCGTCAAATTCGGCTACGTACAAAATAGGTGTATCTGTTGTTTCAAGTTTTTTGTCAACAGATATAGTATAAGTTCCGTCATCTTTAGGTGTGATTTTCGATTCGTATGCTATAACAGGTTTCGGCACTTCCGTAACGTTAGGTGTTTCTGTAGGAACAGGTGATGCTGTAACGTTAGGTGTTTCTGTAGGAACAGGTGATGCTGTAACAGTCGGTGTTTCTGTAACAATCGGTGTTTCAGTTGGTTTAGGTGCAGTTATAATTGTTATAAATGACTCAACTCCATTCATTAAATTTGTAGTATACTCGGCACACAAATTACCGTCTTTGACTGTGAGACCGAACAAATACGTTTTTGAAATGTCGGTAATTTCCGTATATTCATATATTTCTTTTGCTGTATTTGTTTTTGTGTCAAATTCAAAAACTTTATTCGGTGAGTTAAAATACAATTTTCCGCTATAAGCAACAGTAACATTAAAATGTGATGAATATGCAGATTTATTATCACCGTATACGCACCAATAATATTTTGAAGTATCCTTATAAACTGGTGTAAAAGTATTTGTCGATAAATCTAAAGCGGAAAGTTCATTTTTATCATTGAAACAATAGATTTTTCCATCTAAAAAACTTACAGATCCTGATACGTTATGAATAATTGAATCTTTATAAGTGTCATCTTCTGCTGTTATAACCGGTTCACCATACCAAGTGTTTACGTTCCAAGTGCGGTGAATATCTTGTTCTTCAACATATAATCCGCCGTTTGAACTTGATATCGAAGAGGCTGAAACAGCTTTCAATTCTTCATCGCTCAAAAGAAAATATGTGTGATTTGCAAGTGATGATAAATTCGGTGTAGGGTCATCTGAAGTTAAATCTAAGTTATACCATTTACCGTCTACTTTTACTTTGTTCCACATATGATTGCACGCATCACTCGGAACTGTTGTACATTCCATTTCAAAATATTTATTCATAATATACATAAATAAATATGAATATCCTTGGCAAACGCATTTTTTATCTCTTACTGTTGTGTAAAGATTGCGGTTTTGATAAGACATATCATATTCATAATGAGATGTGATATAATCATGAACAAAAAGCACTTTTTCAAGCTCTGTTGCGTTTTTCGGAACAGATGATACAATTTCGTTGCATTCATCATCGATCAATTTTTGAGCTACCTTTATTTCGTCTTTTTCCATAGTGAAAGGGTCTTTGATTATTATTTCCGAAATTGTCTGACCGTCTGCTGATTTATAAGAAAATTGACGTAAATTGACATAAAATAATTCGGGATGCTCATATTGTATTGCTTTAGGTAAAGAATCAATAAGTTCTTGAATGTTACCCAAAGGAATGTTGTATTTTTGAATATCAGATTCCGTTTTTAGGTTATTTAAGTCTGAAATAATATCTTCAACCGCCGATTTTTCATTTTTGGAAATTTTAACCGAAGTATCGGCGAACATTGTAATTTCATCATTATTAAAATATCCGCTGTAAGTGTCCTCCGCTATTGCGATTGACGGCGTTATAAGTACTGTCACTATAAGCAAGCATATAAATTTTTTTATATTTTTCATGATACCATCTCCTAAAAATAACTTTTTATATAATATATTATATAACTGATTATACAAAAAGTCAATAAAAACACAAAGCAAGTACAAGCATTATGTAGAAATTGCACAAATAAATGAATATAATTTAGCATTTTGCATATTGCTCTGTGCGTAGAATTAAATTAAAATTAGTCTTGACAAACTTTTTTAGGTGTGTTACAATATTTACAACGAGCAAAGGTGTTTCGTCCTCATAGGATAGAAGCACCTTTTTTGCATATTAGGACGATTTATATATTATATAGTATTGAAATTAGAAAGGAAAATTCGTTATGTTGACAAAACAAGATATTTTCGATTTGGTTGAAGAAGAGGACGTAAGATTTATTCGTCTGCAATTTACGGATATGCTTGGAACAATGCGTAATCTTGCGATTACAACTTCAAGACTTGAGGACGCACTTGATAATCTTTGTATGTTTGACGGTTCGTCAATTATGGGATTTGTCGGTGTTGAGGAAAGTGATTTATATTTACATCCCGACTTTGACACATTTGAAATTTTCCCTTGGCGACCGCATCAAGGAAAGGTCGCAAGACTTATATGCGATGTTTATAAGCCTGACGGTACACGTCTTGAAAGTGACCCGAGATACATTCTGCAAACGGTTGTTAAAGAAGCGGAAGAAATGGGTTACAAATTTAATGTGGGACCTGAATGTGAATTCTTCCTATTTAATACGGACGAACGCGGTAATCCTACGACAGAGCCACATGACAATGCGGGTTATTTTGACTTGGCACCGCTTGATAACGGCGAAAATTGCCGCCGTGAAATATGTCTTACGCTTGAAGATATGGGATATAAAATCGAGGCGTCACATCACGAAATGGCACCTGGTCAGCACGAGATTACATTCAGATATGACGACGCATTAAAAACCGCGGACAGAATTGTTACATTCAGAACGGTTGTAAAAACTATTGCAAAACGTAACGGACTTCACGCAACATTTATGCCGAAACCTATTGCGGGAGTAAGCGGTAGCGGAATGCACCTTACAATGTCGCTTGAAAAGGACGGTAAAAATGTTTTCTATAATGAAAATGATCCGTCAAAGCTTTCCGATACGGCACATAAATTTACGGCAGGATTATTAAAATATACACCGGATATGGCGTGTTTTACAAATCCGACGGTAAATTCATATAAGAGATTTATACCGGGATATGAGGCACCTTGCTATATTTCTTGGTCGGAAAGCAACAGAAGTTTGCTTGTAAGAGTACCGTCATCGAAAAAGCCCGGTGACGCAAGAATTGAACTTCGTTCACCCGATCCGACAGCTAATCCGTATCTTGCACTTGCGGCTTGCCTTAAAGCCGGTTTGAAAGGCATAAAAGATAATGAAACACTTCCGCCGAGTATTGATGTTAATATCTACAATCTTTCGGATAAAGAACGTGAGGCACTCGGAGTCAAGAGCTTGCCGATAAGTCTTAACGAGGCGATTAAAATTGCAAGAAAGTCCGAATTTATCAGCGAATTGCTTGGTGATAAATTCGCGTCAAGCTATTTTGAAGCTAAGGAAGAAGAATACGGAGAATATCGTCGTACCATAAATCAGTGGGAAATTGAAAAATATTTAATTGCTTATTAATTAAAAACAATTTCCTAAAAAGGAGGGACGGCGGTGGACAGAGTAGTATTGGCTTTTTCAAAAGACGAAACAGCCAACAAAATAAAAATGATGCTTGACGGCAGCGGCTATGATGTTTACACGGTTTGTCACTCAAAAGCAGAACTTTTAAGAACTGTAGCCGATATGGACGAAGTGCTTATAATTATGGGATATAAACTTCCTGACGGAACTGTCGATGATGTTTATGACGACCTTATGGAAGGTCAGAAACTTATGAGCATAGTCAAAGCCGAAAGGCAGAGCAGTATATATAATCAAGATATTTTTGTTGTAACACTTCCTTTGAACAGACAGCTTTTAATAAATTCCGTAGAAACTTTTGTCGGAATTATCGAAAGAAGAAAGCACAGAGCAAAACGTACACCGGAAGAAGAAAAGATAATTCGTGATGCAAAAGCATATCTTATGGAAATACACAGAATGTCGGAGGAACAGGCACATCGATTTATACAAAAAAGAAGTATGGATACAGGTGCGAAGTTTATTGATACGGCAAGAATGATTTTAAATATTTAATGGAGATGAAGTAAATGCAGACATTTAAGTTTTCAAAAATGCACGGTGCAGGAAACGATTACATATATGTAAATTGTTTTAAGGAGAAAGTCGAGAATATAAACGAAACGGCTAAAGCCGTAAGTGACAGACATTTCGGTATCGGTTCGGACGGACTTGTTTTGATATGCCCGTCTGATGTGGCTGATTTCAGAATGGATATGTACAACAGTGACGGCTCACAAGCTGAAATGTGCGGAAACGCAACGCGTTGTGTCGGTAAGTATGTGTACGACAGAGGTCTTACAGACAAGACACAGATTACTCTTGAAACGTTGGCGGGTATAAAAATTCTTGACCTAAATGTTAAAGACGGCGAAGTGCAGACTGTTCGCGTAAATATGGGCAGTCCGGAACTTGTTCCGAAAAATATTCCGATTGACTCAAATCTTGACAGATTTATAAGTGAAGATGTTGAAGTTGACGGAAAGGTCTATAAAGTTACAGGCGTGTCAATGGGTAATCCTCATGCGGTTACATTTATTGACGATACGGACAGTCTTGAAATAGAAAAAATCGGACCTAAGTTTGAAACGCATAAATTGTTCCCAAAGAAAATCAATACAGAATTTGCACAGATAGTTGACAGAAACACTATAAAAATGCGTGTTTGGGAACGCGGTGCAGGTGAAACACTTGCCTGCGGTACAGGTGCTTGTGCAACAATGGTTGCGGCAAATTTAAACGGTCTTGTTGATGATGAGGCTGACCTTGTACTTTTGGGCGGTACACTTCATATTAAGTGGGATAAAAATGAAAATAAAGTATATATGACAGGTCCGGCAAAGTTTGTATTTGACGGAACAATAACTATATAAGAGCCTGTCGACAAAATGTCGACAGCTCCAAACTGATAAATTTGAACATAGAACAGAAAGGAACAAATAAAAATGGCAAAGGTAAATGACAATTATTTAAAACTACCGGGAAGTTACTTATTTTCAACAGTCGCAAAAAAGGCGGCTGCATATACAGAGGCAAATCCAGACAAAGAAGTTATCAAGATGAGCATAGGCGACGTTACAAAGCCGTTGGCTCCTGCGGTAATTGAGGCAATGCACAAGGCAGTTGACGAAATGGGTACGGCAGAGGGATTTCACGGCTACGGTCCTGAGCAAGGTTATGATTTCTTGAGAAACAAGATTGTTGAAAAGGATTATGCGGCAAGAGGTATTGACGTAAAGGCTGATGAAATATTCGTTTCAGACGGTGCAAAATCAGACTGCGGAAATATCGGAGATATTTTCTCTGTTGACAATAAAGTTGCAGTTTGCGATCCTGTTTATCCTGTGTACGTTGATACGAATGCTATGGCAGGCAGAGCAGGTGACTTTACAGACGGTAAATGGAATAATCTTGTATATATGCCTTGCAAGGAAGAAAACGGATTTATGCCTCAGCTTCCGGAAGAAAAGGTTGATATAATTTATCTTTGTTTCCCAAATAACCCAATCGGTGTTGCGGCAACAAGAGAACAGCTTAAACCGTGGGTTGAATATGCAAAGAAGAATGATGCGGTTATTCTTTACGACAGTGCGTATGAGGCATTTATTACAGACCCTGACGTACCGCACAGCATTTATGAAATTGAGGGCGCAAAAGAAGTTGCGATTGAATTCAGAAGTTTTTCAAAGACAGCCGGATTTACGGGTACAAGATGTGCATACACTGTTGTACCGCACGAATTAAAGGTTGACGGAGTTGAACTTAACGGATTGTGGAACAGACGTCAATGCACAAAGTTTAACGGTGTACCGTATGTAATTCAACGTGCGGCAGAGGCTGTTTATACAGACGAGGGATATAAACAGACAAGAGAGGCTGTTGCATATTATCTTGAAAATGCGAAAATTATCCGCGAATCGCTTACAGAGGCAGGCTTTACGGTTTACGGCGGTGTGAATGCTCCGTACATCTGGGCAAAGACACCGAACGGTATGAAATCATGGGATTTCTTTGATAAATTACTTGAAGAAACAGGTGTTGTAACAACACCTGGGGCGGGTTTTGGACCGAGCGGTGAGGGATACGTAAGATTTACAGCATTCTCAACTAAGGAAAATACCATAAAAGCAATGGAAAAAATCAAAGCAATTTTGTAAAATATTTAGTAGACAAAACAAAAATAATGTGCTATAATAAGTTTACACAGGATAACAAAATAATTTTTTGACGAAACAAAGGCGTTTCGATCGGTACATATCAATTTATGGATTGGTATGTTCTGATTGAAACGTCTTTTTTGTTCGGCGGAATACAGCGAAAGGATTGAAAAAAATGGAGTATAATGGATTACCCGAAAAACAGGGCCTTTATGACCCGCAATTTGAGCATGATGCCTGCGGAATCGGTTTTATTGCAAATATCAAAGGAAAAACTTCTCACGGCATTATTAATCAGGCAATTCAGATATTGAAAAACCTTGCACACAGAGGCGGTGTCGGCAGTGAGCCTGATACAGGTGACGGTGCCGGTATTTTAATTCAAATGCCTCATGCCTTCATGAAAAAGGTTTGTAAGAATGAAGGGATTAAGCTACCTAAAAAGGGTGATTACGGCGTTGGTATGCTGTTTTTATCGCCGGATAAGGATACAAGAGAAGAAAGTCTTGAAAGACTTACAAAGATTATTGACGGTGAAAAGCAGAAACTTCTCGGTATAAGAGAAGTGCCTGTTTATGACGTATGTATCGGTAACAGTGCCAGAGAGGCAATGCCGCATATCGTGCAGGTGTTTATCGGCAAAGGTGACGAAAGCCTTGATGCAGATTCATTTGAAAGAAAGCTTTATATTATCGGCAAGCTTGCAGAAAAGGAAATCAGAAAGAGCGGTCTTGACAACTATTTCTATTTCGCATCACTATCTGCAAGAACGGTTGTATATAAAGGTATGCTTACACCTGACCAAGTTAATGAATTTTACCTTGACCTTAAAGATGTGGATATGGAAACGGCAATCGCACTTGTGCACTCACGTTTCTCAACCAACACATTTCCGTCTTGGGAAAGAGCACATCCGAACAGATACATTATCCATAACGGCGAAATTAACACTATCCGCGGTAATGTAAACTGGGTTAAGGCAAGAGAAAGAATGTTCGCAACACCTGAATTTGAGGGTGATATGGACAAGATTTTGCCTGTTATCAATGAGGACGGTTCTGACTCCGCAATGCTTGATAACTATTTGCAGTTCCTACATCTTTCGGGATTCTCACTTCCGAGAGCCGTAATGATGACAATTCCTGAACCTTGGGAAAATAATGCGGATATGGACCCTGCAATGAAAGCATTTTATGAGTATCACTCATGTATCACAGAGCCTTGGGACGGTCCTGCGGCTGTTGCATTTACAGACGGACGTTATGTCGGTGCAACGCTTGACAGAAACGGTCTGAGACCTGCTCGTTACTACTTGACCTCTGACGATATGATTATTCTTTCATCGGAAGTCGGTGTAACAGATGTTGACGAGTCTACTATTATAAAGAAAGAACGTTTGCATCCGGGTAAAATGCTCCTTATCGATACAGAAAAGGGCAAGATTATTTCAGACGAAGAAATCAAAAAGGAAGAGGCACTTCACAAGCCATATGCAGAGTGGGTAAAGAAAACCCTTGTTGAGCTTGACAATCTTCCTCTTAATACAGATAAAAAGGGCGACACATGGCACGATTTGGTGCATAAATTAAAGGACGACGCAAAAGGCAATGTCAACGAACATTTGCTTTTGAAGAACTTTATCGTTCTTGAAAATATGTTTGTAAATCGCGAAAACAGTGTGGACAAACTTTCATTGCTTACACGTCAAAAGGCATTCGGCTATACTTGGGAGGACGTAAACACAACGATTAAATCAATCGTTGAAAAGGCTGACGATCCAATCGGTGCAATGGGTGCGGATATTCCGCTTGCGGTATTGTCGGAAAAACCGCAGCTTTTGTATAACTACTTCAAACAACTGTTTGCACAGGTAACAAACCCTCCTATTGACGCAATTCGTGAGCAGATTGTTACTTCAACATACACACTTTTCGGTTGTGAACAAAACCTTTTGACATCATCTGAATTGAACTGTCGTAAGGTCAGAGCATTGAGCCCTATTTTAACAAACGAAGAACTTGAAAAATTAAGAAACATTGACCTTGAAGGATTTAAGTCAATAACAATTCCGTCATTGTTTAACGTAAAACAGGAAAACGATATGGAAACCGCTATGGATACAATATTCGAGGCGGCTGATATAGCAATCGAAAACGGATACAACATAATCATACTTTCGGATAAGGGAGTAGATAAGGATAAAGCACCTATTCCTGCACTTCTTGTTGCATCCGGACTTCATCATCACCTTATCAGAAAAGGTACAAGAATGAAAGTATCTATCGTTCTTGAATCGGGTGAGCCGAGAGAAGTACACCATTTCGCATGTCTTGTAGGTTACGGCGTGAACGGTATCAATCCGTATATGGCATATGAGGCTATTAAGGAGCTTTCAGACGAAAAACTTCTTGAATATTCATATGAGGACGGCGTAAAGAGATTTAACAAGGCTTGTACAAAGGGCATTGTTAAGATTATGTCTAAAATGGGTATCTCAACAATTCAGTCATATCAAGGCGCACAGATATTTGAAGCACTTGGTATATCGGAAAGCGTTGTAAACAAATACTTTACAGGTACAACAACAAGAATAGGCGGAATGGGTATTGAGCATATCCAAAAGGAAGTGCTTTTAAGACACGCAGAGGCTTTTGATAAAGTAAACGGTAAAAAGGCACTTAAAACAGGCGGTGACTATAAGTGGAGAGCAAAGGGCGAATACCATATGTTCAACCCTGAGTCAATCTACAAATTACAAATGGCTTGTCGTACAGGTAACTACAAGCTTTATAAAGAATATGCAAAGGAAATGGACGAACATCAGCAACATCAATGCACAATTCGCGGTATGCTTGATATTAAGACGATTGATAAGCCAATCGCAATAGATCAGGTTGAAAGCGTGGAAAGCATTGTTAAGCGTTTCAAGACCGGTGCTATGTCATACGGTTCAATTTCACAGGAAGCACACGAATGTCTTGCAATCGCAATGAACAGACTTGGCGGTAAGTCAAACAGCGGTGAGGGCGGTGAAAACCCTGAAAGATATATTCCTGATGAAAACGGTGACAGCCGCAGCAGTGCTATTAAGCAAGTTGCATCGGGACGTTTCGGTGTTCATATTCATTACTTGCAGAATGCAAAAGAAATTCAGATTAAAATGGCACAAGGTGCTAAACCGGGTGAGGGCGGACATCTTCCGGGCGGTAAAGTATATCCTTGGATTGCAAAGGCAAGACATTCAACTCCGGGTGTCGGTTTGATTTCGCCACCTCCGCATCACGATATATATTCAATCGAAGATTTGGCACAGCTAATTCATGACCTTAAAAATGCAAACCGTGACGCAAGAGTAACAGTTAAACTTGTTTCTGAAGCAGGTGTCGGTACTATTGCAGTCGGTGTTGCAAAGGGCAGAGCAGATGTTATTTTGGTATCGGGCTATGACGGCGGTACAGGTGCCGCACCAAAGACAAGTGTGCGTCATGCAGGTTTGCCTTGGGAACTTGGCGTTGCCGAAACACATCAGGCACTTTTGATGAACAATCTAAGAAACAGAGTTGTAATCGAAACAGACGGTAAACTTTTGACAGGTCGTGACGTTGCGGTAGCGGCACTTTTGGGAGCAGAGGAATTTGGTTTTGCGACAGGTCCGCTAATCTCAATCGGTTGTGTAATGATGAGAGTATGTAACCTTGATACTTGTCCTGTCGGTGTTGCCACACAAAATCCTAAATTGAGAAAGCGTTTCTGCGGTAAGCCTGAATTTGTTGAGAACTTTATGCGTTTTATCGCACAGGATTTGAGAGAGTGGATGGCTAAAATCGGTGTTAAGACTGTTGACGAAATGATTGGTCACGTTGAAAGACTCAGCCAAAAGACTGTTTCGGGTAACTGGAAAGCAAAAGAAGTAGATTTGTCATCACTATTGTATCAACCGAAAATCTGTTCAAACGATTATGAGAGATACCATAATGAAATGCAGGATCACGAGCTTTACAAAACTCTTGATATGAACACATTATTGAAACTTTGCGAACCGGCGATTAAAGACGGTAAGAAGATTGAGGCAAAACTTGAAATCACAAATATCAATCGTGTAACAGGTACAATTCTTTCATCTGAAATCGCAAGTGCACACGGAGAGGAAGGACTTCCTGAAGACAGCATTAAATTGAACTTTGTCGGAAGTGCAGGTCAGAGTTTCGGTGCATTCTTGGCACCGGGCGTTACAATGAAACTTGAGGGTGACAGTAACGACTATATCGGTAAAGGTCTTTCCGGCGGTAAGATAATTGTTGTACCGCGTAAAGAGGCTAAATTTGTTCCGAGTGAAAACGTTATTATCGGTAATGTTGCATTCTACGGTGCTATTAAAGGTGAGGCATATATCAGAGGTACGGCAGGCGAACGTTTCTGCGTAAGAAATTCGGGTATGACTGCGGTTGTCGAGGGTATCGGCGACCATGGCTGTGAATATATGACAGGCGGTTGTGTTGCCGTAATCGGTAAGACAGGCAGAAACTTTGCGGCAGGTATGTCCGGCGGTATTGCATATGTATATAACAAGGACGGTTCACTTGACAAAAACTGTAACAAGGAACTTGTGGGACTTGAAACATTGTCAGAGAAGGATATTGCAAAGCTAAAGGAAATGCTTGAAAATCACGTTAAATATACGGGCAGTGACGTTGCGGAAAATATGCTTAATAACTGGTCGGAAGAAGTAAAGAATTTTGTTAAGGTAATTCCGAACGACTATAAGAAAGTTATAACTGTTCTTGATGAAGAACTTGAAAAGGGAACAGACAGAGATGAGGCAATGCTTATTGCATTTGAAAATGTAACGGGCAAAAAAGTAGAAATAGCGTAATAAGTTTGATATATCGTTCGGACTTATACAGTCCGAACGGTAACTCTTACAGAAAGGATTTAAAATCATGGGAAAACCAACAGGATTTTTAGAATATCAAAGACAACTTCCTAAGGACAGACCTCCAAAGGAAAGAATGAAAGATTGGGACGAATTCCATACACATTTTGACCTTGCTCAGCTGCAGCTTCAAGGTGCAAGATGTATGGACTGCGGTGTACCGTTTTGTCACACAGGTAAGCAAATCGGAAGAACGTCAATCGGCTGTCCTTTAAATAACCTTATACCGGAATGGAACGACCTTGTATACAGAGGTGATATGGACGAGGCATACAGACGTCTTTCGCTTACAAACAACTTCCCTGAATTTACAGGCAGAGTATGTCCGGCACTTTGCGAGGGTTCTTGTACACTCGGTATGCACGACCCTGCCGTTACGATTAGAAATATTGAGTGCCATATTATAGATACAATGTTTGCGGAGAATAAAGTAAAGCCGAGATTACCTGAAAAGTCAACTGAAAAACGTGTCGCGGTAGTCGGCAGCGGTCCGTCGGGATTGGCTTGCGCAGACCAGCTTAATCAAATGGGTCACAGAGTTACTGTATTTGAAAGAGCCGACAGAGCGGGCGGACTTTTGATGTACGGTATTCCGAATATGAAACTTGACAAGAAAGTCGTAAACCGCAGAGTTGAACTTATGGAAAAAGAGGGCGTTGTATTTAAACTTGACACCGAAATCGGTAAAAATTATCCGGCTGTTAAACTTGTAAATGAATTTGACGCGGTTGTACTTTGCACAGGTTCGACAAAACCGAGAATGCTTACTTGCGAAGGTGCGGACTTAAAGGGTGTGCATTATGCGGTTGATTTCCTTAAGGCTAATACAAAGAGTTTGCTTGACTCAAATCTTGAGGATAGAATGTTCATAAGTGCCGAAGGCAAAAACGTAATTGTTGTCGGCGGTGGTGATACGGGTACAGACTGCGTGGGTACATCAATCAGACATGGCTGCAAAAGCGTTACACAGCTTGAAATTATGCCTGAACTTTCAGAGGAAAGAATGCCGAATAATCCGTGGCCGGAGTGGCCGAGAATCAAAAAGACCGATTACGGTCAGGAGGAGGCTATCGGGCTTTACGGCAAAGACCCAAGAGAGTATCTTACAACGGTTACAAAAATCGAGGGCGACGATATGGGCAATGTAAAGGCTGTTCATACCGTTGAGGTTGATTGGTCAACAGGTGCTCCTGTTCCTGTTAAGGGTACTGAACAGGTAAGACCTTGCGAACTTGTTCTTATTGCAATGGGATTTTTAGGACCTGAACAGGAACTTTTAAAACAGCTTACTCTTGATGTTGACGGAAGAAGCAACATTCTTGCCAAGGAAGAGGACCACAAGACAAGTCTTAGAGGCGTGTTTGCGGCAGGTGACTGTCGCAGAGGTCAGAGTCTTGTTGTATGGGCAATCAGAGAGGGCAGACAGGCGGCTGACGCAGTGGATAAATTCTTGATGAAATAAGTAATATGCGAAAACAGACAAAATTCTTGCGGTTTTGTCTGTTTTTTTAATACGTTTTTTAAAATACACAGTTTTTCTCTTGAAATTCCCTATAGAAAATGGTAAAATAAAATTAATACATATAGAGAGAGACTGTCGACATAATGCCGACAGCTCCCCAAATCGTATCTTACGATGTAATTTTTGAGTGTTTAAAGTAGACAAAACCGAAACGGTTTTATCTACTATGATAGAATGGAATGAAAACTATGAATAAGCTAAGAAAATTCAACAGTAAATATATGTTTCTGATTCTTGTGTTTATTATTTGTTTTATAGGTTTGTTTGTGTATCTAAAAGGAGATATGTACAAATGCGAAATACTTTCGGAAGATGAATTTGCAACTTTGAAGACGTGGACCGTTGAAAAAGATAATTCAAAAGTGATTTTACCTTATGGGTTTAAATATACGGGAGAACCGATTGTATTGACGAAGAAGATTGACAAAGCGAATGTGTTTGATGATTCGCAGTATTTAATGGTTATGTCGAGGTATTTTGATTATACCGTTTATGTGGATGACACAAAGCTTTTTGATTTGACCACTCCTCAAAACGGTTTTTCAAAAACTATGGGTACACAGATTAGAATTGTCAGAATCGGAAAAGATTTAAATGAAAAAACGATAAAATTGGAAATACGACCTCTTTTGGAAGATCATATACAGTATTCCGTTGCGCCTATGATGATAGGCACCAGGTCGGATATAGTATGGCATATATTAAAATCCGAGCAGTCGGAAGTTATTACAGCTGTATTAATTATAATATTCGGTTTTGTACTCTTGCTGTTGGCAATAATAATACGGTGCAGTGAGTATGAGGATGACGAGAGCAGTAAAATGTTTTACCTTGGTATGATTTCTGTGATATGCGGAATATATCTTGCCTGTCAGTTTAAAGTGTCGCATATTATTGCACCTAACGGGTATCTGCCGTATTATTTTGAATTTACGTCATTAATGCTTATCAGTGTAGCTGTATCGTTATTTATACAAACTAACGTGGATGGCGTTATTAAAAAATTGTATACCTCAATGTCATGCATATTTGTTTTGAATGTGCTCGTACAGACGTTTTTGAATTTTGTATTAAAAATCGATTATAAGATGATGTTGTTTGTAACGCATATTCTTATCGGCTTATTTGGGATATTGATTTTATCAACAATGATTATTTTTCACAAAAAGAAGAGTATACAATATATGTTGATATCAATTATGTTCCCGATTGTAGGAAGTATTATTGATATAGTGAGATTGTATCGGATCAGCGATGACAAAACGATATATTTCTTCTCAATGGGTTTGTATATATTTGTATTAATGCAGGTAACACGGACGATACGACAGTATCTGGCAAAAAGCAGAAGTCACCTTAAAGCGGAGGTTTACGAACATCTTGCATTTACGGACGGACTTACCGAGCTTAACAACAGACTGTCTTTTGAAAACGATATAAACGAATGTATCGGCAACAACAGACCGGCTTGTATATCTATTGATTTAAACAATCTTAAACGTGCTAACGATACAATGGGACACAGTGCCGGAGATGTTCTTATAAGAGGTATTGCGACAGTACTTCGTGAGGCAGTCGGAAAAGACGGTAAGATATACAGAATCGGCGGCGATGAATTTGTAGTGTTGATTCACGACATTACCGATGACGGCATAGAAAAAGTGCTTAAACGCATTGAGAAGTGCAGAGTAAAATACAATGAAGAAAATAATGTGAATTTGGATTTTGCAAAGGGTGTATCGTTGTATACGGAGGGTGATACGACTTTTGAAAATCTTGTCGCAAGAGCCGACGCGGAAATGTACAGAGATAAACGTCTTACAAAGAAAGGACGCAGGGATGATTATGAGTGATAAAAGACTTAAAGTCTGTTTAAGAGGGGCGGCAGTGTTTTTGGCGGTGTCGATAGTTTTTTGTATAGCTGTAATATGTGGAGTGAATATACAAAAAAGTAATATGGAAAAGCAACGCCTTGATACCGAAACCAAACTTGCGGAAATGCAAATGCCTACGTTTGCACCGCAGTCGACAGAAGAAGTTAAAAGTGACGGTGACGGTGCAACAGGTGAAAGTAATGCAGTAAAGACGGCGGCTGATGCGTTGGGGATAGATGATGTTACAGCGGGTAAAAGTCAATCCGGAGCAGGTAAAAAGGTAATCGTACTTGATGCCGGACACGGTAAGTCATCATCTGAAATGACATCTGACGAAAAAACAGCCGAAGGTTATGAATATAACGAGTCAAAAGGTAATTGGGGCGAATGGCGACACTATAAAAACGGCACATTCGGCGAAAATTGTCACGGCAGCGGTTGTACAGGCTTGTCGCCTGAAAACGCGTCGTGTTGGTATTCAATGGGCAATGCCGACAGAGATACAGAACCGCAAATCAATCTTGACAATGCCTTGGCGACACAAAAGTATCTTGAACAAATGGGTTATGAAGTCCGTATGACGAGAACGTCAAACGAACAAAATCCGTCAATGGACAAGCGTGTATCGTATTGTTTCCCTAATAATGATACAACGTCAAATCCCGATGCGGCGGCATATGTTTGTATCCACTCAAATGCAGGAGGCGGTCGAGGAACTTCATACATAGCTTTGGGTACGGATTACGAACAGAAATTTATAGGCAGTGACTTTGTTGAAAAGTCCAATGAAATGGGTAATATCATAAATCAAAAAGTTGCGGCGGCAACGGGACTTTCGCAAAATTCACCTATAAATACACCTTATTTGATATTGTTCAATAAATGCCCTGTTCCGATTGCTTATATGGAAATCGGTTTTTACGACAGCTCCGATTTGTCGATATTGCAGTCGTCAAGTGATGAAATCGGTAAGGCTATCGCTGAGGGTGTAGACGAATATTTGAAAAATAATTAAGCAAAAAATGTACTGTTTAGGCAGTACATTTTTGATTTGGAGCAATATTGTTGTTGTTTAAGTTGAAAATCAGTGGTATAATTAAGTCATAAAATTAAATCGGAGGACAGAAAAATGAAATACGGTAACAATAAATACGAAGATATAAAAATCGCTTATATCGGCGGCGGCTCACGCGGTTGGGCGTGGGGATTTATGAGCGACCTTGCGGTGTGTGAGGATATGTGCGGTACTGTTTATCTTTACGATATAGATTTAGAGGCGGCAAAGAAAAACGAAAAGATAGGCAACGGCATAAAGGATATAGAAGGCTGTAAGTCACAGTGGAAGTACAAAGCCGTTGAAACTGAAAAAGAGGCTCTTGAGGGTGCGGATTTTGTTGTTATATCAATTTTACCGGGTACATTCGATGAAATGGAAAGCGATGTACATACACCGGAAAAATACAATATATATCAATCAGTCGGCGATACGGCAGGTCCGGGCGGAATTTTGAGAGCGTTAAGAACAATTCCGATGTTTGAAGAAATCGCAGAGAATATAAAAAAATATTGCCCTGACGCATGGGTAATCAACTACACAAACCCTATGACAATGTGCGTAAAGACTTTGTATAAGGTGTTCCCTGAAATTAAGGCGTTCGGCTGTTGTCACGAAGTGTTCGGTACTCAAAAACTGCTTGTAAATGCACTTGAAGATATTAAAGGTATAAAAGACGTAAAACGTGAGGATATTAAAGTTAATGTTGTCGGAGTAAATCACTTTACTTGGCTTACAAAGGCACAGTACAAGGATATAGATATTTTCCCTGTATACCGTGAATTTGCGGAGAAATACAAAGATAACGGCTTTGTGAAGAAGTCAGATGAAAACTGGATGAATAAGTATTTCTCATGCAGTGAGAAAGTTAAGATTGACTTATTTTTAAGATACGGAAGTATCGCCGCGGCAGGGGACAGACATTTGGCTGAATTTTGTCCGGGTGATTGGTATTTGAAAGACAAAGAAACCGTTGACAAGTGGGGATTTGCATTAACTCCTGTTTCGTGGAGAAAAGGCGACCTTGAGAAACGTCTTGAAAGAAGTGAAAAACTTTACAGCGGTGAAGAAAAGTTTGAATTAAAGGAAACGGGCGAAGAGGGTGTACAGCAGATAAGAGCGTTGCTTGGACTGGGCGACCTTGTTACAAATGTTAATATACCGAATTACGGTCAAATTCCTAACTTGCCTATCGGTGCGGTTGTAGAAACGAATGCTTGTTTCAGAGCAAATTCGTTAAATCCTGTATTTGCCGGAAATATTCCGCAGGCAATTTATCCGCTTATAAGCCGTGTGTGCGGTGAACAGGAACAAGTTGTCGATTGTGCTTTAAATCGTGACCTTGACGGTGTATTTAACGCATTTGCGGCTGACCCTAATATGTGTATTTCGGTTAGTGATGCAAGAAAATTGTTTGACGAAATGGTCGACAATACAAAAGAATATTTGAAAATGTATTTCTAAATCGGAGGAGAAATAATGGCTGAATTGAAGTTTGAAATAAAAGAACATATCGGAACGGTATCCGAGAGCAGTAAAGGTTGGACAAAGGAGCTTAATATAGTTTCGTGGAACGGTGCAAACCCTAAATTTGATTTGCGTGATTGGGCACCGGAACATGAAAAAATGGGTAAAGGTCTTACTTTTACAAACGAAGAATTGAAAAATTTAAGAGATATTTTAATTGATATGAATTTATAAATAAATGCACCGCTTTTTAGCGGTGTATTTATTTGCGTTAATTGTAAACCGAAGTGTATCAATAATAGTTGACAATAAAAATAAGAAGTGATATAATTCCTACATAAATAATAGGAAAGGTCTTGAGAAAAATGATTGAAGAATTAAAGAACAAAATATTTTCGGGAGAAATGATAACAAAAGATGAGGCAATGAGCCTTATAGATGCACCGCTTGACGAACTTTGCAAAGCGGCTGATGAAATTCGTGAAAAGTTTTGTGACAATGTATTTGACATATGTACAATAATAAATGCAAAAAGCGGAAGATGCAGTGAGGACTGCAAGTATTGTGCACAATCGGCGTTTCACTGCACCAATGTTGAGGAATATCCGTTGCTTGACAAAGAAACAGTCGTAAATGCGGCTAAAAAGAGTGCGGACAAGGGTATTAAACGTTTTTCACTTGTCGCATCGGGAAAAAGACTGTCAGACAGTGAAGTTGACAAAGTCTGTGAAATTATCAAAGAAATAAGAAAAATAAGCGATATATCTGTCTGTGCGTCACTCGGACTTTTAAACGAAGAACAGTTTAAAAGACTTAAGGACGCAGGATTGACGCGTGTACACAACAATCTTGAAAGTTCAAGAAATTATTTTCCAAACGTCTGTACAACGCATACATATGACGATAAAATAAATGCAATCAAAGCCGCTAAAAAAGCCGGACTTTCTGTGTGCAGCGGCGGTATTGCCGGACTTGGAGAAAGTATGGAGGACAGAATTGATATGGCATTTGAGGTTAGAAATCTCGGTGTAAGTTCAATGCCCGTAAATATGTTAAATCCGATAAAAGGAACACCATACGAAAATAATAAAAAACTTACGAAGGACGATATGCGCCGTATATGTGCGATATTCAGATTTATAAATCCGTCAGCCGCAATCAGACTTGCAGGCGGAAGAATACTTCTTGACGACGGCGGAAAATCTTGCTTTGAATCCGGTGCAAATGCCGCTATATCGGGCGATATGCTTACAACAACAGGAGAAACGGTAATGTCGGATATGCAGCTTATAAAATCGCTTGCTTTTACTGCCGGATTGTTAGACGAAGTCAAGTAATTTATACGAAAATGGGTAAAAATATACTAAAACGATATTTAAAAGTTATGTAATTATGAAAAAGTTGTAAAGAATTAAAAAAAAGATTGAAATATAAGAAAATAAGTGATATAATATACGCTATGTTAATATGTCTGTAATAGGACACAGAAGGAGGATATTATCACTATGGCAGTGAAAAATGAACAAATCGAAAAAAACCTTGTAAAACTTACATTTGAAGTAAGTGCAGAGGATTTTGACAAGGCAATTAATCAGGTGTACAAAAAGAATGTAAAGAAGTTTAACGTACCTGGTTACAGAAAAGGCAAAGCTCCAAGAAAGATTATCGAAAAGTATTATACAGAGGCTGTATTCTATGATGAAGCTATTAACAGCGTACTTCCGCAGGCTTATGACGAAGCTCTAAAGGAATCAGGTGTTGAATCAGTTGCAAGACCTGAAATTGACGTTGAAGAAATCAAAAAGGGTGAGCCTGTAGTATTTACAGCACTTGTTACAACTAAGCCGGAAGTTAAGCTTGGCGATTACAAAGGTATAGAAGTGGAAAAAATTGACCATACTGTAACAGATGAAGATGTAGACAAGGATATCGAGGCTACACAAAAGAAGAATGCAAGACTTATCACAGTTGACGACAGAGCAATCGAAAACGGCGATATCGCAGTTATCGACTTTGAAGGCTTTGTAGACGATGTTGCATTTGAAGGCGGCAAGGGCGAAGACTACGAACTTGAAATCGGTTCAGGTACATTCATTCCTGGATTTGAAGAACAGCTTGTAGGTGTTGAAACTGACGCTGATGTTGACGTTAAGGTTACTTTCCCTGAAGAATATCATGCAGAAAACCTTGCAGGTAAGGACGCAGTATTCAAAGTAAAGGTTAAGGAAATCAAGAAACGTGAACTTCCTGAGCTTGACGACGATTTCGCAAGTGAAGTAAGCGAATTTGATACAATGGACGAATTCAGAGCAGACGTTCGCAAAAAGCTTGAAGAGGCTGCTGAAAACAAAGCTAAGGTTGAAACCGAAAATGCAGTTATCGACAAGGTTATTGAAAATGCCGAGTTCGATCTTCCTGACGCTATGGTTGAAACTCAAATCGACAACAGCGTAAGAGATTTTGCTCAAAGACTTTCATACCAAGGTATGAACCTTGATATGTATATGCAATATACAGGTATGACAATGGACGCTCTAAGAGCTCAATTCGCTGAACAGGCTAAGAAACAGCTAAGCGGTTCGCTTGTTCTTGAGGCAATTCAAAAGGCTGAAGGAATCGAAGCAGGTCCTGAAGAAGTTGAACTTGAACTTGTAGATATGTCAAAGAAGTACAATATGGAACTTGACAAGCTTAAGGAACTTCTTGGTGACGCTGAAAAGGAAAGCATTAAGAAAGACCTTGAAATTCAAAAGACAATCACTATGATTGTAAACAATGCACAGGTAAAATAATTTCATAATTTCGGAAAGGGATGAATAGTATGGCATTAGTACCAATGGTCGTTGAACAGACCAACAGAGGCGAACGTTCATACGATATTTATTCAAGACTGCTTGAGGACAGAATTATATTCTTGGCAGATCAGGTAACTGACGCAACGGCAAGTCTTGTTGTGGCACAGCTTTTATATCTTGAAGCAAAGGATCCTGATAAAGATATTCAGCTTTATATTGACAGCCCGGGCGGCTCGATTACTGCAGGTATGGCAATTTACGACACAATGCAGTATATAAAGTGTGACGTATCTACAATTTGTATCGGTATGGCGGCAAGTATGGGTGCATTCTTGCTTGCGGCCGGTGAAAAAGGCAAGAGATTTGCTTTGCCGAACAGTGAGGTTATGATACATCAACCTCTTATTGCCGGCGGCGGACTTAGCGGTCAGACAACTGATATTAAAATATACACAGATCATCTTGTTAATACAAAGAAGAAGATGAATGAAATTCTTGCAGAGCGTACGGGACAAACTTACGAAAAGCTTTGTGAGGATACAGAGCGTGATAACTTTATGACTGCTCAAGAGGCTAAGGAATACGGCCTTATTGACGAGGTTATTGTAAAAGCCTCTAAATAAAGGAGTATAAATATATGGACGAAAATAAACATTTCAGATGTTCATTCTGCGGAAAAACTGAACAAGAAGTAGATAAGCTTTTGTCGGGACCGGGTGTATATATCTGTAACGAATGTATAGATATGTGTAACAGTATACTTGACGGTGAATTTGAGCATAAGGGCGGATTTACGGCTACTGAACTGCCTAAGCCGAAGGAAATAAAGGCTTTTCTTGATGAATATGTTGTCGGACAGGAGGACGCAAAGAAAATTCTGTCTGTAGCGGTATATAATCATTACAAAAGAATAGAACATTCTGATATGGCTGACGATGTGGAACTTCAAAAGAGTAATATACTTATGATAGGTCCGACAGGCAGCGGTAAGACGTTCCTTGTACAAAATCTTGCAAAGATACTTAATGTACCTTTTGCCATAGCTGACGCTACTTCTCTTACTGAGGCGGGCTATGTCGGCGAGGACGTTGAAAATATATTGTTAAAACTTATTCAAGCGGCTGATTACGATATTGACGCTGCGGAACGCGGAATTATATATATTGACGAAATTGATAAAATTGCACGAAAATCCGAAAATCCGTCAATTACGCGTGACGTTAGCGGTGAAGGTGTTCAGCAGGCACTTTTGAAAGTGCTTGAGGGTACTGTTGCGTCAGTTCCTCCGCAGGGCGGAAGAAAACATCCGCACCAAGAACTTATTCAGATTGATACAACGAATATTTTGTTTATATGCGGCGGTGCTTTTGACGGTATCGAAAAGATTATCGGCTCAAGAACAGGTAAGCAAGGTTTGGGATTTGGTGCACAGATTTCAAGCAAGAAAGAGTCTAACATCAATGAATTGCTGGGTAAACTTATACCGCAGGATTTGCTTAAATTCGGATTGATTCCTGAATTTATAGGCAGACTTCCTGTTTTTGCAAGACTTGATAAACTTGACAGAAAAACGCTTATTACAATTCTTACAGAACCGAAAAATGCACTTATAAAGCAGTATAAAGCCTTGTTTGCATTTGACGGTGTAAAGCTTGAATTTGAAGATGACGCGATAGAGGCAATCGCTGATAAAGCGATTGAAAGAAATACAGGTGCGAGAGGACTTCGTTCAATTATCGAGGAGGCAATGTCTGACATTATGTTTGAAGTGCCGTCCGATGACAGTATAAAAACCGTTATCATAACAAAGAAGTGTATAACAGATTTAAAAGAACCTAAGATTATACACGAAACTAAGGAAACGAAGAAACTCAAAGAAAATTTAGAGCCTGACGGAACTCAGGGTTAAGAAACTTTAGGAAGGTGTGAGAAAGAATGTTTGTATCAGAAGATTTGACAGTAAACGAGAAAAATCATCTTGTTATTGGTAAAAATGATACTGTTGAACTTGCAAAGGAGTTTGGAACTCCGCTATATGTATTAGATGAGGATTTAATAAGAAAAAATTGTCGTGTTTATAAAAACGCGATGGATAAATATTACGGAGGAAACGGACTTGTCCTTTATGCAAACAAGGCTTTCTGCTCACTTTTCACTTGCAGACTTGTTAAAGAAGAAGGTTTGGGTATTGACGTTGTATCGGGCGGCGAGCTTTATACGGCGATAAAGGCAGATTTTCCTATGGATAAAGTCTATTTTCACGGCAATAATAAAACTGCTGATGAAATTGAGCTTGCAGTTAAAAATAAAGTTGGTAATATCATAGTTGATAATATTTATGAACTTGAAGCACTTAACGAAACTGCTAAGAAATACGGTGTTGTTCAGAACATAATGTTCAGAATCAAACCCGGTGTTGACGCTCATACTCACAGCTTTATTCAAACAGGTCAAATTGATTCAAAGTTCGGTGTTGCACTTGAAAACGGCGAAGCATTTGAAATTATTGAAAAAGCAAGTAAAATGTCTAACGTAAAAGTAAACGGTGTTCACTGCCACATCGGTTCACAAATTTTTGATATTGAACCGTTCTGTAAAGCGGCTGAAATAATGATGAACTTTGTAGGCGACTTAAAGGACAAGCTTGGTCTTGAAATTGATAATCTTAACCTTGGTGGCGGATACGGTATTATGTATACCGAAAATGACGATCCTGTACCGTATGATGAATATATTCAGCACGTTTCAGAGGTTGTTAAGGCTACTGCAGAAAAAAGAGGAGTCAAACTACCGTTCATTCTTATGGAGCCTGGCCGTTCAATTATTGCGCCGGCGGGTATTACGCTTTATACAGTAGGCGGAATTAAGGATATTAAGAATGTGAGAAAGTATGTGTCAGTAGACGGCGGTATGGGTGATAACCCAAGATATATACTTTACGAATCAGAGTACGAGGCGGTTGTTGCGAACAACGCAAATGCCGAACGTACCGAAAAGGTTACAGTAGCAGGTAAGTGCTGTGAATCCGGAGATATTTTGCTTAAAGATGCGATGATGCCGGAAATCAAAGTCGGAGATACTTTGGCAGTTCTTGCAACAGGTGCTTATAACTATTCAATGGCAAGCAATTATAACAGAATTCCGAGAGCGGCAGTTGTTGCTGTTTCGGACGGTAAAGCTAAGGTAGTTGTAAAGCGTGAATCATATGATGACCTTATAAAGAACGACGTTCTTTAATATATGTTTAATTAAACTGACACAAAAAGGAGCTGAAATCAGCTCCTTTTTGTTATTTTTGTTTTGTCATAGAACAATTAGGACAAATGTTGTTTGCCTTTAAATAATTATTTCCCCAATCGCAAATGCTTGATAATATAGGAATAAAACTTGTTCCGAGCGGCGTAAGTGAATATTCAACTTTCGGCGGAACTACGGGATAAACTTTTCGTGCAATCAGTCCGTCATTTTCAAGTTCGCGGAGCTGTTTTGTAAGCATTTTCGGCGTTGCGGATGAAAGCAATTTTTGTAATTGCCCAAAACGTAATGTTTTACCCGATAAGTGCCATAATATAAGTGGCTTGTATTTTCCACCCACTATTTCAAGTGTTGCCTCAACAGGGCATATATAATCGTGGTTCATATGTATTACCTCCAATCCATACTATCATAAATGATAGTATCTATCAAAAAAGTGCATACTTGAAAAATAAATAATTTACGATATAATAATAACATAAACAATAAATAAATTCAATCAAAATATTCGGGACGGTGATAATGTGACTGAAAAATTTAATGTAACGGGAATGACGTGCAGTGCGTGCAGCGCACACGTTGAAAAAAGCGTCAAAAAACTTAACGGTGTGAAATCTGTAAACGTAAATTTGTTGCAGAATAATATGCACGTTGATTTTGATGAAACGGCTGTAAGCGTTGACGATATTATAAACGCAGTTGTTTCGGGGGGATACGGTGCGTCTGTTGCGGGGAAAAAACAAGAAAAGAAAGACAACAAAATCGACAATGAAATTTCAAATATGAAGTTCAGACTTATTGTGTCACTTGTTTGCCTTGTGCCGCTAATGTACATTTCAATGGGACATATGTGGGGTTGGCCGTTTTTGAGCGTGTTTCACGGTGCAGAAAACGGAATAACATTTGCACTTACGCAAATGCTGTTGACGTTGCCGATAATGTATGTCAACAGAAAATACTATATAACAGGTTTTAAGACGTTGTTTCACGGTGCACCGAATATGGATTCGTTGATAGCGATAGGTTCGGGCGCGGCATTCGCGTATGGAATCATTGCAATATATTGCATAGGATACGGACTCGGACACGGTGACAAGGAATTTGCACATTCATATATGATGAATTTGTATTTTGAGTCGGCGGCAATGATACTTGCACTCATAACCCTCGGAAAATTTCTTGAATCGAGGGCAAAAGGGAAAACATCACAGGCGATAGAAAAACTTATTGATTTATCGCCGAAAACGGCAGTTGTAATTCGTGACGGAAAAGAAGTTACAGTCGGTGTAGATGACGTGCAAATCGGTGAAATTGTCGCTGTAAAAGCAGGACAATCAGTTCCGCTGGACGGTGTTATCGTTGAGGGTAACGGTGCGATAGATGAGTCTGCTATTACAGGCGAGAGTATCGCGGTTGAAAAAAATGTCGGTGATAAAGTTATCGGAGCTACTATAAATAAATCGGGATATTTTAAATTTAAGGTTGAAAAAGTCGGCGAAGATACTGCATTGTCACAGATTATACATCTTGTGGAGGAAGCTTCGGCATCAAAAGCACCGATTGCAAAGCTTGCCGATAAGGTCAGCGGTATATTTGTACCGGTTGTAATATCAATCGCAGTGATTACGATTATAGTGTGGTTGCTTTTGGGTAAAGGCGTTAGTTTTGCACTTTCAATGGGAATATCGGTACTTGTAATTTCTTGCCCGTGTGCGTTGGGATTGGCAACGCCGACTGCAATAATGGTCGGTACAGGCAAGGGCGCGCAGTACGGAATACTTACAAAGTCAGCCGAAAGTCTTGAAACAGCACATCAGGTTGATACGGTCGTACTTGATAAAACAGGCACGATAACAGAGGGTAAGCCTTCTGTAACGGATATAGCACCTGTCGGAATTTCCGATAAGGAACTTTTACAGATTGCAGCGTCAATAGAATATTTGTCGGAACACCCTCTTGCAAAGGCTATTGTTGAAAAAGCCGACGGCTTGGAATTTAGTGATGTTGCAGATTTTGAACAGATTGTCGGACAAGGTGTAAAAGGCAATGTTGACGGAAAGAAAGTTTTAGCCGGAAATTATAAGATGATGCGTGAAAACAATATTGAAGTATCGGAAGATGAAATATTCGCGAATGACGGAAAAACATCATTGTATTTTGCGGTGGATAATAAGTTTGTCGGAATAATCGCAGTTGCCGATACCATAAAGGAAACAAGCAGGCAAGCGATAGAAGATATGCGTAATATGGGACTTGACGTAATAATGCTTACGGGTGACAATGCCGTTACGGCAAATGCAATTAAAAACAAGCTGCCGTTAAGCAGTGCCGTTGCGGAGGTGTTGCCGTCAGACAAGGAAGAAGTAGTAAGAAAACTTCAGCAGAGCGGTCACAAGGTTGCAATGGTCGGTGACGGAATTAATGACGCACCTGCTTTGACTCGTGCAGACGTTGGTATTGCTATCGGTGCGGGAACGGATATAGCCATTGAATCGGCTGATATTGTATTGATGAAAAGCGATTTGCAGGACGTTGTTACATCAATAGAGCTAAGCCACTCGGTAATCAAAAATATAAAAGAAAATCTGTTCTGGGCATTTTTCTATAATGCACTCGGAATACCGATTGCGGCAGGTGTTTTGTACGGTATAGCAGGATTGAAATTAAATCCTATGATTGCCGCACTTGCTATGAGTTTCAGTTCGGTATTCGTTGTGTCAAATGCGTTGAGATTGAGATTTTTCAAACCGAAATGCAATAATATTAAAACTGTAAAAAATGAAAAGGAGAATAAAACTATGACAAAGACGATTAAAATTAACGGAATGATGTGTTCACACTGTACAGGCAGAGTTGGAGAGGTGCTAAACGCAATAGACGGAGTAAGTGCGGAAGTTTCACTTGATAACGGCGGTCAGGCTGTTGTAACACTTGCAAAAGACGTGTCGGACGATGTGCTTAAAAAAGCCGTTGTTGACGCAGGATATGAAGTTGTAGGTATAGAATAAGAATTAAGCAAAATTTGGATTGTAGACAAAACCGATATGGTTTTGTCTACTTTATTTTTTGATGTCGATAGCCTTAATTATATAATATTTAATTGCATATATTCCATTATTTAAGTTTTACATAAATCCGATTTTGTGATATACTATAAAATGTATTGTTTTTTATATGGAGGAATGTTTTGTGAGGAAGAAAATTTTATTTTTTGCAATGACGCTTTTGTTGCTTACGGGAATAACTGCAAGTGCAGATGTTTTGGGTGAGCAAAACGGCGGTTGGAGTACGTATATGGGAGCATTTACATACTTTCATAATGTACAGTTCAATTCGGACAGCGTCGGTAAGCAAAATGAATATTATGTTGAATATACACCTAATGAGGACGCCGTACCGATTGTTGTGAACGGTGCGAGCATATGGGGAACGAGAAATATTAAACAGGCAGAGCAATATATGCAGGAGAACGGTTTAAGACCGCTTGCCGGAATTAATGCCGATTATTTTTCATTCAAGACAGGTATTCCGATGGGTTATACAATAGCCGACGGCGAAATTATATCAAAGGAATACGGCGGACAGGACGCGGTCGGTTTCAGAAGTGACGGAACGGGTTTTATAAAGTGGCTTGACATTCAGACAACAGTGACAGACGGCGAAAAATCGATTGACGTTATGTATATAAATAAGTGGTGTCAGGCGGGATTTGATCCTGTTTATCTTTTGACGGACAAATTCGGAAAAACGACAAAAACTCAATCGGAATGTATTTTTGTTATTTGCACACCTAACGAGGGCAGACTGCACGTGGACGAAACAATGTCGCTTACTGTTGATGATGTGTTCATATATAACGGCGAGATAGAAATTCCTGAGGGTAAGGTTGTTTTGCTTATGGATACAAGCGGTGTAAGTGAATATTATGACTTTTTGAGCAGACTTCACGCAGGTCAGACTTTAACGGTCGCAAATCAGGCGGTCGGAGATGACGGTACTTGGAAAACAGCTGAAAATGCGGTAAGCAGTGTCGGCGGCAGACTTGTAACAAACGGAGTGGCAAATTCCGATTTTGAAGCCGGTGCGGCACCGAGAACGGCTGTCGGAATAAAAGCAGACGGCAATATTATTTTCTATACGCTTGACGGAAGACAGTCGGGTTACAGCTATGGCGCTCAACTTAAAACGCTTGCGAAACGTATGGTTGAGCTGGGGTGTGTTGACGCGTTAAATCTTGACGGCGGCGGTTCGACAACCATTTCTGCGTGGTTTCCGGGAAAAGACAATACAATGGTTGTAAATTCACCGTCGGACGGTTATTTGAGAAGTGTTGCAAATTATATTTTCTTAAAGGACAATCGCGAGAGAACGAATATTCCGTGGATAATCAATATTACAGGCGGAACTAATAATAACTATCTTTCGGGAATGACCGCGAATATTAATATAGAAAGCGTATATGATACCGCAAATTATAAAATGGAAGAACCGTATAATATAAAATATCGTGCGGAAACCGATACGGACAGTACGGTAGATGAAAACGGAGCAGTATCGCTTAACGGTACAGGCGATGTTAAAGTTGTTATGTACGGCGATAACGGTGACGTGACGGACGTGACATACGGCGTTTATGAAACACCTGAAGAAATAAAGGTATATAATCAAGCGGACTGGAAAGAAATCAGCGAAATCTATACAGAGGCAAACGAAGAATTACAGCTTAATCTTTCGGCGGCGTCATACAAAAACGGAACTGAATTGCTTTCAACAAACAGATTGTATAAATGGGAAGTTGAGGGTGATATAGGTACGATAACAGAGGACGGCATTTTCACTCTTGCCGATACGGTCAACAAAGACGGTAAAATAAAGGTGACGGCAGGGGATTTAACGAAAGAAATACCGGTGCATATTTCGGATTATCCGAGTACACCTAATCCGTTTTACGATACAGAAAACCATTGGGCAAAGGACATAATTGCCGATATGGCGGCAACAGGGATTATCAGCGGTTTTGAAGAAGACGGAAAAATGATTTTTAAGCCTGACAACAATATGACAAGAGCGGAATTTGCATCAATGATAGCAAATTACAAAAAATTTGATTTTTCAAAATATGATGATGTAAAGCTTGATTTTACGGACAATGATATAATACCGCAGTGGGCAGTTCCGGCTGTAAAAGCTGTGTATAAAGAGGGTATAATTTTAGGCCGCGTCAATGACGACGGAACAAGCACATTTGCACCGTATGACAATATAACGCGCGCAGAGGCAATGACGATTTTGGGAAGAATACTTCCGGATAATGATGATTTGCCTAATCTTCCTTTTGCGGATAAAAACGATATACCGCAGTGGGCGGAAGAAGGTGTCAGCAAGTTGTATTCGACAGGTATTGTGAGCGGTTATGAGGATAACACGATACTTCCGAATAATAATATGAAACGTGCCGAAGCGGCAACGATGTTGTATAAAATTGAAAATAAATAAAACAATAGGCTGTCGGTTTTTTGCCGACAGCCTATTGTTTTGCCCAAACGAGGTTAAAGTATTCCTCTACGGTCATATTCGCATACTTTTTAAATTCGCTGTAAAATTCTTCGGGAGATTTAAAACCACATTGATTATAATACTTTTCGTAATGAGTATTTCCTACCTTGAAAACCGCGTACTTCGCAAATTCCATACGGTAAAAGTAAATCAGCTCATTCATATTTTTGCCGTAACGATTTATAAAAATATCGTTAAGCTCCGTTATTGAAATTTTGTGTAATTTCAGATATGGCGAAAAGTCTATATTTATTGAAGATATGTTTTGTTTTATAAAATCAAAACCACTCTCGGCAATAAAATCTTCGGTTGTCAAAAGAGCGGGTTTTGATGAAACATAACTTTCACCGCATACACCGATAAGATTGTACATATTAACAGAATTTTGTATATCGTCTTTATCGTGCATATAGCCGTCATACGCAATATTAAATGTGTTAAAAACGTCGTTGCTTTTCGGAACAAAAACAACGGCTGGGTTAAAATCAAAGTATTGGAGATAATTTGTAACGAAATTACCGTTAAACGCAATACGCTTTATAGAAAAATTTTCTTGCTGTCTGAGTGAAAACAGAATTGAAGAATTTATAAATACGATATCGCCTTTGCTTACGGTTTGTTCAATGTTGTTTTCGGTGCATATTTTACCTGTTCCGCTTGTACACAAAATAAATTGATGGTGCGGAAAGTTGCTCATAAACATAACCTTTGAAAGATTGTTTATTTCCTGTATATCGCATATGTATGTCGGTAAAAATTTTTCGTAATTCTTTTTCATAGCTTATATTTCTCCGAATGTGTTAATACTTCTGTATTCCGTAGGCGTAATGCCTATATATTTCTTGAATGTGTTGCAAAAATAACTTTCACTGTTAAACCCGGAATTGATTGCAACATCCGAAAGTGACATATTTTTGTTGCTGACTAAAAGTTGTTTGGACTTTTCTATGCGTATATTGGTAAGAAATTTTTGCGGTGTTATATTGTAAACTTTCTTAAAAATAATTCCGAGATAAGTAGGAGTTACTTTAATCATTTCAGCCAAAGCGGATATTGAAATATCGTGCATATAGTTAGATTTTATATAATCAATACACGGCTTGATTAAATTCGCTTTGCTATTGTTGGGATTGCCCTCAATGCAAGATGCAATATCGAACAATACGGTATACAAAAGTCTGCTGCAAATTGAATGAGCATTTTCGGTATTGGAGTTGTTTAGTTCAATAATTTTTTTAAAATTTTGATATACTTTTTCTTTAATATTTTCGGTAAGGTGAATTACACCGCTTTTTGAATATCCCAAAAACATCATAAGCTCAATAAGAGCATATCCGCCCATAACGATGTAGTCTGTTTTCCATGGAACAGAGATGGGTTTATATGAATTTGATGTTGCGGAAGTAAAGTACATAATATCTCCGCTTTGAACTTTGTGCGAAACATTGTTGTGGTCTGTAAAAACGCCTTCTCCGCTGTAACAAACGGAAATTTGAGAATGTAGCATAAAACCTTTGCCGCGACTTATTTGTGTTTGATGTTCAAGCGATTCCGAGCCGTAGACATACACCGGTAAAAGTCGTTCTTCTTTTGCTGATACAGGTTTGAACATATTATCCGCCTCCGATATATATGTTGAGTCTGTCGGCAAAGCGTTGACAGACGCGTCTTTAATCTAATATCTATTATAAAATATCTAAGTACAAAAGTAAAGCAAAACAGTTAGAAAATTTACAACTGTTTTAGAAATCTTATAATTGTAATGCCCTATGTGGGAGTGCTATAATATAATTAACGGATAATGTAATCTTAAGGAGGAGAGAAAACCAATGAATAAGAAAAAGATTATAAGCACAATCTTGGCGTGTGCTATGCTTCCTTTTGGCGGCTTAATCAGTGCATCTGCTCAAGATACAAAACCGACATATGTACAGCTTAATCCGGCTGACGCGTCACCTTTTAACAACGGTGAGTTCCAAGGCTGGGGTACTGCACTTTGCTGGTGGGCAAACAGATTAGGTTACAGTGAAAAACTTACCAATGCGGCGGCAGAGGCATTTTTCTCAGACGAAGGATTGGGACTTGACATCGCACGTTACAACTTAGGCGGCGGTGACGATCCGACACATAATCACATCAACCGTTCTGACTCAAAAGTACCGGGCGTGTACAGTGATTACAAATTGTCAAGTGACGGCAAAGATGTAGAGAGCATTACATATGACATTACGAAAGACCAAAACCAATTAAATATCGCAAAAGCAGCACTAAAAGCAAATCCTGATTTGTATTTTGAAGGATTTTCAAATTCCGCACCGTATTTTATGACTAAAACAGGCTGTACAAGCGGCGGCGGTACTGTAAACAGTGACGGAACAGTTACGTCAAACGGAAATTTGAATAACTTAAATGACGATATGTATGATGATTTTGCCAAGTTTATTGCAGACGCAACAAAGCTTTTCAAAGATAACGGCATAGAGTTTAAGAGCTATTCACCTATGAATGAGCCTGATACGGATTATTGGGGTTACGGCTCACTAAAACAAGAGGGCTGTCACTTTGATCCGGGTACAAGTCAGTCAAAGATGATTACGGAAACAAGAAAAGCACTTGACAATGCAGGATTTGCGGACGTGCTTGTGGCAGGTATGGACGAAACAATTTTGAAGAAAACAGCAAACAATCTTGGAAGTCTTACAGACGAGGCAAAGACTGCACTCGGCAGAGTTGATACTCACACATATCCAGCCCCAGACCGTGGCTATCACGCACAGGTTAAGGCGAAGGCACTTGAACTCGGCAAAAATCTATGGCAGAGTGAAGTTGACGGTAATTGGGACGGTGCAGATCTTGCAAGCATGATTATCGAAGATGTGAACGGCATGCAACCGTCTGCATGGGTAATGTGGGATATTATAGACAGACATAAAGACTCTGAATTCGTAGACCCAACAACCCAAAAGAAAACAGAGGAAAATAACAGTGCCAATTATACAAATGCACTTTGGGGCGTAGGTATGGCAGACCATGATAAAGAAGAATTGGTGCTTACAAATAAGTATTACGTATACGGTCAATTTACAAAGTACATAAATCCGGGTGACACAATTATCGCATCATCGGCAAACACACTTGCCGCATACAACAAAAATACAGGTGATATTAAAATTGTAGCAAACAACGCTTCAAATTCATCTGATGTGGATTATGAATTTGACCTTTCGGGATTTAGTACGATAGGCACAAATGTAAGAAAAATCAGAACGGATATGCAAGGCAACGAAAAGTGGGCAGAAATCAAAGACGGTGCCCTACTTGACGGAAAAACTCTTACAACAACTCTAAAAGCAAATACAGTAACAACATATTTGATTGAAACAGGCGCAAAGGTTACAAGTTTTGAACCTACAAGCACAGGTTTGAAATACAGCTATACACCGAGCGAAACATTGAACGGATATAACCAATATTTTGCAGTGTATGATAAGAACGGTTTACTAAAAGCTGTTACGGTAAACCAACCGACAGGAGAACTAACAGGTGACTTTACAGACTGTACATTCAAATTTATGGTGTGGGATGGAGTTACTCCGAAAGCAAATGTAATAAGCACTGTTTCAAAAGGCGGAATAGATTACGCTGCTATCATAGGCGGAGGAAACGAGATTAGATGCGGTGAGGAGTTGCAACTTACTCTTGGCACAAATATGGAAGGTGATGTTACATGGTCGATAGACGATGAATCAGCCAAAAACGGTATTGCCGAAATTTCTCAAACAGGTCTTATAAAGGCGAAGAAACCGGGTAAGGTAAATGTCATTGCTAAGGTGGGGGACTACACGACTTCAAAAACTTATTACATAACTACTTATGCAACAATTTCAGGTGCGGCAAGTATAGGTGTAGGTAAGACATCACAATATACTCTTGACACAAATGCAGAGGGTACACCTGTTTGGAGCATAAGCGATGAAAAAGTTGCAACTATTTCACAGGACGGTACAGTAACAGGCGTGTCGGCAGGAACGGTTACAATAACGGTGACAATCGGTGACGTTAAGGCTACAAAAGATATTAATGTAACAATGTATACTCTAAGCGGAACTGCTTCATGGGGAAATGCCACAACCGCACCAAAAGATGCTGATGATTATCGCAAAGCGGCAGACGGCGACTTTAATACATACTTTGACGGTTTACAAAACGGTTATGTAATGTATGATTTTGGTAATACGGTTAAAGTGAATAACGTAAAACTTGCCGCAAGAAGCGGAAACGGTATGCCTGAAAAAACTGTAGGCGGTAAAGTTCAGGCTTCAAACGACGGCATAACATGGACAGATTTGTATACAATCAGTACGGCGATTCCGTCAGGTCAGTACACAACAATAAGCAGTACAGATTTGGCTGATCAAAACGCATATCGTTACTTCAGATACACTAACGACACCAATATGACAAATATTGCAGAATTTTTGATTGACGCAACTCCGTCAGAGGAAATGGCAGACGAAGCTCCGAGCGTTACGGATATTGATGAAATGAGCGATGATTTTGAAAATGCAACAAATATCTTTAATGCAAGTGCAGGAGATTTGTCGGCAGACGGAAATCAAGTGTATGCAACAGGTCTTGAAAGATTCGGTAACGTATTTGTTCCTGTTAAAGCAACTGCAAAAGCAGAACTTTCACAGGCACAGACGCTTACAAGCAAGGATAAGTTCAGACTTACATTTGATATGTTCGCAGGTTGGGAGCAGAACGGTAAGGAAAATACATTCTCTGTTAAAGACGCAGACGGCAACGAGGTTGTAGGATTTACAATCACAGGCGGCGGATATAATCTTAATCAAATGCGTATCGGCGGAACAGATGTACTTGCCGATGTATCGGAAAAACCTGTAATCCAATGTAAATCAACTGATATCAGAAACGGTGCATTTCGAGGTGCAAACGGTTGGCAGACTTCATCACAGAAGTACGCAAACAATACGGGATTTAATAAAAAGGTAGAAATCATAATAGACGGAACAGGTTCGGCAAGCGTAAGCTTTACTGGCGGTGAGACTGATGTAAGCTACACAGGAACAATAAGCACACCTATAAGTGTTAAATCGCTTGAATTAACAGGTTCATACAACGGTGCAAGAGGAAGAGTTGTTTCATATGATAACTTTGACGCAGATGTAATATCATACAGCAGTGAGTTGGCGGCACCGACGCCGACTCCTGAACCAACCGCAGCACCGACAGTTCCTGAAAGCGGCGAGCTTATCAATATGAATTTTGATAACGGCGACTTAACAAGTACATCATCATACGGCAAGGCAACAGGTACACCGAAATTTGTTACGGTTGACAATAAGAAGTGTATTCAGTTTGACGGAACAAGCGGAACGGTTGTTACGCTTACAGACGCAAACGGCAATTCGCTTTTGACAGGTCAGAAAAATATTACGATTTCATTTAAGGTTAAGCCGACAACCACAACAACATCATGGTGGTTCTTTGCCGCACCAAACGGCAGTGCACAGACATATCAAAAGGAACAGTATCTTGGTGCAATGACAAACAACGGCACACTTACATCCGAAAGATATAATAACTCCGGTACAAGAAGTCAGTCGGCAACAGGTGCATATAACACAAATGAATGGAACGATGTAATCATTTCGATTGCTGACGGCGTAACGGACGTTTATGTAAACGGAACAAGAACAAGCAGTGTTGATTCAACAGTTAATATCTCGGATATGCTCGGCAAAAATTCAGTTGCATATATCGGTAAGGCTAACTGGGGTACAGGTGAATTCGCAACAGGTTATATAGATGATTTTGTAATCTATAACTATGCTTACGAAAATCCTTTAAATTCACTTGATTTGGGTGATTTGACAGCCGTTACGGAAGATATTACAATCCCAACGCAAGAGGGTGTTACCTGGTCAACTTCAGACGCTGCTGTTGTTACAACGGCAGGTAAGATTACAAGAAGTGACGAAACAAAAACAGCTACGTTGACTGCAAAAATGACAAAAGACGGTGTTGAATTTACAAGAAACTTTGATGTAACTGTATTGGGATATACAGCGGTTATTGACAGTTTCAAAGCATATGCCGACGGAAATAAAATCGTTTATGCAAGTGACTATGATTCGGCGAAAGATAAGTATGCCGTAAAGGTTTCATTGGCTGATTCAGACGGTACGGCAGTCGGAACAGAGCAGACAAATGCGACAGGCAGTTTTGATAATCTTGAAGTAGGTAAGTATAAAATAACAGCAACATTATCAGACGGAACAACAGAAAAGAAAAAGGTGGAAAAGACAATTAATATTAAGAACCTTGATGATATGAGTGCGTACTTGTTTGTTCACTTCGTTGATACACAAGAGGACGCAACTCGTGAACAAATCTATTTCTCAGTATCAAAAGACGGTAAGACATGGACAACGCTTAATAATAAGCAACCGTATTTGACAAGTAATGTCGGTACACAGGGCGTTCGTGACCCATATATTCTTCGCGGTGAGGACGGTAAGTTCTTTATTATCGCAACAGACCTAAGCGTCTATAACTTAAAGAATAACTGGACAGCCGCCGCACAGCAAGGCTCAAAGAGCATTGTTGTATGGGAAAGCAGTGACCTTGTTAATTGGAGCGAGGCAAGCCTTGTAAAGATTAATAATGACAATGCCAGTTGTACATGGGCGCCGGAGGCTTGCTATGACCCTGAAAAGGATGAATATATGGTATTCTGGGCATCGGTTGTAAGTGACGACAGCTATCAAAAGTACAGAATTTACAGAAGTTATACAAAGGACTTCAAGACATTCTCTGCTCCTGAATTGTATATAGAAGAGCCTAACGCGGTTATTGATACAACTATTATCGACCATGAGGGTACATATTACAGATTTACAAAGAATGAGGCAAAATCAAGTATCACAATGCAGGAGTGTACATCTCTAAGCGGTGATTGGAAAGATGTTGCAAGCTATAATTTGGGTAGTATGACAGGCTATGAAGGTCCTACAATTTATAAATTAAATGGTAAAAATGAGTGGTGCTTACTTCTTGACTACTTCTCAAAGAGTAAGGGCTATAAGCCTTTTGTAACAACCGATATTACAAAGGGTGAATTTACAGCAGATTCAGACTTCTCATTTGACGGTACATATCGTCACGGTACTGTAATGCCGATTACACAGGCTGAATATGAAAGTTTGACAGCTGAATAAATGCGAAAAACTGCGGGTAACAATACTCGCAGTTTTTTATTTGACAGGTGTGGTATAATTAAAATAAAAACGTAAGGTGATTAATATGAACAAAAGAGAAGAACTTGCCAGACAGGCATTTAAAGAGGGATATAACTGCTCACAGGCAATGGTGGCGGCATTTAGCGACTTGATGGGTATGGATAAAAAGACGGCACTGAGACTTGCGTCATCATTCGGCGGCGGAATGGGCAGAATGAGAGAAGTTTGCGGTGCTGTAACGGGAATGTTTATGGTTGTCGGAATTTTGTACGGATATGACGACGCAAAAGATTATGAGGGTAAAAAAGATACTTACGCACTTGTACAGGAACTTGCAAACCAATTTAAAGCGGAAACAGGCTCTATTATATGCCGAGAACTTTTAGGTCTTGACGGAAAAGACAACAGTCCTGTTCCGTCAAAGAGAACTGAAGAATATTATAAGAAACGCACTTGCGAAGATAAAGTCGGTCTTGCGGCAAAAATACTTGACGAATATATCCAATCGCATTGCACGAGATAATGTATCTTGCAGTTTTTAACTGACAAAGTATTTACAGTTTGAAAAATATATGTTATAATGATTATATAGTAGTGTGAAAGTGATTTTTTAGGAGGGATAAAATATGTTAGATAAAAATGATTTACAGGCAATTCAAGAATTAATACAAACAAGTATACAGTCTAATTTGCAACCTATTAATGATAGACTTGATAAAATGGATGCAAGACTTGATGCAATGCAAGATGACATTACAATTATTAAATCAGATGTAAAGATACTAAAGAATGATGTTAAATTTTAAAACCGAAATAAACGTTATTGATTACATTGAAAATCGACTTGATGAAAAAATAGATAGTAAAATTAATCAGTTAAAGGCTGAATTAAACAAAACAGCATAGGACATAATGATTTATTAAAGGGTGTAAAGTCTTTGACAACAAATAAGACTTTGCACCCTTTTTGTATTGTGGGGAGGATAAAAGAATGAAAAAGTTTATGATAGGATTATTATTTATTGTTTTATTATCAACAACATTAAGTGCGAATGCAGAAACAGTAGTTTTAAAAAGTAATGATTACGATAAGCCTCTAGATTCTTGTTATAAATATCGTGATATAGTTGTGAAAACTAACAACGGAATTCAATTCTGGTGGACAGGTACTGAATTTATACAATGCCCTTTTTTAGATACTAAATTTACAAAATCCGATGATTTGGTAGAGTGGCGTGATATGGATCTTAGCGATGAGGTGCGTATGAAAATTAGTGGATTGCATCGTGCGAAAATTAAGCATTACGGGGATAAATATATTGTATATAATGAAATATATTTCAACCCTTCTCTAGTAATAGATAAAATGATAAGAAAACGTGGTTCGGCAATTATGCCAATATATATATTGGATGAAAATTTTAATTTGGTAAGCGAAGTTCAGTTGGATAATCCGTTAACCGATTTTGAATATGTAGACGGTGTTTATTATATTGAAACACAAGAATACACACAAGTAGGAACAACAGACTATGAACTTAAAAATAATACTATTTACTATTCTTATGATGCGATTGATTGGCAATTTGATAATGAAATGGGTAATATACCGCAAAGCAACGGCAGAAATTATCTCGTATTTCAAGGAGAATTGGTAAATTTTAATGCAAGTAATTACAGATTTGAAGTAAAAGATATGTTCATCGAAAAAAACAAGTCGGATTTAATTAAAGTGGTGCAAGAAAGACCTATAACATGTTACTATAAAGCAAAGGGTAATATCTATGTTGAAATACAATATTATATTGATAATGTTAATACATTCAGAATATCTCGAGATGGTGTATATTCTGTTGATGTAGCAATTCCTGAATGCAGTGGTGGTAGTAGATATGAACAAATTATTGCATGTGATTTGTGGAAAGATAAGCTTGTTTTATGGACAAATGAAAGATTAATAGAATATGATATGGCAGATATTGAAGATATATTAAATGAAAAATGCCCGTCGGATACGCCGTATATTGAGTTTGACGGTAATATTCTCGGCTTTGACGTACCGCCGATTATCGAGGACGGCAGCACGCTTGTGCCTATGAGGTTTTTGTTCGAGCAAATGGGAGCAGATGTTGAATGGGACGGAAAAACGAAAACAGCAACTGCGACGCTTGGTGATAAAGAAATAACATTTTCAATAGATAACGTCAACGCAAGAATAAATAATAAACCCGCTAAAATGGACGTGCCTGCAAGATTGATAAATGATAAAACAATGGTACCGCTACGCTTCCTCTCGGAAAATATGGGATATGACGTAGATTGGGATGCCGATAGCAGAACGGCGATTATACAATGAATAGGAGAAGTATATGAAAAAAATATTTAGTATAATTCTGATATTTGTTATAATTTTTCTTCATATTACAGTATACGCAGAGTATAAACTCCGATATGAAGAATTACCGCAAACAGAATCCATACTCGCACCGGATATTGAAATGAATGAAAAGAATTGGATTTTTTCGGTGATAAAGGAAGAAGAACCATTTAGGAGAATAATACAAGTAAGGGATAACAAATATATTATAAGTATAAATAGATATAATGCTCAATCACAACCATTACCGGTTAAGATTGGACTTAATCATGAAAGTAGTGCGGATTGTATTTGGACAGGTGAATATTATTATTTGCGTGGAACGTATTTAGACGGATATTGGCCAGACGCTAATCAATATGCTTTGCCATTGACTTTGTATGATGAGAATGGCAATAAAATAAAAACATATGAATTAAATAAAAGAGCAAATAAAAATGGATTTGGGCAACATGTTATAAAAATAGGTTACTTAAATGGGATATACTATGCTTTATTGCGTGCTGAAGGGCAAGACCGTGAAGAAAAAGTTATTAAATCTATTGATTTTGAAAATTGGGAGATAACCAATGAAGAAGTACCACAAATCGTAGGCAATATAATGATGAAAGAAAATGATATTTCAGCCAGAGGTTATGATTTTATTGGTATTAATTATGAAGAAACCAAGAAATATACTTTATTCTATACTTTGGGTGATTGGATAGTGGATAAAGATGAAGAGGAAGATTTTTATATTTCTAATGATAATATTTATTTTGTAAAATTGAATAGTCCCAAGGAATTAAAACAAAGTGACGAGCAAATAGATTATGTTGTAAATTGTGTTTATGAATATAATGATAATATTATAATTGATTTGTTTAAAAAGACATATGATAACGGTGCACCCGCTCAAACAACGTCAATAATAAGATTAACAGTGCAGAAAGATGAAATATATGACAGATTGGATGAAATGAAAAACTCACCGTATGTAGTGTTAAATAATAAAATTCTCGGCTTTGACGTACCGCCGGTTATCGAGGACGGCAGTACGCTTGTGCCTATGAGGTTTTTGTTCGAGCAAATGGGAGCAGATGTTGAATGGGACGGAAAAACGAAAACAGCAACTGCGACGCTTGGTGATAAAGAAATAACATTTTCAATAGATAACGTCAACGCAAGAATAAATAATAAACCCGCTAAAATGGACGTGCCTGCAAGATTGATAAATGATAAAACAATGGTACCGCTACGTTTCCTTTCGGAAAATATGGGATATGACGTAGATTGGGATGCCGATAGCAGAACGGCGATAGTACGCTAATATCATTTTATTAATTTACAAGTTTTAAACCTGTAATAATAAAAAGGAAAAAAAACTAATAAATACTTGATTTTTTAGACAAAATATATTAAAATATAATTATTAATATTAAATTACAAAAGATTCAGGAGGATTAATTTATGATTACAGCTGGTGAATTTAGAAATGGCAGAACCTTTGAACACGAAGGTAATGTATTTCAAATCGTAGAATTTCAGCACGTTAAGCCTGGTAAGGGTGCTGCTTTCGTAAGAACAAAGCTTAAGAACATAATCAGCGGCGGTGTCGTTGAAAAGACATTCAGACCTACAGAAAAGTTTGAAGAAGCTCATATCGACAGAAAGGATATGGCTTATTCATACGGTGATGACGACTTCTATCATTTCATGGACAACGAAACATTTGATATGCTTGACATTGCTAAGTCAGAAATCGAAGAACAAATGAAGTTCGTTAAGGAAAATGACGTATGTAAGGTTATGTCTTACAAGGGTAACGTATTCGGTGTTGAACCGCCTACATTCGTTGAACTTGAAGTCGTTGATACAGAACCGGGTTTCGCAGGTAACACATCTACAAACGCTACAAAGCCTGCTACTCTTGAAACAGGTGCTACAATTCAAGTACCTCTATTCGTTGATATGAACGAAGTTATCAGAGTAGATACAAGAACAGGCGAATACATGGAAAGAGTAAAATAAGTCTGAATAAAATCGCACACAGCACTTATTTTGTGTTGTGAACAATTTTCTTTCAGCCTTTTGAATGAAAGGAGATTAATTATGGAAGATTTAATTAAAAAAGTTTCATATCTAAAGGGTTATGCAGACGGTCTTGACCTTAGCCCAAAGAGTGACGAAGGTAAGCTTATTATCAAATTGCTTGACGTTATGTCTGAAATGGCTGATACTATTGAAGAATTAAACTCAAGAGTTGATGATGTTGAAGATGTTGTTGACGAGCTTGATGATTGTGTACTTGAAATTGCCGATGATTTGTACGGTGACGATGAGTATGACGATTATATCGACGATTATGATGACGATGATTACGACAGTGATGGAAATGATTATTTTGAAATTCAATGTCCTAACTGCGGTGAAGACGTTATGATTGATTTTGATATGATTGACGATGATAACGCTATCGTATGTCCGAACTGTCACGAAGAAATCGAACTTGAATTTGATTGCGATTGTGACGATGATGACTGCGACTGCGGACACGAACATTAATATTGAATTGAATAAAAAAGGACTGTTAAGTCCTTTTTTTATTGAGGTGACTTATGAAAGGACTTTATATTCACATACCGTTTTGTAAACAAAAATGCAAGTATTGTGATTTTGTATCATTTCCGTGTATGGAGGATACGGCGGACAAATACGTTGACGCGCTAAAGCGTGAGGCGGAACAATACAGGGGAGAAAAAATAGATACAATATTTATCGGCGGCGGTACACCGTCAATTTTAATACCGAAACAAATCGAAGAAGTTACGAAAATGTGTTTTGATGTATTTGACGTTGCGAGTGACTGCGAATTTACGACAGAGGCAAATCCGGGAACAATGGATGATGACAAAATTAAAGCAATGTTAAACGGCGGTATAAATCGTATAAGCGTAGGTGTACAGTCGTTCGATGATGATGAACTGAAAAAAATCGGAAGAATACACGACGCAAAGACGGCATATAATACAATTTGTCATTTAGATAAAATGGGTTTTCAAAATATAAATCTTGACCTTATGACCGCACTGCCGTCACAGACGTTTGAGAGTCTAAAAAATACTTTAAACACAGCCGTCAGCTTGCCTGTAAAGCATATATCGGCATACAGTCTTATAATCGAGGACGGAACACCTATTGAAAAGGAATATTCAAAAGGACTGCTTGATATTCCGAATGAAGATACTGACAGAGAAATGTATATGTATACAGTCGAATTTCTCAGTAAGAACGGTTTTAAGCAATATGAAATATCGAATTTCGCAAAAGACGGATACGAGTGCAGGCATAATGTGAAGTATTGGACAGACGAGGAGTATATCGGCTTAGGTACGGCGGCACATTCATATATAGGAAACTGCCGTTTTTACAACACGTCTGACATAAACGAATATATCGGCGGTGCGAGAAAAGAAGTAATCGAATTGACCGAAAATGATAAGATAGCAGAATTTATGATTACCGGACTTCGTATGAACAGAGGAGTAAGCGAAAATGATTTTAAGTCGCGTTTCGGCAAGAATATAAAAGATGTATTCGGCAGTGAATTTGATAAATTTATAAAGCTCGGACTTATGCAATATATTGACGGAAGATACAGTCTTACATTGGACGGAATAAACGTGTCAAATTCGATTTTATGCGAGTTTGTATAAGAAATTTGGCAATATGGGATAATTTATGAACATTTTATGAAAAGTTATATTAATCACTTGACAATCGGGTATAATAGTGGTATCTTATAATTGTTAGCACTCAAGGTGTATGAGTGCTAACAAGAAAATGCTTATATGACATCTTGTTTAAAGATAGAAAGGAATGTTTGTATATGGATTTGAACGACAGAAAAAGAAAAATCCTGCAAGCAATCATTGATGAATATATAGGCACTGCTGAACCTGTCGGTTCAAGGTCGATTTCCAAAAAGGAAAACTTGGGTTTGTCCAGCGCGACAATCCGTAATGAAATGGCAGACCTTGAAGAAATGGGTTATCTGATACAACCGCATACTTCGGCGGGACGTATTCCGTCAGATGAGGGATACAGATTTTACGTTAATTCGCTAATGCGGAAGTATAAGATAGGTATGGAGGCAGTTGCACAGCTGCAAAGCGTACTTGAAACGCGTGTCAGTCAGCTTGAAAAGCTGATTAGATATGCCGGTGCAATAGCGTCAAATCTTACCGAATATACAACGGTTGTTACAGCGCCTAAGGAGCAGGAATTTGAAATTAACAAGATTGACCTTGTGCCGATTGCCACGCAAACGGTAATGCTTATTGTTGTAACAAGAACTGTAAGAAACAAGGTAATGAATATCGACATTGACAGTGCAACGTGTATGTCACTTGCAAATATATTAAACGAACATCTTGCCGGACTTAAAGCCGGAGAGATAACGTTTGATAAGATACAGGATATTCAAAAAGATATTGAAAACAGACTTTCACTTCATCCGAAAGTTTTGATTGATATAATGCACTTTGTGTATGAAACGATAACGGACAGCGGTGAAACAGAAATATATGTCAACAATGCAAAGTCAATATTGAAATATCCCGAATACAACGATGTTGAAAAAGCGGAAAAGATATTTACTTTCCTTGATGACAAAGAAAATTTGAAAAAACTTGTTGCCTCAAGCGACAGTGACGGAATTGAGGCTAAAATCGGTAAAGAAAACGATTTTGAAATATTGCAGGATTGCTCATTGGTAACTATCAATTATTCACTCGGCAATAAAAAAGCCGGAAAAATCGGAGTTATCGGACCTAAACGAATGAATTATTCAAAGGTTTTTGCAAGCCTTGACCTTATTTCAAATGAAATAGATAAAATACTCAACGAATATATAAGTGATGAGTAGAGAAAGGAGTAATCAGATGGCTAAGAAGAATGAGGAAGTCAATGAGGAGACATTAGATAAAGAAACAGAAAAAACGGCTGAACCTAAAGAGGAAGAAAAGTCAAACGAGGAAGTCCTTGAAGAAAAGCTGAAAGAACAGACGGATAAATATATGCGTCTGTATGCCGAATATGACAACTACCAAAAGCGTTCGCAACGTGAAAAAGATATGCGTTACGGTGACGCGGTAATTGATACGGTCGGTGCAATTCTTTCGATAGGCGACAACCTTGAAAGAGCACTTGCGACTGAAGTTCAGTCGGAGGACGGTCAAAAAATGAAAGACGGTATTGAAATGGTTTTAAAACAGTTCAATGAAACGCTTTCAAAGTTGGGCGTTACGCCGATTAAGGCAGAGGGTGAACAGTTTGACCCTAATCTTCATAATGCGGTTATGCACATTGAAGATGAAACAATAGACGACAACACAGTTGTCGAGGATTTAATGAAAGGCTACATATATAAGGACGGCCGAGTAGTCAGACACAGTATGGTAAAAGTAGCAAATTAATTATAAATTAGGAGGAATTAAAAATGGGAAAGATTATAGGTATAGACTTAGGTACAACAAACAGTTGTGTGGCTGTTATGGAAGGCGGTAACCCTAATGTTATCACTAACAGCGAAGGTGCAAGAACAACTCCTTCAGTTGTTGCATTCCAAAAAGACGGTGAAAGAATTGTAGGTCAGGTTGCAAAGCGTCAAGCCGTAACAAATGCTGACAGAACAATAATGTCAATTAAGAGAAAAATGGGTACAAGCGAAAAAGTTACAATCGACGGTAAAGCTTATACTCCTCAAGAAATCTCGGCAATGATTCTTACAAAGTTAAAGCAAGACGCTGAGAGCTATCTTGGTGAAACTGTAACACAGGCTGTTATCACAGTTCCTGCTTACTTCAACGACTCACAGCGTCAGGCTACAAAGGACGCAGGTAAGATTGCCGGTCTTGAAGTTTTGAGAATTATCAACGAGCCTACTGCCGCAGCTCTTGCATACGGCGTAAGCGACACAGGTAAGAAAGTAATGGTATACGACCTTGGCGGCGGTACATTTGATGTATCTATCCTTGACATTGATGACGGCGTATTTGAAGTTCTTTCAACAAATGGTGATACTCACCTTGGCGGTGACGATTTCGACCAGGCAATTATCAACTACTTGCTTGACGAATTTAAGAAAACAGAGGGCGTAGACCTTTCAACAGATAAGATGGCTATGCAAAGATTAAAAGAGGCTGCTGAAAAGTCAAAGATTGAACTTTCGACAACAACAACTTCAAACATTAATCTTCCATTCATCACAGCTGACGCAACAGGTCCAAAGCATATGGATATTACACTTACAAAGGCTAAGTTTGATGAACTTACAGCTGACCTTGTAGCAAGAACACTTACATGTATCAGAAACGCTATGAATGACGCAGGTCTTAACGCATCACAAATCGATGAAGTCCTTCTTGTCGGCGGTTCTTCAAGAATTCCTGCTGTACAAGAGGCTGTTAAGAAAGAAATGGGCAAAGAGCCTAATAAGGGTATCAACCCTGACGAATGTGTTGCAGTAGGTGCTGCAAGACAGGCAGGTGTACTTGGCGGTGAGGAAACAGGCGTTCTTCTACTTGATGTTACACCGCTTTCACTTGGTATCGAAACAATGGGTGGTGTATTTACAAAGCTTATTGAAAGAAATACAACAATCCCTACAAACAAATCACAAATATTCTCAACTGCCGCAGATGGTCAGACTTCTGTTGAAGTACACGTTCTTCAAGGTGAAAGAGAAATGGCTCAGTACAACAAGACTTTGGGACGTTTCAATCTAACAGGAATTGCTCCTGCTCCGAGAGGTGTGCCACAGATTGAAGTTACATTCGATATTGACGCAAACGGTATCGTAAACGTAAGCGCTAAAGACCTTGGCACAGGCAACGAACAGAAGATTACTATTACAGCATCTTCTAACCTAAGTGACGAAGATATTGACAGAGCTGTTAAAGAGGCTGAAAAGTACGCTGAAGAAGATAAAAAGCGTAAAGAAGAAGTTGAAATCAGAAACAACGCAGAATCACTTGTATATCAATGTGAAAAGGCTGTTAAAGACGCAGGTGATAAGATTGACGATAATACAAAGTCAATGGTTGAAACTGAAGTAAATAAGGTTAAAGAGGCTCTAAAGGGTACAGACTCGGCAGCTATTAAGGCGGCTACAGACGAACTTCAAGAAAAGTTCTACGCAGTTGCACAGCAAATGTATCAGCAAGCTAATCCGCAGGGTGATCCTAATGCACAACAGGGTGCACCAAATGATGACGGTGTTTATGAGGCTGATTACAGAGAAGTTGACAACGACGATAACAATCAACAATAATAATGAAAACGCTAAAAGGACGGACAAATGTCCGTCCTTTTAAGGCTTTTAACAGAGCCTTTGTATTAACACTTTACAAAACTAAAATATTGTAGTATAATATCATAGGTAGGTGAAAAAATTGGCTGAAAAAAGAGATTATTATGAGGTGCTCGGAGTTTCAAAGGGTGCTTCTGATGATGAAATAAAAAAGGCATTCAGAAAGATGAGTAAGAAATACCATCCTGACCTTAATCCGAACAATAAAGAGGCGGAGAAAAAGTTTAAGGAGGTAAACGAGGCTTATCAAGTGCTTTCTGACCCTGAAAAGAAAAGTAAATACGACCAATTCGGACACGCAGGTGTTGACCCGAACTTCGGAGCGGGCGGCGGTGGCTTTAACGGCGGCGGTTTTGACTTTGGCGATATATTCGGCGATTTCTTCGGAGGCGGTTTCGGAGGATTCGGCGGCGGTCAAAGAAGAAACGGACCAAAACGCGGTGCTGATATTCGTAAGATTATTGATCTTACTTTTGAAGAGGCGGCATTCGGCTGTCACAGAGAAATGAGTATACAGGCACAGGAAAAATGTGAAACTTGCGGCGGCAGCGGTGCTAAAAAGGGTACGACTGCACAAACTTGTCAGCATTGTCACGGAACAGGTCAAATCCGTACACAACAAAGAACTGTACTGGGTTATATGACTAACGTTACGACTTGTCCGCACTGTCACGGTGAAGGTAAGATTGTAAAAGATCCTTGTCCGGACTGTCGCGGTACAGGTAAGGTAAGAAAGTCAAAGAAGATAGAAGTTGATATTCCGGCAGGTATTGATGACGGTCAGACAATTCAACTTTCCGGTAAAGGTGAGGCCGGCGATAAAGGCGGTCCTAACGGCGACTTACTTCTTACAATAAGAGTACATCCGCATCAGATGTTTAAACGTGAGGGAACGAATGTATTTATAGATATGCCTATATCTTTTGTACAGGCTGCTTTGGGTGCAACCGTACAAGTACCTACACTTGACGGCCCTGTTGAACTGAAAATTCCGGAGGGAACTCAGACAGGTTCAAAATTCAGAATGAAGGGCAGAGGTATTCCGTCAATCAGAAGTAAGGTAAGAGGCGACCAATACGTTACTGTAAACGTAGAAGTACCGAGAAACCTTAATTCAAAGCAAAAAGAACTTTTGCGTGAATTTGAAGAAGATAAAAATTATAAACAAAAGAAATCTTTTGCAGAAAAGATGAAAGATTTCTTGAACAAATAAACTTAGGAGGAAGACAATGAACCCGAATATTTATGAACTTTCAAAAATGACAAAAGAGCAGTATGATTTCATAATGAAACGTGCAGAGCTTGATATTACAGAACAAATGAAAGTTGCCAAAGAAGTTTCTGACGATGTCAAGGCGCGTGGTGACGAGGCAGTATTGGAATATACTGCAAAGTTTGACCGTGTACAGCTTACTGCTGATAAAATGAAAGTAACACCTGAAGAGATAGAGGCAGGCTACAATAACCTTGATAAGGAAACAAGAGAGGCTATTGAATATGCTTATAAGAACATATACGATTTCCATGAAAAGCAACTTCCGGAGGAAATGTGGTTTACTATGGTCGATGACGGACTTATGGTAGGCGAAAAAACTACTCCGATAGTTGACGTATGTCTGTATGTTCCTCACGGTAAGGGTTCATTCCCATCGGTTTTGTGTATGCTTGGTATACCGGCAGTTGTTGCGAAAGTTCCTAAGATTGTTGTTGTAACACCTCCAAATGAAAAAGGTGAAGTTGACGATGCTATTTTGGCAGCGGCAAAGATAATCGGTATCACTGAAATATATAAAGTCGGCGGTATTCAAGCCGTTGCAGCCGTTGCATACGGTACTGAAACAATTCCTAAGTGTCATAAGATTATTGGCCCGGGTAACAGTTATGCAACTGCCGCAAAGAGAGTTCTTGCAAACCATATTGACGCAGGTTTGCCGGCAGGCCCGAGTGAAATTATTGTTCTTGCAGATGAAAAGGCTGACCCTGAAAAGGTTGCTCTTGACTGGATGATTGAGGCTGAACACGGCCCTGACAGTGCCGCACTTCTTGTTACTCACTCAAAGGAACTTGTTGAAAAGGTTGTTCCGATTGTAAACAGACAGCTTGAAAAGATTTCTCCGAAGAGAAAAGAATTTATAGAAACAAACCTTACAACATACGGCGGTGTAATTCTTACAAATTCTCTTGACGAATCAATCGATTTTGTAAACGAATATGCACCTGAACATATGGAAGTTATGACAGAAAAGCCTTTCGATACACTTCCTAAGATTAAGAATGCAGGTGAAATTCTTCTTGGCGATTACACACCTGTAACACTTTGTAACTTCGTTTTAGGTCCTAACGCAATCTTGCCGACAGGCGGTTTTGCAAAGACTTATTCATCAGTAAGTGTTCAAGACTTCTTAAAGCGTTCATCAGTAGGCTATGCGTCAAAAGACGGTTTTGAAAATGTAAGAGATTACGCTTACAGATTTGCAAAGGTCGAAGGATTTGACACGCATGGTTTGGCAGTAAAGGAAAGAAAGTAATGGAAAAGATAAAAGTTACCCGAAAAACAACCGAATCCGAAATGAACGTTGTGCTTGATTTTGCACCGCTTAAAAAGGATTACAGAAAGTACATAAAGACACCTATACCGTTTTTAAATCATATGATTGAGCATATTGCATGGCGCGGTGAGGTCAATATTGATGTTGACTTAAAGCTTGATGAATTTGTTTTGACACACGTTATATGTGAAGATTTAGGTATTGCACTTGGTAAGGCGGCAAAGGAATATATCGACCGTACAGACGGTGCGAGAGGTTTCGGTGACGCAGTCGGTATTATAGACGAGGCAAAAGCGGAATGTGCGTTGAGCTTTGAATCAAGAGCGTATTGCGATATTGATTATCATGGTATTGAGCTTAGTGAAAAAGTCGAGGGAATGGATACGGAGGATTTGGAAACATTCCTTGAAGGCTTTGCACAGGGGGCTATGTGTACACTTCATATTGACCTTGTAAAAGGTCATAACGGACATCATATTTGGGAGGCAATATACCGTAGTTTCGGAAGTGCTTTGAATAAGGTATTTGAAGTGTCTGAAAGCCGTAAGGGCAAAACAAGCGGTGTAGCCGGAAAAATTGATTGGGTAATAGAATAATATTAGGGACACTAAATAGGGACACTAAAATTTAGTGTCCCTATTTCTGAAAACAGATAAAATCTGAAAGGAACAAAGTATTAAAAATATGAAACTCGCAAAATTTCTTGATAAATACGATACCGTTATATTTGATATGGACGGCGTTATAACAAGTGAACAGAATTATTGGAATTGTGCGGCACTCACTGTCTGGGAATATCTGAACTACAACAGCGGTCAAAAAATTAATGCCGCAGAGTGTATGCAAAATATTTCAAAAATCCGAAGCCGCGTTTTTTCAGACGATGAGCTGATAAGCGTTTTAAAAGGCAAAGGCGTTAATTCAAATTGGGATTTAGGTTATGTGACGGTGCTTATAGCATGGATATGCAACGGAAAAACTGATTGGAATTATTTTGACAAAGTGCTTGAATATGCAAAGTCATTGTCAGACAATATTATTGATGAATACGATAATCTTGCAATTAAATGTGCCGAAAAAACAGGTTTTGATTATGAATGGCTGAAACGCAACGGAACTATGTGGACGACTATGCGAG
>ENA-OPCD01000016-OPCD01000016.1-human-gut-metagenome-genome-assembly--contig:-NODE-16-length-110567-cov-23.052365_pt1 | contig 110567 bp, 94 predicted proteins | sample MGYA00241560_ERZ501471 | MGnify/ENA primary metagenome ERZ501471 (study PRJEB25962, sample SAMEA2042578) | human gut metagenome | biome: human gut; feature: human-associated habitat; material: faeces...
GATGTGAATCTGGATGATTTCTTTCCGGATGAGAAGCTGGATTCTACCATGGTGGGCAAATCCCAGAACCAGATGTCGAAACTGACCTACGAGAAATCAAAGGAATACGCTACGAGGAAATACCGGGAGAATGACTCCCTGATACATTCGGGTAAAGTGAATTATATGTTTCTGGAAATTGATAAAAAGACCCGTGCGCAGGTACAACCTATCGGTAAATAAATTTGTTGTATGGATATGGAACTTACTTATATATATCATAGCGGATTCGCCTTGTCAGGCGATGGCTTCACTGTAATCATGGATTATTACCGTGATTCGGAGGATGGACAGGCGCAGTCGGATTTGAACCGGCTGATGGATGGGACTTTCAGCAATCAAGAGGCCGGAATGCCGGAAGGAATCGTACACAGCGAATTATTGCGGAGACCCGGAAAACTGTATGTGCTGGCCAGTCATTTTCATCCGGATCATTTTAATAAAGAGGTATTGCAATGGCGTGAACAGCGGCCGGATATCATCTATATTTTCTCGAAAGACATTTTGCGTCATCGCAGGGCGCAGAAAGAAGATGCCGTCTGGCTGAAAAAAGGAGAGGAATATAAGGATGAAACATTGAGCGTGCGTGCTTTCGGTTCCACGGATGTAGGAGTATCGTTTTTGCTTCAGGCAGGTGGAAAAAAGATTTTTCATGCCGGTGATTTGAATAACTGGCATTGGATGGATGAGAGTACCGAGGCGGAGTGGAAGGGGGCCGAGAAGAATTTCCTGCATGAGCTGGATGATCTTTACGCCTATACTCCCGAAGTGGATGTGGCCATGTTTCCCGTTGATCCCCGTTTGGGAAAAGAATACATGCGGGGTGCCGGACAGTTTGTAACAAAGATAAAAACTCATATCTTTGTACCCATGCATTTCACACCGGAGTATGCCAAGGCAAATGCTTTCTGCGACTTTGCCGAAGCGCATGGAGTGCGTTTTGTGTCATTGACGCATCGCGGACAAAAAATAGAGATTGAATAACAAAAGAATAACACAATATGAAAGTAAAAGGAAGATTTGATCATTTCAATATCAATGTAACTGATCTGGACAAGAGTATCAAGTTTTATGAAACAGCATTAGGTTTGCATGAGTCTCATCGTAAGGAAGCTTCGGACGGTTCCTTCGTGCTGGTGTATATGGCCGATGACCACAGCAATTTCTTGTTGGAACTGACTTGGTTGCGTGATCATACCCAGCCATACGAGTTGGGTGAGAACGAAAGCCATCTGTGTCTGCGTGTGGAAGGTGATTATGACGAAGTTCGTAAATTCCATAAGGAAATGGGATGTGTTTGCTTCGAGAACACCGCTATGGGCTTGTATTTCATCAATGATCCTGATGATTACTGGATTGAGATATTGCCGGTGAAGTAAAACAATCGTTTCCGTTAGTAATGAATTAAAAAGATAGAGACTATGAAATACATTTCTCCCGGTGGCTGGTTCTCATTGGAATACCCGATGGGCTGGCACGAGTTTGAAGATACAGAAGAGAGTTTTTTATTCTATAACCCTGACCGGTGGACAGGTAATTTCCGCATATCGGCTTATAAGGATGAAGCAGTTGACTATGGTCCGCAGTGCATCGCATACGAATTGAAAGAAAATACCTCTTCCGCCCTGGTGAAAGTGGGCAAGTGGGATTGTGCTTACAGCGCGGAAACTTTTCAGGAAGAAGGCGCCTGGTACACCACTCATATCTGGGTGACAGGAGAGGGGGATCTCTCTTTCGAATGTTCTTTTACCGTGTCCAAAGGAGGAGACAAGCATCCGGCGGAAGAAATCATCCGGTCTTTGCAGATCCGCAAAGAAGGTGTAAGTCACCCGCGTGAGATCATTCCGATCCGTGTCTTGGAAATCGGGGAGGTGAACACTGCCTTTGAGTGGGCTTCTACCACGATTAAAAAGCAACTCACCAAGGATTTTACTGCGTCTGAGAGCGATATTGACAGTATACAGCAAGTAATGGACAGCGGACGTTTCCAGACCCAGCAGCGTATGGCGTGGGAGAATTTCGGTATTGCCTTCGGAGCCATTCTGGTGAATGAGATGGAAGGTATGGAATGGGTGACTGTCATTGAGGGACAGAAAGAATATCCCGCCTTGCAGTTTATGTGTTCGGATATGGTGCTGGACCCTGCCGCACTGGTGTGGGGAAAAGCTAAAAAGGGACTCCCCTGCGACTTGAAATCTGAATTCAGGAAAATTAAGCGAGAGGCGGAGGCAGTGTTGGATGATTTAAATAAATAGACAAATAATGACCCCATATATGCAAGTAGACGGGCTTACCAAATCATTCGGTGACTTGGTATTGTTCCGGAAGATTTCATTTGGAGTGGCCGAAGGACAACGCATCGGTCTGATAGCAAAGAACGGTACAGGCAAGACTACCTTACTTAATATAATAGCCGGTAAGGAGGGATATGATGAAGGAAGCATCGTCTTTCGTCGTGATCTGCGGGTGGGCTATTTGGAGCAAGACCCACATTATCCCGAAGACCTGACCGTGCTCGAAGCCTGTTTCTATCACGGAAACAGCACGGTGGAACTCATCAAAGAATATGAAAGCTGCATGGAAACCGAAGGCAATCCGGGACTGGAAGAGCTGTTGGCACGGATGGAGCACGAAAAGGCATGGGATTATGAACGGAAGGCGAAACAAATCCTTTCTCAATTAAAAATCCGGGATTTCAGCCAGCAGATCAAACATCTTTCCGGAGGTCAGTTGAAACGGGTGGCTTTGGCGAATGTGCTGATAACCGAACCCGATTTCCTGATTTTGGACGAGCCTACCAACCATCTTGATCTGGATATGACGGAGTGGCTGGAGGGGTATCTCGGCCGGGGAAACATCAGTCTGCTCATGGTGACGCACGACCGTTATTTCCTGGACCGCGTCTGCTCTGAAATTATCGAGATAGACAATCAGCAGGTCTATTCATATAAAGGGAACTACAGCTATTACTTGGAAAAGAGGCAGGAGCGTATCGAGGCGACCAATGCCGAAATAGCCCGTGCCAATAACTTGTACCGCACAGAGCTGGAGTGGATGCGCCGTATGCCTCAGGCACGCGGACATAAAGCGCGTTATCGGGAAGAAGCTTTCTACGAACTGGAGAAAGTGGCGAAGCAGCGTTTCAACGATGGCAATGTGAAACTGGATATGAAAGCCTCTTACATCGGCTCCAAGATTTTTGAGGCAGATCATCTGTACAAGCGTTTCGGTGATTTGAAGATTCTGGAAGATTTCTCGTATATCTTTGCCCGTTATGAGAAGATGGGCATCGTGGGAAACAATGGTACGGGAAAGTCCACATTCATTAAAATATTGATGGGCGAACAGAAGCCGGACAGTGGAACACTGGATATCGGTGAGACAGTCCGTTTCGGATACTATTCTCAGGACGGCCTGAAGTTTGAAGAGCAAATGAAGGTCATCGACGTGGTGCAGGATATTGCCGAAGTCATCGAGCTGGGAAATGGCAAGAAACTGACCGCATCCCAGTTCCTGCAACATTTTCTGTTTACCCCCGAAACACAGCATAGCTATGTATATAAACTGAGTGGGGGAGAACGCCGCCGCCTGTACCTGTGTACGGTGCTGATGCGTAATCCCAACTTCCTGGTGCTGGATGAGCCTACCAACGATCTCGATATCATCACCCTTCAGGTTTTGGAAGAATATTTGCAGAACTTCAAGGGTTGTGTAATCGTAGTAAGCCACGACCGCTATTTCATGGACAAGGTGGTAGATCACTTGCTGGTATTCAAGGGACAGGGAGACATTCGTGATTTTCCGGGTAACTACTCCGATTATCGTGACTGGCGCGAGGCGAAAGAGCAGCGCGAGAAAGAGGCGGAAAAGCCAAAAGAGGAAAAGACCGCTCGCGTGCGCTTGAATGACAAGCGGAAGATGTCTTTCAAGGAAAAGAAAGAGTTCGAGCAGCTGGAACAAGAAATAGCCGGGCTGGAGCAGGAGAAGGCCGATATAGAAGCCGCCCTTTGCAGCGGTACGCTGGGAGTGGAGGAACTGACGGAGAAATCCAAACGGTTGCCGGAACTGAATGATTTGATTGATGAAAAGACCATGCGCTGGTTGGAACTGAGCGAGATAGAAGGGTAGAATAACCGGAGGTGCAACAGTGTACCTGATGCCATATTGCTATATTCGTTTTGAATAACAAAACCATAATATAGAAAAGAAATATGGCATCCATTAAATTGAAATTCCGCCCATCGAGCGTAAAAGGAAAAAAGGGCGTATTAAGTTATCAAATTATTCATTACAGACTGACACGGCTCATCAAGACTTCTTATCGGATCATGCCTTCCGAGTGGGACGACTCCACCGGCAGTCTGCTTATTTCAACACAGTCTGAATGTAAAGCGCGTCTTCTGCTGATACGTGACCAGACGAATTGGGAGATGACGCGGTTACAAGGTATTATCAATGATCTGGAGCGGACCGGTGTGGAATACACCATTGATGATATCGTGGCTTCTTTCCGGAAAATCCCTTCTGTAGAGAGTGTGTTCAACTTCATGCAACGATGTATCAATAAACTGGAGCGGCAGAAAAGGGGACGGACGGCAGAAGGCTATACCTCGACAATGAACAGCTTTATCCAATTCAGAAAGAATGAGGATCTGAGTTTTGAAGCCTTTGATTCGGAGCTGATGGAGATGTATGAAGCCTATCTGAAAGAGAAAGGCTTGGTAAAGAACAGTACTTCCTATTATATGAGAATCTGGCGGAGTGTGTATAACCTGGCTGTAGAGCAAGGCTATACCACCGACAAAAAACCTTTCAAACATGTTTATACCGGCATAGACAAGACCGTAAAACGGGCCGTTCCCTTTAAAATCATCAAAATGATCAAGGAGCTTGATTTGTCATTCGAACCCCAGTTGGAGCTGGCAAGGGATATTTTCCTTTTCAGTTTCTATACCCGGGGCATGTCGTTTATTGATATGGCACACTTGAAAAAGAGCAATCTCCAGAATGGAATTCTGACATACAGCCGGAAAAAGACCGGGCAGCGGCTGACTATTCTGTGGGAGGAGCTGATGCAGGAGATTGTGGATAAATACAAGGATGACAGTTCCGAGTATCTGCTGCCTATCTTGCGGTATTGTGACATAAATGACCGCAAGCAATATAAACTGAGGGCCAAGCAGATAGGACGGGGCTTGAATAAAATAGGCTTGCGGCTGGAATTAAAGGCGCCGTTGACTTTTTATGTGGCGCGCCATAAATGGGAATATTATAAAAATAGCACTGTATATATTTGAATTACAATAATATACAAAACAATAGATTTCTTAGGTTAACAAAATAGTAACATAATCATTCAAAATTCAGCCAATCAACACAAAATCGTAAGAAGTAAGTTCCAACCTCAAATCACTCCCTATATTTGATATTTTTTGCCTCCCAAAAGAAAAATCACCGAGTGTGTTTTCCACTCAGTGCATAATCAAGCAATCAGCCGGATGAGTTTATAATAATAGGTTTAATTGAATCTTGTATATATACTACAAGGACTAAACTAAACCTGTCACATTTTACTTTTAAGATTTCCTTTTTTGGAAAGCAAGATTCTCCAACTTTAGAAAAACAGGTTTAATGAAATCTTGTATATATACTACAAGAACCGGACTAAACCTGTATTCCTTTACGCTTTTCTATTTGAAATGAGATTCAATCCAAATCTCTATTTTCTCCGGATACTTCACGGTTTTAGCCAAACAGACAACCCCGACAACTTCCACCCCATATTTGCCAAGTTCCTCTGCGTGTTCCTTGATGCTGCTTCCTGTTGTAATCACGTCGTCAATAATTACGACTTTCTTGCCTACGATGTCTGCATTGATAATGACATTGGAATCCGCATTTACCTTATCCCTATCTTTTATGTTGTGTTTGCTTTCACGGGCCTCCAGATAAGTAAGACTGTACAGCATCGGATGCAACTTTTCTTCATACGACAAAGCATTGTTCAACCGGCTGAATCGGGTAAGGTATTTGCTTTGATTGCTGCATGGCATGAATACAACGCTAACACTATCTGGCAAATCCAGCTTTGCCAATGCTTCTTTGAATAAACGGCTGCAAGACACACGTCCGTCCTTAAAGTCATATACCATTTGTACAAACTTCCGTTGTTCCTCAGTGATGAAATTCCAATCCTTTTTGGGTATGTAATAGTCAATGAATATTGCCGGAATCTTCTTGCCGTTGGAAAGTTTCATCTTGAAAGGCACCATCGGTTTCTCATCCATGAAATCCTCCAAAGCTGAATATACATAGAATCTTTCCGCTTTCTTTTCCCCTGCACGCAGCGCATTGCGATATCCCCATTTGCGTTCCTCCTTTGTTATCGCACGTTGCCCCACTACCAGAAAGGCCGCAGCCGCTCTTTTTTTCCATGTGCTTATCCTGCTCATCAGGTAAAAGAACACCAATAGGACAATCCATATAATCAGTTTTTCCATTCTCTATCTTCTTTGTTATTGATACGCTTTATAGGCACATTATGCCTTTTCTTTTGGAAGGTTATAATTTGTTCTTATTATGATGCACTTCCATTTGCAAAGATACGCAGAAACAGCATATTCCAATCCACCTTTTTAACTTATCTCATTTGTTTTTTCTTCTTATATATCATCTGTTTACATACACTCCTGTTATAAAAGGTTTCACCGCAATCCTTTTTCCCAAAGACAGCCAAAGTCTTTTTTGACAGGAAAAGTAACCTTCTGATAACTTTTTCCTTGTTTAACAGCCTTTTCCTTCTTCTATCCAGCCGATAGGCTACTGAAACTGCCGGCAAATATCGTTTCTCCACTTTTTATAGTCAGCCTTACATTATCTATATCCCAATGAGTATTGCTTTATATCAACAATGCCTATGTGATTGTTGATTTTCACGGTTTCCTCATTTCATAATGAAGTTTCCATTCTGATTTGCTCCTTTACCTCATGGATAGAGCCACGTGCGGTTATTAAATATTTCAGCTTCCTTTCCGACTATTACTGCTATTTTCTTCGCCCTCCCTTCGTCAATCTCTTTTTGATGGCGAAGTCACAATATTTTTCAGATGCAAAGATATAATGCAGCGATGCCGAAGCATCTACGGGTCACTCCGTTCTGACCAATGACATACACGAAAATCTTCCGACATTTTTCTACTGCGTGAAAAATATAGCGTATTTGCGTGCTATCCCTGGTGCCGCCCTATACCTGCAATATCCGATAGCATCATAAAAATTAATTGTTTAACTTCTAAAAAATAGAATTATGAAGAAAGTAGTAGAAAATTCATTCGCAGTAACAGGTTTCGTTGGTAAGGATGCAGAAATCCGTCAGTTTACAACAGCAAGCGTAGCACGCTTCCCACTGGCAGTAAGCCGCAAGGAGCAAAACGGAGAAGAATATGTGTCATCTTTCATTTACGTGGAAGCCTGGCGTAAAAATGACAGCACTTCCTTTGAGTTGCTGAAGAAAGGCAAAAACATTACAGTCAAGGGATTTTTCAAACCCGACGAATGGACTGACCAGCAAGGAGTCAAACATAACCGTATCATCATGGCAGTCAACGACTTCTATGAGCCGGTGGAGAAAGAAGAAGAAAAAGCTCCTGTCGCTTCAAAAAAGAAGAAAGCTAAAAAAACTGCATAACAACAGTTTCTCCTTTCAAAAACGGTTTCGGCCGTTTTTTTGTATTCAACAGATACATTTACGCACACTCCCTTTTTACAGCCTATCCTCCTTATTATACCATATCCCTCCCCATTGTACCGCTATAAAGAAGCATATTGCTCTTTTGGCCCGTAAGCCGGCACATCACTTCTTGTCCGGCGAAATTAGAATGAAGCCCGGAAATAGCAAGCCGCACGTTGTTCGGATGATGAAAATAGACTATTGCATGGTCGATTTTCATATCCGGACTTGCCTTATTCCGTCAATGGCTTCATTCAGGAGATGCCTTAAAAAGTTTGATATGCCGACCTGCGGAACTGAAAAGGAACGTAGGGAAAACAAGTCTGACATTGAGAAAATAATAGTATTAACTTAATAAAGAGCTATATGGAACGAAGTATCGAAAGAGTACCCACGTGGGCATTGCCTTACATGGCTAATGGAGACGCCACAGGTTTAAAAGACAAAGAGATTAAAATGATTGACAACCTATTGCGTAAGCGGTGTATAGAACTGGTATGCCCCATTACGGACAACGTGCAAGGCGGTATGTCCCCTTATTACACAAATGACCCACTATTCGGAAAGGCAACCGAAGTGGAAGATTGTATCGTTTTTTATAATATCTAATTGAGACGCTATGAATGTGATATTTGAAAATCTTATCAACGTATGGGACACACAAATTCCCAACTTATTGGTTGAACTGGTAAACCATGCTGTATTTGCAACGGACAAGAAAGGATTCCAAGCAGTCATTACGAAATTGTCTAAAACTACGGATTTTGACAAATTCTTTGCTTATGGATATGGCAGGAATCGCTATCGGGTTTATCACCAGAAAAATAAAATCAAAAGTAATATTGAACTTATTAGCATAAACAATAGAATTTCTGAAACAGTATATTAATAGCTGTATTTTTTAGCAAATGAGCATTATTTTTGATTGACATGTTAACAATTTTCTCTTCCTGCTTTTTTTTCTAATTCTTGAAGAACCATCTCTGCTATCTGTTTCAATTTTTTTGGTTCGTTGTCATCTTTAGTGATATCTTGGATTGGGCGAATATCTATTGTTTCTCCTATATCTCCTAATTGGAGTAATAGTTTTTCTCTTATATCTATGGCTAACATTGGGAATTTATAAGACAACCTTGCCTGCCTTAATTTTAAAGCATTACGACGAATTATTCTATTTTTATCTGTTCCTGTCTTTCCACGCCCTTCTAATGCAATTCTCTCATTTAAATCCTCATATAGCATTTCGGAGTAAACTTTAAGAATATCTTCTACTTTTTCGATCTGCAAATTTGCTGTTTTTACATCATGCTCTATTATTTTTCTTGCTTCTGTGATCTTTACAATATCACTTTCTATATTTGTTTTTGCCAAAGTTGTCTCTTGGTACTGTGTTTTAATAGTTCTCGCAGTTTGGACTATTTCAATTTTAACCTTCTCTATTTCTTTTATATGTGCGTATGCATCCATTGCCAATATAACAAAATAAGTCGTAGCAAAAAGACCAACGATTGATACAAAAACGCCTAATATAAATATCAATTTATCCATTGAAAAATTCAGACTACTACAATCAAGATCTGATACAGCATAAATTAATGCTATAAATCCAAGGGCAAACAAAAAAACAAAATAAATGCGATGCCGTTTAAATTTATTTTTTAAAAATTCGTCCATAACAATATGTAAATAGTATTATTATTTGTTTTCTTTAGATTTAAGCAATTGCTCTATCTTGTCGACAAAAGAATCTGATAGGAATTTCCCTTTATCCAAATGGTATATGCCATTCTTTTTGCAAAAAGAAATAACTTCTTCATCATTGACTATTGTATATGCTACTTTTAAAATATCGTTTAATTTTTCATTTGCGACAATTTGCTGCAATACAATTAATCCAGTTCTCATACCACCTTTGGCTTCTCCAAAGTTTATATGTTTTCCGGTAGGCATGGATATATCTACAATTATACATTGAAAATCTTGTCGCCCTGCAATGATTTCATTAAACTCGTCCGGATTTTCTGCTTTTGTGATTACAAATCCTCTATCTGTGAATTCATCAATATCTACACTTAGCTCCAAACGTTTCACATCATCATCAACCCATAAAATTCTATTTACTGATTCCATATTTCTGATTTTATATAATTATTATTGTATAAATATTTTGGTAATTTTATCTCAAACTTTGTAGGAGATTTGAGGTTTATAACCTTTATTTCCCCTCCAAAATCATTTGTAATCTGTTTCACTACCGGAAGGCCTACACCAAATCCATTATTATTATAAATTGTTGCATTTTCTCCTCTATAACCAACTTGGAATATTTTTTGTTTATCTCCTTCTAATATTCCTACTCCATAATCCGTTATATATATGGATATGAAATCTTCTCCTTCATATCCAGAAATGCTTACATGGAAGATTGTATCAGGATCATTGTATTTTATAGCATTGGTTAATAAATTATAAAATATAGTTACAAAAGCCGTTTCATCAATATACAAGAATACCGAAGGAAATAGAGTATCTATTTTAATATTGTCAAAAGACACTCTTGCATTTCTTGCAATTGGTTTAATTATTGAAATACTTCTATTTATGATTTCTTTCAACGCACATTTAGTTATATTATACCTTTTGATTAATGGAGTTTTCCGCCTGATTTTTGATAAATATAAGTTTGTTGTTGCCTGCCATTTTTGAAATTCTGCATAATAAATAATATCATCCAAATAAGGATCTAAATAACGCTTAATAAATTCATCATTATCTTTATACTTTACCAAGCGGTGAGCTGTTTTGTGGATAGCATGTGCTGGCGTATAAAATTCATGGGACAATTTAGAAATAAAATCACTTTGTGCTTCTTCGCCTAGAAGGTAATCAATGAATAATGCTATATAGTTTGAAGCAAAACTGATTAAATCAACATCAACATCATTGAAATAATCAATAACCCAAGGGGCTTGTTTATTAGTCTTATTTATCAATCGTAGAATACCGATCACATCTTTACCATTAGAAGGACGAAAAATAGGAATAACCATCATTGTTTTTCCAGGAACAATAGTAGCTTCTTTCCATTTTTCTTTGTGTTCACTATTCTTCTTTTCTGTTTCTAAATTATCATAAATTCTGGCTTTTTTTACTTCTGCAACTTTACCGGTCAACCCTTCTCCTGATTGATAGTAGACTTTTGAATAGTCTTTAGGTTCTACGCCAACCAAACCATGTGTAACTAATAAATTATAACGATTCATATAAGAATCCCACATAAAAAAAGAAGCACCATCACATATGCAATATTTTGTACGTATTATATCAATTATAGGCTCAAAAATATTGGCTATATTCTTTTCCTGACCTCTTTTTTGATAGTTCTTAATAAGATCATCAATTATTTGTTGTTTTTGCAATAACAAATAACGATGTAAAGATGAACTTATAAAATCTCTGATTGTGTTTGCCCATAATTCCAGTTGATTAATCTGAAGTTCATTGATATATGACAGTTTTAAAACCGCCATTGTTTTAGAATTATTATTATAATTCGGAATTGGAATGCCTATAAAGTATTGCAAATTTAGAGCATTAATACATCTAGGAGACTTGTGATTCGGGCATTCTGATTTTGAACAAGAATAATAGGGTAGTTTGGTTTTCTTCGTTTCGCGAAGTACGTCTGTGATGAAGCAATTACTTAACTCATGAACGTAATCTTCTTCACAGCAAAAGTTGTAGTCTAAACCTACCCGCAGATTTCTTGCAATAAGTGATGCAGATTGGAATCCTCCATTAGTATTATTACTACAGATACTCCATAATGAACACATATCACAACCTGTAGTTTCTAAAATTGCTTTTATCAAACTATCGAATAGCTCTTGGCCGATTTTCTTAGATGTTGTCAAAAGAGCTTTACGTAGGTCATGTATTAAAGTATCACACATTTTGTTTGATTTTTGGTACCAAGGGCAAATATACAATATTTTAAATTAATAGATGCATTTTTTCAGGTTAATCATATCAATTACTCAATAATTTCTTAAAATAACTTATATCTAAAGTCGTTTTATGTACATTAAGGAATGGGCTTCGACCTGCTTGCCGCAGAAACGGTGTCGTCTCTGAAAGACCAATACCCTGATATGGTTTTAGTTGCCGCCGTACCTTATCGTGACAATATGAGAAGTTCACTCCTTATCAAAAGGAATACTATTATGATATTCTCGACAAAGCGGATGAAGTTGTCATGCTTGGAGAGAGCTATGCTGATGATTGTTTTCTTCGGAGAAATGATTATATGTTGTGTTGTTCCAGTCACTTGATAGCCTATTTCAATGGAGTACCCAAAGGCGGTACATACTACACCTTCAAGAGAGCCAGGCTGCGAGGTATGCCGGTTGTCAATCTGTTTTAATCAATGAAAAGGTTTTGTGTATGACTGCACAGAGCCTTTTCTTTTGGTTAGCACTCCATTTCTATTCCCTTTTTTACCTTCCGCTCCAAGAGCGGCTTCCTTTCCACTTTTACCCGAAGTAGCTCCTTTTATAAACTTTCCCTCCCCTCTAATAGCGTAACAATCAAGATTGCCTTCTTTAGTGTAGTTACACCCGGCCCGGATTTATTTTTCCGCAAAGGTAACGTCCGGTGTCAAGACCTGTCAAATCCGGCTGTGCCGTGGATGCCTTCACGAAATCTTCCTCTCACCAAAGTTCGAGCGTATTTCCCTTGTCAGATTTGCCGTATTGCCCCCGACACCTTTTCGGGGCAGAAAAATAATTCCCGGCAGGTTGCAACAACCGGCCTGAAGAAAGGGAAGAATTAAATCAAAGGTTAAATATACACGTATGAGTTACAACAAGTTAAAAGCGTTAGAGGGCAACATCGAAGCGATAAGTACAGCCCTTGTCATTCACGAGGAACGTAGAAATGCGACTGCCGCAGAGCGTGAGACATTATCCAAGTTCACAGGCTGTGGAGGTATCAAGGAAGTATTGAGCATTGGAACGGACACCCCCATACCCGACACCATGCAGGAAGCGGTCAAACGCCTGCTCTCCGTCCTGTCAAGAGCGGCCAAAGGGGATGAAACACTTTATAGGCAACTCCTGCAAAGCCTGAAATCGTCCGTGCTGACAGCGTTTTACACCCCGGCTTTCCTAATCCAAGCCGTAGCCAACCAAATTAAAGACACTTTCACGGCAAACGACCTTAAAATGGGCACATTCTTAGAACCGTCCGCCGGTATCGGCGGTTTCCTACCAGTCGGAGATATGGCTACACATCGGACGGCTTTTGAGAAAGACCTGCTTACCGGACTTGTATTGTCCGCCCTGCATCCCGACACACAGGTATTCATCGAAGGATTTGAAACGATTGACAGCCAAGAGACGGAACACAACCGCTTTGACGTAATCGCTTCCAACATACCGTTTGGCGACTTCCGTGTGTTCGACAATACTTTTAGCAAAAAAGGCGGCATTTATGCACAGGCTTCCAAGACCATCCATAACTATTTCTTCGTGAAAGCCGTTGAGAAACTGAACGAGGGCGGCATATTGGCTTTCGTCACATCAAGAGGTATCGCTGACACACAAGGCAACCGATTCGTGCGTGACTATCTTGTACACCGTTGCAATCTGATTACGGCATTACGTTTGCCTGATAGCCTGTTCATGCAGACAAGCGGCATTGAAGTAGGCAGCGACCTGTTGATATTCCAAAAGAGCAGCCGTAAGGTAACGCTTACAGACCGTGAAAAGCTGTTCATGGAAACAACCCGAGAAATCGTGCCGGGTAGTGACCAATATACCGGACATGCCAATAAATTGTTTACTTTACCAAAAAACGCCTTGTTTACAGAAAGTCGCATACAAACCAACCAATATGGGGAATATGTGCGCAAATACCGCTGGCAGGGAGAGGAAGCCGATTTGCAACAAACCCTTTCCTCCATGCTGAAAGCCGACTTTGAGCGTTTTTTCAGAAAGAACCTGTTTGCCACACCGAACAAAGGCATTGGCGGCATACAAATGTCACTTTTTGATTGCTTTAATACCAACAAGGCGGCACAACCCAACAGGGAAAAACGCACGTACACAGGCACGTTGCACAAGTGGATGAAAAACGGCACGTTGGTACTCTTTGAAAACCAACTTGGCACACTCCGCTACAAACAGGCAAACTGTTTTTCCGACATAACCGTTACATTCGTACCTTTAAAAGTCTCCCGGATAAACATAGAGCGTGCCAACGATTATTTTCCTATCCGTGAAGCCTACTTTGAACTGACAACCAAAGAAAGCGAGGAACTGGCCGAATATCCGAAGCTAAGGGAACAACTCAACAAACACTATGATACTTATGTGCGCAAGTGGGGCTTTTTCCACCACAACGACAACAAGGAGTTTTTCTCTTGGGATAGTCTGGGCATGGAAGTATTCACGATTGAAATGCAACTCGGAAAGGACATCTGTAAAGCCGACATCATGCACGAGCCTGTTGCGTTCAAGAAAATAGATACTTCCGTTCAACTGACACCGGTAGAAGCATTGGCAAGCAGCCTTAACTATTACGGTTCGGTCAATATGGACTATCTTGTACAGACAACCGGACAGGCCGAAACAGAACTGACAGAAGCCCTTGCCGGTGAGATATTCTACAATCCTTTGACGGATTGTTGGGAGAACAAAGGCAAATTCCTTGCAGGTAATGTCGTGGAGAAATGTAAGGAGATATGTACCGTTCTTGCTGACCTGACAGGCAACGCTCAAAAATGGGCGGCTACATCTGTCGAGGCTTTGGAAGATGCGACCCCCGAACTTATTCCGTATGAAGAACTTGACTTCAATATGGGTGAGCGTTGGATTCCGGCAAGTATTTACGCTTCCTTTGCCAAAGACCTGTTCGGGGTAAACACAACAGTGATGTATTTTGATGTGAATGACACCTATATTGTCTCTTTGCAAGGCCATTCCCCCATTGCCTATAATGTCTATTCGATTGGAAGCTATAACGGGGAAGCCCTGTTCGTCCACGCCCTGCACGATACGGTTCCGGAAATCACCAAAGAGATAATGCGCAACGGTGAAAGTATCCGTGTACCCGATGAAGAAGCCATACAAGCAGCATCCACGAAGATACAGGAGATACGCCGCAAGTTCAACGAATGGTTGGATTGCCAACCTATCGCCGTGCGTGATGAATTGGTACGCCTGTATAACGAACGCTTTAATTGCTACGTCCGTCCTCATTATGACGGTTCGGTACAGACATTCCCCAACCTCTCTTTTGAGCAGTTCCCATACGATGACCTCTATCCCTCACAAAAGGATGCAATCTGGATGATTAAGCAGAATGGCGGTGGCGTATGCTGGCACACAGTCGGTGCAGGCAAGACAATGGTAATGTGTGTGGCGGCTTATGAAATGAAGCGTTTGGGCATGACACAGAAGCCGCTCATTATCGGCTTGAAAGCCAATGTACACGAGATTGCGGACTGTTTCCGCAAGGCATATCCGACCGCAAAACTTCTTTATCCGGGAAAAGAGGACTTCACACCTGCCAACCGACAGGAATTGTTCTCTAAAATCAAGAATAACAACTGGGATTGCATCATTCTCACGCACGACCAGTTTTCCAAGATACCGCAATCCGAGCAGACCATGCTGGAGATATGCGAGCAGGAACTTCAAGATGTGGAACGCTCTTTGAAAGTGTTGGAGGACAGCGGTATGGCTGATAACAACAAAAGGTTACAGAAAGGTTTGGAGAAACGGCAGAAGAACCTCAACGCCAACTTGGAAGCCTTAAAAGAGAAACTTGGTGAGAAAAAGGATGATTGCGTTGATTTTCATGCTATGGGCATCGACCACATCTTTGTCGATGAATGCCACTATTTTAAAAATCTGATGTTCCAGACACGCCACACAAGGGTTGCCGGGATTGGTAATACACAAGGCTCGCAACGTGCCATGAACCTGCTTGTCGCCATTCGTGACATACAGCAACGGACGGGCAGGGATTTGGGTGCCACGTTCCTTTCCGGCACGGTGGTGGTAAATGCGCTGACCGAATTGTATGTGTTGTTCAAATACTTGCGGCCGAAAGAGTTGTCACGCCAATGTATAAGTTGCTTTGACGCTTGGGCGGCTATTTTCACGAAAAAGACAACCGACTATGAGTTGAACATCACCGGCTCAATCAAGCGCAAAGAGCGTTTCCGCACGTATATCAAGATTCCTGAACTGGCGACCTTCCTGCGTGAGATAACCGATTATCGCACGGCTGAAATGATAAACCTTGATGTGCCGCAGAAGAATGTACGTTTTCTCTCCGACAAGCCTACCATTGCCCAAGAGGAAATGATTGGACGTCTGGTGTCGTTCGCCGGTAGCGGTAATTGGGATGATTTGGGGCTTGACATTCCGCAGCCCGACAATCTGGATATGGCTAAAATGCTGGTGGCTACCAATGTGGCACGGAAAATGGCTTTGGATATGCGCCTGTTGGGTGATAAGTTCGCTGACGATCCGGGCAACAAGGCTTCCCGGTGTGCGGCCACTATCTACGACTATTATGTACGTTCCAAATCCAACAAAGGTACGCAGTTCGTGTTCAGTGACTTAAGCACGTACAAGTCTAATGAGTGGAACATCTATCAGGATATCAAAGACAAGTTGGTGACAATGGGTATTCCGGCAAATGAGATACGGTTTATACAGACTGCCAAGACCGAACAGGAACGTAAGAAACTGTTTACCGACATGAACAACGGCACTGTCCGGGTATTGTTCGGCTCTACTTCCATGTTGGGTACAGGTGTCAATGCGCAGCAGCGAGCCGTGGCGGTGCATCATTTGGAGGTACCCTGGCGCCCGGCAGATTTGGAGCAGCGCAACGGGCGTGCCGTCCGCAAAGGCAATACCGTGAAGTTCTGGGGTGGCAATGTCGTGGATATTATCATTTACGGCACGGAGAAAACGCTGGATGCCTACAAATTCAACCTGTTACGGAACAAGCAACTGTTTATCAATCAGATAAACAACGGCACGATAGCCGTGCGCAGGATTGACGAGGACAGCATGGACGAGAACACAGGCATGAACTTCGCCGAGTTCGTTGCAGTCCTTTCCGGCAATATGGATTTGTTGAACAAGGCAAAGCTTGACAACCGGATTATGCAGTTGGAGAAAGAGCAGGCCATTTTTAACAAGGAAAGATACCGTGCCGAGCGCAAGATTGCCAAAACTGAGCAGGATATAGAAGAAACCATGCTAACCAAACAACGGATGTCCGAGGATTGGGCATATTATAAAGAATACAAAGGCGAACGGAAAACCTTGCTTCTGAACCTGCAACAAGCCACAGCGGAAGAAACCGGACGTGAGTTGCATAAGATAGCCAAGACTTACAGGAGCGAAGCCATCGGCACCATTGGCAGCTACATCGGGCTGAACCTGTCCGTCCGCAGCGAATACCACTATACCGGTGCTTTTGAACGCAACATATTCTTGGTGGAAGGTAAAAGCGGGTTGAAATACAAATGCGGTTTGTCCGGTGCATTGCCGTTGGGCTTTGCCGATTCCGCAGCCTATCCGCAAGCCACCCTTGACAAGTTGCCGGAACTGATAAGACGCCAACAGGAAAAGATTGACCAACTGGCAAATGAACTCCCTACCTTGCAGCAGATTTTCAGCCGCAAGTGGGGCAAGACCGCCGAACTGGATGCACTGAAACAGGAGTGCAAGGAGTTGCAGCGGAAGATTGATAACTCCTTGAAAGAGTTGGAGCAACAACCTGTCGTGACAGTAATCGCAGCTTAATTTATACAGTATATTTAACCATTCCCTTTGTTTGGTCGTGAGACAAAGCAAAGAGAATTTCTTCTATGATGCGGTGGCACATTACAAGCCATCGTTCCCTTTTATAACAACTCAATGAGTAATACCTCATTGCGACCATACCTTTTATAATAAGCATAGCTTCCACCGGCTTTCCCACCCGGATTTTTCATAGGATAAGGCTTGTCCTCTCCCTGAGTTTTCACTTCGCTCAGACACGGGGAGAGGCAGGACAAACGGCGGCACATTCCGGTACTCCATGCAGGGACTTCGACAATCGTCGAGTTGTCTCTGCATGGAGTTCGGGAAAAAGCCGCTTTTTGTTTGTCCGGCAAGCCCTGATTATTCTACCCACCCAAGCTGGAGACCTTTATAGGTTCTATCCCTCCTTTTATACCATTCTCCACATTCCTATTATATATAGAGACTTTATAGTCCTTTTCTACTCATTCTTTCCCTGACCCTTCTTCCTGTCACTTTTTAAGTCGGCACCGGTTGGGTTTTCCTAATGCAAAAGTCTGCTATCGCACTTGATGCCGCCAGCTTGAAATGAATTTCTTGCAAATTCTTCCTCCTTCGGAGCGTAATTGGCAAGAAAAGCCGCCGCATGAAGCTATACCGATAGCTGTGTGTGGCATTGTAAAACTCCAAAACGGTTTCGACAAAAAGAAACCGATGAAAGGGGAAAAACAAATATTCACATAATATCAAACTTTTAAAATTACAAAAATTATGACAACAGCTAATCAATCAGCAGCAGAAAGAAACATCACGTTAGTGTCAGTGGCAAACATTCAGCCGAGTAACTACAACCCTCGCAAGCGTTTCGATGAAACAGGTCTGGACGAACTTGCGGAAAGCATCAAGCAACAAGGCGTATTGCAACCTATCACTGTGCGCCCTATTGCAGACACAGACCGTTACGAGATTGTCTTTGGCGAACGCAGATACCGTGCTTCCGTTATTGCTGGTTTGGAAGAAGTTCCGGCTATCATATCCGAACTTTCGGACGAAGAAGCACAGGAAATGGCGGTCACAGAGAACTTGCAGCGTAAAGACGTTACTCCTACGGAAGAAGCCAATGCTTATAAGCAACTCATTGATAGTGGGAGGCATACGGTAGAAACCTTGTCTGTCTTATTTGGCAAAAGCGAGAACTATATCCGTACCCGATTGAATTTCTCCACCCTCATTCCCGAACTTGCCGAATTGCTGGATGCAGACGTTATCACCATTAGTGTGGCTTCTGAGATATGCCGATATGGGGAAGATGTGCAACGTGAGGTGTACGAGAAATATCTCAAAGAAGGCATCCAGCACTATTCCAGTTGGAGAGGCCGAAAAGCCAAAGAGATAGCAGAGCTTATCGAACAAAAATTCACCATAGACTTGGAGCGTTACTACTTCGACAAAACCGAATGTGCTTCTTGCCGGTATAACACCAATAACCTTTTGCTATTCAATGACGGTGGTTGTGGACAATGCTCTAACCGCACTTGTCTTGCAGAAATGAATGCAGCCTTTCTGAAAGAGAAAGCCATTCAGATTGCGCAACAACAGCCCGATATAATCCTTTGCCGTGACCCATATTGCACTAATGCAACCACGGTTGAACGTCTCATCGCTTCGGGCTATGACGTTGAAACAATAAATAGTTGCATAGCTTTTCCTAAAAATCCGATAGAACCACAAATCGGAGATTACGATAACTCCGAAGATTACGAGGAAGCACTAAAGGATTACGAGGAAGAACAAGCAGACTATATGGAGATATGCAATGAAATCAGCAGGCAGGGCGAAGCCGGAGAGATTACACTTTATGCCAAGATTGGGCAGGCTGACATCACACTCTGTTATGTGGAAAAGACCGCAGCCCAAATAGCGGAAAGTGACAAGGTTACACAAACAATAGCCACACAAATAGCGGAACTGGAAAAGAAAGACAAGCGTAACAAGGAAATCGCCACTGAGAACACAGTGGAGGATGTAAAAAGGGTGATAAAGGAAATTGATACAACGGAAACAAAATTTGGTGCTGATGAAGATAGGATGATATATTTCTTCTTGTTGTCCTCTCTCCGTAAGGAAAATTATGCTGCCGTCGGCATTGACAAAGAATGTGATTATCTGAAAGATGAAGAAAAGATGAACGTCATAGCCAATCTTACGGCAAAAGCAAAAGCCGTTATCCGCAGGGATTTCTTGATTGCTAATTTTAAGGATGCCTTTAGGAACAATGGCACGGCTGCACTCTTGCTTGACTTTGCAAAAAAACATATGCCCGAAGAGTTGGCAAACATCACAAACAAGTATGATGAAGTGTACGAAAACCGCCATAAACGCATTGAAGAAAAGAAAGTCGCTTTGTTAGAGCAGATAGAAGATGCCGGACATCCTCAACCTGAAGGAGTTCCCCAACCCATAGAGAAACAACAATCCGAAGTAGCAGTCTAAATAAGTAGCAAGGGGTGGAGCAATCCGCCCACTACTTGCTTTTTTTAATCCCGGTAACATTATGTAAAATGACGACGGATGATAGCGGGTTGATAACCCAACTCAAAGCAGATAATCCCGACTGGTTTGATTAGCAAGTGTGAATATGCAGGGCTGGGGGTAGTGAGCCAAATAAGGTTTGCTTCCCCGGCTTTCCTATTATAATGTGCTTAGACCAACTACCTTTTTTAGAACCCGAAGGGATTGTCGGACTTCCTTTTATATCATTTGGACTTCCTCTTTTATCGGTTTGCTTTCCCCACCCATATCAGTGGAATGTCTGTGCCACAGCCAACCTTACCATACAAAATATGGGAAGGCAGGTTATGGCATGGGCAAACGGTGACACGTCCTATTTTGTCCTGTATCTTCGGTATAGCCCAAGATATGAAAAGTCACCTTCTTGTTTGCCAGACAGACCCTTATCCGACCCGCCCGAAAGCAAATCGCTCCCTTTTATACCAACCTATTATTCCTTTTATACTCATCAAGCATTTTCGGAATCCAATCTGTCCGCACCGCTCAGATTTTGGGCTGCAAAGGTCTATCATCGTGGCTTAACACTCCGGTCTGAAATGTATTTTTTGCAAATTCTTCCTTGCCATGCAAGAGTAATAGGCAAAAAAGGCCGTACCTATAAGCCTGGCCGATGATTGGAAACCGCAGCATAAATCCCGAATCGGCAGGACAGAAAAAAGCCGAAGACAGGGAAAGATATGTAACTCATTAAAACAGAAAAGACAATGGAAAAAATTCCGAACATCCAAGCGACCAAAGAGTATCAATTTGCAAAAGAAGTAGAGAGAATGTTGAACAATTACAACTTCAACGCTTCTGTATTCGCCGCTTCCATTCCATTCATGCACCCGACTATCCAACAACTGCTGTATCGGTTAATCCGGGAATGCCTGAAAGTCATGGCTGACGAAGAACGCCGATATGATGACCGCAACAGGGCTTCGCACGAGGAAGCAAAGGTTATCATGGAGTTTCTGACAGAGAACGGGCGATATATCCCTCACATCTAATTGATTTATAAAACAATGAAAAATGAACACTGTCTATATACTTTATTCATTGGTTGATTGCGGTGAGAGCATTTCCGATTGCCATACGCTTTACAGCACCTTGGAGAAAGCCAAAGCCGCAATGGAGATTGAAATTCAAGAGTGTATGAAAAACTTCCATTATGGAAAGGTCAAGCATGACCTTGAAAGGCTTTATGAGTTTGTGAACGAGGACGGACAAGGCTTCACGGTTGGAATAGACGAGCAGATACCGCTATGAAAAAGACATATAAATTCATAAACAGGCTGATAAATAAAATCACCCTCAACGGCCAGCCAAACAATGACTCATTTTCCTATTATGGGCATTGGGTAGAATTGCAAAGCGGAACGGTTGATTATGTATCCGTGATTATTTACAATACATCAGACCGTTATTCGGGAACATTGATTGAGTTTCAATTTGATTTTTGGACAAGGGAACTTTGCTTTGATGTCATATCATGCGATGAAGTCTATGATGCTGTTGTAAAAGCATTCAAGAGTGTTTATTACAACAGGCATATTCGGGTTATTGAATAAAAGTTGTACTACAAAATGGCAGTATGGATTGGGAAATACATCCCATCCATGCTGTATCATTGTACCCTCAGCTCTTTGTCCTAATAAAGGCTTATCCTTTTTTACGCCCCCTGTTCAACACTATCCCGGCTTCTTTCAGTACCCGAAACACGGAACTCCGGCTCCTGAAGCCGCTGGCTTTCCATATCTCATTGATAAGGTGCCCACTTTTATACATATTCACCACACACTCTCTCCGCCCGATGCGGTTATAATCCACCGGGGACAATGTTCTCATGCGGCTTTTCACCTTTCGGATTGCATCAGAGGATTTGCGGACATCAAATGCTTCTTTGGGCAGCAATGCCACAACATTGAGAATGTCCGACATTCGTGTTTCAGGGAAAAGCTCGTTGCCGGAATCTATGCAGTCATGGATAGATATGAGCCGGATTTCCTTCAGGCGGCAATATTCAAGGAGATACGAAAGTTGCCGTGTCTCACGGATGATATGGCTCAATTTGGAAACGACCAGTTCATCCCCCTTGTTCAGCCGTCCAAGCAATTTGTCCCACTCCGCACGCAGTCCGCATTCTTGCTGTTCCTCTATAATTTCTGCACAGCCAAAACGCTTCATCCATTCTTTATCCGTGTCTGCACCATATCCGGCATAATTCATTACATATCCTATCTTCGCCATATTTATTTGTTCCTAATTCATTTAAGCACAAAGGTATAACAAATAACTCAAAAGGCCGCACAGACGGCAGCCCGGACAACCTTTTTTATCATTTCACTGCGGGATTCGGCAGTGTGTCAGACAGATTGTTTGCCACCCTGACACTCATTTTTGAAAGTGTTTCAGGGCATTCTTCCCTTCTTTTATCGGATAGCTTGAAAAATGTTTTTTGTGCTATTTGTTATCCGTCGGCTGATTTATACAAAGTTGCAAGAATCAAACTTGGAGTATAACTCCATAAGATTTTGTAAACTTGTACTTTACACGCTTATTATATGGGTTTTACACATTAATTTCGCATCTTGAAATCATAAAACTGAAATCCGATATGAAATTGAATTTAGTGACAAAAACACTGTCAGTAAGACAGACACGGAGACAGTCATCCTGTTTACATCCGGGCATTGACCACCTGTTATTCAATGGTGACCGTCTTCTTTTATACACGACATGGGTGGTTCTGTTGGCCATAACCCTGTTGGCATCTTGCAGCCGTTCTGCGGAACATGGCTTTCGTTCTTCCGAAGAAGCTATCAAGGCCTACGCAGACTTTTTTCAGACGGTAAAAAATACGGAAAGCATCGCCACCGACCGACTCGTGGAATTGACACGGCAATGGTATGCGCTGGATGATTCCGTGGCAAGTTGCATTACCCGTGACAGCATGGCGGCCCACGCATCGGCCAGGCAGGAAATCATCCATGATTCCCTACGCTTTCATATGGGCAGGCTGATTGACAAACGGCAGTGGACTTTTACGGATTACCTCACAATTATAGAGTCGCTGAATAGAGTGGAGACTGATACGGTTTCCCTGCCATTGGTGGCTTCCGCACACCGGTTTTATGCCGGACTGGATAGTGTTTCGACCTACGGCACCAATGCGGCACGAACCATAGAATTGTATCAGAAGATGCTCGACCAGACATTGAAAGACGGCTTTCAATCCAAAGCAGACATTATCACCTTCTTACGAAAAGAAGATATGGCATTCCGTTCTTTTCTGGAGCATCTTCCTGCCTACGGGGATATTCCACTGGACGACATCACGACCCAAACCGGGGAAGTGATACGGCACATCATAGATCTCTCCATGAAGGAACACCCCCTATTCGGCAAGGAAGAACTGGTCATCCTCCTGACGGTACGCAATAACCGCCGCCTGTTACAGAATGCCCTTGTCTGTCTGGACGAGATACGGCACAACAACCGCATAGCCGACGGCAACCGTTCAACCGCATATCTTTGGATGCTGCTCCAGCCGTGGATTTCTTTCGATGAACTCTCCTATGCCTTATTGTCCGAGAGGCAGACCAATGCACTCCGCAGGTTGGCCAAAGAGACCCCGAAAGCTGCCAAGCAGTTAAAGTCCTCCGGTTTTCCGTTGGAGGTGGACGGACTGCCTGCGCTACTTATCAAGTTATACATCACGAATATCAACCAATATCCAATTATATGATACAGAAAGAACAAATAGACCGGTTCGTCACACTCGCAGGTCTGGAAATGCCAGCGTTGATTTCTCCGGGGAAGTTCCAAGGGGCGGAGATTTATGAGGACAATGCCGTGCTGACCTTCCTCTTGCCGAAGGTGTACCCGTTGGAAGAACTCATTGACGAACTGGAAGACCAAATGGAACTCATACTGCTCTATCACTACCTGCCTTCCACGGCAACTAATTTCGGGCAGAAATGTTGCGCTTATTCCAATCCACGCTTCGGGCGGATGTACAAGCTCAACGCCACGGCTAACGGTGACATTGAATGTGACACCCTGTATGTGACCCTCTATGATTCTCTGGAAATAATGGGCAATGAGCTTCGGGAAGAACTGCTGAAGGTCATCAAGAACGGCAATGTGCTGTTTGCCCGGAGTGAGGAAGAACTGTTAAGAGATTTCATCTGAATGAAAGAGTCCGTTTATAGAAAACTGGTGTCCATTATCCATGATTACAGAACATGGATTGATGTCCTAGATGCAGACCGGGAAAGCACGTTCTCCGTCCGAAAAGGCGGTGAGTTGCATCCGGTACGCTGCCGGGTATTGTACCTGGTGGCCAAAGTCCCGAACAGTGTGTATTCCAAAGGCCATGTGTTGAGCATTCCCGAATACAAGCTGGACAGTGCCGTGCGCTCATTGAAACGCAATCCCGATTTCAGGTTACGCTACCAATCGGAGACATTGCTATATACCGATGTGGAGGATATTGTCCGCATCGCTTCCAACCATTTCATCAAACTCGAATTAGAACCCTAAAAACAACTGACAGCCATGATTGTAAAAGCCCTTTATCTACTTTTTTTACTCACGTTTCTGGTACTTCCCTTCTTTTATCACAGGAAGAAGTCCAGACCCTCCATGACCAAGTTTTACTTGCGTATGGCATTCAGCCACAACTTCCGTAAGTGTTACAGGCTGGTATTGCTTTCGGCTCTGCTCATGTTCCATTTTTATCACCTCTCCTTGTTCAAGCTGCCGTTGGAACTGGCCCCCTCGTCCGTGGTATGCCTGTTGCTGTTCTCCCATCGGATTTCAGAGCGTGCACTCCGCTTTTTGCAGAACGAACGGACACTTCTCGGCGTGGTTCTGTTCTCCATTGTCTGCCTATTTAATCCGGCGTTTCTGCCGCTTGGCGTTACTATCGGCGCACTGGTTTTCGGTGCAGCGTTTTACCCCTCATTGGCGGTTTGCCGCATGGTAAAGAAGGCCTCTTTGAGGCAATCGTTCTTGGAGAATCCTGAAAGCATTATTCCGCATTATCGGAACTGGGAATATAGGAAGAAACGATAATGTTTTCCCTGCTTTTTTTGCCACTCAAAAACTATACGAACAATATAAACCCATGAAGAAAGAATACATCAACTACAGGATAATTGCGGACAAGGAACTGCTTGAGTTCCTCCGTTCGGAGGAAGAGGACAGGTTCTCCAAAATGGATGCCCTCTGCGACCTGCTTGACAAGGCAGCCGGTGAAAACCGTGAGAGCCTGACCTATTTCGGAACAGCCGTCACCTTGCGGAAAGGGCAGTTCGTCACGACCGTCAGCAACCTTGCCCGGCAATGGAAATGGCACCGTGCCACGACACGCAGTTTCCTCGATGCGTTGGAAGGCTTCGGCATGGCGAGGATAGATGCCCACAAGAAGTTTTTCCTGATAACAATGAATTACACGTTGCCGGAAACGGAAGGCTTGCAGCCTCGTATGATGTCACCGGAAGAAGAACGTATCAACAAGTGGATATGTGGCTATTTATGTCTGGAGGAAATGGCAGAATCGGCTGTACAGTTCATCACAACCACCGAGCATATTCTATCCATGCCGGTGACAGATAACGGAGCTGGTGTCGGGGAACGATTGCATAAGCTGTTCGCCCATGTCATCCTGCAACGGACGAATCTGTTCCCGGCCAATCCAACGCTCTCCGTCACACTGGAGAGAATGTACAGCGAGGTCTGCCACAGGGATTTGGCGATATTCCTGCAACTGCTCGCATCGGCAGGGCTGAACCTGCTTGGCGGGCAACGTCCGGAGCTGGCGCAATACTTACCCCTACTGATAACCGACAAGGCTTCAGAAGACCTCCGGCTGCTTTGGGAATACTACGTTCCCTATTTTGAGGGAATCAACCAAGAGAAGGCAGGGAAAACACCTCAAACCGACTGATAGAACTCTGCTTGCCGACTTCCTTTTTCGGCTCATCGGGTATGCCCACATTCCCACCTGCGGATGCGTAACCCTCATGCGAGGTCTTGACCTCCAGTTTTACGCCGGGCTTGCCCGTTGGGAAGGTAGTGCTTCCAGCACGTAGCCTAATACGCACTTTGCCCCGGACGGGCAAAATGCAGAGACCGCAAAGGCGGCAGCAAGCTGTAAAAATAGCATATAGGACACATGGCGAACAACATCAAACAGGTTATGGACATCAGGCCCGGAAAGGGCATGACCACCGGTCAAAGCGACGAGCATCAGCGCAACTGGACGGAAAGAGGTTGGGAATGGGCATCGAAGCACGGCAACTATGACCGCACCCGTGAACGGCTTAACTTTGAAGTCATCAAAGGAGGTAAGGTTGTTCCGGTGGATAAGTCCAAATCCATACCGGATCGCATGGTGGAAACCTTGCGTGAGCGTAGCATCAAAGACCCCAACGCCGGGCTTACCGAACCGAAGTTCCGTACTGTGGCGAATATCATCTTTGGAGGCTCCAGGGAGAGGATGCACGAGATAGCCTTTGGCGACCAGAAAGTAAACCTCGCGCATGGAGCCGACAACTCACATATCCGGCGCAACAAGGATATAGAACTTTGGGCGCAGGACGTGTACAGGTTTGCGTGTGACAAATGGGGGGAGGATAATGTCATAGGCTTCTATGTACACCTTGACGAACTCAACCCACACGTGCATTGCACCGTGATACCGGTAGATGAACGGAATAAGATTTCGTTCAACAAGATTTTCGGAGGAAATATCTATGACTTCAAAGAGCGTCTGTTCGCACTCCACGATGAGCTTGCCAAAGTCAATGGGAAGTGGGGATTGAACCGTGGAGACAGCGTGAGCGTGACCGGCACCAAGCACCGCACAACGGAAGAATACAGGCGTGCGTTGAGCTGTGAATGTACCGCGCTGGAGGAACAGATTGGGAACGACCGTGAGCTGCTTCGACAACTCCATTCGGACATCCGTCTGGCAGAAAAAAGAGTGAAAGGATTATCTACCATGATTGCCAATCAGGAACAAAAGAAACTGGATTTGGAGGAAGAAATCAGGACAGTGGCCACTGATTTGAGGACGGGCAAAGGGGATTCCGAAGAACTCCAGAAACGCATCGCTAAGCTTGATTATGAGCTTCAGAAAGTACTTGAAAACCTGTCCGACAAACGGGAGAAATTGGCGGAAGCCGACTGCAAATTGTCGGAGTTGAAAACACTGGAGACCGAATCGAAAGACAAGGTGGAGAGTTACAGGGAGGAAGTGAGATTAGCTACTTATAATCTGGAGAACCAGGTCCGATACAGATTGGCGGAAGCCATGGTCGGTGACATCATCCGGGAGTTCAGGACGCATTTTCAAAGTTTGGGGAAAGAGGCGCAAAGCGTGTTCGATGATTCATTGATTAAGGACATGGCCGAACGTGGCGAAGATATATTCAAGTGCGCCATTTACCTTTTCGCCAATTATGTCGATTTGGCCACCACCTTTGCCGAAGGGCATGGAGGTGGCGGAGGGGGAAGCGACCTGCCCTGGGGAAGGAAGGAGGACGAGGACGACCGGACATGGGCAAGGCGTTGCTTGCAGAGGGCACATCGGATGATGAAGCCTGCCGGTGGAAAGAGCGTCCGTAAAAAATAAGAGAAATTCACTCTCCATGAAGTCTGATTGACAGTCTGATTGGGAGAAGTAAAAAAGAATACTTGTTAAAGACGGCGTGATAGGCTTCCATACGTTCAGGCATAGATCGGTCACGTTGTTTCTTTGCATCACAAACCAAATTTTAGATAGAATGAAGAGAATATTTTTGTTTATGTTGCCAATGGCATTTTCGATGGGAGCACAGGCTTACAATGTGAATATAGCCGATACGGTGTGTACCCGTCACAGAGAGTATTTCAAGGAGAAGTGGGAAACGGTACAGCCTTCTTACCTGACCGATGTCGTTTCCGTCTCCACGTGGAAAGATAACTGGTTCCTGAGTGTTTCCGGCGGTACTTCCGCTTTCTTGGGTTCACCATTAGGGTGTGAAGATTTATTTGGCAGGATGAAGCCTACATTGGCTGTTTCGGCAGGCAAATGGTTTACGCCAGCTATAGGAGGTCGCTTGTCCTATCAGGGTTTCCGATTCAAGGATTCACGGTTGGAAACACAATCATATCAATTCTGCCATGCGGATTTGCTTTGGAATGTATTGGCTGGCTTGGATAGGGGCAATACACCGTGCCGTTGGAGTCTCATCCCTTATGCGGGAGCCGGTATCATCCACCACAAGGGGAGCGGCCACCATCCGTTTGCTCTTTCCTACGGCATACAGGGTAGATACCGTCTTACAGACCGTTTCCACTTGCTTGCGGAACTGGGTGGCACCACGACTTTCAAGGACTTCGACGGTTATGGTGCTTCCGACCAATTCGGGGATAATTTAGTGGGCCTGACGGCAGGAATCTCCTTTACGATTGGCAAGGTCGGTTGGCGGAAGGTGATAGACCCTGTTCCTTATATAAGACAGAATGAGGAACTGGCTGTTCATGCCTTGTGTTTGGCAGGGAAGAACCGGGGATTACAGAAAAACAATGCCATGAACCTGGCCATTATCGCCGAGTTGAAGAAGATTCTGGAGTTGGAAGGTCTGTTAGACCGATACGCTGATAAGCTGTCCGAACTTGTCGGCAATGCAGAAAGCCAAACCGCTTCTTCCGGCTATCCGAGAAACAATTACAGCGGATTAAATTCACTTCGTGCAAGGCTGAGACAGCCGCCATTGGGGGAAGCGAGTGATTCTGCATTTTTCACTCATCCCTCAACTTATACCAGTGGGGAATCAGTTTCACAAGGACGGGCTATATATAATCTTGACAACCGCCTTGCATCTTCTGTTTCCGATGGTTTATATGTCGGGGCACCTATCTATTTCTTTTTCATCCTGAACACCCATCATCTGACCGATACGTCCCAACTTATCAACCTCGACGGAGTGGCGCGGATAGCCAATAAATACGGGTTGTACATCCGGGTTTCCGGAGCGGCGGACAATGCCACAGGCAATGAAACAATCAACAGTTCTTTGGGGCTTTCCCGTGCGGAATACATCAAGGAACAACTCATCGAGCGATCTGTACCAAGTAGTTCTATTGAAATCATCTCGGAAGGTGGTATAGATGTTTATTCACCCAACGAGGCAAATAGAAACGCTTGCGTAAGATTATTTGCTCCCCAAAATGAAGGATAGCTTTTTGTTCATAATAACACATTGTGTGGTAGCCGGTCAGCCTGCGAAGGTCAACCGGCTTTTCCTTTTTTTACTCATTGTATGATATTATAGATACTGGATATTGGCTCAAAAACAATCCTCTAAACTTATTTTTTTCGAAAAGCGTCTTATAATCGCAGAAATTTGTACCTTTGCTCATCATTAATCGTTGTTTTTTGTATGGCAATAAAGATAGATACCCAAAAAGAAATTATATTCGGTTCCTCTAATCCGAATGTTTCCCGTATCCTTTCAGCGAAAGAAAAAAACGAGGAATTATGGAAAATAGCTCCACATATATATACCACTAACCTGATAGACAAGCCTGAGAATATCGTACGCCGCAATCTCATAGGAATTCTGGCATATCGTATCCCAACGCCCTCATCAGCCACAGGAATATCGATGCATCAATGGAAGCACATTATTAGGTAAATTGTATTTTGAATATATTAAGATTAATAAAAAAAGACTCATTATGGAAGAAGATATAGATTTAGACTATGAAATACCAGAAAAGCCATTGACAGGTAGAAAACACATCTCTATCTTAATTGGAGCTGGCTTTTCTGCGCCCCAAGGGTATCCGATAGGAAATACCCTGAATGAGAATATATTGGACTTTGAAAAATATAATGCAGATTTTTCACCAAGTGGCGTACTATGCTGTTCAACAACTGGAGAGAAACCTACTTTTCAAGTAGAAGGTATTCTTAATCAGCATCAGAAACATTTCGTATTTTGCAAGCGGCTAATAAAAAAGTATGCAGAGACACATAAGTTCGATTACGAAGAGTTTTATGACTTTATAAAAAGCAAAGAAGTATATAACTCATGCTACGAAACATTGTGTGATGATTTATTAGACGAATATACGGACTATGGAAGTTTTGTCTTCAGTTTACCCGACATCTATAATCAGATGGTAGGATATTTACTGAAAGACAAAGATGGCAATTCCTTCTATGAAAACCAACCATTCCACATAGGCTATGTGGAACATTACGATGGCTTTCTGAAATACCTAAGTCGTTTGAAAGAAGATTACATCATTGATATACATACCCTGAATCATGATTTACTTTTTGAATCTTTTAATAAGACTGAATATATCAATGGTAGCATTTCCGATGGCTTTGATGAATATGGTTCGGAGTTTTATGGAATACTGAATAGAGACAATGCTACTTATCATTGCCGGTTAGAAAGGTACACAGGCAGATATAACACCCCTATAAGGCTTTATAAATTACATGGCAGCTTAGATTATGTGCCTTATTACAAGACTGTTGAGAATAATTTCATAATACCTATCAAATATGTGAAAATAAGAGAAGGTATTGGTGTGAGTGACTTATTAAGAGGAATACGAAGCAAAATGGGTTATGAAAGTTGCCCGATCGCTTACCACGCCGATTTTCTAACCGGTACAACCTCTAAAATAGAAAGATACAACAATCCTTTACTTTTCAGAAAACTCTTCAAAAGATTCAGAAAGAACCTGCGAAATGCAGAAAAATTGATAATCATAGGATATGGATGTAAAGACGAAGGAATTAACAAAATGATATTGGAAAACTTTGATTTTGCCCACAAAAGTACTTATATCTTTGACAAATATGCAGGTGATCAAGTCCGCGACTTTGGCAAAAAACTCTTGGCCAAGGTAGTAGATGGAATTGAAATTGAAGATATAGTTCCTGAAATGTTTCAATGAGTAAATACAGCGCATTATGGGAAATAATCGTACAACATTTCTAATAGGTGCAGGAACACCTCTTGATCTGGATTTACCTCAAGGAGTGATAAAAGCATCAACATCGAACATCACAAATGATGTTCGCAGACCTTATACAAATTATCTTACTCAAGGCAATACAATAACTATTGTAGATGATATCTATAACCAACTCATGTCCACTTATCCACCAGACTGCTCTAATCCATATATAAGTGAAACACCTACCCCCTATATTCATTTTGAACATTTGTTTCACGTATTAGAGATGTTAGATGCTTACAGTTGGGTATGGAGCAAAAACAGTAAAAACCCCAATCTATATCCGGTTTTCGCTCCTTTTATCCGACCTAATATAGAGTTTGACGCAGATACACTACATTCTGTTATGGACCAATTTATCCTCAGAATAATGGATATTGTAAATGGGTATGATTCCAACATCATGAAAGAACAAGCGAATGAATGGTATTGGGAATTTTATCAACGGTTTGCTGAAAACAGCGACTTCTTTGTATTAAACTATGACACCACGATAGAAAAAGCAATTGATATTTACGAGGATGGATTTGAACCGGATGGAACTCAAAGTGCATTCCAACGGTTCAATCCCAAGAAGCTGTTTGAAAATCCGAATGGCTTATCTACAATAAACCATCTGCATGGATGTATAAATTATTACTTCCAATCATATAAAGATATTAATAAAAGCACTTATACTTTTCTGTCCCATGACTTATATAAATATCTTGACTATGCAATAGTTAAAGAATTGATGATAGGACGTGGACAAAGCCAGCCATGCACCCAATCAGGAGAAACATACTATTCTTCTCCTATCGTTACAGGATTGCGCAAAACGGATAAGCTAAACTGTGTTCCATTTGACTTTTATCATGCCAATATGACCAACTGTATCATCAGAAATCACAAACTGGTAATTGCAGGATATAGCTTTGGAGATTTATATTGCAATAATCTCTTGGAACGAATAAATTTTTTACATGGAGACAAGAAACGTATCGTGCTAATTGATTTTTGGAATATTCCCAAAGGAGATAGAATACATGGAGGGCATTGGTTAAGCCAGAATCTTGGACAATTTCTTTGTCGCATGACTCATTGTAGTGATTTCGATGGTGTTATTAATCAACTATATAAAAATGAAAATCCCCATACAGGTGCCTTATACAGCGATAATGGCTGTCTGATGGTATTGCCAAAAGGATTCAAACATGCAGCAACTTGCAGTAATCAAATAGAATCTTTTTTAAAATCTTAGACTTATAAGGGAGGGTACTGAAAAAGTTCCTTTGGGGTAATTTCTGAGGGTGAGTTATTCGTACCCCTATCCGAAAACAAATTCAAATATTGAATTCTAAGAGGGTAAAAACTACTCTAAAAGGACTTTTCCAGTACCCTCTATTTTTACGTTGGAAGGCAGAACGTGAAGTCGATGGGATGAAGTTTTGCAATCGTCTTTCCGAAGTAATTGAAACGGATTGCGATTTGGCAGTAGGTAACACAGTTGTGTTTATAAATGACTCTGGAGTCATATTCGGTCCTCACAAAGTGTTGGCTTTCAGAGAGCCTTGGAATGGAAGCAGATGCGTATATATTGATAGCGATGCTTATTGGTTTCTCAAACGTCCAAATCAACTGACACTGTTAGTAAAAGAAGTGCAGAATGACAGAGAATTGTAGTTCCATCTACATCCCAACAGCTTTGTGGCAATACCCCCACAAAGCCGTTTCAATTTACATCCGGCAAAAACAAACTATTTCTTGCCCGAAATCCTTTTCTCACAGATTTCCACGTATTGAAGATTGAGTTCAAACCCAATATAGTTCCTTCCCAAATCATGGGTTACAAAGGCGGTTGTTCCCGACCCCATGAAAGGGTCGAGAACCAGACCGCCTTTAGGACAACCGACCTTGATGCAATCGACAATTAAGGATTCTGGGAATACAGCGCAATGGGCTTCTTTCGTCGATCGCGTAGCAACCTGCCACATATCCCGTTTATTCACCATGACCGGGACTTCAAAATCCCTGCAATTGATTCCACTTTCGGATGCGTCGGGTTGTTTTGCACTTCTTTTCATTCGATAGGTTTCCGGATATAGGTTAGACTTGGAATTATATTCATATTTCCTGTTCCTGATGATTCCTGGCGATACCATAATCTCGCAACCCATAATAAGGTGGCGAGGTCACAACGCAATCTATAGAGTTGTCCACAAGCCTTTTAAGACCTTCCAGACAATCCTCATTATAAATACTGTTTACTTCCATCGACATCATATATTAGATTTATCTTCCCCTCCGATAAGGCACATACTCATCCTCCTGTTCCCTTTCCTCATGTGCCACCTCCTGCGTGTTGCCGTCATTATCCGCATCCATGAGGTCTATTTGAGGATTTACCCTTTCGCCGGCAACATCGCCCCGGTACTGATATTCGGGCATTGCTTTCAAAGCCGTCCGGACATTTTGCAGGTTGTCGGTAAGGTCTTTGTCATGGTCATAGGCAAAGCTGTGCCTTTCCGTAAATTTACCGTTTACGACTGTCCCTACATCCAGTGTATCAGACAATCTGTTATAGTAAGCGCATAGAATGTCACCGGTAGGCATCTCGAACTTCGGCGAACGTACTTTTACTGTTGAAAGGTATTCTTTTGCTACCATATCCTTTGCGAAATTCTTGACATCTTCAGATGCCCTTCCGATACCATAGCGACGGATGTGGTCACGTACCTCTTCTTCGCTATATTTCAACATCAGGTCATAAGTTCCTCCGACACTTCCGTTATAGACCAATGCCCATTTCTCATTTTCAATGAGCACGTTATCATGCGCATGCCGTGCCGGATATCTGTAAGTATACATCTCATCCATGCCATTCCCGTCATAATACTCCGTGGCTTCATTCAGTAGCCCCTCAAAATCTCCTTTATCTTTGAATGCATCCAATCTTGCCGTATCATCCGGAGATTGAAGAAATGCCACAGAGCAATAGAACGGCCGGGCTTTTGCCTCAATCTTCTCAGCCACCGCATCAATCCGTTGTGCAATCATCGACGAAGCCTTTTTTACATCAAACAATGTGGTTTTCAGAAACTCCGGGGATTCCTTCAATACATCCAGCCAGGAACCGAGATACTGTGCGCTATCCTCCTTGATTGTCTTGGTAATACCATACTGCGAGGCTACCAAAGCACTGCCCAATTCAGCCACCAGTTCCTCACGGGCATACTCTTTGCTTCCGAAAGCGGCTGGCTTGATACGGTCTAAGCGTCCTTCAGCCCCCGTACTGTGCGTCATTTCATGCAGCAGCGTCCCGTAAAACGATTCCCCGTTGATGAACTGGCTCTTTTCCGGCAGCACAATCGCATCTTTGGCAATGCTGTAATAAGCACTATCCTGATGTTCCAAAGAAATCGGACACACCCACAGTTTTTTTTCAATCATCTCATCCAATGGGGCAAACGCCATTTTTTCATCGTCCAGGGAGGCCGGGCGTTTTAAGTTGTTCCGTTCACATAGCTTCTCATATAGTTCCGGACGTGCTTCTCGGAGGTTGGTTTGTGCCACATTGAATACATTATGTACGTTCAGCTTGGGATATACCGAATACTTTTTCTGTTCTTCCGGCGACAGTTTCCGATAGTCCTCCATCTTGATTTTCTCTTTCGTCTCCTTATCCACCACGGTAAACGTGGTAATGAATACCGGAAACGATTTTTCCCCCTTCAGGACAGACACCTGCGGAAGCCTCTCCCCATTGGCATCCGTCAATGGCTTATAATTCCCCTGTCTGTCCGTCGAATAGTTCAGTCCCGACACACGCTGAAAGGTACAGAACACCGGTAGCTTGTAGCTGTTTTCCTCGCAAAGCAACATGAGCATCAGCGCATTCATCCCGTTATATTCTCGTCCGGACAGGTTCTTCGGCCATGCCATAAAGTTCTCGGTAAACCACGGTTTCTTCCAGTCTCCCTTGATAGACGATATTTTCTTTATCATCAGTTCCGTAAACCGTTCAAGCGCACGTTCCTCTGCACTTGGTCCATCCGGATTATATCTTTTTCCTGCCATGCTCAAAATTCAGTTTCATTCGTTACAGCCGGTTTCACCCATTCCCTCATTTCCTCCACCCGGCAGGAGAGGTTGATTTTGTCCAAATATACGGAGAGTTCCAACACTCCTTTGGCACAGATACGTGCTTTAGGTTGGAGCCAACCATCTTTTTCAGCGGTAAAACAGATGAAGCGCACCCATGTAAAGGAAAAGTTTTCCTCGTGCTTCTCCGTGCTGAAGGCAGAGAATACCCAGTAGGGATTGCCCCTCTTGTCTCTCTTTTCCTCCACCTGTTTGCCCACCGTACCCCGGAACTTGATAGTGCCTTCAATCGCATCACGCTCGTTTTCCGGGAGAAAGTCCACGCTCTCGGCATGGAAATTGAAATATAGGTTTTCTTCACGCTTGCGGAAAGTCAGCACTCCCTTCAACCCGATACGTTGCCCGGCCACATAGGAAGGCAGTTCCGCATCCGTTCCGTCTTTCGACACGAATATCTCCACTTGTTTGCAGCCGCCTGCTTTGGCAGGAATGGTCGTTTTCACGGCAAAGCCGATGTAGGATTTCCCCTCTTTGTTGGTACGCATGGAAGCCGTGCGGCTTACAATGCCGTTGATTGTCACATTACACTTAATCATAAATCACACTTTTAATTGTTACACAACTATTTCGTTTCTATATTTATTATCGAATCTGCAAACCTTCCGGCTGCCCACGTTGCTCCACGCCCTGCTCATAGCTTCTGGCTGCACGTTCAGCCACGAGCATATGATTTACCGCCGTACCGATCCGTTGCCGCTTGCTCTCGTCCGGCATTGCCGTGTCATTCAGTATCAGCGACAATCGGTTCATCTCAGCTGCACTCAGTTCGTGCGAGTAGCTGCCGGTACTGTCTTTGGCGTGTAGCACAGGTCTTACCCTCTCTTGTATCACCAGCTCACAGGATTTCAGCGAGGGAACGAGCTGCGACAGGTCTATGCGTTTCTCCAAGGCCGCTTGGGTTGCAGCCGCCATTTGCTGCTCCTGTTCCTTGCCGTCAATCTGCACGGCAAGAGCCATCAGCGAGGTAAACATCCCCATCACCAACTCCATAATCGGGTCGTTACCGTTCATCCGGATACCGCTGTCCTCCGAGGAAAGCAGCTTTTTCATCCAATCTTCCGGTGAATCAGCCAAACCGGTTGTCGGAGTTGCGTCCTCTTGCGTACGGAATTTAGCCATCAAGTCTTTGCCGTCCGAAAGCAGTTGCAGCCCGATGTTCCCTTTTTGTGCTATTTCGGCAAGGTAAGCCGCAGGATTCACTTCACGCAGGGTTCCATCCGTAGTAATTTGCTTCACTTCCAGATGCAGGTGTTCTCCGGTTGTCCGTGTGCCGGTACTTCCTGACACGCCAAGCTGTTGCCCGGCATTCACCATGTCACCTGTTTTTACGCCTACCGCCTCCAGATGATGATAGCTTACCTGTACCTTGCTGCTGTTCGCACGTTCATACTCCACCGTGACGGATCGGCCGCCCGGCGTGTCGGCGTTTTGATTGACCGCCACCACTTTTCCTTTATCCTCCGTGGCAAGCACCGCCTCCCGATTTGTCTGGATATCGATGCCTTTGTGTATCTGCTGTTTGTCCGGGTTCATCGGGTCTCTACGCATCCCGAAAGGGGAAGTCACCAACAGGAACTCATTCCTTTCCACCGGGAAGGAGTAGTGCTCCGTGGCAGCCTTGCCTTGCGAAATCCCTGCTTCCAACACCATACGGTCATACTTGTCAAGGCCGTTCACCTCGATAATCCGTTGCAGGTTGGCGGCATAGTTCCCTCCGGTGGCATACCCGGCACGTTCCAGACCTTGCGCCCAGCCCTTGTAGTCGTCAGCCGCCAGTTTGAAGCAATCCGCATACCGCTTGTTCTCCTTCAGGAAGCGGGAATGATGCTCGTAGGAATCACCCACCGTAGCATAGCTGCAAAATTTTTCATCCGGTTTGTCGTCAGTGTACAGCCCGTATTTGCCGCCACCCTCTATCCATGCCGCAGTCGCCTTGATACCGAAATGGTTATTCTCTTTCCGTGCCAGTCGGCTTTGTCCGTTGGAACTTTCCAGTATACCTTGTGCCAACGTCACCGATGCCGGAATGCCGTACCTGCGCATCTGTGCCATCGCAAAATTGGCATATCGTTCTGCATATTCTTGATTCTTGCTCATTATTATATATAGGTATATGTTTCTCTCATACGTTACACACTACATCCGTCGTGCCGGACGTTGCTCATTCTCAACGGGGGTGTCCATTTCGGACACTCCCTTACGAGGCAGTTCATCGCAGATTCCGACCCTCACTCCCGACCGTACCAGTTTGGGCAAATAAGTGTCCAATGCCGTTTTGGGAAACGAAGCCACGTGAATCCCTCCGTCACGTTCCGACACGTCAAGCCCCAGCACGTTTGCCATTCTGTCCGCATCCTCCTTGTAGGATTCATAGAAGTCACGGCTGCGGAAGAGAAGCACGGCATCGGGGTGTTTGGCTTTCAACTCCTCAAAATTCCTCCAGTCCGTCTGTCCCTTCGCCCCGTCAGCCTTCACTTGTTCCTTTTTCCTTCCATGCTCCACTTCCGAAGTCTCCACTTGGCTTTTCGCCTGTTTCGCTTCCTGTGCCTGTTTCAGCACGTCCGCAAACAAGGTGGCCGCCAAATGTGTCTTATATCCGGCCATATCCTCCGCAATCCAGAGCCGTTGCCATTGCAGCCTCGACACCTCACGAGCCTCAATTTTCCCCATTCCCTCGATTTGCGGCACACAAAGGAACTTGTCGTCTTTGGCCCGGAAGATATTCACACGCTTGATAAGCGATACATCCACGTCCGTAGATGCCGTGCCGAACAAGTCCTGTCTTAGTTCGGGGCGGTCGGTGCCGAGCGCATAATATTTCTGCGCCAGTTCCATACGTACCCCCTGTGCCGACTGCCGTTCATTCTGCTTCACGGCGGAGAAGAAGCGGTTTAAGTCCTCCTTATCGGGATAGATGCTGAAGGCTTCCCCCTCTACGGGCTTCAGGTAGAGTGCCCAACGGTTATTGTCGTCACGTAACATCTGTATGCGCTCAAACTGTACGTTAGTGGCTTTATCTACCGCCTCCGCCACATCAAGCGTCGCCTGCACTTGCAACTCCTTGCCGGTCAGCTTGGCGGTAAACACTTCCTTGTCCTTGAAGTAACTGTCATCGGGACGGTACCCCAGCAGGCCGTCCTTGTTGAAGAAGCGCACATAGCTTGCTCCTTGCTTCATCAATGCGCCCGTTATCTGTTGCTTGGAGAATCCGGGCAGGTTGTTGGTGACGACCCTTGCCTGTTGTTCCGACCGTTCCTGCGCAGGCATTACCTCATCGGGAGTCAGGTAAAACGGACGTCTGTCCGTAGCGGACAGTATCACGTGGCCACCTGTGGTGGCACCGGCAGGCAGCACCACGTCGGCAATCCCGGTCTCCCTGTCGCGCACCACCACCATTTCTTTGGTGGAGCGGTCAGGCACGCTTTTCAGTTCCTCCGCTATCCGGTAGTTTCCTTTCGTGTTCCATTCTGTAGGCAGGTATTCCCGGCACGCCGTGGCAATCTTCGCACCGTAGGCGAGTGCTTCGGTATAGGCTATCTCCACCACATCGGCATCTTCGTCCGTCACCCTCAACAAGGCTTCGTTCTTCTGCCGTTCGTAATAACCCAGATTGAATTTTTCCAGAAACGCATTCCGGGCTTCAGGAGAAGGGAAGTTGCGTCCGTCTATCGCCATTCCTCCGGTACGGAGAATATCCACCAGTATGGCACTCTCACGGGCGTCCACCTGCGGCCCTTGCCGTTCCTGCATTTCCGAGGTCTGGCGTTGCGTGCGCAGCGTGGCATATTCCACTTTCTCACCTTGTTCCGCCTTTCGGATGACCCCCAGCGCATTGTTCACATCGCTTTCGATAGCATCTATGTAGTGCGGATTCTCTTGCAGTTCCCGTGTCCAGTGTTCCACCAAGGGCAGGCTGTCGTTCGCTAACCGGGCAGGCAGTCCGAGTTCCATCATCTTCACGCCGGAGGCCAGTTCCGCTACCAGCCGTTCATAGCGTATGGCATCTTCCGAGGGGGCTTTGCCGCCTTGCATCACCATGCCTTCACGGGCAAGCCGTTGGGCGTGTCCGGTGGCACCTGCCACTTGGCGCATCAGTTCTTGCACATAGTCTTCGTAGTGTTCAAACTGTTTCGCTTCGGGCATATAGACTGCATCTTGGGCGGTATCGAAGTGCGCCATGCCTGCGGCATCCTTGCGCACGGGAAGCAGGTGTTCCCTGACCTGCGCCACGAACCGGTTCACCGTGCTGCGCAGTTGTCGTTCCTCGCTTTGCAGGTAGCCCCGGTCTGCACGGCTGCCGAAGCGTTGTTGCAAATCCCGGTATTTCTCCGCATCCGCCATCGGCAGAGTGGTCTGGTCGATGTTGAACAAGACCATGATTTCCCGTTGGCGCACTCCTTTGTAGAGCTTCTGCTGTGCTTCGGGCAAGGCTTTGTATGCCTCACGGGACAGCATATCTTCCGAGTTATGGCGGTTCACGTACTTGTCCCACTTGTACCAGTTGAACGGCACGCCGTGTTCCTGTTGCAATATTGCCTCTCCACGCTGCTTTGCGTCGGAGAACATCGTATATAGCCCGGTCTTGTAGCCGCTTTGGTCGGTGTGCATGCCCAATACGAGGGAGTTGAACGGACTGACAGCTACACCCTTCGGATAGAATTTCGGTAAATTCCGTCCCGCCGCATTCAGCCAGTAGCCGCTACCGGCAACCGCACCGTTCAGGGCGTTTACCAGGAGTGCTGTCTGTTGGTGGGCGGCCGATTGTTCACGTGGACTTTTTTCTTTCATTGCTGTTGTGTTTATAGGGTTGTTTGATTATTTGAGTAGGATTGTGCGTTCCCGGCCCTCGTCCCGTTCCGCTTCGGCGGCCCGGTAGTTCTGTTGTGCCATTTGCTGCATTTCATCGTGCTTGGCAAGCACGGCGTTGGCGAGTGTGTTCAGGGGCAATGCGCCGCTACGGTGGGCATCCACCACATTGTCGGTCAGTTGGATGCTGCACGGCACTTTGTCAATCACCGCAATCAGGCTGTTCCCTTGCAGCACCGGGTTGGCGATGCGTGGATTGAGTGGCTCATCGGCATATACCTTGTAGGGTTGCACAACTTTGTTCCCTTGCCGTCCAAGGGCTTCATGCCCGGCTTTGTTCAACAGGTTCACGCCACCCATGCCTATCAGTACCATCTTCAGCATCGGGTTCCGTACATACATACCGGTCAATATGGAAGCGATGGGCAACAGGTTGTTTTGCGGAAGCAGTGATTTCGACTTGCCGGTAAACAGCCCGAAAAGGATGTCGGGCAGCATGGAAATGACATAGCCCAAGTTTTGGCCGATGTCGTCCAGACCGTCCAGCCCGAAAGTGCCGAACAAGTCGCCCCAGCCGTTTTCATTCCTCTTTCCCTGCGTCTCACCGCTCTCCGTAGGATGCTTGTCCGCCATATTATCTTGTTCCGTAGCCGTTTTTTCCGTTTCCCTTTTCGCAGTTTCGACACGTTCCTTTTCCTCTTCCTCTTGCATCATCGCTAGATATTCTTCTTCCCGTCCAGGTGCCACCACCATGGGCACATCCCCGTGTCCGGGTTTGCGCTCATTGGAAGGAGGCTCGTATGCCGGGAATGACCATCCATGCGGAACCTGCGCCTCGGCTTCCATAAGTTCCGCCCAAAGCGGTTTTTCGGTCAGTATGCCCATCTTTTGGGCCAACCGCTCGTTGAGCGACAGGATGTAAGGGTTTTCGTAGGATTTTATGACCTTGCCTTGCGCACGGAAGTCGGCGAACACATTATGTTCGCTGCCGAACACGCCACGGCTGATACAATCCTCCACCGTCATGGCCGGAGCATCCTCCGTTCCGTCCATGAATTTCCCCACCGCATAGCTTACCGCTTCCACGCCGCCCAGCTTGATAAGGCTTCCCCACGAGGAAATACCGCCCATCATCACGGTGTCCATGCCGACACCCACCGCTGTACCCCATGCTTTCTCCGCACCGCTTGGCCGGTAGGCGGCTTCGCCACGCCGTTCTATCTCCTGTTGCAGGGGCGACTTCATCATGCCTTGCGCCAATCCCAGCAGGCTGCCTTCCGCACCTTTCCGCAGGATATACTCCACGGATGATTTCGGCATCTGCTCGACCGCCATTCGGTCAATCATCATCTGTTCCACCCGGTAGTCCACGTAGGCAAAGGCGAGGTCTCCACCCAGTTCCTTGGAGAGTTCCTCGTACTGTTCCCTACCGATTTCCGCTACAACGGCATTGCGCCACTCTCCGGCAAGCAGGCCCAGGTCTTCCACGGTTTCCGGGGTGGCGGCTATCCGTTCCCGGCACATTGCCACATAATCCTCTGTTGTCTTGCTGTTCCATTCGCCGGTCTGCCGGAGATACGGCAAGGAGTCGTCCGGCATTCCGTTCGCACCGTTGGCGAGAGAGCGCAGCACGCCGGCAGTACTGGCGTGGTATGCACCGATTTCTTCCACCTGCTTTTGCGTAAGGTAGGTTTGGGCTTCCTTCATCACGGGAGCCAGCTGGCTGTTGAAGTAGTTTTGCAGGCAATATTCGATTTCTGCAAAATGCTGGGTCTGTCGGGGTTTGCTCATGTCAAATTCATTTGCTGCAATAGTTGTTCTTTGGTCTGTTCTATGGCGTGGTGGTACACTTCCATCTGTTTTGGAAAGTATTCTTCCAACATCGTATCCTTGTCAATCAGGTCTTGGATGAACTTTACCGCCACTTGCCGGCTGATTTCCACGGAGGCTTCGCCTTCTTCTCGGTTATTGAACCATGCCTTCGTCCACCACCGCATTCCGGCCTTGTCGGGATATACCGTTACCAGCCGGGGAATGTCAAAACTCTGCACGTCTATCTCCAAATCGGTAAGCGGGTCCACCATGCCGCAAGTCGCTATGGCTTGGTCGGCCGTTTTTTTTTATCGTTTTCGCTCAGCGTGGAAAGAAAAATCTCGTGGCGCAAAGCGAGGTAGTTCAGGAAGTCGCTGATAAGCAGGTTCTGCACTTTGGCGGCTATCGGCATCGAGCGGTCTCCTATCCCCAACGGGTTGGCGAGCGAGGGTATCATCTCATAGAAATAGTTTTTCACGGCGGACTGTGAGAAGATGTTGCGCAGCGATTGTTCCGTATGCTCCGGCACACGGTAGCCGCCGTTGCCCACTTCCAGTAGGTACTCCGGGTAGAAGCGTAGCATCAGTTCCTCGATTTCCTCCCGGTCATCGTCATACATTGTCGGAATATCCATTTCCATCGTCTCCAGTTCCGGCATACCCGGATGTCCTTGCTGCCGCATTGCCAGCAGGTTGCCGTACAGCATGGCAAGGAACTCCATCGGATTGATTTCCTCCCCGTCATACTTCACTTCGATATGCAGTAGTTCTCCGCTGATACCCACCACGCTGCCGGCCTTTACCCGTGCGCCGAAGGGGGCAAGTGCGTTGGCAAGGTGGGCGTAGGTCACTTCATACTTACCGTAGCGTATCACTTGGTACAGCCCGTGCGTGGGGTTGCTGCAGATACCCGACACCACACCGTCCGCTACGGCGGTAAGGATATAGCGGTGGGTAGCGAAGTCCACACCATGGTGGAAAAACTCCTCCTGTGTCATTGGGTGGATCTGCTTCCCGTAGCCCAGCGTCAGGCTCACTTCTCCTTTACTCTCCTCAAACGGCATACAATAGCCGCTTTTCGATACCAGGTTCATTTCTTGCGTATAGTTCATTGTCTTTTGTTTCAAGCCTGTTGCCAGGCGATGTTTATATGGATGTTATCTTTTAAGAAGCTGAATATGTGTACAATCACTTCCACTGTCCAGCCGTTTCCCAACATACGGTATTGTTGCGTGTCGCTGCATTTCCATTGGTACCATTCCGGTATGGTTTGCAGGCGTGCGCACTCCGTGGGTGTCAGGCGGCGGATGCGTCCGCACGACATACATATTTCTCCAAAGGGGAGCGGATTTTGGGAACAAGTGCCTGTCTTTCCCTTTCTGTCCGGCCTGCATCCGGCCAGACCAGCCCATATCAGGTTGTCTTTCTGCACGTTCGTCAGGCAGTTTGTCTTGCCGTCCGTCCGGGGTTCAAGCTGTTGGATGTTCTTTCGGGGTTCGGCAATGTTGCCGGCTTCGTATGCCTTGCGTATCCGCTTGCCATACTCCGTCCTCCGGGAAGTGAGGCAGGTCTCTCGTCCACGCATGGCCATACAGACATAGTTCGTGGTCAGGTTTCCTTTGGCCTGTGCGGTAGCCGTCAGGCAGTGGCTTTTGTCGTTGTTTCCCAGCACGTTCATGTCGGTATTCCGTTTCTCGCCATGCCTTTTCAGCCAGCCCATCATCTTTTCGCTCAAGTAGTATTTCTTGTCCGCTTCTTCCTCTACGATGTGCCGGAGGAATATCTTCCGGTCTTGAGGTTGCGGAATGTCGGCGTGCAGTTCACCGAACAGCCCGACCTTTTTTGTCCGTATGTTCGTCCAATAGATGCGGGCACGATTCTGTGCCGACACCAGGGCGGAGTTGATATGCACCCCGAATATCCCGATAGCCTCGCTCAGTACACGTTCCCATTTCTTGCCCATTTCCACATTTTCTAATAGGAACAGCACATCAGGATTGTACATGCGAATATCTGTCAGGATACGCATATATTCCCAAAACAGGTATGATTCCCCTTCAAACAGGAAGCCTTCACGCTTCAATTCCAAATAACGCTTCAACGTATAGATTTCCTCCTTGTCTATGGTGGACATCCCTGCTCGTTTCCCGGCAAAGGAAAACGACTGGCAGGGGCTTCCGCCTATCAGCAGGTCTATCGGCTCCAGTTGGCGCACGTCCACTTGTGTGACATCGCCGAGTTGTATCGTGTCCGGAAAATTCAGTTGGGTTTGCCGGATAGCGTGTCGGTCTATTTCGGAGGCGTAATATGTTTCCGTCCGGATGCCAAGTCGTTTCAAGGCAATCTGTCCGCATGACATTCCGTCAAACAAGCTCAAAACCTTCATTCGTCTCCGTTTTATGGTTGAAATATGCGCTGCACTTGAATCCTTTTCTCGGTATGAAGTCCTTGAACTCGCAGCTCAGGAATATCCATCTCTTATCGGCCCAGCCTGCCAGGTCCTTCTGCCATTGGGGAATGCTTTGGTTGGGATTGTGCAAATCCCGGTACGGCTGGCAGTAGGGCAGAAAACGCCTCCCTTTCTGTTTCCAATGGTTCACACGGGAAAATGATTCTTCAAAATCATTGAGCAGGATGCAATAAAAGAAGTATTCCCCCTTGTATCCGTATTTATCTATCAGAGCCGTGGCATGCTCGCATTCCGCTATCTGCGTCTGTGTGTCACAACCGAAGCGGATGTGTTTCAGCCATTTCACCTGTGCAAGTAGCTTCGCTGTCTCATCCGTTACCAACCGGGCGTCCAATCCTTGGTTGAAGTCCACACGCAACCCCATCCGGACAATCTTCTCTATCTGCCCCAGTCCGTAGTCCGAGGCCAGTACATTGTTATCCATGAGGATGATACGGTTACGCCCCTCCACCGCAATCTCTTCTATATCCATATAAGGATTGATATTCCCTTCTTTCTGGGGTACTACGCACCACTTGCACCGGTTCGGGCATCCCCGTGTCAGAAAGCCGTAAGCCGTTCTTTTGTCTATTCCATACAGGCTGTAATCCGGTACGGCTCTGTCTATCTCTGGAGGTAGTACCTTTCCTATGTCATAGCCGGTTCCCCCTCGTTCCGCTTCGTCAGCGTTCAGGAAATATGCGTAATCCGGCGTAAAGGTGAATACTTTCGCCAAATATACCTTGTCGTATCGGCTGAGCGGACTGTACCACTCCACACGATTGCCCTGCGCCTTGTGGTAGCTGCTGATTTTCATCAGTGCGAGGTTAGGGTAACGGCTATCTACTGCCAATAATCCGATATTCATTGTGTCTCTTTTGTGTTTGTCTTCAGAAGTAAATTCTTAATTCCTCATTCTTCATTACCTTCTCATTCCTCCCGGCCGTCCCTGTTCTTCACTCACCGCAGGAGTCAACGGTTGTGCCACTTTGGAATTGTTACCAATCAGCATCATGCCCAATAACGCCCCGGCAATCTTTCCAAGCCAACCGAAGCGTCCGAATACCAGCATGGCAGAAGCCAACAGTCCGAAGATGCCGAGTCCCGACACGTTCCCTTTACCGAGATTGCCGAAGAAGTTCCCCAACATATCCATGCCGTTGCCGCCGGTCATGTTCCGCAAAAAAGTACCCACACCACCCCAAGACGCACCCATCGATGACACCGATTGGCTTACCTCTTGCAGGCTTTCCCCGGCTTTGTCTGCCGCATCCGCTATTTTATTTGTAGCGTTCCCTGCCATTTCCAGTCCCTTGTCAACGGCTTCTTCCCCGACCAGCAGGTCTGCCGCCGCACGGACTACCGGTTTGTCATTTACAAGTTTCTCCCAAGCGAGATATCCCATGCCACCACCCATTACCGCTGTTTTGGTGGCATTTCCCAATCCTACAAGTGTGCGTTGGGGATGCACAAGTGCTCCTCCGATACTGCGTGCCGTAGTTTGTGTTGCCGAGTGGTTGGCTACTTTTTTGCCTATGCCTAAGATTGTTGACCATTTTCCCATTGTCGTGTTGATTGTGTTTATATGATTCCTTTGATTGTTTTGTTATCGGTTTCCGCTCCGTTTCCATCGCCGCATGGCAGCCTGCACGATTCCAGCCTTGTCCGTTGGTCTGGGTCGGCTCCCTTCGTCAATCTCCGCCCATACGTCAACAAACGAGGTATATTTCACGGCGAGTGCCAGATGCTTCAGCTTCTTGTTCATCCGTTTCAGCTTGGGGCGTATGGCGAATACAATCTCCATGCGTTGCTTCTCCGTCATTTTCGTGTTGTTCATACACACCTGCCGGATGTCGTTCACGATTTCCACGCTTCCCAATATCAAGTCACGGTAAATTTGGTTCCTCCGAGGTGTCAGTGCCACGGCAAAAGCCCCTTCAGCATGTTGCCTAAGTTGCTTCGACAAGTCTCCCATGTTGTCCGACAGCCGTCCTATCTCGTGGTAGAAGCCATAGATTTGTGCCGCATAGCACACGATATCCCGGAACGAATCAAGATAGTTGTTGAATGTCCGTTGCAAATCGGTCGTGCCTTCCACTTCTTCCCGCATCCAGAGATGTCCGGTTGTCTGCATCAGCATCGCCTTTTCCTGGCTTTTTAGCTCTTTCTCCGCCTTGTTGGTGTAGCCTAATATCATCCCGGCCAGTGTCGGGTCAATCTGTGCCTGCACTTTCGCCGTCCCTGCCGATAGCAGCAGGATAAATCCGATGTAATATCCAAGCCATTTCTTCATGTGCTCTTTCTTCTTACGTTAATACCTCGCCGCTCTTGCCGCCCGTTTCCACCGGTCTAAGGCAAGGTGCGCTATCTCGCTGTTGTCCCGGTCAATCATTCCGGCGGTGATGTTGTTCCACACGTCCATCATCGTATAGTAGCGGATGCTCAGACATAGTTTGTTCAGTTTCTTGTTGAATGCGCCTAATTTATCGGCCAACGCCCACATCGTTTCACTCCGTTCCGCACCGGTCAGCATATTCTGCGGTCCTCCGGTGGCTACGGCATTCCGCAGCAGCGTATAGACCGTCACCAGTTCCGTGGCGGTCTCGATATACAGGTTGTTCATCGACAACGTGGCGATGACGCCCTGCGGATTATCGCTTACAGCCTTGCGTAGCCTGCCCAGTGAAATGAAGATGCGCACGCCGTCCTCATACAGCGTGGTGGCGGCTTTCAACGAGGAAGCATACCCGCTGGCCGTTTGCAAGTAGTTGCTGTATTTCCGTTCCCATTCATGGATTTTATTAAACTCGGCGGCAATGGTATTCTGCAAGGCAGCCGTGCGCAGTTGTCCGTCCGTTTGGCTCTCTATCTCTCCATTGATAGCCTCATTTCCTTCGGCAAGTGCCATCCACTCCAGTGGATTGGTCTGTACATATTGTGCCACTGCATACTGTACCCACAGAATGCTCATAAGCAGTAGGAGGCTAGCGGTTTGTAATCTCATAAATACCCTTTCGTTGTTTATTGGTTTCTACTCGTTCACGGATATGACCGACAAGATTCGTCCGGTATTCCACGCCGTATATATCCAGTTTGGGGGTCATGCGGTCTCCCGAATACACGCTCACAGTTTTCAGCCCGGTCAGTTGTTGCAGGAAGCTGCGGTGTTCCCTGAAGTCCACCACACGGTACAGTTCCATGTAGTCGCAGCTTCGGCTGAACACGCCATGCCGGTAGATTATCTGTTCGCTGCTGATAAGGTATTCGGTACGGCGCAGGTAGATGAATCGGTACAGTAGATAAAGGCTGCACAACACAGAAACTCTCAACAGCATACCGCTACCGATAAGGTTCTCTATCCCGGCACAGCCGTATCCGGCAAGGCAAAGCAGGAGCAGGGGCAATTCATCAATGGCAAATTGCATGGAACGCGGTCGGATGACAAGGGTTCCGTAGTGGGCGGTCTGCATAGGCTTCATGGGGATTATCGGTGAAAACGGGGTTGGTATTCTTCTCTCATGCCCGAAAGTGAGTTGGTTATATCCGTTTCCAACCGGGCAAGTTCTTCCTGTATCTCATACATCTCCTGGAAACCTTTATCCGGCATTCCTCTGTCATTGATTTCAAAAGATTGCACGACTTTTTCTGCCCGTTCAATCCGTTTGCATACAGCTTCATGGTCTGCTTCATCATACAGACCGGTACGGATATGTTCGGGATTGATTTCAGGCAAATCGGACAAGGCGCGGTTCAGGGTAGCCCTGCCACTGATTTCCCAATCATCAAGTTCCTTTTCTTCCGTTTCCATCCGTTTGTCAAGCAATTGGTCGTTCCAGTCCTTGTAACCTTCAGCCGTCGGCTCATAGATGATGTTTCCCATGGCAGGTGTGCCGGACCGGGATAGCATTTGTAGAGCTTTGGAGATAGCGTGCAGGTCGTTTTCCATTTTCTCCAATTCCTCCTTGTTTGTCGCACCGTCAGTACGGCTGGTTTCATAATTGTCCCTACGGTTCATATACATCTCCTGCAAATATCCGTCACCCATTTCCATGTATTTGAAAACTGCATCTTCCAAATCAGGCTTCAAAGCATTTATGCCCAAACTCGCTGTCACTTTCTTGAAGTCAAACGGTTCCATTGCTATTTCATGGCGTTGATAACCCTTGCTGCAATCTTGCACGATTAAATTCCCGGCTTTCGACAGGTAACTGGAGAACTCCCTTCCGGCATGGGTCAGCGCAAAATTGATAGCGAATACCTGTCCGGCACGGTCACGGTCAAAACAAAGATGATGTGTGGCAGTTGGTGTCTCTGCAATCATCCCTTTGAATTGTTCTTGGCTCGGCGACCCTCCGGTGGAGACAAACACCGAATCTTCCATATTCAGCGTACTTGCGTTCAACTGGCAGAAAGCCATCGCATCGAGCGCACTCTCGAACCAATACACGTTTCTCACCTCCGGCAAAGCCATGTGTTCTGGATTACCTATCCATATTCCTTGCGTGGCGTTACTTCCGGCGGCCATACCCTTATACACCATTTTTCCCTCCCGGTTCGGGCGGCTTCGTTCCTCCAATCCAACTTTTTCATCCGGCTTGTTCGGCAGGGTTAAGGGAAACGAGAGGTTGGTATATCGCTTCCCGTTCGTCCGCAGCTTGGTGGTCAGGAAGATGTTGTCGGCAAACAGCCGTTGGGTGGCAAGGTCAATGCCGCGGTTCTTGAAGTAAGGATAGAATTTCTTCTGGTTCTCCCAGTTGCCCAAGTCAAAGCTCTGCCATTCGTAATCATTGGCGTTGAAGGGGTTGTTTTGCTTCTCCGGATTCAAGACACAGGCATTCCGTTCTGTGACAGGTTGGTTCAGCAGGCGGTTACACACAAGGTTCACCAGCCTGTCCTTCGACATCCCCGGCGTATATTCCGCAAAGAAATGCGGATGCTCCTTGATAAAGGAGATGATGTTGTAGTTCCGCTGTTCGGGCGGTTGGAAGCAGCACATGCCGTTCCGGGTGACAATGAACTTGTCACCACGAATACGGCGGCCGTTGCTGTCCAGACGAACGTAAGAGGGGTAGCGGATACCGTCCTTCCGGTTCAAATGATACCCGGCATCCTGCAACACCTCTTGGATGTTGATGCGTTGTTTGAAATCTTCATAGGTCAGTTCCGACATATATATAGGTGTGTTTGTGTTGTGTTCTCTTTATGGGTTTACATTCCGTGGCGCATCTCGTGGCGGATATGTTCATTCGCCGCCGCCTCAAAGTTTCGTGCGGCCACATCCATAGGCGTATCCACTCCCGGTTTGAAGTAGGGGCGTGGCGCAGGCCCGTGGTGGTGATGTTCGGTGAATACCACCGGTCTTGAATGGCAGTGGTGGTCATGCCCCAGCTCCGCAGCCACGGCTGCGCCGGCAAGCAGGGCGGCACCGATTTTCGTTCCCAACGGGGTCCGGTCTCTCGACTTCATATCCACCTCGCCGAACACTTTGGAGAACAGCTTCAGGCGGTGGTAGTCGTCAATGGCCATAAACTTGTCATATTGCTTTTGCGTAATCTCGTGGCTCACCCGTTCGCCGTTGATAATGGCGGTCATCTTGTATGTTCCCTCTTGTCCGGACGGCTCCACACGGATGTCATCCACCGTCACCTCCCTGCCATGCTTTCCTTCCCGGTACCAGCCTTTGTCGGGACGGATTGCCGCAAGGTCGTTGCCGTTCATTGCCACGCCGCCCCTCGGCAATCCCTCTCGCAGCTCCCGTTCCGCTTCCACCGACATACCACCGGCAATCCTTTCCGCCTGTTGCTGCCCCACGGCTAACCGGCTGTTCAAGTCTTCCTGCACCTCCGGGTGTAAGGACAGGTTCACTGTCTCCCTGCCATTCAGCATTTCCAACGTCACTTTGCCGTCATAATCATCTTGGATTACCCCGTTGATGATTTCCAGCCGTTTTTCCGCCGTAGCTTCTTCCAATGTGTTGGCGGTCAGTGCGGCAAGTTCCTCCGCTGTCAGGTCATATTGCAGGTCTGCATCCACCGCAGCCGACTGCACGGTCAGCGTTCGTGTCTCGCTATCCACGATAATACCGTGGCTTGCCAGGCATTCCTGCCATTTCTCGTTGGTGAAATACACCGGTGAGGTTACCAGTTCCTTGTAGGGTTTGGCAGGCTCGTTGTTTCCGGGTCGGGGCTGTATGGGTGTCACCACGGTCTGCAATTCCTTCAGCACATCCTTCTCCGCTATCGGGGTGGTGGCGTGTCCTTTGTAATAGAAGCCGTAGCCGCCCGATTGTAGTTCTCCCGGTTTCATGCGTCCGTCAGGGCGGTTTGGCACGATAGGCGCACCGGGATAGTAGAGATCTCCGCCGATGCGCCGCAGGTGGAAGCCTCCTTGTTGCCGGGGTGTCCAGCCGAGGAAGCCGTGGCAGATTGGATGAAAAGGACGCATGGGCATTCCCACACGTCCATACTCTCCGGAACCGATACGGTAGCCGTGCAGTCCCATGGCGACCCGTCCGTTGGCGTTCCGGGCATGTACAAAGTCTTTCGGCAAGTCGAAGTCAGCGACCACGATGCTCGCAAAGGTATTGTAACACCGTTTGTTGGCAGAGTTCGTGCCCCAGTCGGTCAGCGCACGCAGTTGCTTCTCGCTGATAGGATAGGTCAGCAAGGGCGAATCATGCCCCTGCACAATCAAGGCAAACCCTTCGCTGCTTCCGGCAAGGTAGCCACGCATGCCGTTACGCAGCAACAGGTCTTGCATTTCCGGCGGTAAATCCAACGGCCGGGGATTGGTATTCTTTCGGATAGACATATTGTATTCTCTTATTTAATGGTTCAATCAAGCGTCTCCGTTCGCTATCGCTTCTTCCAGTTCTTCTTGCTTCATTTGCAGGAACTTCTCGGCGGTTCCGTCATTCATCGGCAGTTCACGCAGGCGGCAATACCGCTCATACTCCTGTTTCCATGCCTTGGAGTGGTGGGTCACATACCCCAGCCATCCGAACACGCCGCTCTGCACCTTCTCCACAAGCGTTTCTTCCGGATAGAATCTTTCCGTTCCCAATTTTTCATTCATCATTCTTAATTCTTCATTTTCAATTTGCCTGCCCCGTTCTTCTTCATTTCCTCCCACATCTCTTCACTGTATTCCTTTTCCTCCACATAGTCCAGGTTGCCCTGTTCGTCCATCACCCAACAGCCGAAGCACCCGAAGTTGTATTTTTTCAACCCCTTCTTGTTCTGTTCACGCCATTGGCGTTCATCCCCGATACCGATGCGGATGCCGGTAGGGTCATGCAAGTCGATACCGAGTGTCAGCATACTGCCTTCGTCAACCAGTGTCAAAGGCTCACCGTTCTGTAGGCAGTTCAGTTCGGCGTTGCTCAGTTCAAAATAATCGCAGAAGTATTGCAGGTTACGGCCGATGACGGGTGTCGGCACGGAAAGAATCTGTCCGGTGCCTTCGTCTATCTGGTGGAAGGCTTGCACCTGTCTGCCGTCCGCATCGGTCATGGCAGCCATCACCGCTTTCCCGGCTTCCAGCTTTTGGCGGTTTGCCTCGCTAAACTGTTCCAATCGACTTTGGGCAAGCACCGGATAAAACAGGATGTCCGCTTCCCTTGTTTCGGTTCTGATCAATGCGAAGCGTGTGCGCCCTTGTATGATATTCCCTCCTTCATCCGTGATATGGATAGGCAGCACTGGTGAACGGTAGCCGTCACATACCTGTTGCAACACCGATTGCGGCAAGTCGCCAATCATTTCACGGGTCAGTCCGAATTTTTCGAGGATGCTGTAAGGTATTTCTTCCTCTTTGAATTTGTGTTGATAGTTCATAATCCTTTGGGTATAAGTTCACTTTTGGGGGCAAAATAAATTCATCGTCTGCACCTGCATTGGACGGAAACGATAAATCGTTCCGTTTTTGAAGTTATTTATGGAAACACGGAAAAATCAGACTGTCAATCATACTCCAAACGGAAAATTCAACCCATTCTGGCGTGTGTTGGTTGCGAGTATGATTACCGGGTATGATGGCTTATACAAGGTTAAAATTCAGTGCTTTTCCTCCTTTATATATAAAGTAGTCGAAGTTCTCTCCCTACCTTTGTCCGTATGAAAGCGATTCTTATATTATCCATGCTGTCGGTGTGTCTGTCCGCTAAAGCGCAGTTCCACACCGTAGCCAGGCGGCAGCCGGTCTGTCGCATAGACCCAAAAAAAGGCCTTCCCCCTGTAGAAAAGGTTTCCAATCCAAATAAGGAGTCTGTTTCTACGGCAGGGAAATTCCCTGCCAATGAGTATGGCGAGTGGGTGCGGCGATACATGAGCGTCTCCTATCCGTTGAAGCGTATTACTGTCACTTCGCCTTATGGTCTCCGTATCGACCCTTTCAGCAAAAAGCGCAGTCGGCACAACGGGATCGACTTGCGTGCCAAAGGTGAAGAAGCCTATGCCATGCTGTCGGGCGTGGTGGTCAAGGTGGGGTATGACAGGCGTTCGGGTAACTTCGTCACCCTCCGCCACGGCGACTATACTGTCAGCTATTGCCACCTTTCCCAAGTCCTGGTTAGCCGGGGGACTTCCGTCATGCCCGGCGAGGTGATTGCCATTACCGGCAACACGGGGCGCAGTACCGGTTCCCATTTGCACCTTACCTGCAAATACCAAAACCGTTACATCAATCCCGGTATTCTCTTGCAGTTTGTCCGGGAGACAAAAGAGGAAGCTGTCGCCCGTTTAGGTATTTTCTGACAGCGTTTTTCTTGCGAATTTTCTCTGTGTTTATTTGATTATATGGATATTGTTTTGTATCTTTACATACTGATTTCAAAACACTTAAAACATGAATATATGGACGCTCTGATAATACTTTTGGTAGGTTATGTAATACTCAAAAGCATATTTCCCGGTGGGGATGACTACGATAAAAAGCCCAAACACCGCAAAAGAAGAAAGAAATCATCCTTTTGGGATGACACCCCTACGTATTCCGATTACGACACGTGGAACCGTTCGCATGGGGATAAGAACAGACTTTAAAATAGTTAAAAATGAATTGATTTTTCCGAAGCTCTTGGATATTCCAAAAGAAAGTCGTACATTTGCATTGCTAGAATCCGCCACGCTTCCCGTAGAACAGCGTACCAGGGCGGAACTTTTTTTATATATACGTTTATGGATTATACAAATTCCCCTCTTGAAGTTCCTGCTTTAATCCAAACATTAAAAGATAGGGGACTGTCAATTACTGACGACAACAAGGCGTTGGCATTTCTTGAAAATGTCAGCTATTTCCGTTTCAGGACATATCTTCGTCCTATGGAGCAAGATACGGTTACGCACCAATACAAGTCCGGAGCCTCATTTGGCAAGGCTGTGTCACTATATCTGTTCGATACACGGCTAAGAATGCTTATTTTCTCTGCAATACAACAAATAGAAGTGTCCTTGCGTGCCAAGATTATCAATCATTTCTCGTTAAGCCATGGCGCATTTTGGTTTATCCAGCCGGAATTGGCCACAGACAAGCATAAGTTTACAGAGAACTTAAGTACGCTGGAGAGAGAACTCCAACGCTCCAAAGATGAGTTTATCAAGGAGCATTGTGTTAAATACGGCAAAGAAGGTTATCCTCCGGCATGGAAAATATTGGAATTGGTTTCATTCGGTTGCTTGACTAAGCTCTATTTCAATTTCGCCGATACGACTATCAAAAAGAAAATCGCCCGTTCGTATGGCGTACCACAGCATGAAATGCTTGAAAGTTGGATGAAGGCGGTCAATGCATTAAGAAATGCTTGCGCCCATCATGAACGTATTTGGAACAGGGTGATGCCTGTCATACCACAGTTACCCGCCACCTTGCGAAATACCTGGATAACGGACAAACCGCAAATGGCCAATCGTTTCTATGCTGTATTTTGCTGCCTTATCTATTGGCTTAATGCAATTGAACCTGAAAATACACTGGTGCAAGATTTCAAGTCCCTGTTACAGGAGTTCCCGAATGTAGATACCACAGCAATGGGCTTTACCACAAATTGGAAAGAAGACCCATTTTGGTCATAGTATAATTCAAAAAGATATACACATTTAAAAACAGCCAGATTCTTCCGAAAGAGTTTGGCTGTTTTTTTTATAACCTATTAGAAAACTTCTTATAAGGCTTTGATTCAAACATCAAAGATTTTTATGGAGCACATTTGTATTCATAAAATTACCGCATAAACACCTCCTCACACAATAAATTCGGACTTTCTTCGTTAAGGCTAAAAAAGAACAATAAAATGTAGTCACATGAAGAAAAAATTAGCCACGCTGCTCATCTGGGCTATGCCTTATGCAGCATCAGCCCAAAGTGTCAAATATAGTTATGACAACGCAGGCAATCGCATTAAGAGAGAAATTGTAATGAAGACAAAATCCTCTTATGAAGAGGCATCTACAACGGAGTGCTTTTCGGAGATGCTATTGGAAAAAAATATTCGAATATACCCCAATCCAACGAAAGGCAGGTTAAAAGTTGAAATTGCAGGTTATGAAAATTCGGATAGATGTATTCTCCGCATTTTTAATGCATCCGGACAGCAAATACTCTCAACACATGCAACTTCTTCTTGGACGGAATTGGACATCAGTTCCCGGACAAACGGAATTTACATCTTATATATTTCCTTAAACAACAAGGAAACTACTTGGAAAATAATCAAAAAGTAATTTTAAACAAATACCCATGAAACGAATAATATATATTGCAAGCATCCTGTCTATACTGGATACAGGTATAGGTCGGTCTAAAGAATTGTCTGTACCTGAACGAGCGATTCCTTATCTTACTCAGATAAAAGCATTTGTGAATACACCAGATGATGATAAGTTTAAAAATTGGACTGAAGAACAATACAAGCGTTATGAGGATTCCATTCAGGCAAGATTGTACCCACCTGTGATAGCAAAAAAGGCTGATAGTGCCTCCTTTGGCAAGGATAGCAACAGACCGGCACAGATACCTCCATCGCGTATTACAAACTCACATGTTCCCAATTCTATCAGTTTGAGCCAGTCTAAAGAAGTCGGGCAAATCGTTATCAATTCAGGAACATCATCTACTGGAGCAAGAACTTATGAAGTTCCGATTGATGTATATCCTGGAATGAGAGGCTTCAATCCCCAATTATCCCTAGCTTACAATAGCCAACAGGGGAACTCCATCATGGGTGTTGGCTGGTCTGTTTCCGGGTTGCCTATGATTGCCCGCAGTGGAAAGACGATGTATTATGAAGGAAAGCCGCAAGGTATTGTCATGGACAATAGTGATGCTTTTGTGCTTAATGGCATCCGTTTGATAAAAACATCAACGGCAAGCAGCTATATCTTATATGAATCCGAGCAAGGAAATATCAAGGTGAAAGGTTATGTTTCCGGAAACATAATGAAATATTTCGAAGTCTTTTATCCGGATGGGAATAAAGGAATTTTCGGATATACAAACGGTTCTCAGAATTACCTGTATTATCCGCTTATGTCACTTACCGATTTAAAAGGAAACAAAATAAGCTATTCGTATTCTTTTTCAAATAACCACTATAACATTGTCAATATCTCATACAATGGTGCTTCTGTCGAATTTAACTACCAGACCTCACGTCCGGATCCGATTCTTTATTTTGCAGGTGGTCTCAAAGTAAACGAACCACAACTTTTGCAAAGCATCACTTGCAAATTAGGCTCTACTATCTTAGGTACTTATACATTGAAATACACCACACAGAATAATAAATCCCTTCTGACACAGATTGATTATACAGCTTCCGGAAAATCATATAATCCGTTGTTGTTTTATTATGGCAGAGGCAATGTTGCCTCCAATTACACAAAAAGTACGACCCAACTGTATGAATGGTATGTAGCGGATAATCCCAGCATGATAAAAGTCGCTAAAGGGAAATTTGATTACGACAGTGGTGCGGATGGTCTGATTGCTCTTCCTAATTTAAATCCTTACTGGAAGCACTACCGTAATTCTACTATGTTTCGGCATTCACAGAACCGATTTGACAATAAGTACACAGGTGAAGAAAAGATTTTCCTGTATGCTGGTTTGAAAGACAGTTGGGCGTCCCCCATGCCTAATTTGTTTACAGAAAAAGGGTTTGTGGATATTGTATGTGCAGATTTGGAGGGTAAACAAGAAGAATATGTTATAAAAATCAACAACTCGGTAGTAAGCAACAACGACCAGGTTGTTTTTCATGTCTATCGGTCTAATTTGTATTCTGGTCTTTCTAAACTCTATACTAGAACTTATAATTTTCCTACAGTATATACGGATGCTGACGACGGAAAAAGCATTCAGCCAAAATTCTATTACACAGGTGACTTCAACGGTGATGGCAAAATGGAAGTCTTGGCCGTTTCCGTGCACCAGCCGTTTGGAGATACCAGCAAACCTTCTAAATGTTACATTTTTGATTTGGCTGGTAACAGGATTATCTATCAGAACCATGTGTTACCATATAATGTCGAGTTTGTTGGTACACAACAAAGTGACCCTAAGGCTGCCAATAATAACACCGACAAATTATTTGTTATGGATTACGATGGCGATGGGAAGACTGATATATGTCATATTAATGAAAGTGGAGTCAATATTTATACTTTTGATGTTTCAGGCAGTACCCTTACAGCGCGAAAAGTAGCCACCTATACAGGTTTGAAAAAATCCGGACTGGCCAATCGTGATATATTGCTTGGAGAATACAACGGTGACGGTTTAATGGACTTCTTGGTGTCACCTACCGGTTCTGCAACAACTTGGACTGTATATAACTCCAAAGGAAATGGTCAGTTTGAAAGTACTACTTTTAATGGAACCACTAAAAGTACGGCGGATAATACCGGTTTTATTATACAGGATATCAACGGTGACGGAGCGACAGATTTAATCAAGTATGATACAAGCGGCTTTTTTACTTATTTGGCTAATAATAACAATGTTGGCTCTTCAACTTTATATTCCAGCTATCCGTCATCAAAATCTATTCTTATACCTACCAATATCAATACCCGTAACTGTTTTACACAGTTGATAAGTTTGAAAGATGGAATCGCTACAAAATTCGCATTTTCGCGTAATGATATCGAAGAAGCTATGGCTACAGGTATGGCAAACAGTTTGGGGATAATTGAAAAAAATGATTATCGGTTGATTAATGAAGAAGGTGTGTCTTCTGGGCTATACACGAAAGGATATGGAGCAACCTATCCTTATGTAAATATTCAAGAGCCTTTGCCGGTAATCGCATCATCGGAAATTTACATGAATGGCAATCAGATAGACAACAATTCTTTCACTTATAATAATGCGGTTATCCATCGGCAAGGGTTAGGCTTTCGAGGATTTGAAAAAATTACGATTTACAATAAGAGAGGGCAAAGCCTTGTCAGGACTTACGAACCTTATCGTTATGGCTTGTTGAAAAGTGAAGTCGCACCAGCTTTTGAGCACTCATACACTTACACTGTAAGTACACAGGCTAATAAAATCGCCAAAATCCTTTTGACCAATAAAATAGAGAAGGATTTGCTTAAAGATATATCCGCTACGACTTCTTATATATATGATCCTTATGGATACCCTACAGAAGAATCAATTTCCTATACTGGGAATATTACTATAAAAAAGGCGAATACTTATTCGTCAAAAACAACAGTAGAGGACGGATATAATTTGGGGTTCCTGACCAAGCAGCTTGTTACGGTAAATCGTGGAGGCTCTTCTTATACGGAGCAGATGTATATTCCTGCACATTCTTCACGATTACCTAATGTAAAAGTATATTATAAGGATGGGAATCAAGTCAAACAGTATACATATACTTATGACAGTTATGGCAATCCTATTACAGAAACGATAAAACTCTATACCTCATCGAATTCACAAAAGACGTCTTATGAGTATGATTCTTATGGACGATTATCCAAAGTGACCAGTCCAATGGGGTTGAGCAACACGTTTACTTATAATACTTTTGGTCAAGTCGCAACTGTAAAAGATTATAGGGGCGGAACTACAGCTTTTACTTATGATGCTTTCGGACGTGAAACAGCAGTCAAGTATCCGGATAATACTAGTAAAACGATTCAATATGCTTGGTCTTCGACAGCAACTAACGGACTTTATTCTATTACCACTACAAATACGGGAAAACCGACAGTGACAGAAGTATATGATGCATTAAATCGGGAAGTTCGTAAAGGGGAAAAACGGTTTGACGGAATTATAAGGAATATCGACAAGTTATATGATTCTTACGGTAATTTGCAGAAAGAGTCCATGCCTTTCACCGGAAGTACAGCTTCGTTATGGAATACGTATGCGTATGATAGTTATGACCGTATTCTTTCTTGTACAGAGAGTTCCGGCAGGAAGACAACATATAGTTATAATAAGAATAATATAACGATGGTGTCCGATAAAGTTTCAACAACTAAAGCTTATGATGCACAAGGCAATTTACTTTCTGTTACCGACCCGGCGGGAACGATTGTTTATAATCTGGCAGCGGACGGACAACCGTCTTCTGTAGTGGCTCCCGGTAATATTGTAACTTCTTTTAGTTATGATAAATATAGAAGGCAGACGAGCTTGATTGATCCCAGTCAAGGAACAACGACGTATGAATATGATGCGGCTGGAAATGTGGCAAAAGAGACAAATGCGAATGGAAAGGTTGCCCAAAATGAATATGATTCATACAACAGGTTGATAAAAACGACTACTCCAGAATTTGTAACATCCTTTACCTATAACGCAAAGGATGAACTGACTGGTACGTCCACTAACAACGGAACTTCAAAGTCTTTTGCTTATGACAGTTATGGCAGGTTGATTACATGGAAAGAAAATGGTGTGGATGGTAAATGGCTGCAAAAGGATTATACCTATTCTAATGGAAATGTCAGTTCCATTAAATACACATCACAATCCGGTGTGTTGGCTACTGAAAATTACGTTTATTCAAATGGTCATTTAAGTGAGGCAAAGTTAGATGGAACGACAACAGTGTTCAAATTGTCCAAAGAAAACAGTTTGGGCCAACCTACAGAAATTGTCACGGGTGGGATAACACGCAAATATGATTTCAACGCTTATGGATTGCCGGTTGGCAGGAGTGCAAGTGGCACGTCTAAAACTTATCAGGATTTTTCGTATGTTTTTGATGCAACAACATCTAATCTGACATCACGAAAAGATGATACAAGAAATATCACGGAAAATTTTGGTTATGACAATTTGAACAGATTGACTTCTTATGCCGGTAAAACTGCTGCGTATGATGTGAAAGGTAATATTACTAGTAAAAGTGACGCAGGAACATTTGAATACACACTTACTCAAAAGCCTTATGCGGTTTCTGGTGCTAATTTATCGGGAAATGGGGTGCCAACGCATACTCAAGAAATAGTTTACACCTCTTTTGGACGTCCTGAGTCTATTACTGAGAATGGCCAAGTGGCGACATTTACCTATAATGGCGAATACGACAGAGTGAAAATGAATATTTCACAGAATGGGAATAATGTCCTGACTCGTTATTATTTGGGCAATTGTTACGAATTGGATCAGACTTCTTCTTCAAAAGAAAAGCTCTATTTATTCGGTGATTTTTATAACTCCGGAGCGGTATATATAAAAGAAGGTTCTTCCAAAGGTATATATTATATTCTTCGTGATTATTTAGGTAGTATTACCCACATTGTGGATTCTAATGGCGCATTAGTTCAAGAGTTGAGTTATGATGCTTGGGGCCGTTTGCGGAATCCGGCCACTCAAGAAGTTTACACTCATGAACAGCAGCCTGCTTTGTTCTTAGGAAGAGGTTATACAGGGCATGAACACCTTACACAATTCGGACTTGTTAATATGAATGCGCGATTGTATGATCCAATATTAGGTCGTTTCCTTTCTCCAGACCCGTATGTGCAGATGCCTTACATGTCGCAGAACTTCAATCGCTATACCTATGCGATGAATAATCCGCTTTGTTATGTGGATGAAAATGGAGAATCTGTTTTGGCGGTCATAGTAGGTATTATTGCAGGAGCTTATGTTGGTGGCGCATTAGCTAATAATGGAGAATTGAATCCTGTAAAATGGAATTATAGGTCAGCAACTACTTATTTGGGCATTGGATTTGGCGCATTAACTGGAGCGGTTGTAGGATATGGTATTGCTGTACCTGGAAGCATTGCGTTTGCAGGTGGAATCAGCACTCCATACCTGTCTGCTGGATTAGCTGTTGGAGCCGTGGGACAAGGTAGTAATTGGAAATTTGATTTCCATTGGAGCACAGCTGCTGGTGGGGGAGGTGGCATATCCAATGTAGTATATGATTCCAAAACCGCAACGGACAAAGCTATAAGAAATGCTCAATGGGATTATAGTGCATTTCAATATGCAACAGCTGTTTCTACAGTGATAATGGCTGATGACGTTACAGGAATAGGTATAGCAGATGATATTCTAATTCCAGTTATTTATAGTTATGCGGCATACGAGTTTATGACTGAAAATATGCTTAAGAGGCAAGAACAGCAAATAACAAGATTGTCTCAAAAAAATAGGCCGGGAGATGGATCTTTATATCAATTAGTTGCCAAAAATGATGGCTTTTATACCAATGTAAGAACTAATTCTACTGTTTACATGAAAAAGGGGGAAGTTTGGAAATATGGAGAAACCATACATGGGGACAAACGATATTCGCCTAATTCGTATGAAAGAACAAATTTTGATAGACAGGATCTTTTCTATGGAACAAAAACAGAAATTTTGATACAAGAAAAAATAATGTTGTATTGGTACTATTTTGATCATGGTCAATTGCCACCAGGAAACAAAAGATTTAAATAATCTCCATGCAAATGGAAAATCCGTATATTTGTATCCATAAAAAAACAGTTAATATGAGAATAAAAATAAATACGATATTTTCACGTGAATTCTGTGATTCATATCAGTATGATGTGATTAGAAAGATTGAAAAGTTATTGGATGAGGAATTATCTCATAGGTTTCAGTCTGATTTGATAGAAACTTTTGATATAACAGTTATTTGCATGTCTCCTGCTTTTTGCAATTTTGTAAAAGCAAAGCGTCCGAAATATTACGCTGACAAGACACTGAAACCTTCCAATTCTATTACGCCGGTGGTTACGCTTTTGAAATATTTCACAGCAGAATTTATAATGGATTTTGATGCGTTTTATAAAACAGAAGAAAAAGAGTGCTTTAGTGTGTTAGGATATGCGATTCTGAATTTTATAGAGGCGTTGAAATATCCTGCTGCTTTGAAGAAATTTGAAAAAGAAAAATTACTTCAAACAGTAAGAGATATCCTTATAGAGAATTCCATTATATCTGTGCATGATAGCATATAGCTCATACTGTACTTGACTCTTGTCTTAGAAAATCAAGTCAAAACAGTTTTATCTTACAACCAACGGACAAAGTTGTTTTTAGCTTTCAGCTTGATGGCTAAAAACAACTTTTGTTATTTACGGAAACAATTTTTCTCTGTTAGTCTATTATGAATACAGATTGCGTCATTAGAAAACAGTATCTCGCAATCTATATATTACCGATTATTCTCATAATTAAAATTCGTTATTTCCTTAATCAATTTTCATACATTATAATATTTTGTGTATCTTTGCGGTAAGTTGGTGTGTAATATCACCATTCTTACGTAGGATGAGTTTGTCTCATTCGATTCGTATTCGTGTGAACTTGTAATAGAAAACTAGCAACTTTCAAGAAAGACAAGGATATACGAAGCGGGTGTGTCGTATTATTAAAAATACGGCACAGGTCGCTCGTTTTGTCTTTCGGGCTTGCTAGTGCCTCTATTACGTAAACGGGTGGACTCTGTGCCTTTCAATATATTAGATATGGTAAAGAGTTTACTTAAAGAAATTTAATAAACTATTTACCTATGGCAGAAATAGATTGGTTCAATAAACCTGTAGAAAATTCAAGAGAGCTTATTTTGAAGGAGGCTTTCAAATTATTCCTTCAGAAAAATGTAGAGAAAGTGACTGTTCCGGAATTGGAACGGGTCACTAAGTTACAAAGAGGAGCTATCTTTTATCATTTTAAAGATAAAAGTGCTATTTTTGAAGAGGTGATAGAGCGATATTTCTTTTCTTCTTTGAATATATTCTATCCAGTAAATCCTGATAATATATGTTCTTTGAAACTGTATTGGGAATTGAAAAACGAGCATATAGACAAGATACAAAATTGGTTCAAGCAAGAAGGTATTTCCATTGATCCATACACTGCTTTTTTTCATGCCGCTGAACAGGTAAGATTGTATTTTCCACATTTCAATGAAAGAATAGTGAAAATGATTAATGCAAGTCAGACATATTGGTGCCAAGTAGCCCAAAAAGATGTGTCATTGTTAAAAAGTAAAACGAAAAGTTTTATTTTTTGGGGGAATAGCTTTGAGGCTTTATATTGGAGGCAATGCTATATGGCTTCTTATAGTCCCAAAGATATTCCTACTTACCAAGAGTTTATCATTTAAGTTAAACATGGATTAATTAATTAAAATATTTTCGTCCATGCAAATTAAAATGACTACTTTTGTAAAAAACATATTATGAGACATAAAGCAGAAAATAGCGTAAGTAAGAATAAAATTTTATTAGAGGCATTTAAACTCTTTGCAAGTAAGCCTTTTGAAAAAGTGACTTTTGCGGATTTAGAAAAAGCTACAGGATTAAGTCGTGGTGCAATTTTATATCATATACAGACAAAGGAAAATTTGTTTGAGATGGTATTGGAAAACTTGATATTTAAGAGAAGTACCATTGTTTCCAATGATAATATTGTAGGATTATGGAATCATATAGAGGATTTTATTCAGGAACGTATCAAAGAACAAGAAGATTTCTCTTCTTCGTCTATTGCAAATGTTAATAAGGCATTTTTCAATATCGAATGCAGCGCATTTTCATGTAGTGATAAAATGGCTGATTTTGCAACCTCTTGGGTTGAAAAAGAATTAGCAAACTGGATAAAGTTGCTAAATAATGCTATTGAAGCAAAAGAAATAAAATCAGATATTGATGTTGTTGCCTATGCTCATATTTTTATGAATATATTTATGGGGGCTTCTTATATTGGAGTTGGTCTGCCAAATGGATATGATATTGAAAATATGAAGAAACAATATCGTTATTTATACGATCAAATAAAAATATAATTTTCTTTTCAATATGGAAAAGAGTTTTTTATTCAAATCTCAATTTTACCCCTACTACAATATATGCAGCAGTAGGGGTAATTAGTTCTATAGATGCTTTTTTGACATCATGTTTAGATTTCTCAGTCGAAGTGCTCCTTTCAGAAGTCAAGCACTTATTTTTTTCTTGAGGAAAATTCCGTAAAGTGTAACTGTTCGTTTATTTCATTCATTGCATTTACGAATCCATCTATATCCTTTTCTGAATGGGTAGCAAGTACACTGGCTCGTATTCTTGCTTCATTATTGCTGACGGCTGGATAACAGATTCCAACAGCGTAGTAACCTTTCTGCATCAACATAAGAGCGACTTCTTTAACTAAATAATTGTCTCTTACCATTATGGGGAAAATTGGAGATACAGTTTCTTTTATGTCATATCCATTTTCCAAAAGTCTTCTTTTCATATATTCAGTATTCTGCCAAAGCCTTTGCCTAATTTCAGGTTTTTCCACAATAATATCAAGGGCCTTTATTACAGAAGCAGTAACTTGTGGAGTGGGTGCGGCAGAAAAAGTACTGGTTCTGCTGTAATATTTTAAATATTGTATTGTCTTTTTTGAAGCTGCCACGAATCCACCAATACAACCAAAAGCTTTGCTTAATGTTCCCGTCAATATATCTACCTGTCCCAATACATTATAGTATTCTGTAGTGCCTCGTCCATTTTCTCCAAAGACTCCGATTCCGTGAGCATCATCTACCATTAGTTGTGCTCCATACTTGTGGCATATTTCAATGTATTCAGGTAGTAACCCCAAATCACCATTTTGCGAATAGACTCCATCAATTATTACCAGTTTGGTATCATATTTGTCTTTTACTGTTTTTAGAGTCATTTCCAGATATTTCAGGTCGTTATGCCCAATGCTTTTTACGTTTGTTTCATGCAGTCCGTCATAAACACTTGCATGGATAAAACTATCTGTTAAGGCAATATCGTTTTTGCCCATTAATGCGCTAAGAACACCTGCATTGGCTCCAAATCCCGAAGAAAAAATAGAAGCGTCTTCGCAGCATAGGAAATTGGCAAGTTTTATTTCCAATTGTCGATGTATGTCCAAAAAGCCTCCTATGATTGGAGCTGCACATGCGCCTGTACCATATTTTTTAACTGCCTCAATGCCTGCACTTATTGTTTCTGGATTTTTAGACATACCTAAATAGTCATTGGAAACAAAAGCTACTATTTCTTGTTCTTTTTGTGTATAATTATCAATGGCAACCATTTTGCTGTCAATCCCGGTCATAGATTGTGTATAATACGGTTGATGATAATCCTTGTCTAGTTGGTCAATATACAATTGAAAATGCTTTGCACGTTCAATGAAATTCATTCCATTTATTGTCTGGAAATCTTTTAGTGAATACTTTTCTTTCATTATCAAATTGATTTTATTTAAGATGTAAATTTGCGAGCAAATATAATATCTATATACAGAACATACTGTTTGTGTTTTATCAAAAGAGTGTTTTTTATAAGATATTATAGAATTTATACAAATAGGCGATTATTCTGATTCAAGCTGATTTTTTCTTCATTCATTGATATTTTTAATAAAGTTTCGTTTTTTTATTTTTCAAAATCGTTTCAATCACCTTGAACCAGTTCAAGTAGTTTTGCAGGTATTTGACGGTTGCTCCTCAAAATGTACCAACATTCCATTTTTTCAATCTCTCTGGTGCTAGCCGATTCTCAACCAATGATTTGAAAAGAAAAACATTACATGACACGATTATTTTATACCCCTTGGAGGGGAGCTAATACCATCTATCCAGAGTTTACGAATAGGCATAAACAATCTTTCAAGTATAGATAAATCGTCTGTTATTATATCTGCCTGAGCTTGCATTTCGGGCAAATAGGGAATTGTTTTATTATATGTTGTGATAAGCCCTTGAGTTAGTCCTATTTCCACAACATAATAAAAACCTTCTTTTACATCTCTTATTGGAACCATTGAAATATTTGTAACAACCCCTTTTATAACCCCAAATTCATCAACAGGAAACCCCAATAACCTTATGTTTACAGATTGCCCAATTTTTACCTTTCCTGATCTTCTTAAAGGCATCTTTGCTTTTCCAATAATATTAATGTTGTCATGTGGAACAATGTAGAAAACACATTCTCCTGTTGTTACGTTCTGATTCACAGTCCAGTATTTGGTGAATGTTACTTGTCCATCAATTGGAGAAAGAAAAACATAAGTTAATTCCCACGACTGTATTTCGGCAAGTAGTTGCAATATATAAGTTTTCAATTTTGATTTCAACATACTTCTTTTCTCTTCATGTTCATTTCCTATATCTAATAGATTTTCATGTAATTGTTCTATTTGTATTTTCAAATCATTAATGGTTGTATATATATTTTCTTTTGTTAGCTTGATTTGCAAGTATTGATTGACCGTTTTCTCAAATTCTTCATTCGAAATCATTCCACGGTTGTTTAAAAGAGAATCTCTTAGATATTGGTTTCTATACAACTTTAATTGTTCATTGATAATATTCTCTTTTTTCCTTATATTTTTATTGTAACTCCAAAATTCATTTATCTGATTTTTGATAACACATTTCTTTTTCGTGTAATATTGAGAATGATTTAATTCATTAAATTCATAAAGGGTAGTATAAAAATTAGAATATGTGCTTTGTATAGATCCTAAGTTTAAATTCTCCGGTGGCAACGGCATTGTTGTATCAATATTAAATTCATCTAAATATTGTTTGAGTTTCTTTATGTCATTGGTATTAGCAGAATTATCTAAAACTGCCAAATACTGTCCAATTCTTACATTTTGTTTGTCTGTTACATAAAATGCTCGTATTTTTCCAGAACTTCTAGATATTAATTCAGAAACAGGTGCAACTCCTGTCAAAGTCATAGTTGTACTAATTGTATCAGGATACTTGAATATTACACAGCCAACAATAATAAAAAAAGCTGCAATGAAAATGAATAGAGTACCACGAAAAAGTATCCATTGCGGTATATTACCAAGTATCTCTTGAAACTCTTCACTTTGAAATTCTCTTTTGGATGCTAATTTTGACTTATCTTCTTGCGGCATAATACCAATTTTAAAGACCTAATTCTAGTTGATTCTTAACTAAAGAATAATAAACTCCTTTTTTAGCAACTAAGGCTTGGTGTGTACCTTGTTCTGCAATTATACCCTTATCCATTACTACAATATTATCTGCATTTTGGACTGTACTTAAACGATGTGCTATTATAATAACAGTTTTTCCATTATAAAACTTATTCATTCTGTCCAGTATTTGTTTCTCATTATTTGCATCAAGGGCATTAGTTGCTTCATCAAAAAATAAAATGTCTGGATTTTTGTAAATAACACGAGCAATTAGAATTCTTTGTCGCTGTCCTTGACTAATCCCATTACCTTCCATTCCTATCTTTGTTTCGTATTTTAAAGGTAAAGTTTCAATAAAGTCCTTGATATTTGAGATTTCAACAGCGTCTTGTAGCTTCTTATTATCAATACAATCTCTTTCAATAACAATATTATTACGTATAGTATCAGAGAAAATAAATCCATCCTGCATTACAGCACCAGTTTTTTGACGCCATAAATGAGGGTTAATATTACTAATAGGAGTATTACTAATTAGAATTTCCCCTTTGTTAGGCTGATAGAAACCTAAAAGCAATTTTATTAAAGTAGTCTTGCCACTTCCGCTAGCGCCTACTATAGCAGTAATCTTATTCGCTGGTATTGTTAAATTTATATTCTGTAAAATGTAATCTCTGTCTGCACCACTGTAACTAAAGTATAAATTTTTAATACTAAATGTTTTATCTAATGGTAAGTCTAACATTTTTGATCCCATAATTTCTTCTTCGCTTTTCATATCATGAATCTCATTCAAACGTTCAAGACTTATTAAGGCGTCTTGTGCAGATTGTGTGAAATTTATGAATTGTGCAATTGGTCCAGATAGTTGCCCTATAATATAACTTACAGACATCATCATACCAAGTGTCATATCTCCCGTTATAACTAAGCGAGCTACAATAAATGAAATGATAAGTGATGTTGTTTGGCTAAAAAAGACTGAACCTATTTGTTGGTACTGACCAAATGCTAGCCCTTTTATACTTATATTGAATAATTTTATTTGTATCCTTTCCCATCTCCATCGCTGTTCTTTTTCGTTATTGTTAAGTTTGATCTCTTGCATACCAGTTACAATTTGAACAAGGCTACTTTGTTCAGCTGAAGCTTGAGAAAAGCGAGCTATGTCCAACTTCCTACGAAATCGTAAAAACATACATACCCAGCCTATGTATAGGCTATTTCCCAATATAAAAACTATAAGTATTAAATAACTATAGTAACCTAAAACTATAGAAAATACACCGAAATTTACAAATGAAAAAAGAAGAGTTAATGTATTGCTAGTTAAAAAAGATTTTATTCGTTCATTATCTTCTATACGCTGCATTATATCTCCTATATTTTTTGTGTCAAAAAAATACATAGGAAGTTTCATTAATTTCGATAAAAAGTCAGATATTAAAGATATACTTATGCGATTGTTAATATGAAGAATGATCCAATTACGAATAAACTCTAATGCCAATAGGGTTACAAATATTGTTAACTGTGCTAATAAGACTAGAGTGACAAAATTTAAATTATTATTTTGTATTCCTTGATCCACTATTGATTGTGTCAAAAAAGGCAATGTTAAAGAAAAAATACTACTAACTAATAAACTTATAATAAGGTGTATTATTTGGCGTTTATATGGCTTAATATATCCTTTAAATAATAATATATTGTTTAAAGGTGAACTTATATCTTCTTCTTGTTGATAAAATTTGGGGGTTGGATATAATAATAAAGCCATACCTTTGCTTTCTCCATCCGAAGATGAACTTATCCAACATTTGAGAAAATCAAATTCATCCATAACATATTTTTCTCCTGCAGGATCGGAAATTTTGAGTTGATACTTCTTCTTCTTCTTCTTTATCCCATAGCAAACAACAAAATGATTTTGATTCCAGTGCAATATACATGGTAAAGGCTTTTGAGAAACCAGTTGATTGAAAGTTATTTTTACCCCTCGTGTTCTAAAACCAATTTCTTCAGCAGCATCACTAATTCCTAACATCGAAACTCCAGTACGGGTTATATAGCTTTTTTCTCTGAGTTTTTGAATTGAAAAATCACGGCCATAGTATTTGGCAATTATTTTGAGGCATGTTGGCCCACAATCCATTATGTCTAATTGCCGATAAGAAGGGAAAGACTTCATTTGCTGTATACTTCAATTTTAAGTTAATAAAAAAACTCTTATAATTTATTAAATAACCCCATGACTAATAAGTTTTCAAACTTATTAGCTCCCAAATTAACATAGTCAATCAATGTCCCTTCTATATTAAAATCGAAAGAAGAATATAAATGTATTGCTCTGTGATTATTTTCAAACACATACAATATAATTTTTCTTATATCTTTTTTCTCCTTTATCTTGTTCAATGCTAAATCAAGAAGAGACTTTCCAATGTGCATATTTCTATAATCTTTATGTACACTGATATTCAATTCGGCAATATGTGATATTTTCTTTCCTTTATATTGTAGTATATTTATGCTTCCTATTATTTCATCGTTTATAGTAGCAACTAAACTTATGTTGTTCTCATTTTTTAAAATTTCTATAATCCATTTTTTCTCCTCGAATATATTATAATTAAACTCATCTTTATGAGTCAAAATAAACTCACCTTCATTAATTATATCTCTTGAAAATTGCAGATAAGATTTACAGTCATCTAAAGATAAATTGCGTATAGTATATTTATTAATATGCATTGCTTTTAAGTATTAGTTTATTCAATTTAGCGATAATGAATGGACATATTTGCTCATATAATGAATCATTATCGCTTTTTCTTATTACTGGGCACTTCCTTATATCACACTTTTCAATTTCTTGCAAATTCTCAACTCCATCATTCCTTTCTACAATTAAGGGACATGTGTATCCTTTGCCATCAAAGTCTATAATAATTCTATTTACAGCTCCTTTATCAATGCTTTTTGCTATTGGATGATTTTTAGGTAAAAAACCTATTTCTGCTTCTACCTTATCGATAATGGGGGTCAAATAGTAATATGCCAAATGTAGTAAGGCAAACCACTCTTTATAGTCCGCACTTTTTTTCATAGGATTTGACGAAGTTTCAAAGAGTAGTCTAACTTTTTGAGCCCAAGGATAATTATTGGATAGTCTTTTAACAACTTCAATGCTATCCTTAGTTAACACATGATACAATTCAATTCTTACCCCTGCTTTATGTACATAATTCAACATGTTAAATGTCTTAACAGAATTATCTTTAACGCTAATGACTAATATAATATCATTCTTTTTAAAAAAGGAGCACCATTCATCATTAATTAGCAAGGCGTTTGTGCAAATATATATATTATCTGTTTTTCTTCTTACGCTATTTATTAAATCTTTAAGTTTTGGATATAAAAGAGGTTCTCCTCCAGTTAGGAACAACCTGTCAATATGATTAAAACTTCGTATTTTTGATTCGAATACATCAAATGGTAAATCGAATTCTTCAGTGGTTTTATTTGTATTTCCACTTGAATAATTCAATGTAGTGTAATAGCAAAAATGACACTTCATATTACACCTTCTAGTTAAATTTACTCCAATATTTATTTCTTCCATATATTTTTATTATTTATGAGTATAGTATTAAATAGAGTAGAACTACTTGTCGCCAAAGGAATGAATATATCCTCTATTTCAATAATAACTTTATTCTCTAATGCCCAGTTCTTATATTTATCAAAAAATAAACTCTTACTCCCTATTAGGGCAACTGAAACTTGTTCAATATTTACGATCTGAATTCTTTTGGTATCACACAATTTTCTAGTATCAATTAAAAATAGATTATTATCTTTTTCCCAAATGGTTAGATAGGCTCTCTTTTTAATATCTTTCCAAGATAGTATCCATTCTTTGATAGATTCATCGATTTGTTTTAAAAGAGAAGGATTAGCTTTTGATATTGATTGAAAGTCTCCTTCAAAAAGCCAAGCCAAAGAATTAATATCAGCAAATGGGGGATATATATCTTTGTATACATCAAAATACTTGATATTTTTTATCTTATATTCTTCCGCAGAAGCATGGTATGGACTAAATCTAGCTAATTCGACAGGCCTTAAATAAGTAGGAGGGGGTAAATGCTTAATATATGGTAACAACTTTAAGACTTCCTCCCATCCTCTTTCATCTTCATTAGGTATATTATATAAAAGATTCCATCCATTGTAAATATCAAGTATCATGGAATATCTTAAACTATTGATATTATCAGCAACAGTAACTCCTTTATTTATTAATTCTAAATGTGATGTCGCTAAAGATTCTATCCCTATTTGAATAGAATTGACTCCTGCTTTTTTTAAAGACTGCATTTGTTCAAAGCCAATATCTGCTCTTTGTTCATAAAATACGTTCAATTCAAGATTTTGCAACATTGGTATAAATGAATCAAAATATCTTCGAGGCATGAGTGTATCAACCATTCTGATATTTTTTACATTATATGTCTCTTTCAAATATTTTATTTCATTATAAATTCTTTGTGGTGATTTAGATTGATATTTTTTTTGATTTCCATTTACTCCACAAAACTTACATTGATTTTTCCAACCCCACCAACAGCCTCTACTGGATTCAACATTAAGCCAAAAGTCTATGTTGAAATTGTTATCTCTAATTTGTCTGAAATAGTCATCATAATTAGGTAGTGGTAGGTCATCAAGATTGTCCATATTAGAAGAACAAACAATCTTATTCTTTGGTAATATTCCATTATAATAATTTATAATAAAATCAGCAAATGAAATTTCTGATTTGCCGGAAAAAACATAATCAATATTAGTGGATAAAGATAAAATTCCATTCGCCATCTCTCCATCGCAATTTGATCCTCCTGCAATAATTATTTTTAACGGATTGATTTCCTTTACTTTGTTAATTAACGATATCGCAGCATTTGTTTGTTGATGCGATATCGTGAATCCTAATATGTCACTTTTTGATTGTGCTAACTGCATCGCAGTTTCACATACCCATTCTTCAATAATATCTTCCAATGAAAATAAGTATTTCCAGTCTACTTCTTGGTCATACTCAGAGCGTGGTGTTTTATACTCAATACCATGAAAGGATACTCTATTTCCTAAAAATGAAAAATGTGTCGGGTATGCAATTTTAGCAAATAATCGTTCTTGAATTAGTTCATATTGTGACACTAATTCTTCTGAAATATATTTATATTTATCAATCCCTATTTTCTTTGCTAGCAATTGATCTGCATAAAAAACAAAAACGTTGCAGTATTTTTTAGGAGCCGAAGCTTGTAATAGATGAACTCCTAGATGAGGTGTATCTAATATAGTCCACGGTGGAACTACAAGGGTAATATTAAGGAGGTCCTTTCTCATTTTAGTACAGTTTATATGTTATGTAATTTAATCAATTTATCTAAATGCATAAACAGTATTTGTCTCATGAAGATATGTTGTAAAATCCATATTCAGTATAGATGTAGACTTAATAAATAAGAGTGTGCGAAAGATCTGTATCATAACCTTTACAGCACACTCTTTCAGGATAATCACTAGATTACTGGAACAGGTTGTGCTACCGTTTCTTGAACAGAAATACCACCACACAACTCTTTCAGTTCATCAAATGACAATTCGTCCTTTTCAAACTGATTAACCAGTTCAGAGATACTTTTGCCATCATTTAAATCTTTCATAACTGTAAGAATTAAAAAGTTCCCTACTCTATTCATTAAGCTTTTCGGTATCCGCTTTTCTGTTGCAACAAATATTTAATGCAAAAATATAAAATAAACAGTATGTACCGTAAAAATATGGTATAAAAATAACATAAATTAATATATTAAAATAGTTGTGTAACTATTCAGTCCCCCACAGAATACGCACTGAAATAAATGGTTAGTTACATGGTGTTGTTTATTAGTGATTTACGCAGATGTAACATGGTAGCGATTAACTATGCTTGAAAATCAACTATTTGCATAAGGGAAGCACACGAGTTATTAGAAAAAAACAACTAAAAACAGCGGACTCACCTTTCCGTTTGCTTCTCTATTCTCGCATGTTCCGTCGATATGACATAATTCCAATAAAAGAATAATCATTTTAACATAACTAATCGCTGAATAGTTACATAGTTGTGGTAACTATTTAGCGAATAATTTCACTTGATATTCAGCGACTTAAAAAAACGATTGTGCATATAAACCCTATAAATCAGCCAATTTTATGAAGTCGGATGAACGTGTATGTTGTAAATCGATTGATTGCCAACATGTTCCCTCTATTGTTTTTGCTGAATAGCTACAATTAATTGACGGCTACTAGTGCATGTTATTATACTGATAGTCTGCATAAATTATTATATGCAGGTTATGCGAAACTGTAATTAGAGTTGGTAAATAGTCGATTTAAAGTAAGCTTCCGATGAAGTACCCGTATAAATTCATAGAATCCCTATATACATCTAATAAGTTTATAGCGATTCTCTGTTTATAATATGCTTTTCATTAGAGTATTGTTAGATTCCTTTGGGGCTTCTCTATTTCCAATAATTGGGTGGTAACTTTTTTAGTTTTTTCTTTATCTCTTTGTAATATGGCAACCAATCAATTATATCGTTAAGCCATTCTCTGGGATTAACTTGAAATGCCTTGCATGATACTAACAATGAACATATAATAATTGTGTTTTTCCATCGCCTCATAATTTCTGCAAAACAAGAAGTTTTTAGATGATAAGTTATTGGCCAGACTGCATTTTGTCAGGTCGAGAACTTACGAAATAGCAAAGAAAGAAAAACGAAAATCTAAATAAATGCCACTCTGATTATGCTTGAACAATTAGAAAAAGATAAATGTGCCCCTTTTTTGTAGACTGATTAGCTACGTAAACAGTAACTATTCAGCGGACAATTTGTTAGTTGAGTCAGATTCAAAAGCGAAAATGCTTCATATTGGTAAAATACAGAAGAAAAAGCAAGCAAATAGTAAGTAAAGATTCACATTCTCGCTAATTTTCCTCCATTTTTACAATGCGTTGTTTCTGCAAAATACTGATTTACAATCATATTTGTCCGCTGAATAGTTACCCGCAAACATCGTCAATCGTTAATATATATTAAATATTCACCCTTAAAATAAACAGTATAGACGGTTTAATTACAAAAGGTGTATATTTGCACTCAGTATGAAACATGCAGATAACTTATGTCTAATTTTAATAGTATAATTATGAAAAGTAAAATTTCAATGCTGTTATTTGTTGCTGCTTTCGCGGCAGCATGTACAAATGAAATGGAGGAATTCGCTAAAGATTCTTTTGAGAATGTTCCTGAAAATGCCTCTTTGACACGGTCATGCCTGGGTGATACGATTGATTTGGGAGAACTTGTGTCTCTTGAAGAAACAGAAGAACTTAAAGAGTTGAAGGCACGTTATGAGAAAATGTACTCTAACAATCGGAAAGTACAAGCTCTTGATGCAACTGTAGATGATTTCTTTTCATCTAACATCTATGCGATTCGAGAACTTCCGGTAACGATTAAGGTTCGTACTGTCGCAAGTGGTTCTACAACTTCAAATTCTTATCTTTTCTGTGATGGAGCAGGAAAAGAGGTTACATTGGGAAATTCATCGACATCATTAGGAAGCCGGTTTTATCTTAAAATTCTTCCGGCAACATCTGGCATTCCATATTTGATATATTCTAGTGCCTCAAACACACCATTATCTGTCGGTTATTACACAAATGCTCCAGATGATAAGATTCTGATGACAGCAAAAGATAATTCAGGGTCATTATATAGTGCAGGTTGGGATCTTATACCATCTACTTATAAGGGGTACTTTTCTATTCAAAGTGAATCATATTTAGGACAATCTGATCCGAATAATAGTTGGTCTGTTTTTTATCACGTACTTGAGGCTAAAGCTAACAATAAATTGGGATATGCCCAGAGAGTAAATTACCGCGCTCAACAGGAGTTTTTAATTACTCCTACAGCTTCATTTACTTTGCAAAATGTAACCTTTGATTTGGAAAATGCAACAATATCAAATGGCGCAGTAATATCTAAGGTAACTAGTTTGACAAACGTACATGAATATACTACAAACGAAAATCTTACAATAAATTTTAATGCAGAAGAAACATCCAATTTCTATGAAACGGCAGGTACTTTAAAAGTTAACATTTCTTCTCCGTCATCCATTAAATTTCCACGTCCTAGACCTATTGCAGGAAAAGCTGTATTAATGGGTGATGAGTCTAAAGATGCTATTTATTCAAGTGCTACGCAAAAATTATCTGCTCCAGTAGAATATTCTACGAGTATTGAAATGAAACCGAGATGTTTATTGCAACTGACTACTAAGTTTAAAACTTTTATACTTAATGTCCCTTATGTTGCTGTTGCAAAATACGGTGACCGTGAAATAAAAGTAAGAGGAACATGGAGAGGTTATTCTGTTGCCGATCCTGAACTTAACAAACCAATTAATGAACCTCACTATTTTGATTTGGAAACAGGTGAGGAATTAAATTATTCTCTATCATTTGATCCTGAACGTAAAATTTATGTAACAAAATAATATATAACTGATATGAATAAATTACACTTTACAGCATTGTCATTGTGTCTTATGGTGATAGGTTGCACGAATGACGAATCTTTTTATGAACAATCAGAAATAGATGATAACGGTGTCGTAGTGCTACAAGAAAGAAACGCAGCACTTCCTAAGGAAATTCGTACACGTCCTGTGGTTTTGGAGGATAAAACAGCTACAAGAGCTGTAAATGAGAGTGGAGGAATTATAGGTAATTCAGATGTGCTTTTGGGATACTCCTATTCTATTGGAAATTCCATTTTGGGTGACTATGAAAATGTTATATCGCCCGTCATTGATTTGATGAAAGTAAAAGAATATGGAAGTGACTATATAACAGGACGCTCTTTACAGGTGTATATGTCAGAGCGCTTTTCTTATTCTGATTATAATAGTTATGAGTCAAAGTTATCGCAAACTAAAAAAGTAGCTTCTGGATTCCAACTCAATTTGGGTTTGTTTAAATTGGGAAGAAAGAAAAAAACAGAAGAAACTTTCAAATCAGAATTGACATCATCACAAAAAGTTGTATATGGAGAACTGAACTTGATGTTGAAGAATTCTTCTTTTAATCTTCAAGCGTCAGATGGAGCACGTAAATTTTATGCTCGTGAATGTTTATCTCCTGTATTTCTTAGAAATCTATATTCGTCCACTCTTGGAAATATATTAGACACGTATGGTGAGTGCATACTTACAGGATATATTACTGGAGGAAAAGCTTGTGCTCTTTATACAGGATTAAGTCGCAATGGTAGTAGTAGTACTTCTAAGGAAACAGGAATGGAGAAAAGTATAGATGCCTCTTTCTCTTGGAAAAAAAACTCAGTTAGCGGAGACTTTCAATTTGGAAAAGGAAACTTCAATTATGAATCTTCAGAGTATAACATGGAACAATTATATACAAAAATGTGGATTTACGGAGGTGACCCTGTAGGATTGAGCATGAATAGTGCAGAAAATCTTGTTAATATTAATTTTGATTTGGCTCCTTGGGTGGCATCATTGTCAGATAGTAAGAAACATACCATTATTGATATTACAGATAATGGGCTATATCCTTTGTCAGCATTTGTCATAGAAGAAAATTTTAAGAAGAGGTTAGATGCTACTACTTCTAATCTTCTAGAAAAATATCCAAGTTTTGTCGAACCTCACATTGAAATAATGCGTGTATTTGAAAGATACAGTTCTTCAAATGAGGCATTATATGATGTTGTTGCTGTGCTATTTACACGGCAAGGAGATAGAATAGTACTCCGCTCTGGTAATGCTTCTACAGCATCTGATGCTGAGTTGAGACAAAATGAGAATGCTACAGTGTTCAGTCAAAAAGCATTGAATATAAAAACACAAAAGCAGAATTTTTATGAATTGCGTATCAGTTCTAATTCTGTTACACGTTTAAACCCTAAAATTGGCAATCCATTGTGTATAGATCTTCCCAAAGTTAACGAAGCTAATATGTACACATATACAAATCCGCGTACCGGTATTCAATACATCTATGACACTGAAAATAAGATAGCGTTTTCACATTATACTGATGATTTGGATGGAGACTGGATTTTAGATGATTACGGAATACGTAGTTGGGTTGAGTCGTTGCCGACAAAATCTATTTCAATGGCTACTTTGGCAAATTCGTATAGAATTATAGGATTATAAAATAATGATTATGAAAAGGATATTATTATTTGTGGTAACAAGTTTATGTCTGTTTTTTGTTGGTTGCGATAATGATGATAAGGACGATGTAATATCACTTACACCTCAAGAATTAATACAAACAACTTGGGATGTTGAACTCAATAGATATACCGAGAACGGAAAAGTTGAACACAAGGAATATGGTATCATAGAGTTTAATTCAGCTGTAGAAGGAGTGTATATCAATGGAGAAGGCAGTGGTGATCCGGCAACCGTAAATGCAGTATATTACCAGATTGATGGACGAAAGATTATTTTCAAAAATAGTGCTTTAGTTGGTAGTTGGACGATTATGGAAAAATCTAAAAACAGAATCGTTTTGCAAGCATATTTACCACAGGAATACAAGGTTATTCTTACTAAAAAGTATTGAGTTATGATTATAAGTCGACGATAATCACTACAGACCTCACTGTCCAAAGGAGCGGATACTGAAAAGCTGATAGAGTAGGTTCATGGCATATATTAGATGACATTATGGCATATATTTGATTGAAACAATTAGAGCAATAAAAATATTGCGATTGGATTAATGTGAAATTAAAATCTACTTATGTTAAATTTAAATTATGTAAAGATGAAAAAAATGAGATTTTTATTAGTATTATTAGTGGGTATATCTATTGTATCATGTACTAATGACTTAGATGAAATGCTAGGGACTCAAAATTTGCAAACCCGTTCTGTTGAGCCTAGATTCACAGGAAATATATCAGAAAGTCAGGCGATTGCATTAATGAATAAATTTCTGGATGCACCCTCTTTTTTTTATTTTGAAGATGTCATAGGCTTCGATCCGACAACGGCTATTTCCACAGGAAGTTTCACTGTCAACAGAAATGGGAAAACTATACATGTACGTTCTATTCAAGTTGGTGTAATAGGAAAGAACGGAAAATATGGAGTTTATGGAACTCCAGTAACGAGCAAAGAATTCTATTCATTGAGAAATGGGATGGTTTTGCATGGAGAACCTATTTATGAAGAGAATGATGTAGAAAGAGCCAACCCAGTAGGAATGCGTTATTACTATACAACTAATGATGTAAATCATAGTCAAAATTGCTGGATTGCTATCAATTGGGCTGATGCTTCTACATTTGAAAGTATAATTGGTTGGTGAGTGTTATGACTATTACATTTTTAAGAAAGTTACCATCGTTTTGGTTGGTAACTTTCTTTATATTGCAAGTTTCCTGTACTGTTACAAGGGAATATCCTTTTATGAATCGTAGTTGTATGCACTGTGATTCTTTTCCTGTATACTATGCAGATAAATATGATCAATTGGTTTTCATGCAAAAATTTCAAGATGGTAGGCAATATTGCAATAACTTGGCCGCCGTTAAGAAGAATGGGAAATGGGGATTTATGGATAGAAATGGGAATGTTATAATTTCTATGATGTATGATTGGGTGAGTTGTTTTGGAGAATATGGATTTCATAAATCCTTAGCAATGGCGAAGATAGGCACTGACCAAGATAAAATGCCTATTTTAACACCTTGTTCAACAGTGCTTATTAATCAAAAAGGGGATACTATAACTCCTGTATACTGTATAATATTTCCGATTGAAAAAAAATTATCTATTGTTAATAACGGACTGCAACTTCGATCTGTAGGGAAGTCATTTGCGATATCAGAAGGTAAATGGGGATGCATAAATAATAAAGGTAAGGAAGTTGTAAAATGCCAATATGATTTAATTTATCCGTTTCGTGAAAAGATAACATTTGTCCAAAAATCAGGCAAGTGGGGAATGATAGACGAGAAAGGCAAGGAGGTTATTCCGTGTATGTATGATGATGTATGTTACAAGAGCAATTATCAAACTATAGATACTCAATTTGACATGGCACCAACAACAGTTTTAAAGAAAACAATAATACCATATCAGCAATATGGGATAGTTTATATGTTTCAACAAAATAAAATCTATTCTTTTTCAAGTAACGGAAGCATTTTAAGTATAAATAATCTATCTAATCATTAGATGTAAAAATACAAGTATGCAAAAATTATTACTGAAATACATGAAGGAATATGGCATAAACATAAATGAGTAGAAAGAAAGTAAATCTATAACAGTATTATCAAAAGTTTTTCAAAAAGTTCTTTCTATAACAGAATATCCGTTCTCTTCGAATAAACTTTTGATAATACAAAACTTTAGATAGCTTTTTTCTTTTGAAAAATCTCGTTAATCATATCTTTCACATCTTTATTTACTTGGATAAAGTTAGTATACAAGATACGCTCCCTCACATCCCTCGACTTGAACGTGTAGAACTTGGGCAATGGCACATACGCCGCTTCCTCTTTCTGAATGGTCGCCATATCGAAGTTTGTCTTGCAGAAGAACTTTGAAGTCTTAAATTCCTTCGCTTCCTGTATGTTCAGTTGGTCTCGCATTCCGGTTTTTGTTTTCACGAAATCGCGTGCCACCTGTCCGCATATCCAACCTGTAGCCATATCTGAGATTTTACTGGCAGGCACAAGGTTATCCATATTCTCGTTCAGGTTGATGCTTGTCTTGTCCCGGTCTATCGTCACACCTTTCTTCAGTTGCACCACTTTACCGAAGATGTCATTGCTCAGCCACTCCAAGGTTTCTTTCGCGCGTGCCGACCCCGACACCACATTGCCCACGGTGGTGATAATCTTCTGCATACCCACCTTGCCATAATCCGCTTCAAGCTGTGGAAGTTCTTGAAAGCCCAACGCAACACTTACTTTGTTACTTCGTGCTGTACCAATCAACCGGTCTATTTTATGGAAGTATAGTGTAGGCAGCTCATCCACGATGATGCTCACCGGGATATTTTTCCCTTGGCCGGTATTCACTCTCGTTACTAGTCTGTTTAATATCAATGCGTTCAGTGCGCCGATTATTCCTTCCATTTCCGGGTCGTTGGCTATCAGCAGATAACTTGGGCTTTTCGGGTCACTCACCTTTAGGTCAAAATCATCACCGTCTTTGTGGAATATCCAATAGCTTTCTTTGGTGGCAAGTCGGGAGGTATAAACACGTAGTGTACCAATCATACCCTCTAATTGTTCCATTGCCTTGTTTTTCAAGGCTGTCTGAAACGGTCCCAACAGCGGAGCCACCTCATTGTCTGTTTCCAGTACCTCAAAAATAGTCTGGTAGCTCTCGTTCAGGAAGGATAGGATATGCGGCATATCCGAATATTTGCCCAACCAGTAGGCGGGTTCCACCTCATTTCCTTGTGCGTCAAACACCCTTCCGGTCGGTTTCAGCCGTTTGGTCTGTGGTTCTTCTGTCATTTCCGCACACAGTTTGTTCCCCTCCTTGTCGTAAGGTTCTTTCTTATAGTTTACAAAAAAATAGATGCAAGCGGCCAAGAAGTTTACCGCCGAGGTTTGGAAGAACTGGTCGCTACCGCCACCGCCTTCCTTCTTACCCTTTTGCAGAGATTCCAACAGGGTCTCGGCCGTCTCCGAAGCGGCTGCGAGATTATTGATATACTTCTGCTGAATAGGGTTTACCCGCCTGGAGTATTCCACATCCACAAAATTGATCACCGAGAATTTGCAGCCTTCAGGAAGATTGCCAAGCTGCTGATTCTTTAGGTAATGATAGTAGAGTTTGGTGGCAAGTGTCGGCCATTTGTAATCATAGACCACCATCGCAAAACCCTTGGCCGAGTGCTGACGGATAAACGGCTCGATAATCGAGAATGTCTTTCCCGAACCGGGTGTGCCGACAACCCATGTGCCACGAAAAGGATTGGTGATGTTGCACCAGCCTTTGCGGAACTTACCTTTATAATAGAACCGCATCGGGATATTCACAGAATATTTGTTTTCCACCAGTTCCGTACATTGCTCAAAGCTCTCATTCTCCAGATTGAATCGGTCTTTCAGCAACCCTTCCTTTAAGAACTTCGATATATTGTCCAACGCCACGTGTACCAATAGGGTTCCGATTACTGAGGACACCATATATAAAACAATGTTCAACCGAAGGGAATATAGTCGAAAGTCTATCGTAAAGCTGAATAGCCATACAGCAACAATCAGCAATGCGATACCGCTGACCAATGGATAAAGCACCTGTTTACGTGCATTAAATTCCAGATGTTTCTTGTTTCTCGTTCCAACGCAGGTGATACATATCAATGCGAACGTGGCAATTTTACTGTACACCAAGTGCCCGTCATGGTAAAGAAACCAGCTTTTAATACGGCTATGCACATCGCATACCACTCCGTTCCAGTAGTCCAGTACCTCCGGGTCAATGGCATACATAAAGAACTCTATAAGTAGGGATACATAGATTGCTGTGCGAAATATCTTATATACTCCCTGTAACTCTTTACTCTCTTCCATAGTGATATTGTTGGATGATTATTCATTCAGTGTGATTATCGGACGTATTTTGTGTGCTTGCCATTTAGGAGTTTCTTGTATCGCACCGCTGCCGGTTGAGTAAAGCCACGCTTTGGCAGTCTCCTGTCCGGCTACTTCGGTCGAAGTCCAGTACCAACATTCGTTGGCACTGTCCGGGATAGGCATACCGCCGCATTGCTCGATATACGGATTCACCGCCTCGCGGCTGGCATATAGCAAGCGCATTTGTGCCACCGAAGGCACATAGGCACTCTGCCCGTATCGCCACAGGTCAAACACCTGCTCAGCCATTGGCGAGGCCGTTTCCGTAGTCTCATACAAGGCAAACGTATTTTCATTGCCATCCAAAGCCGTCAAGTCAGCTGATGTGCCTTGTGCAATCCCGATGCTGTCCGCAAAAGCTTCCGGCGCAAGGTCATGCAGATAGACTGCATATCCGTTTCCTGCCACCGTTTCATCCCGGTTCAGGTGGAACACTACGGCAATGGCTTCCTTTCCCGATTGGTTGTAATCCTCATAGCTCATTACCTCACCGTCTGTACAAAGGATATGGCCCACCTTCATACCGGTGTCCGGGAAATCCCGGTGTTCATCACAAGCCGCCAACCCCAACATAGTGGCCAGCATCATACCCAAGGCCATTCTCTCTGGTCTCATTCCTTTTCCTGTCTTATTATATATAGCTTTCGCCATTCCTCCGATTCGTTTCTTTATTCCATTCATGTTCTGTATCTTATTTATCATTATCCGTATTCATTATTTATCCCTGCCATTATTCATTATCGTGTCAGGTAGCCGGTTCTTCATTCCTCATTCTTAGTTCTTTATTTCACCGGCAGCTTCACCCCGATAACCACTCCCGTGCGAAATAAATCCTCCCCGCCAATCACCAGGTCGCTTTTCACCTGCCAGTACACCTGCCACCCCTTGCGTAAGGAGTAGCTATGCTCATATCCTGCATGTACGCCACCCACTACGCCGTGTCGGTCAGAGCCGAGCGAACCGCCTATGCGCAGGTTGCCGTGGTGGTTACGTCCTCGTGTCACGCAAGGCTTGTAGGCTACGCCCAAGCCCCACGTGTTGTAGTTGTTCCAGAACGACTTCGGGCACACGTGGCCGCACGAAGCGCATTCGTCCCATTTCAGATATACGTTCCCGAAATATTCCCAAGCGTTATGATAGCGTGTCTCATGCTCGTAAGCCACCGTCAAGTCCATGCCTCGCTCATACAAGAATCCGGTGCCAATCTGCAACCTCCCTTTATGGTCGTCCGCAAATCCCGGAACACAAGTAGTAAACAGGATTACCACTGCCGCAAATATCTTTTTATAATAAAAATTCTTCATTGCTTAATTCCTCATTCTTCATTAAGTAAGACTTCATTAAAACTGTCCGCACTCAGCACATCCTCATAGTCGATGTTCAGCGAGATATTGCGCCCCGAAATCTGCTTTTCGCTTAGTTCAATGGTCAGCACCTTGTCATTGGGGAAGGTCATTTTCCGTATCACAACGATGTTACGGTAGCCGTGCAGGAACGATTTACCCTGTTCCAGTATCATTTCTGGTTGCAGTTCTATCACTTGCGCATTGCTGGCTTTCGACACCTTTTTGTCAGCGAGTTTCACTCGTATCTCGTCTATATCGAAATGGATGCGTGTACGGTTCTCTATCGAGAAGTCAAGGAAGAAGTAATCGCCTACGGTATAAATATTGTTCAGGCGCATGTTCATACGGTGTTGCTTGCAGCTTACGTTCCGGTATCTCGCTGGGGAAGTCCATATCCTACGGGCAAACCGGTACATATCCTCTGTGGAGAGCGACACTGCCGGGTTATGGTAAGCCGTGGTTTCTGCCGCGTGTATCTCTTTGTCCGTTACCGCTTCCGTTAGTCGGGTAGTATAAACCAGTGCGTACTGTGTGCGGTAGCGTTCCGTCACGATGGTCACTATGGCAAGCACTTCGCCGTCCTCGTGCCCTGCCTCTTTGGGTTTCAGCCGGATTGTATTGTTGATAGGTTGGTCTCCGGCAACCTTATCCGTAGAAATATCCACGAAGCGAACCGGCTCGGTAGCCGTTATCACCGTTGTCACCTGTTCATTCACTGTCAGTTGTTCCATTTCCTCATACGTGGTCTGTGCCGCCAGCGGACAAACCGCCAGTACCCCGGCCGCCAGATTCAAGATTTTAATTCGTACATTCATTTTATTTTCTATTTATTACATTATTAGTTATTGTATATGCTTTCATTATGCGCCTGTTGGCGATGTCATAATAAGCCTTCTCTTTCTCAAAGCCGATGTAATTCTATCATATGCTATACTCGTTTAAGGTCTTATTTCCTTTTCTCCCTGCCATTAACCAGATACACGAATGTGCCGTACTTCAGTTTGGCCTTGTTCTTTTTCACCGCTTTCGATAGAGCGTTGCTTGTCCGTTGGTAGGCGTTCTGTATAGCCTGCATACCCCATTGGGAGAAAGTATTGCCCGAAGTTCCGTTGTTGATGCTCATTGTGCTGTTCATGGCGTTGGAAGCCACGTCCTGCGCCGTTTCCCGGAAAGCACTGCCCGGCACGTACAGCCCTTCCAGCCCGTCCGTATCATAGAGCGACAGGCTTACCTTCACCAGCTCATCGTCCACCAGTATGCTTTTCACGCTGCCTTTCACCCGTTGGTTGCCGAAGCCGCTCATCGTGGCATAGAGGTACGAGCCTTTGGGCACTACAGTCTCGTTGATTTCCACATCATCGAGCAGGCGGAGCCGTACCCGTGAGCCGTCCACTGCTTTGATGTTTTCATCAATGATAGCCTTTATCAGCTTGGGTTCCGGCTCGTTCTCCGCAAGGGTGTGGAAGTAGTCAGAGGAAGTCTTGATTTTTTTCACTACCTGCCCGGTCTCCGCGTCATCGCCAAGCTCATGCACGGCGTTTCCGTTCACTTCCACATTTCTGTCCGTCACCGTTCCTGTCGTCACCGGTCTGGAAACGGATGTGTCAGTATTATCCGGTGTAGGTTCCAATCCTTTTCGGCCCTGCGACCTCGCTTCGGCAAGAGCCTTGTCCAGTTCCGCCAATGCTTCCTTGCGCCGTTGCTCGCTTCGGGCGATGCGTTCATGCTCATCAAGCGATGGTAGGGAAACGGTGTCATGGTTCATTGCTTCGCCTTTCTCGGCACTTTTTCGCAAGCGTTCCTGCATCTCACGCAGCCGCTCCAGTTCTTCCATCCGCCTGTCTGCTTCCGTGTCGAGCAGGGCGAGGTCGTCTTCCGTATATTTGGATTCGTATGCTTCTTTGTCATCTTCATTGTTGTTGCGTTCTATGTTCTCCACGGCGGAAAAGTCCTGTATTCTGCCGTATGATTTCACCATGCTCTCATATTTGCCGTCGATGCCTCCGTTGTTATCCACACGTGCCTGGGGCAGTTCCGGGTTCAGAAACTCCGTGGTTTGCAGCGTATTTCCCGTTTCTGCCGGTTCCGTGTCGAAAATGTCGAATATCAGATAACCGCTAATCAGCAGCAACGGGTAGAGTATGGCAGGCAGCACGTACTTCGGCTGTTTGAAATTAATCTTGTCTGTTATCATCATGTGTCTTATGTCTTTGTTTCAATAATTGTTCCTGGTGTTCCGTGGCAGTCATGCGTTCCTCCGTCCGGTAGATTTGATACACTGCTACCATACGGTAGATGTTATGTCCCAGACAGGTCAGCACAATGCCGAACACAATGGCGAGAAACCACCTGGGGTGCTTGCAGGCGAAGCGTTGCACGCCCCCTGCCGCCTTGTCGAGTCTCAGCAGCTGGGCAGCCTTACGACCTGCCGCCACCTCTCTTTCATACCGTTCCTTATACTTCGGATCGTCCTTGTCCGGCATCTTCTCGCCGAAAATCATTTTTTTCCAGCCCATATATCAGAAATTGTTTTTATTCTTTTGTTCGATGTCTTTGTTCAGCAGGGTGCGCCAGTCCACTATCAGCAGCCCGTGCGGGTTGTTGTCCGTCCGGGGTACCCGTTTCAGTTTGCCGGCGGTCACCAGTTCACGGGTGAGAATGGAAGTCCTCCGCTCGATGCGTTGGCGGCCATAGTAGGTAAACTCCATTTTCTCCTCGTTGAAGTTGATGCTGTCACAGAATATCGAGAATACCGCACTCGTTCCCATGATATTGTTGTAAAATCCTTTTTCTTTCAGTGTATTGTACTGTGCCAGTCCGGTCTCGTCCACCAAGTACATCGCCTTATCCATGGTGTATCGGATATATTTGTCATCCGGTGCCAACGTGAAAAAGAAGTGGTGGAACATTTCCACATGGCTTCTCGCTTCCACATCGAGGGTCTCCTCCATTGTAGTGCGTTGCACAAGGATAGGTACATTGCCGTCCAACACATATACCTTCTGTTGGGCATCCGTTACCATCACCCTTGCTGTCCAGATGCTTGACAGGCTGATAAGGACGCATCCGGCAAGGAAAAATCCGCAGAATATCGTCACCAGCTTGATTTTGTTTTCTAAGTTTTTGATTACCATACAGCTTTTTCTATTTTATTCAATTCACTCCCTATTTTCAGAAAATCTTCATTCATCATTCTCAATTTTTCATAATCCCTTATCTCATCATGTGCGCTATCGCCCCCGTGGTGGACATTTTAGCCTGTGAAGCCACACCCTCGCCAAAGTTTCGGGTACTGAATGCCGTATCACCCTCCGGTATCATCCATGCCGCCAGGTCCGGCACAAGGTTCAGGCATTTCAAGGCTACAATGCTTGCCGCCATCAGATAGCCTGCCGAGAAGAAGGAGTTTTGCAGGTAGGCGGCCATCGTCTGCTCGCTCGCCGTTATCGCTGTCAGGTTTTCCACCTGAATACAAAGGACTATATCAAAAAGCAATAGAACATAGAATCCGACGAAGTACAACATGGCCCCATAAAAATGTACCGTCAGATACCTTGTCATCCATTTCGCCCATGCGCCTTCCCACTTGGGGAGTAGCGAGAATGCCCATTGTATCGGTCCGAATATCGTCAGCATTCCGAGTAAGATTTGCTGACAATAGATAGTAGCCCACCAACCTATACGAAAGACAATCAGCGCAATACACATTACGATTTTATCAATGCACACAGTTGCACCGCTCACCAGCGAGGTAAACCAGAGCCGACTTGCATCTACCTCTATATTCGTCACCTCATCCACTCCGGTCTGCTCCATGGTCGATTCTATCAGGTTAGGGTCACTTACCCCCGAATGGGCGACATCTGCCTGTGCCTGCAAGTTCGTGTACATCGTATCTCGCACATAAATCAGTTCCTGTACTTCTTGGAATTTGTCGCTTATCTGTGTGGCTTCCGCTTGGTACAGGTCATGCGTGTACGAGCCAATAGCATTCGGTATGTAAGAAAGGAAGTCCAGCACGCACCAACTGCTTCCGCTCCGGTTCATGCCGGTATCTGCAGGAGGATACCACCACGACAGGATGATAGCGATTGCCAACGGCTTGAATAGTTTCATCACGTCCAGCGGCTCATGTTTTACCATCATTTTATAAGCCATGTTCGCCGCCACAATAATGGAAAAGAGTGCTGCCAACGCCATGCACATTTGGAGGATCCACCAAAACGGCCCTTGTGAGCCGGTGAAAGTCGCATCGCACAGGAACTCATTGGTCTGGAATATCACATCATCTATTTCTTCTTCGAGAATGTCAATGCCGAAATCCGATAAGATATTGTCTGCCATACATTACTGGATATTAGAGGATGTTTCCGTTTGTTCCGTTTCAATCTCATGTACCGGCAATATGTCGTCCGCTTTCAGCAAGTCATGGATAAATAGCCTGCCTTTTTGTGTCCACCGGGTACGCATCACGGTCTTACCGTTCTCCAACTGGGAGGTTTCGCTACCCACATACCCGTTCCCCTTGTAGGGAGCGTAGAGAATCCATTGCTTGCCGCTCTTGTATTGCACCCTTTTTTCATGGAGAATAGCGTTCAGACGGCGTCCTGAAAGACCGTAGTCTTGCGCAATTTGTGTAATATCCACCAAGTCCTTGTTCTGCAATACGGTCTCTGCGTAAGCGGAACGCTTGCCAAGCTCCTCGATTGTTTCCTTTTGGCGGCCAATCAAAAGCTGTTGTTCCGTGCAACGGCTCTCTATCTCCAGCCGTTGCTCTTTCTCCTTCCGAATTGCATTGGCAACCCCGATAAAGAACTCCGGGTCTGTCACCGCGCGTTGCAGGGCTTTCTCGCTCAGGTAAGCCCCGTCCTTCCGAATGGCAGGCAGCACTTCCTCACAGACCCAGTCCTGAAACTTTTCAGCTTCCGGAAGTTTGGAGCGCATCACCAATCTATATACATCGGATTCGCTGATAAACTTGGTAGGTTGCATTACAACCGTACCGTATTGATTCTCAATGGGAGTGTCTAAAACGGACACCCCCTTACAGTGGGTACGGACGGCCTTTGCAGCTTCTGCATACCCTAAAGAACGGGCCACATCATTAGCCTTGAACAACACTTTCCCTTCTTCCTGTTGAACGGTACAAATCTCCCCGAATTGCGGATGATTGAACACTTGGTTTTGATGATTCATGTTTGTCATTATTTATAGAGTTAATAAATTCTTTTCCCCTTTCCTTTTTCATTCCCTGCCATCCACGGTAGTCCATCCGGCAGAACGCCACCGCCCCATGGCGGCAGCCACTACTTGCGCTTTCCGGTTTTCTATTTGATTGGTGGCAGCAAGCAGTTCTGAGGTCTTGCGTGCGTTGGATAGCCGGACGAGGTAGCGGATAAGTTCTTCGTTCTTCCTTGCCACATCCGTATAGATGCGCAGGTATTGTTTCTTACGCTGGGCATTGGGCATATAAGTGTCCTGCGTGGCTCTTATGGCGCATTGGAACATCTGGTAATGCTCCTTCCAATAGCTTTGGTCATCGCTGTTGCCGCCTGTTTGCAGGATGCGGTTGATATTCCGCTCAAAGTCGCCCATTTTGTCGGTTATTTTGCCGCCCTCCGCTGCCCAAGCCACATCGAGCGCACCGCCGCTACGGTCAGCCATGTTCAACGCCTCTATCTTCGCTCGTGCCACCATTGCCGAGTCCAACGCTTCCGCTTCATCCACCTGGTTATACAGGTTCACCCCGGCAAGGGTACGGTACGACAGTTTGTTCTTGCTTGCCGCACTCTTGCTGTACGACTTGTGCAGTGTTTGGTAATAGAGGCTGGGGGTAAGTGAGCCGGAGCCGATTTCGCCCACCGTTATCTGGTTCATCTTGGCAGCATCGTGGCGATAGGTCACGCTTTGCGCCCCCACATTCATTGCCCCACAGAATATAAGCCCCATTGCCACTACAATTCTTTTCTCTATCTTTAAATTCTTCATATCTGATTCTTCATTCTTTATTTGTCATTTTGCTCCCGGATTCAACCCGGCTTCTCTCCACCGTCCAAACGCCCCCTCTATGATTTCCAGCTTGCTTTGTCTCCGATAGACACTCTCTTTCCAGTAGCCAATCCGCAGTTGGATATACCGCCAAGTCTCAAAGTATGCCCGGTTCAGATGCGCTTCGATGTTATCCAGTCCGATATTGATGCCCTCCAGTATCAACAGCAGGTCTGAGGTCGAGCAGGCGGCGGCACCAGTGGCGTACAGCACAAGGTCAGCCACCGAACGGTACAGCGATTCCCCTTCATCGGCAATCTTCCGTATGCAGCGCAGGTTCACGCTGATAAGCAAGGTGTCGGCCGGAGAGATTTTCCCCCGTTCCAATACCTTTTCCCGATAATCGTCCAACAGATTCTTGTAATCCCCGATACGGTCACTCACTGTGTCATAAGTAGAATAGACATTCAGCGAGGTACGGAGCGACTGGTACAGCACGTCAATCACATCGAACGCCCTCGTGTATTTGTCAAGGTCGATGTTCAGTTCCTTGTATTCCACGGCGGCATTGCTGCTGTATTCATGCAACAGTTGGTTGCTCAGCTCCAGTGTGGAGCGTGCCAACAACAGGCTCCGTTGCTGCTTGTGGTCGTTGATATAGGCTTCCACCACAGGAATGTCGAAGTTCCATTGCGCCTTCACTACGGTGGGCAGTACCGCCAACAGCAACAGGAGCAGGTATCGTGTCCGGTCATTCATTTCCGTTCCTCCTTTCTTCATCTTCGTATTTGCCGTTGTAGTCCACGGAGTGCAAGTTTTCAGCCGCCCCGTGCAACCACCGTTTCCGGCATTGTTCCACTAAAGTTAGCCGCCTGCCCCGTTCGTCATTGATATAGGGAGCCACATCGCGCAGCACGTCTACAATGGAGAGCTTGTAGTGCATCATTTTCTCCAGCGATACCAGGTCGGCATAGATATGGCTCAGCCTTGTATGTACCTGACGGGCGATTTCCAGTCGGTCCGATGACCATAGCAGGTGATAGGTGTCGCCGGTGTTATCTGTTTCCGGCGGTTCGCTTCGAAAGTATTCTGTGTTTATCTTGCAGGAGGGGTATTCACGGGCGATTTCCGACAGGCGGCTGTTCACTTCGTCCTTTTTCTCAGTCTCGCTTTTTTCTGGATCAAACTGGATAATATCTACCACCTCCGTATCGCTATATTCGGCGGTCAGCTCCCAACTGATTTCCATAATGGCACGGTGTATCTTGATGCCGAGGAAGTATTTCGGTTTCCGGGCAATCCGCAGGGAGGCACGGAATGTAATCACCCCGTTGATGTTCGGAGCGACAGCTTCACGCAGGTAGGTATAGCCCGACCACCAACCTTTGCCTTTCCATGTCAGGTCGTAGGCGGCCTTGCAGTCCTGCATGATAGCCGGAATACGGTAGTAATCATCGGTAGGCACGTCGTTGTCGGCGGCGGCTTCTTCTTTGGCCTGTGCTAGTTCCTCCTGCTTCCGGCGCACGGCGGAAAGTTCCGTCTCTATCCGGCCAATCTCGTCCTTGTTACGGTTATAGGCTTGCCGAAGCACGGCGGCTTCCTCCACAGTGGCGGAAGCTATCTGCCTGACAAGTTCCGCATTTTCTGCCTTAAGTCTGTCTATCCGGGCTTGCAGCACGGCGGCTTCCCCGTTGTATTCCTGTTCCAGTTCATCCAAGCCGGACAAGTCAAGTACCTCGTCTCCCGACACGGACGTTCGCATCACGCATTCCTTCGAGTGGGCATTCAGGCTGCTTCCGCAACTGCGGCATTTGTACTGGGTGGTACCGGAAATCAGGCTTACCCCCTCGTGACAGGTTACGCTTATCATTACGCTTTCGCTGCCTTTCAGCTTCGCTTCATCGGTAGCCTGGTAATAGTTTTTCGCATCGGAGCCGATGTAATACACGGTGCCTTCCTCGTTCTCGTTGTATTCCGACAGGCGGGCTTGAAGCTGCCCTTTAAAAGTGTTCAAGTCCATGGTATATGAATCGAACACGTCCTCATACACTTCTTCTGTATGGTTCCAGCTTTTCGTCACCTTGATGCTGTATGCATAGGCTTTCTTGGTCTGCTTGCCTCCTTTGGATATGATATAACTGGAGCGGTAATAGCTGATACAGTAAGTGTTTCCGTCGTTTCGGCGGTTCAGTTGTTCCACCTGCGCCCTCGACCATCCGGCATATCGTTCCGAATTGCTAAGCACCTGTTCGGTCTGGGTGGTATTCGGGTAAAAGTTGGCATCGGAAGTATTGAAGCGTGTCCATTCCCCACCATTGATTACGCTGTTGTCGTCTGTGGCAGGGGAATAGTCGCAAAGCACCTCCTGGCCGGCATCCCTGCGGTAAATGTACCACCGTTGGGTATAGTATTGCCCCATCGTCTCACGCAGGTAATCGGTCATCCACGCCGTCAGATTGTAATTGTCGAGTTGGAACAGCCCGGCTACGTTCTCCGGTCCTCCAACTAAGGAGAGCAACGTGCTACCTACCGAATTGTCAAGGCTTTGGTACAGGTCGTAGCTGTTTTCCACGGCGTGGGCAATGGCAGTCACGTTTCCTTGCAACAGGTCCTGGAAGCTGCTCTCTCCCAAGATGTGTTCGCTCAGGTTCTCCGTTCCGGCGGTGGCGATGTTGACCCCCATGTTATAGAGGTTGTCAAAGTCTGCCTTCAGGTTCTCTTTGGTGAAGTTATGTGGAATGTCGCCCAAGTCGTCAAGAAAGGTTTTCCAATTAATGCCACCGTTTTCCGACAGGGTGAACAGCGAGGCCACCTGCGGATTCAGTTGCAGGAAAGCGATGTCGTTGAACGACAGGCTGCCATTGGTCACTACCGACTCAAACTGCATACAGAGCGTTTTCACTTCCGTGCAGATTTTCATCAGGTAGCTTCCCCAATACAGGGCAGTCTGGGGCGAACGGAGCATCATCCCGGCCACCGTCCATATCTTTGGCATGATTTTGGCACTCACCAAGTAGTAAATCCTCCGGTAGTATTGGTTCTCCGTCTGGTTGCTCCAGATTCCCAGTTCCGTCAATCCTTTGCGGTCGAGGAATTTGGACGTAAAAATTCCAGCGGCGGCGATTTCGGCGGCATTGTACCGTTCCAGTATGGCTTTCACCTGCTCATTGTAGTAGGCTTCAGCCACCGTTTCCGTCCCATAGGCGGCGACCATGGCGGCCACCGTTTTCTTGTCGTAGTTTACACGCACGTACTGCGCCCTTGTTGGAAAGACAAAGGTGCAGGCTAAGGTCAGAAGCAATAGGATTCTATACATGGCGAGGTGGGGGGTGGTTAAGGGGTTATTTGCCGTTAGCCGTTATCTCTTTCCCTTGTCCTGCTCGTTCCATACACAGGCTGTATTCCCCCGAACACCAGTCCTTTTCCGGTGCCGTGAAGCTGATGTAGTTCCGCTCTTGCAGTTCCTTGCTGGCTGACAGCACATCTTTTACGGTAAATCCGCGTACCTTGCAAAGCAGGCTCGCCGGATGCACATAGAACTTTTCTGGTTTATTCTCGTTCTTCCAAATATAAATAAGGTAGAAGAACAGTACCGTTGCTTCCTTGGAGAAATTGCTACGTTCGTTGGATTTCCAAAACTCGCTGATAAATTTTTCTTCTTGCATGATAATATGATTTTAGAATTGTTTTTCTTTCAGGTTCAATACTTTGCCTGCCTTATTTACCATTTGTGCAAAAGGCAGCGACTTTTCAATACCCGACCGTTTCCAGTCTCGGCAATAGGCTTCCGTAGCTTCTTGATGGCTGCATTTCAGTTCTGCCTTGTAGAGTTTCAACGCTTCTTTTTCCGCCCGTTCGGTGGTGTAAGTCATGTAGCATTCCCTCGGTTCCTCCACGCCATAGACTCCGCTGGTCGTACCACGCCTGATGAATACTTCCCGGAAGAAACTGCGTCCTTCCTTGTTCTCCAGTCGGTTAATGGTAAAGATTTTCTTGCAGTCCGTTTCCGTCAGTCCGAGAATAGCCTTGATGTTGTCGAAGCGTTCCTTGAACTTGCTTTGGTCAAGAAGCATTACCACATCGGAGTTGTTGATAATGGCCTCTTTTACGATTTCGCTGCCGATGATGTCCTGTATCTCCTGTGTCACCACGCCGACACTTGCCCAAAACTTTCTTGCCGTCTTGTACATAAACTTGATGTACTCGGCCATGAGTGGCGAGGCGATTGCCTTCCATGCTTCCTCTATTACAAGGACTTTCCGGTTCTTTTTCAGACGCATTTTCTGCAAGAACACGTCCATGATGATAAGCGTGACAATAGGAAAAAGTTTCTTATTTTCCTTGATTGCATCCACTTCAAAGACGATAAAGGTCTCTGAGAACAGCGTGGTATCCACATTCTCGTTGAGAATCTTGTCATAGTTGCCGCCTTTGTAGAAAGGCTGAATCATGTATGCGTATTTGTCGTAGTCGATTTCCGTGATGTTGTTCTCCAGGCAGATAAGCTCCAACCGTTCACAAGAGTATTCATAGAAGGTATTGAACGACAGCGAAGCCACCGCCAAAGCTTTTCGCCGTTCCTCCAGCAGCTTGATTTTCGCATCAATCTTCTTACCGAGTGTCGCCATTTCCTCCACACTCCACGTACCCCTGCGCTTTTCGGCGGCGGTCAGTGTCTTGCGCAGGGTCTCACGCTGCACCGGGTCATAGCCCTTGAAACCGTGGAAGTAGGCATCGTAGTAGTCTGTCACAATCTGCTCGATGATACGGAACTCCAGTTCCGAAATTTTACTGTCCGAACCTTTCCATATCAGCAGAATCAGGTTCTTCAGGAAGTCTATCTTTTCGATGTTCAGTTCCGCCTTCGTGATATTGAAAGGGTTCATCGTAATGGGCTTTTCCTCGGTGTAGCTGATATACTTCCCACCCAAATATTCGCACAATCCCTCGTAGGAATTACCTGTATCCACCATCACCACATCCGTTCCTTGTTCGTGTAGTTGGCGTACCACGCTGTTCATGTGGAACGATTTGCCGCTTCCCGAAGGCCCCAGGCAGAAAAAGTTGGAGTTGTCCGTCAGTTTGTGTTTCCCTTCTTTTCCCGTAATGTCAATGGCCACCGGCACGCCCTGCCTGTCCGTATAGTAAATCTTCAGCGGCGTGTCCTCGCTGTGCTGTATTTTTTCCTTGTACATCAGGCAGGCGGCGGCATCGCCCAGCGTCAGGAAGCGGTCATACTCCGCACTCATGCCGTAACAGTTTCCCGGAAACGAATTGACGAACAGTTCCAGTTGGTTGTAAGCCCTCTTGGAGATATGGACGCCCATACGTCCGAACGTGTTTTCCAGATGATTGGTGGGCTTTTGCAGGTCGGCATCACTGTCGCAGCACACCACCAGGTTGTAGTGCGTATAGACTAGTTGCTTTCCCTCCCTGGCCATGACTTCCTGTACCTGTTTGATGTCCTCCACGGCCATTTGGTTGCCCGGATTGGGAATACTTGCGTGGCGGTTTTTCTTCTTTTCCAACAGCGCAAGCTCCCTTTTTTGGTTAGGAATGAAAATCATCTGGTTGTAAACGACCGTCCTCGCTTCCGGGATTTGGTCAATGGCCGCCATCACATCAACAGGCATCTGCGTGTTGTTCACCTCGATGTTGGCAAAGGGACGTACCAAGCCGGGCAGGTTGATGCTGTCCACGTCCACAAGTGAGAATATTTTGCATTTCCGGTCACCCATGCGCACACATTCCTCATCCACCTTGAAATTGTTCATTGAGAGTGTCTTGTGGGTAAAGTCCATGGCAAAATAGCGGTCGATATACTCGCTGGCATCTTTCTTTGTCAGAAATTCGGCACGCACACCGGCATCCTTCAATTGGTCTTGCACTTTGCGGATTTTCACCAGGAAGTCACGCCACTTTCTGCCGTCAAAAGAGAAAAGGCGGCTCTTTTGCGCTTCCTGCGTCACGGTCAGATAGGTCTGGCTGTCCGTATATTCCCTGCCATTGAAGTAATGGAAGTAGGATTCGGACAGGTATTCGCGCTTGCTTTCGCTCTCATCACAGAACGGTTTGCGCACGAATATGTCCTGCTTGTGCAGCGCATACCCTTCGCCGAGTGTTTGGGCAATGGCGGTGAACAGCCGGGTGTATTCATAGTACCCGTCTATGTCAGCAGAGTATTTGTCCACCGGGTTCTCCATGCGCAGGATAGCCGCATACTCTCCGTTTTTGGTATATACCACGCCGACACCCTCGTTGTCTTCCACGGAGAAGTAGATGTCTTGGAAGATGCGCTTGCGCTTTCCTCCTGTGCCAAAGGCATATACCGATATGGCCATACCCGTGCCTACAGCCGCAAGAATCAGTAGAATATAAATCGTCATGGGCGTTATTGTTTTTGGCTTCCGTCACATCGGGCGAAATAAACCTTTCGGATTCCGAAAGCTAAATCATTCTCCCATTTATCCGAAAACTTGAACAGGTCAAACGTAGGATGCTCATCGTAGCACTCATAAGGCACAATGCCATGTCCCACAAACAGGGCGATGTCTGCCGCAATACAGCGTGCCACCTCCCGACCGATATACAGCCTTTCCTTGTCGGTGAACTGTACGTCGGAAAGCTCCTTCCGGTTCGTTTCAATGCACACGGATGCAAAATTCTCTGCACCGTTAATGTCTGTAATCGTCACAGTGGCATCGGTATCGGAGTCCATAACTACCTTTACTTTGAATAAAGGTGGAAGCACGCAGATTTCCACTGAGTTGATTTCCGCTTCGTTGTATATTACCAGATTGTTCATTTGTGTTGTTTTTTTAGGTGAATCAAAATAGATAAAATAACCGCAGCCGTAAGCTGGCATATTGTTTTGACAAGGTTCCGGTCACAATACCGTTCTCCATGTCAATCAGATAAAAGGTCTTGTCCGAACTCTCGCTGACGGTCAGGTATTCTCCTCGCATCGGTTCACAGCCGACTGTTTCTCCGAGTTGCCGGTGATGATAGAGCTGTGCCAGTTCCGCAAGTGACGGCACATAGCTTCCCGGATGCTGCTCCACTTCAGCAAGCATTTCTTTCCTGGCGAGCAGCCCCCCGTTCCTTCGGTAGGCATGCTCCGTTTGACGGTACTTGTCAATCAGCCTTTGGGTAAGATCGGCACCGTCTGCATAGCCGAAGGCGCATTGCTCACCGTAGGGCATTCCCGAAGTAAAGATGAGTTTGTTCTCATCGACGATTTCATCCGTTTGCCTGGGATTGATGACTCCCTCTTTACGTTTACCATCAATGGTCTGGAAAGTTTTACCGGAAGTCAAAACTTTTCCCGAATAGCAATACCGACCCTCGCTGTCGCGCAACGCCACCGCTTTGCCGTGCCTCCCGTCCGTTTCCACTACCATGGCAATTGAATTGCTGTCACGTTGGGGACATATCCCACCGTCTTTTTGCAGGTAGTGACCCACTTCCACGGAATCCACACGCTGCACAGGCTGGTAGCGGAGCTTGCGCCGGGTTTCCACCCAACTGCCATTCACCGCCAATCCTTCCTTGCCTTTGCGCAGGTTTAGCCTTACAAGGCTTCCTGCTTGCATGGGAGGCAATGTTGTCCGCACAGCGTATGGGTGTCCGTCAATGGTGGCGGCAATCGTCACCGCACCTTCCGTATCGGTAGGCACCAGATAAAAGTCATGTTTCCGGCCATTGTTCAACAGGCAGTCCGCATCCGTGGCGTTCATCGTGCCTCCTTTGCTCACAGGTCGCCATTTACCCAAGTAAGGCTGATAGACAGCTTGTCCGCAAAGGTTCTCCCCCGTAAGCGCAAGTCCATCCAGCCGCTCTTGCAACCGGTCACTCTCGCATCCGATGCAGAGTAGCACCATTGAACTGCGCCAATCCATTTCCACGGAAATCTCCTTGCCGATATGCCGGGCCGTTTCCACAGCGTACAGGTTTTCCCCGAAAGGAGCAGCCAGTACAAGACTATCATCTGCGGCAAGTCCTTGCCGATAAGGGAAACAGGCATAGATGGCGGCAAGCGTGTCAGCGGTCACGGTATGATGTTTCTGCGCCACGTAACGCCCGTTATCATAAATGAACGGCACTCCGTAAAAGGCGTTCCGTTCCGTGTCTGTGGCGTCCGCAAGGTGCATATACACCCCGATGTCCGGCAGTCCTGTTTCCATTCCCTCTGAAGTGATTGTCAACGGACGGCAGGCTGTTGCCCAGCCTTGCCGAATTTTACCGGCTGTCTGTTGCGCTTCTACCGTGGCGGATTTCGTTACCTGTCGTTTTCCACAGGATGCGAGCAGCAGGACACATGGAAGAAACAGCCAAGCAATTTTACTTTTTCTACAAACTACGGTTATTGTCATTTCCTTTTTGAATAAGCATAGATGAATACTCCTTTATCGTTCTTCTTGCTGTGCAGCCCTTTGCGCTGTTTAAGCAGGATAAATCCGGCACCCACGGCGAGAGACGCCACCAAAGTGAGCAGTCCGGCGAGGAAACCTATCAGGCAGTAGGCAAGGATAAAGCCGAGAATGGCCCCGCCGACAGCTCCGGCCGCCCAATAGATGTACCGTCCCTGAAGTCCCATCAGTTCAAGAGGCCGTTGAAGCCCCTTGAACAGTGGGTACCCCGTGTAGCGGCTGTTGTCCGTTTGGGTTCCCATGCGCCGTTAAGCGGAGATACCGAAAAACAACGGAAGTGCCTGTGCAGCAGCTACCAGGAAGATACAAGCTCCTACAATCATCATGATAGACTTCTTCACGTCCTGTTCCTCGTTGTTCATTTTGATATACACGCTGATTGCTCCCACAACGGCCACAATGCCGGCAATGGCGTAACACAGTTTCACTACATACGGCACGTACTTGGCGATTTCGTCCGTCACCGTGCCGAGGGCGGTCGTTCCGGCGGAGTAGTCACCGGCCGCGTTCTGGGCGAAAGCTGTCACCGTTCCGACCAGCAGCATAAATGAAAGCATCTTGATTCTTTCGGAAGAGCAGATGCCCTTCATCATTTTCTTAATTTTTTGCAACATTCGTTCTTGTTTTTAATTAGACATTATGGTACTCTCTGCGCAGATGAGTATTTTTTAAACTTGATAGCCGAAGAAAGCCGGGAACACGATAGAGGCTCCAATCATGAACATACAGGCTCCCACAACCATGAGTATCTCCTTGACGATACCTTCCTCGCCGGCATTCATCTTGATGAAGATTTGTAGGCTGGCGTAAATAGTAACAAGTGCAGCAATGGCATAGGTCAAATACAGCACATAGAGCATCATGGTCACTACATAGTCGTGCATCAGTGCCAGCGCATCGGCTCCCCAACTGTAATCCACGCCGCCACATTTGGCGAAAACGGACTGCGCCGAAAGGAGGCACGACACCGGCAGGCTATAACGGATAATCTTCTTACAATACATTTCGGATGACATTGATTTCGGGTTTGAACAGCGAAGCTTTCTTGCCTTCCAGTAACTCATGGAGTTCTGGGGCTTTGATGCCGTATTCGCTCGTTACGTCCGCTTCGTCCAGATTCTCTTGCAGCGAAGCAATGCGTCTCTCTGTCTCGGCAGTTTCTTTCTTTTCGCTTTCCTTTTCCGGGTCAAGCACTTCCGCAGGTTCTTCCGGTTCGGCATCGCCAATAAAAAAGCCGTCTCCCTGTTCATTCACAGAGACGGCGGTTTCAACTGGAACGTCTTCAATCTCAAACACTTCCTCGTTGGAAGTAAGTTGCTTTCCAGCAGCGTATAAATCCTTGCCGATGTTGGCACCGTAGTAAAGGAGGTAGGCGATGCTCAGGCAAATGGCAAATGTCAAAAATGGACTCATTTCGTATTGTGTTTATGCGTTGATTGTTCGATTGATGCCGCAAAGGAATAATGAAATAGAGGTACACGATGAAAGACAAAGCAACAAAGCCTCCTTTTTTAACCGGGTTTATGATTGCAGTGAAAAATCAGACTGTCAATCATACTCCGATACCACGATTACAGCTATTCCGCTCTCTACCATTTATATACAAGGAGATATGAATCATACACATCTATGCCCTCATTGGGCGGAGGCATTTCTGGCGCAAAGTTCCGGCAGGCTTGCTTTGATTGCTCCAAACTTTTAGGGCGGGAGGCAGCGGATTTTCGGATAATCAGTGCCCCAGTGATTGAAATCTTCCTTTTTCCACACGCGTAAAAAGCGTATTTCAACCAAAAAGTTTGTGCCATACGCACCTGCCAAGTCGGAGCACCATAAATAACTTCCTCACAATAAGGGGCAAAGGCTCCCGATGATAGGGAAATAAATCAAATCAGTTATGAAGTTCACAATTTCAGCAACAGAATGGAACGCCAAATTAATTGCATTGGCAAAAGTAATGAACAGCAAGGCGGCATTGCCTATCTATTCCACGTTCCTATTGGAACTCAAAGACGGTGTATTGAGAATAACGGCATCCGACATGGATTGTAGCCGATGCAGCACGCTCCCTGTCATAGATATGGACGGAGCTAACGGACACAGCGAAAGTATATGTGTCACAGCGAGTTTTTTGCTTGATTCGTTGAAGAATTTAGGAGACCAGCCTGTCACTTTTGAAGCGGACGAGGAAAATTTGTCGGTAGTTATCCGCTACAACAACGGCCAGTTCGACATGGTGGGATTTCCGGCAAAGGATTACGTCCTTCCTGGCACAATGGAGAAAAACGTGAAGGCCACTATCGAAGCATCTGTCTTGAATGATAGTATCGGCAAATCTTTATATGCCGTTGGCAACGATGACCTTCGTCCTATATTTTGCGGCATCTATTTCACTAAGAAGGGCGATGAATTGCAATGTGCCGCTACCAATGGCTCCATGTTGGTACGGAACATTTACAAGGTTGAGGATGACGGACAAGAGTACAATTTCCTGTTACATTCAAGAGCTGCAAAGATTGTGCGCAGTATGACAAGTAAGTCAGATGAGAAAGTGCAGGTATTCATTACTGACCGTGAAATGGCCTTCCAAACAGAAACAGACTATTTCCGCACACGGCTGATAGAGGGAAGATACCCCAACTACAATGCCGTTATCCCCACGGATAGTGACAAAAACGCCATTCTCGACAAAAACGAACTGTTGGCGGCCGTCAGACGGGTAAGCGTATTTGCGGACAAGGCACGTTGCGAGGTGGCCATGAACTTTTCGGGATTGTCGTTGGTGCTTTCGGGAAAGGATATTGATTGTTCCACCCATGCTGAAGAAACGGTATTTTGTGCCTATCAAGGCGGCAATTTGCGCATCGGCTTCAAAGCGGAGTTTTTGAAACAAACGCTGGAAAATATCACCACCAAAGAGGTACAGTTCAAGTTAAGCACGCAAGAACGTGCAGGTGTTATCACCCCTGTAACCGACGACAACCAAGTGGAGACCGTAGCGTTGATTATGCCCATACTGCTATCGGCTTGATACCGGTATTGAAGAAATTCCCCTGCTCGCTTCTATTGTGGCAGGGGATTGATAAACAAATAATAAAATCCTAAAATTGAAACGACATGACATTCAGAGAATTTATGAAAGAAAACGGCTACGAGTTGCAGACCACCTTCTGGAACGATTTTACGATAGCCGACCATTTTGGACTTGCAGGTATTCAGGACACCTTCAACCGTGCGTTTGAAGAATGGAAAGATAATTGTAAGTATCTCACGGAGCTAACATTGGTACTCAACCATAAAGTATGGCAACACCATGAAACAAAACCACAATTTTCAGAACTGTATGAAAAACTTTGGGAACAGACCGAACAATATGCAATGGAGAATCTAAAAGGCGACGAGTTGGATTATTTTTGTGAGATAACAGATTAATATACATGAAAGAAGGTATCAGAGTAGATACCTTCTTCCATTTTATATATTCCTGCTTTATAAAGAAATATTAATTTTCCATGCACCTGTTTTTCTGGCACCGATTCTCGATATGACTCTTTTTTCCGCAAGGCTCTTGATACGTCTGGCAACCGTAGCACGATGCAAATTCAACTGTTCGGACAATTCCGTATAGGTGATGTCAGGCTTGGCTTGAATAAGTCTCAACATCTGCAAATCCTCTTCACTTATAGTCGCGTTTATAGTCGCATCAGTATCACTTATAGTCGCATTTATAGTCGCATCTGCCACTTTTATAGTCTCACTTTCAAACTCAACACTTGTACGGAAAATATCCTGTTCAAAAAAATGGGGATGCCCACCTTGATAATACTTGGCGTATTTGAAAATATTACGCACACCGGAACCGAGTTTGTCGGCCAATCCGATATTGCGGAAAAAGGAGGCGATGATTGGATTTTTGGGATTCGGCTCAAAATTTTCCGGGGTTATCTCACCCGACCACGAGGCACGGTTAGCATTTTCCGTGTATATACGGTTATTCTCAATAACGAATTTGGCAGGATAAGAACTTGAAAATTCTCTGTGGATGAGTATGTTTGATACCATTTCCCTGCATATTACTCCACGTAGGCTTATCCGTTGTTCATTTTCAAGATAAAACGGATCCGGCAAATGTTTTTGGGCAAATTCCATCAACAGGTCGTAGCTTTCCACAAGGTTGGTACATACAATCTCCCTGTCGTCATACCGGTCTATATTGATTCGGCGAAGCAAAGCATCCGTTTCATAAGCTGGTGCCACATCTTTTATAACGTCGTCACGACCTAACAGTAATACAGCTGCAAGATTCAGTCCATGCTTTCCTGTCTCATGATTCGTACCGAACAGACCGGCAGAGCGTAACAACTCCATATCATCCGTCTTTTGCCAAATATGCCGACCGTTAGCGGAATTAGCAGCCATTTGTCTGATAGTCGGCAAAAGGTCGAGTCGCAAATCTTCCACTTTTATATATGGAAATACCTTCCGTTCTGTAAAGATACTTTGCTTACGGATATACATCATCGCTATTTGTGAGGTGCTGGTCACGTGTACGTCTGCATCATCCACCCGGTCGAATATCTCCTTTTTATAGGAATGGACTTCTGCACTCGGATTGACATGAATGTGTATCACGGTTTTACCCTCATAGAGAAGCGGTCTGGGCTCCAAATAAACAGTAGGAGTTATCAAATCCGAATTGCTGACACAACTGATAAAATTCTTAATCATTGAAGATACGGAATTTTCAGGTACGCCGACAACACGACCGGAATCCGTCACGCCTAAAAATATATCACCGCCAAAACGGTTGAGAAAAGAGCATACCGTTTCATAGGTATCGCTTTCAATGCCATTTCCACAGCGTTTAAACTCCACCCGAATGGTTTCTCCTATTTCCAGTATTTCTTTAAATCGTTCTTGTTCCATTGTTCTAATTGTTAGGCAAAAATACAAAATATCCAGCACATAAACTTGTGTAGGACATGATTCTTTTGTTTAAAGTCAATTCACGGCATCCTTTTCTTATCGCGCAACAGGTCATTGACATCCTTATAATAAGAAAACGCCTCCATCACATTATATACCGTAGCCGTATTCATTTCCCGAAGCAAATCCACCGCCTTCCGTCCGGCATCGTCATTGTCGAGAAAGCAATAGATTTTCTTGTATGCTTTCAACCGGAACAGAGCTTTGGACAGGTTGTTCACCGAGTTCAGCACAATTAAATCCGGCTGTCTGCATGGAGGTAGCAACTTTCCTTGTTTTACTAGTGTCAAATAAGAAAGAAAGTCCATAAAGCCTTCAAACAGGCAACATGCCAAAGTGGTCTTTGTGGTGTTGGTCACTGATATGTCTTTAGGTGCAATGCACCCTTTGTAGTACGGACTGCGCATTTCATATCCACCGGCCATATTAGGAAAACCGATAGCGAAGTAGGCTCTTCCACGGCAGGTATAGTGTATTTCCCTGCATTCCCTGATTCCGATTTCCATATCAATGCCCCGTGAAGCCAGATAGGACTTCAAGGCTACCGAAGTCAGCGCACCGATTTGGATGTTCCGCAAGGTCTCATTCCTTTCCTTAGAAGAGGGCAGGAACGTTCTTGCCTTGACAGGTACTCCCGGGGTGGCGTTTTCTATCAGTTTCAGTACACGGGATATATCATTGGTACGATAGATAAGAATACCCAAGTCTATGATGTCGCCACTTCGGGCAAGTCCGAAATCATACCAGATATTCCGATTTTTATTGACTTTGAATGAAGGTGTCATATCTTCCCTATACGGGGCACGGAACCATGCCGCACAAGCGGTTTCCCTTGTAGGGAAACAACCGATTGCTTTCAAGAAGTCCACAATATCTATTTGTTTGGTCTGGGCTATGTTCATAATAACTTTTGTGTTTCTATTCGGGTTTAATAAAGTTTATCTTATATATACACCGACGTTAAACTAAACCTCTTTATCGGAGGTACAGCCGCTATACTCCAGCACCTTCGGATTGTAATGGTAGCTCTTATCCTGTTTCACGATAATGCCACGCCCCATCAGATACTTGTTCAGTTCAATGCAGATGTTCCGGCCACGCTTGAAGCCGATTTCGGTATATCCCTGTTGGAGCGCTTTGATAAGCGGTCTGTATCCGGTTATGTCCCCCTCGCTGAATGCCAGCCTGAGAGCCTGGGCGTGTTGTACATCGGAAATGGATTCGCAGAAGCCCTTACGCTCTTGTGTAAACGAGTATTCTCCCACCAGTTCAGGCAAGGCATCGTTATTGATGCGGAAAGCGAACGGCTCAAACTCCTTTTCACGAATGTGCATGGCTTTTACTTCACTGATATTACCGTCAAACTGGCTCTTGGTGATTTGCAGAATGGTTTCCGCTTTGTTGTTCAGTTCTGTGCCGATATGTCCTCTCGTATTGTCATCTCCTTTGTTCAGATGTAATACTGTATGGATATGGAGGTCGTGCATACTTGACCAGCGCATGAGGTCGTTTATCAAATCAACAGACTCACTGGGACTGTTGATGTCATACAGGAGGTCACGGATGCCGTCAATGACAACAAAACCGATACCCGGATCGGAAGCCAGCGCATGGTTGATAATCTGTCGGCGTTGTTTGGGGCTGTATTCCCGCAGCATGAAAAATTCGAGGTTGTCCGTTTCACGGTCAGTAGGTAGCCCGGCCAGTCGCAGGATGCGTTCAAGCACTTTGTGGCAATGGCATTTGCTTTGTTCCGTATCTACATAAAGCACCTTGTGCTTGCCTTCCGGCAAATGTGCGTTGTAGCGTAACACGTTTTTGCCCGACAACGCTGCAGCCACAATTGCCGTGATGTTGAAAGTCTTTTTGCTTTTGGGCTTACCGACCGAAGCACTGAAGTTGCCGAGCGTGGCAATGGTTATGTCATCGACACGGACAATTTCCGGCGGAAAAGCGTAGGTCTCGGTGACACGTAGGCGGATGAATTGCAGGATTTGTTCATAAACCGAACGGTCTATGTCATTTCCGGTTTGAAGCAGGTTGGTCGGTATCATGGCTTTCCCCCTTTCTTTTTATGGTTGGGCTTGCCGGTGTGGTCATGGGCGGTCATTATAGCAGCCTGTCTTTCCAGTTCCCTTTGTGAAAGGACTGGGTTGCGCCGTTTCCATTCATCCAGTTCCTTCCTTTCAAAGAAGATGTTCTTGCCATTCGGTTTGGTGTAGGATATGTCACGGTTGGAGGTAAGCCGGTACATATGCCCTTTGGAGATATTCAGGTATTTGGCGGCTTCATCAATATTCAGCATATCTTTCAGGTAATAGAGTTGATTCTCCACGCTTTCAAAACGCTCTATCAAGGCTTCAAGCGTCCCGAAACGATCAATGAAGGCTTCAATGGTGGTTATCTTGCCCAATACTACGTTTATATCTTCCATTCGGGTCAGGATGACGGCCACATCTTCTACCCGTTTAAGTGTTTCAAGAAATCCGGCTTCTGTCATGATGCAAATTGTTTATCGGGTTCAACACATTCATTCATGCTGTCCGGCATCTCCTTTGGACAGTTTTTTTCGGTTTCTTCCACTTGGTTCCGGCAGAGCCATTCGTCCAATTCCTGCTTGTTAAAATACAACAGTTTGCCGGACGGTCTGTAGTGGGGGATATGCCCGTTCTTGGCAAGTTTGTACAACTGGCTTCTAGACAGCCCCATATACAGGCAGGCTTCTTTGAAATTGAGTGTTTTCTTGATGCAAAACAGCATATTTTCAATCTTCTCCGTTTGTTTCTGGAGCATACTAAGCTTCAGGAAACACGATGAACAGGACACCGCTACACAGTTTCTTTCTTCTTGTTGGTTCATTTCGTATTCTTTTTTGAGTTAGACATGGGGGAGTGATACCCCGAAACTTTATCGCTTCGGGGCAAAGGTAGATATGTGTTTTTCAATGCTTGTAAAAAGGAGAGTAACAGTTCGGAAGTGTTATCCGAACTGTTATCCTTTTCTGTGTCACTTGTTATCCGTTGTGTTTCTTTCTGTCATTTCTCTGACAGCTTGTACGCATTGGCTGATTACCTCCTGCATACTGTTTGGATTGCTCTTGGCAAGACTAAGTGCACTGGAATACTGGCCGTGTTTGAGCGGACGGCCGTCTTTGGAACCCAATATGGAACCGGCCTGTTCCAACAGATGTTCCCAACGTCCGAGAATGAGACGGTGGTGACATAACCGGTCGAAAAAAAAAGCTACCAACCGGTTATTGGCAGACTTCAACGGCTGATGCAATGTGCCTTCCAAAAGAGAACGCAGTATGCCTGCATTCACAGGGGTAGTGAAAAGTTGAGCCTCATTAGCACAATGCGCAATGAGGCTCAGTTGATTGTCATTCAAAAAGCTACCCAAAGACAAGGCAGGAAGGTTCGTTTCAGGGCGTGGCTTATCCGGTTCTTCTTTCAGACCGGAGGATGCTTTCGTTGTGTTGAACAGACGAAGCAACTCATCCATGCGGTTAGGAGCAAAAAGTATATTGGAGAAGAATTGCTCCACAAGGTCTTTACGTTTTGTCAGTATTCCTCTGAGAATACCGATGTTTTTCCGATGTCGGTTTTTCCCGGCGGCATCCCGGTGGTCACTATAATAATGACTGTTCAGAAAATCCTCCACATACAGTTCATACAATTTACTCTCACCGATAACTTCCTTCCGATAAGTAAAAGAGGCTTCCTTCAGCAAGGCAAAAAGTTCATCACGTTCATTTCCGACACTTTTGTGCGGTTTGTTTGCCAATCTCTTGTTTTAAAAAAAGGCAATCATTTCTACGGTTACGCTTCATAAATCTATTGTTTTAAGTTATTGGATAAATGCGTCATCCAAAAGGGAGACGGCATGGTCTTTCTTAGAATTGATGATTTGTGCGTACCTCTGAGTGTGTCTGATATTGGCATGACCCAATAATTGACTTGTCGTATAGATGTCAACCCCTGCGGTCAAGGCTAGCGTTGCGAACGTATGCCTCGCCACGTGGAATGAGAATTTTTTTTCTATTCCGGCATCTGTGGCCCAATCGCGAAGTATGCTTTTATACCAAATACTCAACTTGGGAAATACACGGTCTTCAGAAGAAGCATCCCCTTGTTCCGGCATCCATTTCCGTGCATTCATGTTCAATGGCAAATACAACAATGCGCCGGTTTTATACTGCCGTATTTCTACCTGCCACCTGTTTCCGTTTTTACTAATGTGTTTCCAACACAAGTTTTTGATGTCCATAATGCGCAAACCGCAAAAACAGGAAAACAAAAACGCAGCCTTCATATCATCCCGACGGCAAGGAGTTGCAATAAGACGTTTTACTTCCTCTACTGTAAGATATTCACGTTTGGCTTCCGAACCTGAAAGCATATCCCGTTTGATTTTCTTGAATGGGCTTGACTGGAGCAGGTTCTCCTTAACTGCATAATTCAGTGCAGCCCGTATATAAGCGAGGTAGAGGAAAACCGTATTTTTGGCCAGTTGGTTATGGTCACGTGTGAGTGCAGGTCTATCTAGTAAATGGCTGAGAAATCTCATAATATAATCCCTATCTATTTCTGCAAGGGTAACACTGTTGTCGTACTTCTCCAATTCATTAGTTACCCGATCTACCCAAATAAGTGCAGATGCCGAAGCCCGTTTTTCCACATCTTGCCGATAAACTTTCATCCAGTCCGTGAAAAGCATATTCGCTTTATACGAACGGTCTGTGATACCTGCTATCTTGTTGGTCAGGTCCAAAATTTTTTCGGTCTTAATGGCATTGGCTATTGCGAGTGTGTTGGCATTTTGGATTTGCGCCGACACATCCGTTTCTGGTACAAGATAGAGCGTCAATGACTGGTAAGTTCTCCGGCCATTGTAGTAAATATCCAAATAGATGGACTTCCTGCCATCTTTGAGTTCATTAAAACGTAAACGGACAGGTTCCTTTACTTTAACTTGCTTTTTCGTACGTGCCATATACCTTTGTTGTACTATTATTCATGAAAAGATTAATTGCATTTTGTTATCTTGATTAATGTTACTATACAATAATGGATAACATAGTTTTCTGAGAAACAGACATAAAGAGGCTGTTTCTATAAAATGCAAATATACACAGTATTTTTAATTAAACAATACATACTGTATAATTTAAAAATAGAAATAAGATTGTTATGGTCAAACAGAATTGAATTACGAAAAATTTCTTTCCGCTATGACTGATACACAAATAATTGCGACATGCAAAATTTGCAATATATTTCTGTTTGACTATAAATATTAGAATAGAGAATCTATTAGTAATACAGCGGCTTCTTTTTTAGCATCTATGATTTTCGCATAAACTTGTGTTGTTTCCACATCGGCATGACCAAGCAATTGACTAGTTGTGTATAAATCTGCCCCCATGGTAAGCTCCATTGTTGCAAAAGTATGCCGACTCATGTGATAGGTCAGTTTTTTATTGATTCCTGCATTTTGGGCCCACTTCTTCAACTGTAAATCAATGGTAGAAGTGCAAGGCAGAGAAAATACATAATCTTCAGCACTTCTCTTAGTGTGAGGCAGATAGGCTTGCGCTTGCTTGTTGAGTGGCAAGTACAGCATCCGACCAGTTTTCTTTTGTCGCAACTCCATGTGAATATTCCCGTTATCTTCAATGATTTTTTTCCATTGCAAGGCACGGACATCACTTAACCGTAATCCACAGAAACAGGAAAACAAAAATGCAATTTTCACATCTGCTCTTGGTGCATCCGCCTCTATGAGCTTGCGGACTTCATCAATAGTCAGATACTCGCGTGGAGTTTCTTCACCGCAAATGGCTTTCCTGTCAATAGCCAATCCGGGATTTACAGACAACACATCATCATCAACTGCCATATTCAAGGCTGTAATGATAACCCCAAGATAATTGGATATGGTCTTTTTGGCAAAAGGAGCTTTGGTACGCCTTGCTTTTTGCCCTTTCATAAATTCAACAAAGCCATCCAAGAAATCCTTATCCACATCGCACAAACGAGCTTTGGCATTGTATTTCCGCAATTGTTTTAAGGCTGAATGCACATGGTTTTCTGATGATGTCTTTCCTTGTTGAAGACTTCTGTTCTTATACTCGTTTACCCAATCAACCAGTAAAACCTTTGCCTTTTCTGAAATGGTTACGGGTGTTCTGTTGTTCGATATTTCAAGAATACGTTGTGCCCTTATTGCATCAGCAGCTTTCATTGTATGCTTGTTTTGCTTTCTTGCTTCCGATGAATTCTCTGGGATAAGGTACAATTTCAGAAACTCATACCGCCTCTTCTTCTCGTAGTAAATATCGAGATAGATAGACTTGTTTCCATTTTCCAGTTCCTTGAACCGGATGCGTACAGGGGTTGATTCTATTTTCTTGGTACGAGCCATATACTTGAATTGCTTATTTTCTTCTTCTACAAAGATAAGAATTTTAATCGAAAACAGGTGCTTTTTTGCACAACAAAATAGTAACATAAAAACTGTAAATAACACTATCGATGGCTAAAATCAACAATAAATGCAATTCTATATTCTTTTTATAAAATCCTGATATACATTGATATATTGTGCAATAATTGCATTTTTCTTGTGTTTTGTTTTTATATTCTATATACCGCGCCATAGCTGGGCCAGCATAGCGCAGGACAGAAAGGTGTCTACAGACATCATCCGCGAAGGGCTGGGGCACGATAATGAAAAGACCACTCATATTTATCTGGCATCTATCTCCACTTCACAGATAGATAGAGCCAATCAGATTATTTTAAGAGGGTTGTAGGGGAAGTTTCATTCAGGCTGTCATCTACAGCCTGAATATTTTATTGGTTTGGATAAAATCAGATCATTTTTGGAGAAATATTTTTAAAATCCTAACATAAGAGCTGGGGGAATATTCAATATTCGGCAAAGTAATCAAAATATGCCTTGTTGGTGATAGATACAAAATATTGAATGATTTTGTATGGGGAGATATAGAAATATGCAGAATGCTGATCTAAAGGATCGTGCCATTAGGAAATGCTGTGTGACTTCGTGTGATATCTAATTTAGGATAATTTATTTTTTATCATAAACAAGTGTGATAAATCTGAAAATCAGCTGTTTGATAGCATGATTCGTTTTATAAAAAATGGGGTTCTCTTAGTAAGAGATCCCCATTTGGTTGCAAAAGTAGCTATAATTCCCAAGAAATGGAAATCTTTTGTTGTTTTAAAATGCTTTTAACAAGAAATGTATGAGAATTGTTCGTAAAAGGTTATGAATTACGATGTGTATATTTCACATTATCAATAAATTAAATAGAGAAGGGGATCTCTTACTAAGAGAACCCCAAAAATGAAGCTTCAACAAGCCTTCATTTTAGAAGTACAAATGATAAATAATTTATGTTTTGATGCAAATCTGTAATGATGCGGATTTGGGTACTGAATACTCCTTTCCGCAGAATCAAAACATAACGGGTAAAGCGCCTAGGCTACTGCCATGCAGTTCAATCGCTTCCTGCCCAGACCAGGGGTCAGATCTGATAACCACGTCACAGACGGGGGAAGAAAAAGAATATCCTGACCACAAGTGGTATTATATGTTCCTGCGCAACAGAGAGCTGAAACGTTATATCGAAATCTTTACCGGCAGGAGGGCTGTGACGATTAATACCCGGTCTGGCATAAAGGAAGAAAGACATTTCTATTTCAAAGTGTTTTCATATACCTCTGCTGATCATAAAAGACGTTTTGAACGGTGTCCTTATAGCAAGGAAGAATATGCGGCCCGTCGGGAGTCCGCCTTTGCCGTAAAGGAGGCGTTCGCGACAGGCTCTGTACAGAAGTTGAACGCTTTGACGGATGAAAAGGAAATCACGGGTGATGGTTATCTGTTTGTATGTGCCCCGTTGGATGAGTTGAATCTCATCCTTGCCCATCTGTTCCCCCGGCAGTATCTTGCAAAAGACCGCAATTCCTATAGCGTGGCTGTTATTCCCCATAGACAGATGGAAGAATTTATTTATCTGTATGAATCCATGCCTTATAACATTGAACTGATGGATAAGCCTCTTGAGGAGTATATTCAGAAAAAGCAGAAGATACGTATTACGGGTGGTGTTTTTCAAGGGAAGGAGGGGTGTATCATGCGTCTGCATCGGAATACCAAGCTGGTGTTTGCTTTTGGTAATATGACGGTGGCTATTAGTTATCTTCAGGCTTTTCCGTTTGAGAAGGTGGA
>ENA-OPCD01000017-OPCD01000017.1-human-gut-metagenome-genome-assembly--contig:-NODE-17-length-106277-cov-4.968170_pt1 | contig 106277 bp, 154 predicted proteins | sample MGYA00241560_ERZ501471 | MGnify/ENA primary metagenome ERZ501471 (study PRJEB25962, sample SAMEA2042578) | human gut metagenome | biome: human gut; feature: human-associated habitat; material: faeces...
CTGACGATACAAAAATTTATTATTTTTTATTGTCCTCTTGACGGGGAGCATACCAGTCTCTTTCATGGGGGCTTCTTTTTTATGCGGACTGATCCGTATTCCAGATTTTGTCCAGAATTTATTTTTAAATAAGAAATCATACAGACTATATATAGGAATAATTTATAGTAGTCAAAAGAGAAGGGAAGCGGTAAAATTGTCATATAATCGAAAACGAATAAAGGCGAACAAAATGATGACTGGGAAAAATGTAATGAATTCGGGAATAGAACAGAAGATAAATCATGCAATGGAAGGCATGCAGAAAGAATTGCAGCAAAAAAGCTGGTCAAGGCTTGAAAAATTTTCAAAACCAGAAAGCATAAAAATCTACGAAGAGCATCTTTTTTCTGCTTTAAATTCTATGGAAAATGAAAAATTAGAAGAATTGATTGCGGAGATGGATCAATATGTCAATTTCTTCATTATGGGATTCTTTACAAAGGATATGTTTACTGATATAGATGTAATACTTCCATGGTCTATTGGGAGATCCTATATTTTGGAAAAATCAGAAGAATCGGCATTCTCAACGGATAAGATACCATGGTTTAATGTATTGGGCTGCAAGTATGTAGAATACCTGCATCGAACGCAGTCATATGACATTGTGCTGGAACTTTACAAAACATATTATAAAAAGGAATATAAGCAGCTTCGCAGATTTAAAACTTTAGATATTAACGATCTGGAGGCATTAACGGAATATAGCTTTCAGGATTGTGAGAATACAGGAGAATATATCTATGCAAGCATTTGTTATTCCCGTTTGATATACATCGCGAAATATGTTCTAAAGATAAAACTGAATATCAGTGTGCTGATTTCGTTAAAAATGATAAAGGATATCTATGATGGTATAGAATGGGAAGAAATGAATTATCCGGATTGGGATGCAATTCCAGAAGGTGAATTGATTCACAAATGTTTAGAAGCAACTAATGCACTTGGTATGGGAGATTCCCTATATGATCATTTTGATGAAAAGGAAATTCCTGAAATAGAAGATGATACGGAACGTCTAAGAAAAGAATTGGAGATTGTTCTTATACAATTTGGCTTAATTATTCGTAAAATGGACTCTATTACAGATGGCCTTTTACATAAATCGGATCAATATTCTGAAAAAGCAACGGGATCACATGCCGAAAGCAAACAGAAAAAAAGAGATTCCAATTCTAAAAATGCACCACAACCATCACATGATCAGGTAACAGAGCAGGAAGAAGAAATTCAGGAATTAAAGAAAAAGCTTGCAAAAACAGAACAGGATGCAGCATATCTTGGTGAGTTATATGAGGCAGAAAAAAAGAAGAATTCAGAAACAGTAGAACGGTTGGAAACAGCGGAAACGGAGCATTTGGAACTCATCAAATTAAGAGAAGAAATGTACCGCATGACAGAAGCTGCACCAGAGTCCGTTGCTAATACCAGTATGGAAGAAAAAGAGAAGGTGTTGAGCTGCTATAAGATCGCAATCATAGGCGGACATGATAACTGGACCTACAAACTGAAAAATAAATTTAAAAATTGGAAATTTTACCGGCCGGAAGTAACAAGGACCATTGATGAAAAGTCTCTTCAAACGGCAGATTATATTTATTTCTTTACAGATATCATGTCACACGGGTCCTATTGCAGATATATTAAGTTTGTACGGGAATATGGCCTGAAATTTGGATATCTGCACACGATCAATATCGAATCAAATATCAATCAGATATATGAGGATATTCAAAATCTGGAGAAATAACTTAGAATTTCATAAAGAACACAGGAAAGTCTTCTATACGGAGGCTTTTCTTTTTTATTCTCTTATGAAACACACACTCTATTTTTAGAACATAATCAACAGATGAAAGGAGAAATAAAATTTATACTGTAATGTTCAAAAAATATGAAAGAGAGAAAAATATATGAAACACAAACTTTACGCATTTTGGGAACATGACATTCCTCCATATGTACTTGGGGGAGAGGTGACAGAAATCAAATCTAATGGTCGTGTATGTGTCAAAGGATTTACTGGATACTCTTTTCTTCCGCTGCAGATCCTTCCGTTAGAAGAAGGCCGCGCAAAACAGAAAGAAATTGATCTTGCTTTGAAAAATTATAAAAACACAATAAAAAAAGCAGAAGAAGAACTTCGCTCTCACACAAAACAGCTTTCATTGAAATACACGCTGACTGAGATCGGGCATGAGCATGTGAATGATTTTCTGAAAGAATGTTCAGCAAAAAGAAAAGAAATTTTGGATGCCGGAATAGATACTGCATGTCAAACGAGTCTTCCAACGAAAGCAGATATTCTTCGGGAACTCAATGATGGTGAAAATATTGATGATTCTGGTGAATATGATTCCGATTGGGCTGTGACGGACAACACGGATGAAGATTTTGCTTATGTAAAATGCAGACTCGCTTATGGCATTGATTATCGATAGGAAAACCAAGAAAAAGGAGAAAAACATGAAAGCAACGAATATTTGTATCAGGAGGAAAATAATATGAAAGTATTTTATTTAGCACAAGTGAATTTCGGATGCGTTGTCTATGCAGATAACAAAAACGATGCATTTGAAAAACTAAAATGTCAAAGGAAAGAATTATTAGAAACTTTAGGATTACCATTAGATATTACACGATGGGGAATTGTGGAATTTACACCGGACTTATATGATGGTGTCTTATGTTTTTATTAGAATGAAACGTAGATTTCTTAATTAATTGGAGGAAAATATTATGGTGCAAACAATAAAAATTACAAATGCAGAAAGAAATTTAATCAACGACTTACTTAATCTTACAGGTGATGAAATTTATCAAAAATATGGATATAAAAGAAACGAGACAATTGTTCATACAGCCAAATTTGCAAATGGAATTGAAGCAGATATTAAGTTGGTGATTTCCGAAGAAGAATCTCCATACACAGAGGGCATATTATTCCATAACGGATTTGAGCTGGCACACACAGAACCAGATTGCACATATGATGGTGAATGGAATTTTGAACATAATGGAATTGAGTATATTGTTCTTGTAGAAGCAGAATTTTCAAAAGTGAATTGAGAGGTGCAAAATGAGATTACCACAAGAATTATTTGCAGAAGCCTTATGGTTGGAATGGTTTCTTCATTACGGTAATGTTTGCGAAGAGAAATTGCCGGATTTATTGAGGAGGTATAATTTAAAACTCAAAAAAAAGAAAACCTTAGATGATGTTAAATTAGCATTAGGTAGAGCTTTTAAAAACACTCCTTGTGTTTCTTCTAAGCAAATAGAACGCATTGCAGAGGAAATAGACAAGGTTTGTACCATAGCTAACTGGGAAGATGCAGTTGCAAAATATAAGGCATAAATGAGAAAAAAACATGTGTAGAATCACGAACAGGAGGCAACATATGCAATTAACAAAAGAAATCACAAAAGTCATTGATAACTTTTTACACGAAAAAGGTATATATGGAGTAGATCGCGATGATCTCGAACACAAGATTGCGGAAACCATAAACGGAAAGGAATGCCGGATTACCACTTGTGTAGGTGGTGCTGATGGTATCCTGGAAGTCAAAAATGGCGAATTATACATCAAATCAGATAAACTTGATTCGTACTTAGAAGAATACTCCATGGAATAATAGAAGAATATGCATTATCCGAAAAGATGTATTTGAGTTGGAATACGAAACAAATAATTGATGCTTGTATCATACGATCAACTGGGAAAACTGGAGAAATTGTGTAAAAAAGCAGAACACAACAAAGGAGAATGATAACAATAATTGAACAAAGAAACCACCAATCTTTAAATGGAGGATCACATATGAAACCTTATATCATACCGAATGATGATAGAGACTATACCGATACTATTAAATTCCAGAAAAAGAAACAAAAATGGAAAGAATCAGGAATGAGCGAAAAAGATATAGAAAAACTAACAAATCTTTATCATAACTTTGACGTATGGGGAAATGATAAAGGATGTAATTATTCAAATACAGTAATTGCTTATGATGTAAGTGAACTAGGTTATGAAAATTGCATTAGATAATGATTTACCAACAGCTTTTTGCAACACAGATTTTATAAACATTTATAAAAAAATTGTTGGTAATACGTCACGTAGTGACAAAATCCAAAAATGGATAGACCATCATGAATAAAAAAGGAGATTAACATCTATGGCACGAAAAATCAAAATTGATGACAATACTTACGAATGCCCAGCCTGTAATTATCGTTGGTCAAAAACAATGGGCATGGCTGACCTGTCTTTTGACGAAGACGAACATTGTCCATGCTGTCCAGACTGCGGTGAACTTATCGAAGACGGTGATGATTATGAATAACAAAGCCAATGCCATCGACCGATTGGTAGAAAAAGACCATTATACAAACGATATACGATACAATTCAGGTTTAAAATTGTTAAAAGAAAACAGCTATCTATTTGTCTGCGGGAACCCCGACGTCGAATATTATTGCATGTGTAATGGATATGATTAACAGAAAGTGAGGGATATCTATGAAAACATATGAAGTTGCTTTTGTCGTGCAAGGTTATGTTGCCAACGATGTTGCTGATATCGGACCTGTCGAATGCAACGGACTTCGAAAAATACATTAAAGCACATTTTATCCATAAGCGTACTTCAAAATATGTTGGCTGCCCGGAATGTGGAAGCAAGTTAAATCTTAGCTATATTCGCGGTGAGAAGTGTCCATTATGCGGAACTGATTTGAAACCGGAAAGTACCATTGAAAAGATTAACTGGTACGATAGAAAAGCCGATGAGTGTGCCAAGAAATATAGACAGGAATTCTGGTTGGCTAAAATAGAGTATCATTGTTAATGAAAAAGCATTACAGTATATCATGGAAGTCTCAGCTTAGAGGCTTCCTTTTTATTTTATCTGGAAAATAGCAATCTATGATTAGAACATAATTTTACAGAAGAAGGGAGAGTAATACGAATACTGTAATGTTCAAATAATAATTTTGGAGGACAAATACATGGCAAATATCAGTGGTATCAGTATTAAAGCAGTCAAACATTTTATAGGAACAGAGGGACCTGCATACCAGGGAAATATTTATATTGGCAGTAAAAAAGTAGCATTTTGGTCACAGGATGGAAACGGAGGACCAGATTGGTTCGACATGATGAATGGTTTTTCTAAGAAAAAACTTGTAGAAGTCATGAGACCTTATGTTACTCAAGAAGATGCTGAACTTGGAATCATAGATGAGTCATTCATGTGCAAACTTGTTTGGCTTGTCCAGGCAGAAAAAAATTCAAAAAGGCACTTAAAAAAGGATATAAAGCCATGATGGAAGTCACGGACGGTTTTCATGTTGCGAACTATTATTATCCGGATGTTCCAAACTGCACAGCAGAAGAGCTCTTTATGAGACCTATTGAAAATAACATCAAAGGCAAATTTTTTAAAAACGCAAAGATTACTTATCACCTGTATAAAGATATTTCAGACTTTTCTATAGGAGAACCTATCACGGCAGCTGAGATACAGAATTAGGAGGAAGCTTATGAAAACATATCAATCAAGCGCAATCTGCCCGAAGTGCGGGAAATTGCTGCGTACAAATAACGCAAAAAGCTATAATTTCTATTGCCATAATTGTAACGGAAGATTCCATTCAAATTCCATTAAAGATTCAGATGATGAATATTTCCGGATTAGCATTCCTGCAACCGCAGATGAATATGATGCTCATAATGAACAGTTGTTAGAAATTACAGAAAAATATCATTGTGATTTCCTTGGATATGATGACGGATGCGGTCTTATTGACATTGGCTGGGAAAAAGCATATCCGCATTATACAACAATGCATGCTTTTCTTGCGGAAGTCAATCAGGTATTTTCTTAGATAACACATATTATAGAACATTACAGCTGCAGAAAGCTCCGGTTACGGGGCTTTCTTTTATTTTGTCTGGAAAATATCATTCTAACATTAGAACATAATAATGCAGAAGAATGGAGTGAAGAAATAATACTGTAATGTTCGAATCATAATTTCGGAGGAAACATATGAAAAAAGAAGAAATTATCAAATATGTCAACGAACATGCTACCAGCACAATTCTGTCTTTCCCAGACAGAGGATCGTCATGGGGATCATCCAGTTACCGTGGTAATTTTTCCGGATGGATTCCTGCATCGATTATTGTACGTTATGGATGCAAATCCGTATCAGAGATATTCGCAGGTGGCGGCACAACATCGGATGTCTGCCGGGATCTGGAGATTCCTTACTGCGGGATTGATCTTAATCCTAATCCAGTAAGACCGGATATTTCGGTTATGGATATTCTGGATTATACAAAAGACTTGCCGGACGGATTCTATCAATCCGATCTGCAGATTCTGCATCCTCCATATCCTGGGATTAATGATATTCATTATTCCAATCATATGTGGAAAGGGGACAGTAGAAGCATATCTGCGGATATTCAGGAAATGCCATGGGAAAAAGGCATGCATGCCGTAAACCAGGCCATGATGCGTGGATATGCAGCGATGCCAAAAGGAGCATATCAGGCAGTCGTAGTAGGCGATATCAGACAGAAAGGAATCTTCCGGTCTATGCTGACGAATTTAACATTGCCTGGAGAACAGGTACAGGTTCTGATAAAGAAACAGCATAATACATCATCTGGGCGAAAGTACTATGCCAATCATAAGTTCTTTTTTATTGAGCATGAATATGTTGTGATCACGAAAAAACCATCCGGCTATGAAATTGCATTTGTAGTACCACAGCACCATGTTATGGATATCCGGGACAGTAAATGTGCTACATGGAAAGATGTAGTCTATGCTGTATTGCAGCAGCTTGGCGCTTCAGCTTCCTTAGATAAGATTTATGAGGAAATTGAGCCACACAAGAAAACGCAAGGGAATCCGCATTGGAAAGCTAAGGTCAGACAGACCTTACAGATGCTTGCTAAAACTGGATCTGCTACACATGTTGCATATGGAAAATGGTGTGTTGCATAAGGAGAAGGACACGATGAGTAGAATGATACAAACAAATATGGGCGAAATGCCATTACAAGACTATCTGGATATTCGTGCATTAGAATGTGGATTTGACAGTTACAAAGAATTGGAAGAAGCAGGATTTTCCATTGAAATTCCAAAAACAAGTAAGGAAAAGGAGAATAATCATGATTGTTAATTTGACAGAAAAAGAATCATCATTCACCAAGAAAGCATTTGCGTGCAGCCCATTGGCATACCTATCTTTATGGGCCAAGTAAAAAGTTACGAAAAGTGCTTTGGGTTGCTGCCACATGGGTAGGAGCCGGTGATGAAGAAATTGATGTTATTCACACTACAACATAACTATAAAGGAGACTAGCTATGAAAATTGAACTTACTGAGAAGGAAACGGAAATTCTATGCGAATATTTGGATGATCTCATTTGCAATGATGACTTCATGGATCAGAAAGGCATGGAAGATTATAACGAAAAATTGGATGTCTTAAAATCAATCCGTGAAAAAATGGTTTTACATAATTATTATTTCACATTTGGAAGCAATCCGAAATTTCCTTTCTATAAAGGATATTTGATCGTAAAGGCAGAATCTATAAATGTTGCCTGTGATAAATTCGAAAAGAAATATCCCGGAAGTTTGCCATATACGATCAATTGTTCCGCATATTACACAGAAGAACAATGGAAAAATATCAAACATGATATGGGCATTTGTCATGAAGTAATCGAATAGCATAGAACATTATAGGTATAAGGGAGTCCCGATTGTGTGGGCTTCCTTTTATTTTACAGGGAAACATTCACTCTACATACAGAACAGAATCTACAGAAGAAAGGAGTGTAAATAAATACTGTAATGTTCAATTATTTCTTAGGAGGATAAGCTGAATGGAATACAAATATTATAAAGAAGTTACGGGTGAACTTGTGAGAGTACATATTGAACAGGATACAACACCAGAAAATCCTAGATATGACTGGGACGGCAACATCGGGCATATGATGTGCTGGCACAGGAATTATCAGCTCGGCGATTATAAAGAAAATAGTTATTCTGACAACCTTGATTTCTTAAATAATCTGCTAAGAGCAAGGGTGAGTGAATCCACCATTTTAAATTTTGTCAAAAATCACCGTGCTGCTAATTTTCTGATGCTTGATTACGACAGACATAGAAAAGTATGGGTGCTTGGACAGGAATTGAGACATGAAATTCCTAATTTCCGGGTAATCGAGGAGAACGAGAAAAAAGAATGGTTAGTAGATGCTGTCATTGATGCATTGCTACAGGCCGATAAATGGAGGCTCTTGGAACGCCATGCTGGAATTGTATATCTGCCGTTATTTTTATACGATCACAGTGGAATTACAATGAATGTTGATGGATTTAATGACCCTTGGGATTCCGGACAAGTAGGATACATCTACACAGACAAAAAAACGATTATGCAGAATGTGGGCGGATATTACGTTGGCAACAATGTTGACGGACGATTTGTTAAAACAACAGAACGTAACTGGAAAAAAGTTGCTTATCATGACATGGAGAGCGAAGTCTCTATATACGACCAGTATCTAACTGGACAGGTTTACGGGATCATCACAGAAGAATTTGATACAGATACCGGCACCTGGGAAGAACAGGATAGCTGCTGGGGGTATTTCAGCGATAAATGGGGCGATGACTTAATTGAAGAAATTGCTTCAGAATATGGAATTACTGAGGAACTTCATGACAAAGCAGAAGCAGCATAAGAACATTAGAATTACGAAGGAGAAAAACATGTATAAAATTATCAAAAATAACACCTCTACGATGGCAAGCTATGAATCAAAAAAAGAAGCATATAATGCTATTTTAAGTATATTGTTTGAAATAACCAAAAATGTACCGGCTAATAGTATCGAAATGATAAATGCAAAAGGCAGGTTGGATTTCTTAATTGATGGAAAACTTTTTGCTTTTTACCAGATTGTTGAATTTGATGCTAATGCAGATGAAAATGATAAAAATTCTGACAGTTGCTGGTATGAAGAACGCTGGTATGACTCGGATCTGGAAAATGCATTATTGTACCACGAAGTACCGGTCACAGAAAAGACGATGAAACTGATGAGGGAAAAATGCAAACACATTTTTGACGATAAATCAGCTAGGAACGAAATGTTGGAAGATAAGGCCTTCGAAATTAAGGAAGCCATTCAGAAAGCTAAAGAAGATTAATCTACAGCATACATGATGATTATCACGAAGGAAACAGATGAATATCCGGAAAAATCTTTAAATTATTTTGCAGATCGGCCATGGAAGGGAACTTATGTAAAAACACTCGTTGGCAATACAGTAGAAGATTTCTTTGAAGAAACTGATATCGAAGGGCTGTTTTATCAGCTGATTGACAACAGGAAAGGGATACGAATTTCCCATGGTTCTGTAGATATTGACAGGATCGCAGAAGAAATATCAGAATATCAAAAAAACAATGGAGGAAAATCAGATGACATTGACAAATGATGGAACACTTACTATTGAAAAAGGATATACGGAACAGTTTATCAAACTGTTAATAGACCAGAATATAATAGAAACCCTGAAAGATGTAGAGATTACAGAAGAGAATGAAACAGTAGATGTCGAATTATCAGAAATCTATGGGAATCTTACAGATTCTCTTGAAAATCTCTGTGAAAGCTGTAAAAAAGAAGGCATCAATGTTGATGGTTTGATTGAGTATTATGGCGATTACGATGGAAAATATGAGATCATTGGTACTGTATTTCATGAGTATTCCAGCGATGAATATGCATTAAAAGAAGCATTAGAGACGCGTGATTTGATCAGCCCGTCATTAAAAGAAAAGCTGCTTCAAATGATAGAAGAGATGAGCGAATTCGTGATTGAGTCACCAGAAAAATGCACCAAAACGATGCAGTCCATGAAAAAACTATTAATAGATACCAAAGATAGATAGTTGAACATTATGGTACGAAAGAAAGTCTCGATAAGAGGCTTTCTTTTATTTTTGAACGAAAAATTCATTCTATCAATAGAACATAAATCTGCAGAAGAGAGGAGTGTAAACCAATACTGTAATGTTCGAATTTACTTCAATTTACAACAAAGGAGAATGAAAATAATGAAAAGAATCAGTGATGAATTATTTGTAACAGGCGAAAACAGAACATACAGTCTTGACGATGTAATTGCCATCCGTATCCAGGATGGTGAGTTCTATTTTCTTGGGTGGATGGAAAATGCCGAACGTTATTCCATTCAGTGGGCAAAATCAAATTCTAAGATTGAAAGGGATCTTTTGATTGCCAGTGATGATGTATACGATGCAATCACAAGTTGTAAAGACTATAACAAAGTAGAAAATGACTGGCTTATGGATGATAAAGGGAATCTTTTAAATAAAGACGATCATGAATATCGTAATCCATATGAAAAATTTCTCTCATGTATTAACCCATATCAGAGAAATGGAAAATCTGATCCGGATGACCATAATATTTTTCTCATGACCCAGAAAGAATTTGGAGACTGTATTGATGCATTACGGGACGGGGATTATGTATTTGTAATCGAATAGTATGGAGGATATTGTGTTATGATGAAAGAAGAATTTGAAAAATTCGTTGGCGAAACTGTATCAACTGAAGATTATAACGTGATTGAGACAGTCTATATTTGGCACCCGTCTATCAGTGAAGTATCAGGCAAAGACCAGATATCATCCATTTACAGACAGTTCGGTATGCCTGTAATCCACGATATGTTAGAAACAGCTATGTATGCAAAAGAACTTGATTCGCAGCGCAGACAACTCATGAGGCGTGTAGACGAAATTGACCAGAGGTTCTGTAAATTACAGAATGGTGATCTGACAGAGGAACGATGCCGCAAGGATGCTGATAAGCTTTTTACAAAATCGCAAAATCCACAGGAATGGGAACTTGCAAAAGCTTTTCTCTGTGATAAGTATGGAAAAGAGATTGCTGATTTTGTGATAAAAGAAATGGATTAGGGTGATATTATGAAAAATTGGAAAGAAGAACTTTCCGGTTTATTAAAATCCGGTTGTACGGATTCAGATATTAGGCAATTCATACAGGAACATCCGGATATAAGTGGAAAAAAAATCTGGAACTATGTTTCTGATTATTATGCACCAGAACAATGTAAAGGCTGCAAACATGTGCAGCTGATTGGAATGTATCCATGTTCCTGCTGCTCTGTAAATGGAACTTCAAAAAATTATTATGAAAAGAGACCGTTATAAAAGTAAAAGAATTTCTATATCTGCTGCCGAGTCAAATTTTCAGGTTTTACTGACAAAGAGGAAGCAGAAATTGCGAGCATTATTCCGAAAGTAGTGGAGGATGGAAGACCGTTATTAAAAATTGTTGGGAAAGATACAAAAGAATAATCGAAAATTACAGTACAAAGGAAGTCTCAATAGAGGCTTTCTTTTGTTTTATACGGAAACAGACATTCTATTAACAGAACAGAATCAGCAGAAGAAGGGAGTGAAATTAAACATACTGTAATGTTCAAATACAAATCATATGGAGAAAGATCTGCTATGAAAAATGATGAAATGGTTACAGATGCAAACATGCTTGTAACCCAGAATACGATTACGCAGGACCAGATTGAAGAAGTCAATATTTATCTGGAATATGAAGAGGGATCCCGCCTGTTAACTAATTTAGGATATTCGTTTTATTACAATCTCATGCAGCAAAATATGCATCCGGCCGATGCGGACCGCTATGCCAATCTCAACACTATTTTAGGGTATGATGTTGGAAAAGACATATTTACGGCTATTGACGGTTATGTATGGGAACACGATTATGATCTTCTGGAGCTTTCCGGTTCCAAAGAAGATAAAAAAATCCTGAAGGATGCAGCAGAAAAATTACAGATGTCTTTGGACTTTTCAAAATGGAAAAATTTATCCGGACAGCAGTATGATTATCTGTTTTTTGAGGGGACAGGATCTTCTGGGTCCGATAATTTTGAGAACGGCAACCGTGCTATATCTAAAACACATACATTTGCTTGAAAGTATGATGAAACAATACCGGTCTCATGTATGAATTTCTACAGGAAGATTACATACGAAAATGCAGAAGAATTTATGCTGAAATATGCAAAATTAATTAACGAAATTTAGAAAATGGAGGATACAGTAAATGTCAAAAACACAATTATACGGACAGAAAATCAACCCATATTTCGGGGAAAGGTTATCAGGAGAAAATTATTTGATCATGTTTTGTGCGGAAGAAGCAGACGGTTGTTTCTGGCAGGTATCGGAAGGGTGTGCTAGTGATATTGATACATGTATCATGATGGCAGCTCTTGAACCAGAAGAATCCTTTGCCAAAGGTCATTGTGTAAAAATATTCACGCCGAATTGTAAAGAGAAGAAAAACTATACTTCCCGTGATGCTCTTATCGAAGATTTATGGAAAACACTGTCGAATGTTCCGATGAATCCGGACACAGAAGATATGGAAGAGGAATGGTTTATATTTCCGAAAGGAACCAACAGGGAAGCAATTTGGAACTGGTTCGATGAGAACCATTCAAAGGGTGTTGGATGGATTATGAATCACGAAAACTAGGAGGCATCTTATGAAAGATAGAAATTACCCTGTAATTTTGGGACTTAAAAGGAATGGAAAGCCAACCAAAGCATGTCTTGGAATACGGACGAAAAATGGGGCCAGCTATGATGTAGTGATTATGGGACTCAAAGAGAATCAACCCGACATTAATAACTGTACAAAAGAAGAATTAACAGAAGCATTGGATGGCAGGATATATACGACACTCAGATTTTGCAATATGGAAGCACTTGACACAATGATTAAACTCCTGCAGGATACTAAAAAGATGTGGGAAGCAGATATTCATAATAGGAAATAATTTTCCTGTCTGATCAATACGCAAAAATGTATTCGAATATTGCACGAAAGAAAGTCTCTTACAGGGGGCTTTCTTTTGTTTTAAGTGAAAACACACATTCTATTTACAGAACAAAAATACACAGAAGAAAGGAGAATGAAAAAATATTCTGTAATGTTCAAATAAAACAAAATGGAGGAGCATTTATGCGTATCGTAACCTACGATTTGGAAAAAGATGAAAATGACATGCCCATGTTAGTAAAGGAATCATCTCAAAATTGTCCATCGATATCAAATTCTATTACGGATCCAGGGGAAGCAGTAGCTGTACTCAACCAGGCTTTGCAGCTTGATCGGAAAATGGAAGAGCATTTTTGCCTAATAGCAATGAGAAGTAAAAAGGTCATTGGAATCTTCAAGGTTAATGTTGGTACAATCAATAATTCCCTTGTAAATACAGCCGGAATTTTTACACGTTTATTATTGTGCGGGGCAACACATTTTATTATTGCACATAACCATCCGAGTGGTAATGTATCTCCATCTCCGGAAGACGAAAAGGTAACAGAGAATATTCAAAAGATATCGGAAATGATGGGAATCGTCTTTTATGATCACATTATCATTGGTTCAGGCTATTTTTCATTCTTAGAGCAAAATATGTTGTGATTTTACAGAATACTTTCAGGCCGGAGTGATTCCGGCTTTTTTTGTCCAGAAAAATCTGTTGTAAAAAAATTCAAACATACTATTAGTATAAGTAAAAAATGGAAAGAGAGGTTTTTATGATGGCAAATGAAGAAAAAATGGAACAAAAACAGGAAGGCAGGAAACATAACTTGAAAGTTTTTGTGATTATGATACCGCTGCTTATAGTAAGCCTTTTAGGTTTGATTGTATTTTCAAGAGAAAACTTCAAAGAGAGCGTGAAGGAATATTTTGCAGTGAAATATCTTGAGAGCAATGAAAAACTTGTGTTTCGAAATAAGAATCGGAATAAATACTGCAGTTATAAGCTAGATAAGAATGGAAATATAAAAGTAAAAGTAAAATTTGACAAACTTTACAAAGATGAATATGCGAATCGTATTGATCTCTGCGTAAAATTTAAACCAAACAGTGAACGATATAAGATGGATTTGACTGATTATCCTGGTAAAATTTATTCTTACCATACAATGTTTACAAAAGCAAATGAATTTTATATCAAGATTTATGGAATCGATTATAATCCAACCGAGCAGGAAAAACTCAAAGCGGGTACATATACCATTAATGTAACTGGTGATGTTGAGATAGAAGACGTCGCCATATCAAAAATCGAAACGTCCTTTGGTAGTATGTATGATACAGGATTCTTTGATGTTCTAATGCATTCAGGAATTTACAAAAGAGTTGTTGCAGCCAAAGATAATCATTATATAGATTGTAAAAAAGGCACACCAGCAGACAAATGGGTAATCCCATGGTAATTAGAAGAAATTTCAAAATATGGAGGGATTTTATGATAGCAAAGAAAAAAATGGATGATTACAATTGGCCAGATTTATACAGACAAGCAGATGAATTTATGCGCCAGTATATCCCAGAAACAATGATTCATGCCAGATACCGATTACTGTTCGATGGCAGACCTGCAGTAACCGTTCATTTTCCAGAAAAAGGGCATAAACAGGAATTGAATCTATTGCAAAAGAAAGCTTGTTTTCGCCGTATTCGCGGAACTACTGTGAATGGAGTACGTTTGATTTATGCCAATATCTATTTTACGGCAGATGGTTCAAGAATATATGGTGAAGAGGAGAAGACAATCAAATAGGAAGATAGATAGAGGAGGCAAAACATGTTACTCAGTCCTACAACAAGTCCTGGATTAATACTGCTGTTTAGTTTTTTTATTGGCTGGCAGATTGGCAAAAAAAGAAAATAGGCTTTACATACAGGATAGGAAACAGGAGATAAGATATGAGCATTAAATATGATGGATATATTCTTGATGAAAATTACAGTCTCATGGAATTAAATCAGATTATGAAGGAATTCCGGAAAATTGCAGTTAATTATTGTGAAAAAGCAATTCTTGAGCAGACGGTATATCAATTTCTTTATTTTTACCATTTTAGGGAAATACATAGTGATGTAAGGATCAAAGAATTAATAAAAAAAGCGAAAGATATAAATGATCCGTTAAAAAAACTATGGGAATATACATTGGAAAAAGATTGGTCAGGACTTTATTTTCAGACACATCTTTATCTGGCACATGAAATTGATGAATTCAACAGATTTCCAAATATTATGGATGACGAATTTGATTATCGGTGTGAACTGGTATTCTTTCCAACAGAGGCAGGGATCCTAGCGATGTATTTTGGGAATGATAAGGTCAGATATATGTTAGAAAGTACAAAATATTTTAAAAAATTCTTTTACCAGAATAGCACAGATCGCCCAGAGAATATTTCTGAGAAAGAATGGAATTATAGATTGGAAACATGGGAAAAAGCACTTGCCCCGGATTACATTCCAATAAATCATGGGTTTCAGGTTCAGTTATTTGATACGAAGCATATTATGTACACAAAAGATTTGTCCGGTATCGACTTACCATCTCCCGAAACAATGATCAATGTATTAAAAGGTACTTACAAGGAGGAGGAACTACTGCCAAACTATCCAAAACATGGTTCAATTATAGATTATATGGAATTCTACAAAAGCCAGACATTTAAAGACTGGCAGAAAGATGTAGAAAAAGATATTCAAAAGAAATGTCATTTCTTCACTGATAAAAATGAGATAGAAAAAATTATTAACCAAGGATAGCAACGGTCGTGGAAATATAAATGGAGGAGAATCACATGGATTGTAGCAGATGTCAGCATCATTATTCTCAAAATGGCAAATGTATGGAAAATAAAAATAACTGCCTCTTTTATCTGGAAGAGCCTCGCGGGAAAATGCTCCGATCCAATTTTTCTTTTACCATTTTAGAGGATGCTGAAACACCGGTAATCAAACCTGGCTCAATAATTAATATTGAGGAAAATGAAAAGGTTATAGAACTAAAAGTGATTCGTATCAACTGGATCAATCTTGATACTATGACTTGCAACATAGAGGCATTTTATCATGAAAAAGAAGCTCCGATTTCTGTAAGGAGAAAGAATTTCCGAGTGATATAAGAAATAAGAATTATGGAAAACGGATGGTGATGGTAATGTATGATGAAAACAGGAAATTCACAAAGCTTATCAAGTTTATGGCTGAAAATTATTATAGCAATAATTCAGAATTGAATGAAGCTGTTTCAGCATTCGAAGATGCAATTGAAACTTCTGGAAATGGAGAAGCTTCATTTGGTGTGGCAGGAGAAGACTGGGAGAGAGTTGAGATCTCCCAGCCACCATATACATACCCGGATGCACAGTTCTACGCTTCGTATGATAATGGATTCCAAGCTCCATTCTTGGTCTGCCTCTGGAATAATTCATTTGAAGAATTAGAACTTCTTCTAAAAGATACATCTGAAAAATTGTACAAGGCCTATAAGAAGGAACTGGAATGGGATATGACCTATGAGAGACTTGATACAAATTTCCACAGTATGGACAAAGCCCTTGCGGAGTTTTACTTAGCCGGAATCAGGTAATAGAAAAGAGAATCAATATAATGGGAAAACACGGAAGAACCCGAAAAGAACAGAAAGTGGATCAGGCACGAACATATAGCATAATGGAAACGAAAGTATCACAGCATGCTATAGATGCATTTCACCATAAGCCTTTTTGCTGCTCTGAATCCACTCATAAAGAAAATAAGAATATTCAGCAAGGAGGAAAGAAATATGGTGATGTGTAATAGTCCTTGGGGATTTTGGAAAACATGTGTAGCCTGTATGGACGGGCAACAAAGTCACGAAGGAACAATCTGCTGCGATACCGCAGAAGATCTGGATTTTCAAGAAGAAGATATACTGAAACAGTGTGAATATGCGAAAGAGAGCTCAATCAATAATGTTGAATTTGAAATACGTGCGCAAAGATATTCGTTCAGTAGCGAAACGAATGTAATTACTGTTAAGGAAATCGAAAATGCAACAAAACTCTTTACAGAGATGTGCAAAGAGTATGAAAATGTGCAGATGAAAAAGATTAAAAAAAAACATGAAATTAAATAAGTTCGAATTAATTCGTTTTGCTTTAAGAGCAGAAAGTACCATTTTCCCTAATGGAAGATTGGATTGCATAAACGGAAACTTTCATACAGAAGATGCAAAAGAATTCATGGAATATTACAAGATTACATATGCGGAGTAAGCATGTTGCAGTAAATATATCAATTCAGCAAGGAGGAAAGGAACATGTGTAAATATTGCGAACGAAGAACAGATGTGAAATTAGGCTGGGATCAGCCGGAACTTCCGTGGCACCACAACCAGGATATCACGAAAAATATATCCGGGAATATGATCCATACGGATGATACAGTTGGTGTGATCAATGATTATCAAACAGCTTCTCCGGTATTGATTATAAAGGATAAGAGTTGCTTCGGATCCGAAGAGGATGGCGTTGGCACAATCTACATCCCAATCAAATTCTGTCCGGAATGTGGACGAAAACTTGGACGATAGTAGATATTGTGGCAAATTGGTAAAAGAAAGAGAGCGACTATGAAGAAAAAGAGAAACAGTTTCTATGTTGCCCCATTATTCCGATTCTTATAAAACGGTCTTCCAATATAAAGGTATGAAGCTGGAATCATGCAGTGAGGATGTCTATGAAGCAGTAAAAAGGGCGAAACATACACTGCTGAAATAGAAATTCGGACTTATCCGAACAGTGCAAAAAAGAAATACGACATTGTATCAATACACACGGAAAATAAGAAGTAATGGAAAAGAAAGTGTAATTATGGATGGATTAATCATTAAGAAAAAATGGCTGGATCTTATTTTATCTGGGAAAAAGACTTTGGAAATCCGGGGATGCAGTACAAAAAAGACGGGAGTTCAAATTTACCTTTTGGAAAGCAGTTCCAAACGTGTAAGGGGAACATGCATCATACAATCAGTATATCCGATCTCATGTTCAGACTGGTCAGAAGAGCAGGAAAATCATTGCGTTGATCTTTCTTATAAAGAACTAAAAGAACGATATAAGAACCCTCATGCATGGGTACTGGCGGATGTAGAGCCAGTCGAAGACGTGTGGTATTATGACCATCCGAACGGGGCAGTCATCTGGGTAAAAGATGTTTCACCTGTCGATGAGATGCAGGATGAGCGGCTGCGATATGGATATTAAAATTAGGATGGAATACTATGACAGAATACAAATTGATCAACCCAAGCGATCCTTATACATTCCTCGCCAAGACCAAAGAATCTGCTGCATTGGCAGTATTCCTGCTTGGAACGTTGTATGGAGCATCACCAAAAGACGATAATGAAGAAAAACGAATTCCGGTATTCCTGTTCGGTGGGGCAGAGGAATGGTATCGAAAAGAATTCGGACGAAGTACCGAAGCTGGATTAAAAGCAGAAAAACAGAATGTGGCAGATGCACTATTGTCTTTCATGTATGGATCTTTTGAAGACCGGCGGAGATATGAGGCTGCACTAAATGCCATTACGGACGAAGAAAAGAAAAAGGTGTTCATGGAAGAATGGCAGGATGGTCGGACCAGCATGAAGAATATTGGCGAATATGCTCATCAGCTCGGAGAAAAATTGAAAGGAAAAGTTAAATGCTGCATCGATGATACGACAAAAGTTGATACTTAACATAAGATTTTTGTCCAAAAACTCCTCTTAATAATTTTTTCTCACATACTATAAGTGAAAAGGGAAAAATTGTTAGGAGGGATTTTTATGCGTAGATTTATTCGCCGTTTCTTACAGCCAATGTTTTGTGAACATAACTGGGAATTGCTGTTTGATGTTCATGTAGAAGATGATTTTGGAAGTACTTGGAGTGAGAAAACATATCGCTGTAGAAAATGCGGGCTGCAGAGAAAATATAAATCCTGGTCAACCAACTCGGATATTGAATAACCGAGCATGAGGAAGCTGTCCTTTGCAGCAGAATCTTGTGTAAGGCTATTCGTATGGTTGAGTAGCGGCTGGCCACCGGATATAATGCATCCGTGCCAGGGGTTAGTGTGTGACCACGGTATTGTACGCTTCTCTAATACAACTCCCGTGTCGCTGTTGTTAAACAGGCAAGCCGAGAAGAAAGCCAGTACTTCAGCAGTAACAAAGCATGCTAACGCGCGAAGAGAAGAGGCTGCAGGAGTGCAGTCTCAGTACAAGGGCGTAACTGCCACAAATGAAAGGAGAAAACATGGTCATTGCTTTAGACAGGAACAAACGTCCACTTGGTTTTATGGGCGAACGGAGATGCCGGATCCTGCTGGAGAGAAAACGTGCAGTCCTGTATCGTTACTTTCCGACTATCGTTATTTTAAAAGATGTCGATGCAAGAAAGCTTTCCGGGCTTTCCAGTTATCGGATCAAGATCGATCCCGGAGCAAAATATACCGGTATCGCAATTGTAAGGGATGATACAAATGAATTCATGTATGCAATGCAGATCGAACACCGGGGAGAACAGATCAAAAAGAACCTGGATACCAGGCGTAACGCAAGAGGGGACCGCAGAAGCCGGGAGACCGGATACCGCAGGCCGAAATGGGGGAATCAGTGTACGGCAAAAGAACAGCGTCAATCCTATGACAGCCGGCGGGATGAGAACTGGCTGCCGCCAAGTGTCAAAAGCACCGCTGACAACATCATTTCCTGGGTAAGACGCCTGTCCCGCTGGATCAACATTACAAACTGCAGTTTCGAATCCGTGCGGTTCGATACACAGCTCATGGAGAACCCAGAGATTGAAGGTGTCGAATATCAGCAGGGAACCCTGTATGGTTATGAAGTAAAAGAATATTTACTGGAAAAATATGGACATACCTGCCAGTATTGCGGTGGAAAGAGCAGCGATCCCATTTTAGAATGGGAACACATGATTCCAAGAAGCCGCGGAGGTTCTGATCGGCTCAAAAATGCAACACTTGCCTGTCATAACTGCAATCAGGACAAAGGAAATCATACGTTGGAAGAATGGCAGACAATCCTTCAAGACCGGCTTCCGAAAGAAAGAGGGAAACAGAAAGAACTGGATCAGATGCGTCAGAAATATGTACAGCAGGTGATGGAAGGAAAAGCTCCACTTAAAGGACTCCGGTATGCTGCATGGGTCAATTCAAGCAGAAGATACTCGCAGCGTCATTTGTATCTTCGTTTTCCGGAACTGGAGTGTTCCAGTGGCGGAAGAACAAAATACAATCGGAATGCACTTGGATATCCGAAAGAACATCACTATGACGCTTTATGTGTAGGCAAAATTCCAGAAGATGGATTCGTTGACTGGACGCATGGATATTACCTGTATGCGAAAGCGACCGGAAGAGGCACAAGACTTCGAGGCCAGCTTAATGGGTGCGGTGTGATCATCAGTAAATGGAAGAATCGCTCAAAGACTGCATTTGGTTTCCAAACAGGAGACTTGGTCGTAGCAAATGTACCCAAAGACACAAAGTACAAATATAAAGGACGTTTTGTTGGACGGGTCATGATCCGTAAGAGTGGATCGTTCGACATCCGGACCTTATCTGGAGAGCTGGTCACAGTCAATGCAAAGTTCTGCAGACTTTTACAAAATAATTCGGGATATCAGATGATGATAAAACGTGCGATTCCTCTCGGTGATTGAATAGCCGAGGATCCTCGCATTTTATCCTGAAAATTAAGAAATGGAGGTCATTTATCATTGAAAACTCATTATCCGAAAATTAAAAAAGATCCACATTATCAGGAAGCACTCTTAAAAGTATATCAAAATAATCCAGAACTTGTGGAATCTCAACAGAAATCAAATGCTGAAAAGAGGCAGCGTTTAAACGCCATAAAAATAAATAAAATATGCATGGCATTTTCTATCCTATATGTGTTGCTTATGGCTTTACTGGGGACATTGCTCAATGAAAATTTCTGGTATGTAATGGGGATTGGAATGGGAGTTTTCTTAGTGGCCAAAGAAGCTCATTTTATCATTACAGACATCATATTCTGGCGCCGGATGGCTAATGAAGATTTTCGGTTATACAGAAAATGGAAATTTGAATTCGCTAAGGTTGGGTATGAGATATAGAATGAATCGTAAAGAAATAACAAATTTTTTGAATGAATTATTGAAGAAGGACCGGCTTACAGGACCAGGAAAACACTGGTCCAGTGAGGTCAGCATTGATCCTTTTACAACCAAGGGGCGGAGAGTCGATTTCATTGAATTTATACCGGAAAACCAGTGCTCACTCTCCGGAATAGAAAAAGGAATTTTCGTGTGTTATGAAGTGAAAAGTTGCGAAAAAGATGTTTATAGTGGAAATGGACTGAATTTTTACGGTGAGAAAAATTACATTGTCACAACAATAGACTGTTATAAAAATCTGCTACCGGATTTGAAAAATTCTATTTTTTCAAGGCACGTTAAAAAATGCAATCCGGAGTCTTCTAATTATTATGGAGTCATGGTGGCTGTGCCCAGGTGGAGGAATGTAAAAGATGAATTAGAAGATCCGACCCCGCTTACTCATGATTGTAACATATCAGACTGGACACTCAAGATCGCAGAATCCTGCCGGCAGGGACCACGAAAGAGAAGTATGACAGAACTGCTTTTCTGTATGCTACGAAGTGGTCGATAATTTTTATGTATAAAAAAGAGACCAAAGCCTATTGTACGGCCGAGATCTCTTTCTCTTTTGTGAATGTATTGTATTTGTATAACCTTTTATGCTATCACCAAGTCATACAGAATGGATAGTCGAATCGCTTTTACTGATAAATCAGTATAGATTTAAGCATTGATAGCATCTTTTAATGTTTTCCCAGCTTTGAATTTTGGTGCTTTGCATGCAGCAATCTTCATTGTCTCACCGGTCTGAGGATTTCTTCCCTCTCTTTCGGAGCGTTCGCTTGTTTCAAATGTTCCAAATCCCGGAAGTGCAACCTTATTTCCCTTTTTTAACTCATTTGTCACAATACTGATAAATGCATTTAATACCTTATCAGAGTCTTTTTTAGTGAGTTCCGCATTTTCTGCCATTGCAGCGACTAATTCAGTTTTTGTCATAAATTTCCCTCCAATCTATTTGTTCTAGTAGATATCCTATACGATTTTATAATAAATATCAAGAAATGTATGTAAATATATCAAAATGTGGATAGATACGTGAAACAAAACCGTCTATTACAGTATAAAGAAAGTAGGAGGTTAACAAACTATGAGCAAAATGGATACAGATACAAAAATATCATATAAAGAAAAGATGGAAGAAGAATATAAAATACTGTGCTCTATCTGCGGAAAATACAAATATCGAGTGGAATATAAGTTTGATCAGTTTTTTATCTATACGAAATATGAGGTATGGTGTTACGAAATCAAGTCTGGCAAAAGAATTCTTTTACATGGTAATTTACTGTATGGTAAGGGCGGTATAAAAGAATCAGGGCGATGGCATCATCAAAAAATGTGTGGATGCAGATCCGTGGATGATATTGTAAAAAAAATTCATGAACATGAAATATGGAAATATGGTGGATTGGAGTTCAAATAAACCAACTAATAAAAAACAGCACTGACATTAAATAGATAACTAATCCTTTGTCAGCTTTTATAAGATTCTTACAAAACGGGTCCATGAAATATGGATCCTTTTTTGACCACAAAACCATAGCAGCAAAACATATGAAACCTTTCTGTCATACTAATAATAGAGACAGATAGTAAACGACTTCAAAATACAATCAGCTGCCCTTCCCCTCAATCTTATCCGGCAGCATGAGACGTAACTTTTGAATTGAGCGTTTAAGTACCGGAAAAAAAGTCATGTTTTTCGCGAATGTAACTATCTGGGAGATGCTGTCCGCAGTTGTTCCGTTGATCTAAGGGTCTACACAACAACCTATCTCTATCCGGAACAACTGCAAAAGAAAATTATTTTCAAATAAATAGGAGGAAAAATTATGCAGAACAAAAAGAGAATGAAAACCATGATTGCAGCAACAGCCATGATCGGCGTGCTTGTAATTGGCGGAATCAGCGCATACTTTACAGATGGTGATACCGCAACCAACACCTTTACAGTAGGAAAAGTATCTATCGACTTACAGGAGCCTAACTGGAATCCACCGAAGGATATCACACCAAACCAGGAGATTAAAAAGGATCCTCAGATCAAGAATGATGGTATCAATGATGCATACATATTTATGAAAGTTACAGTACCATATGACAATATTACTGTTGTAGCCGGTGATGGAACAAAAGCTGCAGCAAAAGCTGATACAGAACTTTTCAGCTATGATGTAAAATCTGGATGGATCGAGATTGGAACACCTGTCAAAGATACAAACAATAAAACAGTTACACATCTGTATGCATATGGTACAGCTACTCAGATGACAGCTGTAGCAGCAAATCAGAAGACCGGAACTTTATTTGACTGGGTTAAATTCGTTAATGCCCGTGAAGATGAAGGACTGGAAGGAACTACAAAAAATATCAAGATCGATGCATATGCTATCCAGACACAGAACATCAATGATGGCAAGACAAAACTGGATGGTATCAACTCCGATGGTAAGGTTAAGCCAACAGATGTATGGGCGGTTCTTGAACGCCAGAATCCTACAACAACAGTATCTGTAAAAGAAGAAGCTAATTCCGATATCAAACAGGGCAACTAAAGGAATTATTTGTACGCATGATAAGCTTCCTGCATAGAACGTGCGGGAAGCTTTTCTTAAAAGCAACAACGAACTCTTTTCAAACATACTATTAGTAGAAGAAAAGAGAAAGGAGAAATGGAATGAAAAAGAAGAAATGGAAACCATTCCTCATCGCTTCGACAGCCGTGCTGCTTATTGCATCCATTGGCATTGGAATATATGCTTTTCTGTCAGATGGAGACACTGCTAACAACCGGACAACCATCGGCGGCGTTACAACGGATATTCCAGAGAAATTTACGCCACCAGATGATATCAAGCCTGGAGATGTGATCACAAAAGATGTAAAGATTCGCAATACCGGAAAAGATGACTGTTATGTAAGAGTACGGTCATTATTTTCTGATAGTGATATGGAAAAGTATTGTACCGTGAATTACAATACCACAGACTTCACTTACAATAAAAATGACGGATATTATTACTACAAAAAAGTGTTAAAGAAAGGCGAAACAACACCTAGCTTGTTTACAACTGTAACAATCAGTAAAAATATCCCACAAGATGAAATCAGAAAATTTGATATCATTGTCTATCAGGAAAGTTATCAGTCTTATGGATTTGATTCATATCAGGCAGCATGGGATCATTATCACAGAAACCAGAAAAATTAATAAGGAGGAAAAATCTATATGAAAAAGAAATATATGATGGCAGCATGTGCTTGTATGTCCTGCGTCCTCCTTGGAAGCGGTACTTATGTGTATGCAAGACCTGAAACATCTGTTACAAACCATTTCAGCACCGGTGTTGTCGATATCAATCTTGATGAATACGAACTCACTGCCAATGGAGGGGAAGAGCCATTCAGGGATTATACCGGAAAGAAAGGGGAAAATCCTCTGATTATGCCGGGTGATGATATCTCAAAGATTCCAAGAATCACAAATGATGGAAATGACTGTTATGTAAGAGCGAAACTGGAATTTTCTGGCACAGATGTTGATCTGGAAAAGGAGCTTTATGGATTCCCTTCTGGTTGGGAAAAACACGATGACGGATATTACTATTTAAAAAATATCCTGAATACTGGTGATAAGATAGACATCTTTGAAGGGTTGAAGATCCCGACCGATTTTCCACAGACAGAAGAAGGCAAAACATTTAAGCTGAAAATTAATGTAGATGCCGTCCAGAGTAAGAATTTTACTCCGAACTGGGATGACAGATCTCCTTGGGGAGACGTTGAGATTCAGGATTGTATCCGTGATGGATATGATATTGCAACATTTAAGAAGGCGGATAATCAGAGCATGCGGGTAGAATATCAGGGTAGTTCCAAGAAATTATTCTCGAATCCGGATGATTTCTTCCAAAATTTCCCTGTTATGATGCCAGGTGATACTTATAAAGAAAGTGCCGGACTTGTAAATAACAGTAAGACACCAATCAAGCTGTATTTCCGAAGTGAAGTCACTGACAAATCGGAGCTTTTGGATGAGGTTAAAATTAAAATTTATGCAACTATCGATGGTAAACGATCCCTGATCTACAATGGTCCAATGGTAAACAGCCAGATTACGGATAACATTCTTCTTGGAACGATTCCGGCTAATGCTACAGGCACATTGGAATATAAACTGGATGTTCCAAAAGAACTGGATAACCAGTATACACTTCTGTCATCTTATGTAAAATGGATCTTTTCTACAGAACCAATCGAATCAGGAAGAGAACGTGTACAGACAGGTGATTCGAACGTCATCGGTCTTTGCATGGTAGCAGGCGGAATGTTCTTTGCAGCCGGAGCATATGCAATCTGGAAGGATGAAGAACGCAAGAAGAAAGTGAGAGAATAGTATAATGAGTAAGTTTCAAATTCTTTGGAATTACACCAGAAAGAAAAATGGTGAAATTGTAATTGCAGAAGAAGAACTGCAGAAAATGCTGGATATGGCAGAAAAGACAGCATATAATGAAGGATTTATGGACGGATTAAAGTCCGTACAGACTCCAGTATGCCATCCGGAAATTGTCCAGACACAGACACCGGTATATCAGCCGGGGCAGATGCCAACACGCACAACACGGCCGCTGACCGGTGGATATCAGGTAACATGTGCTGACCACGAAGGTCAGACGGTTGCCGGAGATACCGCACCATTAACTGCGGAAGCAAAAAATCAGATGGTGCAGGAATTTGACCAGAATGTAAATGGTAAAACAGAATAATAAAAAAGGAGGTCTTGCTGGAAAGCAGGGCCTTTTTATTATTTATTTTCGTTTCCTTCACTCTATTATTAACGACTTACTCAGGAGGTATCATTATGTTTTTATTTCAGCAATTAACGAAAGATACGCAGATGCATTGCAGACGTGTTTCTGAATTAGCTGTAAAACTTGCTGTTTTGTGCGGAGAACCGGTGGTGAATCAAACAAAGATTTCTGTTGCAGCCATATATCATGATATAGGTAAAATAAAATTACCGGAAGAAATATTAAATAAAAAAGAGCCTTTAACTGACGAAGAATACAATCTCATTAAACAGCATACAAATTTTGGGAGTGTTTTGATGAAGGGGTATTGCTCAGATGATATCTGTCAGATGATCCAATACCATCATGAAAACATAGACGGATCCGGTTATTACCGGTTAACAGAAATTCCTTTAGGATCACGAATCATACGTATCTGTGATGTGTATGATGCCATGACTTCCATCAGACCTTATCATACTGGGAAATCTATAGATGAAACTATGAATTATATCCGGTCGCATGCCGGAATACTGTTTGATGAATCTTTGGTGCAGCTATTTTCGATTATAATTCAACGTAAAAAAGAAATATGAAGAAGTACCATCATAACGAAATTTCCAATTTTGTCCAGAAAGCCGGAGGAATTATGAATTCATTCATACTATATATAGATGGAAAGATGATATTTATATTCATTAGAAGGAGGCACAAATATGGATACAAAACCGGCAAAGCTATTTAAAGTTGGAGGATATCTGCTTGATCCAACTGGAAGGCTGGATGCGAATATGATCCGTTCTAAGATTGCATATGGATGCGGATACCCATTTGTTACACATTATTTGAACGTGCAGCAAGAGAAAGTACGGGAAATCAGTGAAGACCATCCGCTTATGGATGAGAATTGCAGCTTATCTGATTGCGAGAAATATTTTCACAGTTGTCATCTGGCAACAGAAGGCCGGATGGTAGAAGTTGGACAGATTTACCGCCATTTTACTGGAAAAGAAGTAAAAATACTCCATATAGCAGAGGACACGGAAGCACCAGGACAGTATTTTGTAGTGTTTGAGTGTGAAGGCCAGATCTGGTGTAAAACTTATGGTCTGTTTCTTAGCAAAGTAGATCACAATCGGTATCCGGATATTTCACAGGAATACTGTTTTGAGCTGGTAGAATAAGGAGACCCTAAGATGATTATATGTGTAACCGGTCACAGGCCGGATAAGCTGTATGGATATGATTTGACAGATCCAAGATGGCAGGATCTGAAAAACATCTTCAAGGAAAAATTAATAGAAATGAAATGTACAAATGCGATCAGTGGCATGGCCTTGGGTGTTGATACGATTTTTGCCCTCGCTGTACTGGAATTAAAGAAGGAAGGGCATCCCATTCAGCTTCATTGTGCACTTCCATGTCCAGAACAATGTAAAAAATGGAATCATGTGGATATTGTAAGATATCGGGAAATTCTTATGGAAGCGAAAACAGTAAAAGTTGTAGCAGATCATTATGAAGCAGATGTGATGCAGAAACGGAACGAATATATGGTGGACCATTCTGATATCGTTCTAGCTGTTTGGAATGGTAAAAAAAGTGGAACAGAAAATTGTATCAAATATGCCGAGAAAATGGGCAAAAAAGTGGAATATATCGAGCCATGAGCCATGTCCTAAAAATTTTGTCCAGAAAAACAACTGCGAAATCTTTTCTGACATACTATTAGTGTAAGGGAAATTCCTTTACCGTTGTTTTTCTGATTTGCGTGTATCCGTGAAAGCAGAGAATAGGCTGCAGGCAGGTTCAACTCCTGCATACACATTTTCCTTATTGAAATAAGGAATAATTAAAACATGTGGGGTATCCCATAAAAATATGTCTTTTGTTAGGTGTTCAATGTATGGGCAGGCCTTAAAACCTGTTCGTGCATTTGCCGATGGATGTATGCAAAAGCATTCATTCTGGCGTTATATTCCTCCTACGAAAATAGGAAGAGATATATCTATCCGAAGATTTGTTTTATGCACAGGCAGGCCTCATAACTTGCCTATGCATTGCTCTGGTAAAACAGAGCGAATCCTGAGAAACATGTAAGTGCATGGGTAAGCCTCATAACTTATCCATGTATTTGTCCTGATAAAACAGGACGGACTTTTTTCTTCATTTGTATTGTATGAGCGGGCCTAAAAACCCACCCATGCATTGCATCCAAATAGTCCGACTGGATGCACAGAAAATTTTCCATACTTCTGCATATATGGGTAAAAAATCTGTATATGCAGACAACGAATAATTTTGTCCAGAAAAGCAATTACAAAATCTTTTCTGACATACTATTAGTATAAGGTTTTATCCTTATTCGATATATCCCAACACAGGCAGGCATAAAAATCTGTCTATGTAATTACTTCTAATTTTTAGAAGTTAAATAAAAACATTCCTTTCAGACAAAGGAGCAAATTATTCCTTTTGTGTTTGCACACGCAGATCGCACAACCTGCCTGTGTATTTACCCTAATAGCTGGGTGACAGACGTTATTATCTAACTTCCGCTGGACAGACCTCAAAACTTATCTGGCGGGTTCCCCAAAAAAGGGGTACCTTTAGTACATTTGATTACGCATGGATAAGCCTCAAAACTTATTCATGTGTTCATCCGTAAAAAGGATGGTAAGTGCCAGCTTTATCTAAACAGGCCTCAAAACCTGTTTGGATATTCTCCCTTGATGTGGGAGTCATCTATTTATAAACGTGCTTGGCATAGATGTACTTAAAAATTCATCTATGCATTTGCCGCGATAGCGTGGCAATTCATCTATTTTCTTCTCCAACATTAATCTTGGAGATACCTCTTGGACCTGAGAGGTAAACATATTTTTCCGTGTAGGCAGGTGTTACAGCCTGTTTACATGTTTGCTCCAGATTATGGAGTAAGATAGATAAAATAATTTTGCTTTCTTCAAGTAGGCCTCAAAACTTGTTTGAAGAATCCCTCAAGAAGGGAAAATTGGGGTTTTGTAGCATTAACATCTCCGCACAGACAGACCTTAAAATCTGCTTGTGCATTCGCTCCGGTCATCAAATATCAGGATGGTGGAAGCAGAACGGCTGTTTCCTGATTTTTTAGAATATCGGAGCAAATAAAATCATTTTTTGTCACGCATAGGCAGGCCTTAAAACCTGTTTATGTGTTCCCCCGCTTAAATGTGGGGCATCTTAATAACTTTTTCCTCGTATAGTTTTAACTATACAAACTTACAATCGGCAGACACGCAGAGTGTGTATTTTCATCCCTATAATATGAGAGGGTGCAATTCCCTTTCCTGCCTTTCTGCCTTGGGTCCCAATGCTCCAAATACCCACCAGTATTTCGGCAATCCCACACCAATACCACCATTGGGATCCGGACAGGGCAAATGTATTGTAACAAACAATACAACGTAACTATAAAAAATATCATAAAAATCTCTTTAAGGACGCTGCTATGACCACTCTACCTATAGCAGTACATTCGTAAATTACGATACATTCACATCGTATTTTTACATATGGCAAAATCCCTGGTACCTTATAATGCCAGGGATTTTTGTAGATATAAGAGGTGTGGGATAAAAATTTAAAACAGGAGGAAATAAAATGGACGAAACAAAGCAAAAATTTTTAGATAAAATGCATCCGCCGAGAGCGGAAGAGCAGATAGTATCCTATCGGAAATGGATGCTTTATCTCTTTTTATGTGCAATACCGATAGTAAATATCATTTTTCTTCTCGTATTTGCCACTTCGAAAGATCCGAGCATGATTACGATGAAAAATTTTGCGAAGGCAGCCTGCACATGGATTTTAATTAATGTTGTACTGGTATTGGCATTCACCGGAATATGGGTATTCTGTATCGCCTCATCAGTGATGTAATTTTATTATGTTATACTTCATTCACTCTATGAACGATACATATAAATCAAAGATGAAAAGGAGACAAAAACATGAAAAGAAAATTTGCACCAGTCATGATCACAGCAGCAGCTCTGATCACAACCGTACCAACAACACAGGTATTCGCATCAGAGGGGATTAATGCTGAAACAGCGTCAGATAATATTACTCCACTTGTGATCAATACCGAAAACACGCAGAATACAGCACAGACATCTACAGAAGATACCACACAGAATGCACAGGAAGTAAATAAACAGCAGACATCACAGACTGAGGAAGTGACTCCGGAATCAGACAAAGAACAGAAGACTACAACCGAAGGGATTACCGTATCTGAAAACTCTGCAGCAACTGAGAATACGATTTCTCACAAAGCAGACGATTCAAACACTACATCTGTGCAGAAACAGACAGAAGAAACAGTAAAACCTGCTGTACAGTCTGATCAGAAGCTTACGACACCAAATGGAATTACATGGGATGGAAAAACATTAAGCTGGAACGCATCAAAGGGAAGCAGTCAGTTAACACTTTCTGACGGAACAACATTCCCGGTGCAGATCCGTTATCAGATCACTGTAAAATCAACAGATGGAGAAGATAACATCTTCGCATTTACGGATACTGCAGAAACAAGCTACGATTTCAGTAATGAACTGGAAAATGATATCCCGGCCAACGAAAAATTCTGTTTTGTGGTATCGGCATATTATGATTCAGAAGATCTTCCGAATGCATCCGTTGATCAGATGAATGAGGCATATGAGGTGATGGAGAACCTTGCTGCCGATGAAGTAACAACAGATGAATATCAGAACAGCAGTTCATCGAAACCAGATACACCGAAATCCGAAGAAGTGAAAACTGCTTCCGTATCCGGTGCGGTATTATCTGCTGTAAACGGACAGAATCCTTCTTACATCGCTTCAACAGATACAGAAGGAACAGAAATTGTTCATGAAAGTTGGGCTTGTAAGGATGATGGATCTGTAAATAATAGCGATTCCTCTGACAAGATGAAATTTGAAGCCGGAAAAACCTATACATATTCTGTTACACTTGCAGCAAAGGACGGCTATCATTTTGGAGATGGCATTACGGCTACAGTGAATGGTAAGAATGCAACTATCGTACATAACACAGATGGAACCATTACATTAACAGATATCAGTACTGTGACTGTACCATCTGATCCGGTTGTTGTAAAAAAGATTGATACTGTAAAAGCAGCGAATGCAACTCTTACATGCAAAGCCGGAGAGAAGCCGAAATTTACGGCAACTATCCCGGAGGGAGAAGAAAGATATGAAATTGCATATGAGTCTTGGAGTGATGGAACAACTACAATTCGTTCAGACTCTGCTGATTCAGATTTCACATTTGAATCCGGAAAAACATACAAATACAGTATTGCATTCCGTCTGACAGAAAAAGGGATTGCAGATGGCTACGACTTGACAGGAGCCAAGCTGACATTAAACGGAAAAGAATCCGGTGTATCTATTACAGAAAGTGGCAAAACTGCAGAATATGGCAATGCAGTTAGCGTTGATGTTCCAAAGAGTGACAGCAAACCGGATGATTCTAAGACAGATGACACCAAAAAAGATGATTCTTCTAAGGATGATGGAAAGAAAGAGGATTCCAAAACAGACGATACATCGAAAGATGACTCTAAGAAGGATGATTTTTCAAAAGAAGACACGTCTAAAGGCGATGTCAAGAAGGATGATTCTAATTTAACAGATAAAAAGAAAGATTCTACTGTCACAGAAAAAAATACAAATCAGAAAGACGCACAGACATCTGAGAAAAAAGATGATCAGAATTCCTCAAATTCAGGAAGTGGATCAAATTCTGTAAAAACAGGAGATCCTGCTGTATGGGGATTATGGGCAAGTCTTTTCGGTTCTTCTGGAATTGCCGGAGCAGTAATTCGTAGAAGAAAAAGAAAATAACACAATTGTTAGAAACGGGCTTAAGGAAACTTAGGCCTGTTTTTTTATACAAACTATTATTTGATGATAAATAACAAAATTGTTATCTGGAAACTCTGTCACTCTACCTGTAGAAAAAATATTTTGACGAAAGGAGAGTGACATTGTTATGTATAACAAAAGAAAACATATCTATCACAGCAAAGGGAAAAACCAGGTTTTATCAAGACTGATGCACGGTGAATTCCTTGGAAATTTATTTGCTCTTACGGTGAATGGAGAGGAAGTGTATTACAAAGGGTCCTGGCCGTCCATTTCTGCAGATTATGATCAGATCATCTACATTCCAGATGTTTTTGTGAGTGAGATTCCGGTCTATCGTTCTGCAAGATTAGATGAGTATGAATGGCTGAAAGCGAATTTATACACTGCAGATGATTTTTTACATTTTGCAAATAATGATCCTGTACGTGCTCAGGCGATATTACAGTCTATGACCGGTCAAAATCCTATCTTGAACAATTAAAAATAAGGAGAACACAACATGGAAACGCAAACTGTCACACTAACTAAGAGAGAAGCCGCAATGAAAATGTCACTGGATATGATCCGGGAATGGTGTTGCAGCAATCTTAAGGGAAAGAAAGCTGTAAAAATAGCCATCTCATGTGGAAAGAAGAGATATGAGTTCCTTGCCGATCATACCGGTTTTGTATTAAAAGGGAAAAATAATCCAGATTATTATTATACAAAATCAAAAGTGGATCCGTTGTATTTACAGGCAGAAGGACATGCAGTTATAATCCAGTGGTATCAGATGAAAAATAGAATTGTGGAAATAATATCTTAGAGGAGGACAACTATGGAAACAGAAACAAATGAATTAATTCAGGAGCTGGCTGACTGGATGGTTACATGCGCAGCAGAAGGGACAAAGAATGGATCCTGGACCATCTATGCAGATGATATTGTAGAAGAATTCACCTCAATTACAGAGGAATGGCTGGAAGAGAACCAGGAAGAAATCTGCAATAGGATCGATGATAATGACGCTTCCCTTGGGGAAACTATTTACAATCCGGATGATGAATCTTTTTCCATGGATTTGGCATTTGATTACTGTGAGAACTATGACGGTTCTCCAAACTGGGGATGCGAATAGTACATTTTCATTTTGAGGAGATTTGATAATGGTTGAAAACAGAATAATGATTACAGTTCCTGACAATGTAACAATTATATCAGGAGCAGAAATAGGCCTGGAAGCCTATAAACAATGCAAAAGACAAATAGATGACGAAGCAATGAATATAATTTGTTTTCCGGATCATATTACTAAAATAATCGGGACTTTCTTTTCGGGATTTTTTATTGATTTGCGAAAATCTATGACTGCAGGTGAAATTAAGGAACATTTTAGTTTTGATTCGGATATGTCATGTATAGAAAGTGCAGAAAAAGCGTTCAGAAAATATATAGAAACTACATAAAATCAGGAGGAAACGTAATGTTAGATTATAAAAAAACAGAAGATATAGAAAGAATGAAAGCAGAAGCTGTAAAGAGATTGAAATGGCCGAAAATTCCAGGGCTTAATGAAGCCTTTGCAAAAGGAATTGTGATGGTTTCAGACGGAACGAATGGCGATGTAAAACTCAGGAACTTAACTATTTACGAAAAATATATGGTGACAAATTTTGAAAAAATTCAACATGCCATTGTATACCATACGATTCTTACAGAAACAAAGTTTGGTAAAATGTTATCCATGCTGTTTGTTGGAAAATATGAAGATGAGTGGTTTATGGATGAGGAAAATTTTAAAAAATCTTATACACAGGTATATGTAGAAAATCTGGATTATCCAGATTGTTCCGAAATTGGCACTATTGGTATCGAATGTACCGAAAATGGAATCATACGTACTTATTGATTTTACATAACAAAAGAAGGGAGCAGACATTTTGGCTGCTCTTTTTCATGTTTTTTAGGCAATCACACACTCTACTAACAGAATAATATGTACAGAAGAAGGGAGGATATCAAATAATCTGTTATTCAATATTATTTAATTTACAGGAGGAATTTTTATGGAACATAAAAACAAAGAAAAGCTGGATTGGATCATCGCATCAAATATCGATAAAGGAATTAATCTACAGACAGTATATGGTACTTATTTAGAAATCAGAGAACTTCTGCAGAAAAAAATAAATGAATGCCGCAAGAAAGATGTGGTGCATTATAAAGATGCGTTTTTTGAATTTCAGGATCAAAAAATTCAGGCTACTGTTATCTTTGAAACATACCATATCTTTTTTACAGCAGAAGAGCTTACAAACATACAGAACTCAGAGCCATGGGCTTCTTATTTTTTGAAATGTTCACAGCAATATGCCGGATGCGTATGGAACCGCAAGACCAATCAGTATGACATGCTCTTTGTAACAGAATTTTCACATCTGTTGGCAGATGAGCGCGCTGTAGAAAAAGCGGCTATGTTACCAGATGTATATGATATTTCTGATAGAAAAATCAAATCTCGCACAGTTACCACAATAGCTCACAACTGGGAAGAATTGATAGATGTTACATTGCTTCGTAAGCAGATGTTGGAGCTTATGAAACGACCAGATATTTCCGAACAGCTGGTGCAGAAATATTTAAAAAAAGTTATTATTCATATCCAAAGTACAGATGTCCGGCCGGAGATAACTGGATGGTATCCGGATATCGATGCTTATTTTTCGGAAACAAAATCAGATATATACGATGATACAGAATTACTGGAACTGCCGGATCACGGTGGAATTCTTCGCTTTGCCAAATAAAAAATAACAGGGATGCTTAGAGACCGTTTCATTACGGTCTCTTTTATTTTATTCGAAAACAAGCACTCTATAAGCAGACATAAACGAACAGAAGAGAGGAGTGTATAAAAGAATATCTGTTATGTCAATAAAAAAAGGAGATTTACACAAACTATGAACATCATTGATGACTTCATTAAATTGGACATGGATGCACCACAGATAGCTGAACGTACTGAAAAAGATCTTGCGTTCAATCGGAAAGTAAAATCCTGCTACGATATGTATCAGTGGCTGTATAAGAATGACATTTTACGAAAGGAAGCATTTCTTTATACCGAAAATTCTTCCATGGAAGAGTTGGAGGTATCATTCGCAATTGATACGGAAAATCTTCTTCCATACAGGAAGAAAATGGAAACTTCCGGAGTTAAAGATGCAGATCTTGCCTGCCACTATATCTTTGGGGATAAGGGGTACGAAACATCTCCAAGTAAATATTCCGGTTCGATTTTTTTATCCTGGAGCATGCTGACTTACAGAGGAAAGCTTTGCATCAGCAGAAGCTGGGAAACCGAAAGTGAACAGGATCTGAATACAGAACATTTGCAGGAAGTAGCGAAAATACGAAAAAAATATGGAACGAAAAAAGCAGTAGAAAAAGTATGGAAACTGTTACGACTCAAATAAGGAAGGAGCATTTATATGCATATCGAAAAATTATCTGTAAAAGATCGGGAAGTTACTGTGCGTTTATCTGCGGATGAGATTGTGAAATTATGCAACTCTTTGCATTACGCACCGGAAAAACAGCAGAATGATATATATCATAAGCTTTATAGCGATCTGCTTCTGGTGCGGGATATCTGTCAATATGGCAGAATTGATAACTGGGGACTTGCTAAAGTAGTTGAACAGAGAGGCCTTGGAAATATCAACAAACATATTCGTGGACCTAAAATCAAAGCATTAAAAGCAAGGAGACTGTAATTATGGCAAACTTAACACATTTATTCAAAATCGGTGAAAATGTCAAATATGTTGTAAACGATTTTGATGAAAAAAGGATTTATGACGGAACAGTAAAAGAAGTGGCAGCGGATCATGTACTGGTAGATATTCCGGAAATCTCGGATCACATGTGGTTCGAGGAAGGAATGAACCTTGATATGTTATATCCGGCATACAATTTTACAGAAAAATGACAATCAAATGGAGGATAGATACATAATGAAATCAATGGATGCAGAAGAATTAAAGAAAACGCTCGATGTAAATGAGAGAATGGTCCGAGAAAAAATCCAACAAATCCGTACTAAAAAAGGATTATCGATGGCAGAATTTGGCAAACTACTTGGCTGCGAAAGACAGACAGTTTTCAAATATGAAAAAGGGCTCATCAAGACAATTCCTTTAGAAGTGATCATTAAGATTGCACAAATCGGAAATACTCCGCCTCTCGACCTTTTGATACCGGCTTTCCGGGCACGTACTCCAAAAGCTCATTATAAAGTACTCTACCGGGTTGATAAAGAAGATCCATGGGAGCATCTAGTGGTATTTTACAATGATATTACCCTGTCTGATGGACTGGAGAATAAAAAACTTGAACCGGTTGAAATATTAAAAAGACTGGCAGATTGCGGTTTATTTGAATTCGAAGAGGAGGAAATCACAGAATAATAAGTAGTTCTAAAGAATACCACTTTGAGCAATGTAACAGATAGATATGAAAAAGGATACTCTTACAGTGTCCTTTTTTATTTTTCCATAAAACACACACTCTAAATTTAGATATTAATCAGCAGAAGAAAGGAGAGAAAAAATATCTGCAATATCGAATCAAATAATAAAGGAGAAGAATTATGCTTACATACAAAGAATTTAGAAAAAAACTGTTAACGGAACTGGAACAAAGAGGAATTAAATTTGAGATTACTTCCATGACATCAGTAAATGGAGAAAAGGAACGAATCAGCATTGCATTCTCAAATTTTACAACTGATAATGCCGTAGATTCTGACCATAAACCTGAAACATTTGGTCTTTACCCGGATCACGAATATGCAAATTATCTTGGCTTGTGTGAAAGTGAATCTGAATCACCGGTAGAACGGATTGTGGATGATGCTTTACAGATAATGTCACAGCTTTCTGAAAAAATCTCTTTGGAATATGTAAATTCATTATTAAAGCTGCGTGATGAGGATATCATTTATCAGCTGATTAATGCAAAGAAAAATGAGGAACTGCTTAAAAAAGTTCCACACCGTATTGTTGCGGACGATCTTGCCGTTATTTACAGAATATACAAGACGGAAATAGATGAAAATTCCGATGAAAAATTGGTTACAAGCACAATCATTTTAAATTCTGTTATGGAGGAATCCCGATATACAGAAGAGAAATTATATGCATGTGCAAGCGTGAATATGCTAAAACAATTTCCAATATTTATTTTAAATGTGCAGCAAAGTGAAACTTTTTCTTTACTGGTTAACGGGTTTGGATATTCACTTATGGATGCAAAAGAAAAAGTATTATCTATGCCGCTTTCAAACCCTGATACAGACTATATGTGGGCAATCTCAAATTTTGATGAACACTACGGAGCTGCAACTATTCTCTATTCTGACGAAATCCAGAGATTTGCGAATGAACTGGAAGATGACTTAGTACTTGTACCGTCCAGTACTCATGAATGGTTCGCATATCGGAAATCTGATATCGAAATTAATGAAGGATACGAAGATATCATCCGCGAGACGAACGAAACATTAGTTCCGAAAGAACAGGTACTTTCAGATCATTTATACATTTATGAACGAAGCAGCGGAACATTAAAAACATTTGAGCAAAAATAAAAAATGGAGCATATGGTGATACTGGAGGATAAGTTTTTGAAAAAAATAGAAGAGATTAAGGAAAATATTAGTAAAATTAATGATCCATTAGAGATGGTAAGATTTCTGGATGAAATCCAGATTAATACTGCCAAATGGTGTAAGCAAAACTGTCCAGAAGAAGTGATTTTCGAAAATGGAACAGAGATAGAAATTACAATTTCTGGAAGAATGCAATTCTTAAATAGCATTCAATAATGTTGCAGAATTAGTAAAAAAGGGAAGTGTAATGCTTCCTTTTTTTATTCCGTGTTTTTTCCATCACTCTACAAATAGACATAAATTTGCAGACGAAAGGAGTATGAAATTTATTTTCTGTTATGTCTATTAATTTATATCAAAGGAGAATTTATATTATGGAAACAATCAATCCAAAATCAATGTTTACAAAAGGTCAGACTGCTTATTCCATCGCTCTTTTATCTTATAAAGACGATGAGACAGAGAAAATCATTACCCATACGATTTCAAAGGTTGGCCGCAGCTTCGTATATGACGAAAAGGAAACCAAATATCATTACTCCAACAAGTATAAGGCCTTCATTTCTGCTGATGCTTTTCATCATCAGCAGGCAATCTTTCCAACAGAAAAAGCCGTACAGGAATACCTGGAGCGCAGCAGATTATATTTTGACCTGATCAGATTAAATTCTTATGACTGGGATGATCTTACACTGGCAGAACTTCGGTCCGTTGGCGAAATTATCTTAAAGGACCACAAAAAAGCTTTTGTCAAGAATCCAACTGTAGAAGAAATCAACCATGCAGAAACTCTCTCTAAAAACGTACCGGATGGTGTTATCCAAGATGCAGATACCATCCTGGCAGATTTGTGCGAGGAAACTTCCATGGAAGAACCGGGACTTGCTTATGATGTATTTAACACATGGAAAGCCGCACAGACTTCTCATGAACGGGAATCTATTGAAGGTATGTTTTTGATCTTTGCCGGCATAGAATTTGGTGAATATTTAGAAAGATGCATCAAAGAGACTACTCAGGAAGGGGAGCAATAGTATATGAGTGCTTGTTATACGATAGAACTGAATATGAAATTTAACGCTCCGGAATCCATGTCTGACGCAGTGAGATCCTTGCAAGAGTATATTAAGAAGGATGCTGAAACTGACTATGATTTGGAATCCTATGCAGCGGATGGAATCGGGACTGAAAATATAGATGATCTTATGAAGATTTTTCTTTCTGACCGGAAAAGGCAACGTATTACCATTACCGATAGCGGAGAATGGAAAAATTATTCTGCTGATTTCAACGCTTCCTATGGTTGGGAATCTGTACTGATTAAGATGTTCAAAATTTTGGGAGTATATCTAGCAAATGGTTCCCAATTAGATATCAGTATTGACAATGATTATAATGGTTTAGTCATCCGAAATGGTATCTGTAAACAAATTACCGGAAAGGAGACAGGAGTCATTTACTCCGAAATGAAATTATGATGAATTCGAAAACAGCTTGCAAAATTTGGAAAGATTTGGTGAGCATATACAAAAAAGATGTAGGAAACGGAACTCCGAAAGCAACAGTAAAAAAACTGATTGATAAATGGGGACTTTGGAACACGAAACAGATTTTCGCAATTATTACTGCAATCAAGGAACACGATGGCCGTATTTCAGTGGAAAACAGAGAAAAGTTGTCTCAGATTCCACTTGATCCGGCTTGTACCAAATGGGATTCCAATAACCGGCTTGTATATGCAGGTGTAGATGAAATCCATACCTCACATATTAACCAGATGATATCGGCAATATTTGAATTGGAAGATAATTTGGATCCGCCAAGCCCGCATTTGACAATTGTACAGGCCATTGACCATATTGACAATAATACCTTGGTGATTGCCAAAGGGGATAAGAATGAGTATTGGTTCTGGTATGTGGATTCCAATAATCACCGTCTTGTAACTGCATCAAATCATGTACAGCATCTGGCAGAAAGAGATTACAAAAAATTATTAAACGATTATCGCAGTCTTACCATTGTGGGATTAGGATCGGCTCTTGAGTCTTTTGATATGTCACCGAATAATTTCCCAGCCGATCCATTTGATGACGGTGATTGTTTGATTGTATTGCTCGTATATAGATGGTTCATTTATCAATACGCCAAATGATCATAACAGAAATAAGAGAGAAAGAAGCTTCAGCTTCTTTTTCTTTTGTCCAAAAAACCGGCTCTGTATCATTTTCTTTCATACTAATATTGTGGAGAAAGGAAATGAGAAAAATAGAAGATCAGCATTATAAAACAAAAAGATCATGTCCCGTATGTGGACATACATTATATTCCAACCATTATCTGCAGTATGGAATCCCGTGTATCCGATACACATGCCCCCGTTGCAGATATTATATGGAAAAATCTGTACAAAGAAAGGAGAGAAAAAAATGAAATGTCCGTTTTTAGAGTCTGAGGATTGTGAAACCTGTGGCTATTATGATTACGTTCCGGAAAAAAAGTGTTATAACTGTCTGCATCCATTTTTGAATGCAGATGATGAAAAGCAACAGGACTGGAAGAAAATCGTGTCTTATATGAGAGAATGTGGCTATGAATGGTCTTATGAACACATGAAACATGACTATCAGACTTATTATCTTCATAATCTGTACTGTGCATTTTCTTTGATGGATATCATTGCCAACCGCACGGTGCAGTGCATGAGATTGTTTGAAGAAAATGTTCCACTTGAAGAGATCACTCGTTTTTCAGAACCACAAGTAGCTCACATGGATTAGGAAGAGGTAAAGATCATGTTCTATTTAAAATATTACAAAAAATACTTTTTTATTGTTCTGACAGTATTGGTCATACTTGCAGGGTTTACCTTATGGATTTACCGGCCAGCACATAAAGATAATACAGAAAATACAAATAAAAAAATCGAAAAATTCACCAAAAAAGATGAAGAGATCTCTTATCAGTATTTAAGCAAGCTTGCTTTAAAAACCAAAGACTCATTCTTAAGTACTTATCAGTTGATACAAGGACGAAACGGATCTGATTCAGAATCTAAAGCTGAAATGGACGGCATTACGATGGATCTGAAATTATACAGCAAAAAAGAACAGTCTGTAGGAAAGCTCCTGGAATCCGAATACAATAACCAGACAAAGAATTTGTCCGAACAATCGAATATTCAGAATGTAAAGGTCTATGATGTTGTGAAGGGTAGCGGCTGCTATATCCAGCAGATTGACTATGAGATTAAAAATGATACCACTGTATATCCTTGTGCTCTCTATTTAAAAATAGATGATGTGTCCGAAGATGCAATATTAGACACTGTTATTACGGTTGATAATACAAAGTCGGATGATAAAACAGCTGGAATATTAAAAGAAGTACTGTCAGCAAACGGTATTGAAATTAAATAATGTAATTATACTTATGTCAGCATTCGATCGAGAAAAGAGTGCTGACGTTTTTATCTTCTTTTCTTTCACACTATTAATAGGAGGTTTACAAAAAATATGATCAAATCTTTTACATGATCATCAAGAAAACAGGAGTGTAGAATATGAATGCAATAGTAGCAATTATAACAGTGATTGTAGCCATTATCCTTTTCACATCTATTGCTTATGTAAAAGCCCCGCCGAACAGGGCTGCAATCATTACGGGATTATTAAAAGAGCCAAGGATATTACGTGGAAAGGCAGGATTTAAAATTCCATTTTTTGAAAGAGTGGATTGGCTGGAAGTAGGTCAAATGGACATCAGTGTGGAAACAGAAGAGTTTATTCCTACCAGTGATTTTATTAATATCCAGGTAGACGCAATCGCCCAGGTTTCTATTGATGTAGAAAATGGTATGGATATTGCCATGCGTAATTTCCTAAATAAAAATATGGATGAAATAAAAACGTCCATTGCAAAAACATTGCAGGGAAATTTACGTGAGATTATCGGAACGATGGAACTTAAAAATATTTGCCAGAACAAAGCAGAGTTCTCAAAACAAGTTAAAGAAAATGCAGAAGAGGACATTGCAAATCTGGGGATTTCCATTATCTCTTTCAATGTTCAAAATATCAAAGACAAAGAAAATTTGATTTCTGATCTTGGAATTGACAACCGTGAAAAAATCAGAAAATCGGCCTCCATCGCAAAAGCAGATTCCCTTAAAGAGGTATCCATCAATCAGGCAAAAGCAGATAATGAATCGAACACCGCAGAAATTGAATCTCAGACAGAAATTGCAAAACGTGAGAATGAACTTGCTATCAAGAGAGCAGAATTAAAAACTGAAGAAGATAAGGCAAAAGCAAGAGCAGATGCAACTTATGATATTGAGAGCCAAAGAGTAAGAAAAGATTTGGAAAAAGCAACACAGGAAGCAGAGATTGCAAAACGTGAAAAAGAAATCGAACTGCAGGCCAAGGAAGCGGAAGTCACAGAAAAGAAATTAGATGCTGAAATTAAGAAAAAAGCGGATGCTGATCGCTATGCAGAAGAAATGAAAGCCGAAGCAGAACTGTTCAAACGTAAAAAAGAGGCCGAAGCGGATCTTTTTGAAAAGGAAAAAGAAGCAGAGGCAATCAAGAAGAAAGGGGAAGCCGAAGCAGACGCAATCCGTATGAAAGGTATCGCAGAAGCCGAAGCAATGGATAAAAAAGCAGAGGCAATGAAAAAATACGGAGAAGCGGCTATTCTTGAGATGCTGATTGGAGTTCTTCCGGATATTGCTAAAGCAGTTGCAGAGCCTATTTCCTCTATCAGCGATGTGAAAATTATTGGTAGCGGAAGTCAAGGAGTATCTGATATTTCCGGAAATGTTCCGATTGTAATGGCACAGGTGATGGAAACAGTCAAGGAAGCAACCGGCGTTGATTTACAGGATATCATCCATGCAAATACATATGATGCCAAAGTCAACAGGAAAGTAGAAATTACCGGCAGTGTTCCAATTAAAGAACAGCTTGTTGGAACTGCAGATCCGAAAGAAAATGCAGATTCAAAATAACATTTTCAAAAACCACATATAATTTTTGAGGAAGGATATAAAAGTCCTTCCTTTTTTTGACCCTTAAATTTCCATATGCTATAATTTTCTGAGAAAACTGGAGGGATGAAGTATGCTAAATAAACCAGAGGATTATAAGTGGACGCAGGAGGATATTCTGCGTGAATATGAAAAACTGCATATTGAAAAATCTGTCGCAAGAAAGTATTGTATTACAGTAAAAGAAGTGAAGAAAATTTTAAAAAATAATAAGAGAAAATCTTCATAATATTGGATTTTCATATTCATATATGATATAATAATATTAGAACTTATTAAAGTTCCTTTCTTTAACTTATATGCCCACTTTTCGGGCAGACGCTTTCTTGACAGACCACTTTTCGGACTTAGAAAGCAGACCTATCATTTTTGCATTGGATCATTGTTTGTCACAATTGTTCCAGTGCTTTTTTTATAAATTAAGCATTCCTACATACTATTGGTAGAACGATTAACTGAGAAGAGAGGAGATTCATATGAAAAAATATAGAGTCAGCAAGGAACTGAAAAAATACGTGCGCCGAGTATTGATCCGAAGTTTTTACAAATATCATTTTATTACAGATGATGAAGGTCAGTGCTGGTGCGTTACTAATGCAACGTCAGATGCATTTCATCAGATTGTACAGCGTGCAAAATGTGAAAAGGCTACAGAGGAAACTGGAGTCTTTATGGTAACAGCCAAAGAACGAAATAATGTGAAGATGTTATCGTCTCTGCTTAAACAGAACGGAGTAACATCATACCAGGTAATCGATGATGCGGATGCATCACGACGTTTGATCAAATAATAGGATTTATCATTTGCCGGCTCTATGAGCCGGTTTTTTTATACCCACTTTTTGGGTAGAAAGGAATGCATATGGATAGAATACATATTGAAAAAGAAATAGAAGAAATTCGGACCCCGGAATTATTTTTAGCATATCATCCGAATAGTCACGTATTCAGCAGACACTATTATGTCACACAAGAAGAACTACAGCAACGTACATGTAAATTGCATTTTCATCCAGGTGAAATTATTTGTATGAGTCGCTTTACAGAAGCTACAAAATCTGAGGTGACGAATCTGATTGCAGATGGATTGTCCCTTCATATTCAGGAAATAATGGATTGGGGAAAGAGAGATCCATTCCACGCATTGGAAATCTGTGCTTTTTACGATCATCCCATTGGTGATGGTGTTGTAAAGGGTACAGACTGGAATCACTTATTTGCTTTGAGCGGTATCTGCATTGTTCTGCAGCTTTCCGATCGAAAAGATCATTTCTTTGAGATAACAACTGCTTATCCTATTCCGGATTTTGATGAAGTAGATGAAATTCTGGATGCCATGGATGAATACCAGATTACAAGAATAAAATAGCCGGCTGGAAGAAAGAGACGTGTTCACGTCTTTTTCTTTTTGTTCTAAGAATATTGACGTTTTTTATAAAATCTTCTATGATAGTTATTAGAGTATTTTATATGCTTTATGCAGAAGCCGGATACACCACACCCACTCACCCCGTATCCGGTTTTTTGTATGTCTAAAATCATAATTCATTTCTTTATCATCACTCAAAATTCTCCCCAAATAATTTTACCTTTCATTTATTTTTCTTTTCTTCTTTCACACTAATTATAGGTTTATTAAGAAAGAAGAAAGGAGCAAAAAATATGTGCAAGAAGTCTAAGAAAATGGTAGGTGGAGTTTTACTCTGTATAGGATTCCTTATCGTTGCAGGGGCTGTTGGAGGTATTGATGGCGATACAATTGACCTTCTTCCAGGAGCATTACAAATCATGATCGGATTTATTTTATCCGGTGTAGGAATTGAATATGGAGAACTTTTCAACCCACCTGTTATGGAAATAGAAAATTTACAGGAGGATACTAATGAAACAGAAAATATTTGAGGTCGGAAAGAAAGCATATACCTTTAATCAGGCTCGCTATGAAGAAGATATGGGTCGATGCGTAATCACAGCCGTTTCCGAAAGATATATCACTGATGATATTGGGAACAAATTTACCGTATCTTCTGATGACAGAGATTATCTGACAGCAGAAGGAAACCGGACATTAAGGCTATATGTTTCAGAAAAAGAAGCATTAGAGGATCTGGAACACATCCGTATTACAAACTGGATCAACCAGCACATGAAAAAACTTCCGTCTGGATCATTAAAACAGCTGCAACTGATTATCAAATGTCTGGAAAATCAAGATGTAACCGTAGATGATGGGATACACATTGATAATGAGGTTTTGATAAATGCTCTAGGTGTTTACCGAGCCATGAACCAGATAGAACGGGAGCCGCTTTCTGCAGTTACAGAAATGGCCTTGGAGGAACTGTTAGAATACCGAACACAGCAGAATTTCGGAGATCGGTTATGAAAAGAAACAGCTATGTGCATTGTTCTTTTGACTTAGTTGAATCCTTTAAACCAAGGGTTCCCAAAACCAGAGTCATTGGCAAATTTGTAAGTGAAGAAGCAGAGACACCGAGAATCTGTACTGCTGATACCATTCAGCATGCACTACTTGGAATACCAGGATGTGCAGATGTCATGCAAAATATTCAAAAATTTGACATGCGTATTTATATTCACGTATACTATCTGACCAGTGAGGACATCAAATTTCCCACAGAAGAGGAAGTTCCGGATGTAAAGGAAACCCACGAAGTCTGGATCTTATCGGAACCACAAAAAATAATCCGGCAAGATTATGAAATAACAGATTTTAAGACAAGATATCATAAAGATTTGAATGGTATCAAGCATCAGATCCTTATCGGATGTAAAATCAAAAGAGTATCTAATATCGACAATATTTCTTATTTTATCGATAACATTATCCCAAATTTACCCAAACAAAAAGCCGAAAAATTCTACGAATTATTAAAAAAATTTAGTTACAGAACGTTTATGAATTCAATGGATGATGAATTTATGGACAAAATACAAGAGATTCGAAAATCTCCTGATTAAGAAAGAGGAGGAATTATTATGGCAATGGAATTATTTGAAAAAGGAACATATATGTATAGTCTGATGGCTGATTACTGGGTATTAAACCGTAAATTGTTAAGTATTGATGCGGAAAATCTGATGCAGGATGATTTCTGGGAATATGCTACAAAAGAGCTGGAAGCATTCTACCAGAAATACAAAACAAACTATGCCAAAAATCAGGCACTCGGATTATTAAAGGAATTAGAAGAAAGATATAAAATTGTAAAAGAGAAACTTAAAGAAACAGAAAAAATGGAAAAAGAAGAAAAGATTGAAACTTCCCTTCCATGGGCTTTGGCACAGGCGTAGATTACAGGCAGTCACTTTGGCTGCCTGTTTCTTTTTGTCCAAAAATCCTTAAATCAAATGCTTTCCGACACACTATTAGCGAGGTATTAAATCTGCTGGAAGGGAGTGATGCCATATATGGGGTAATTGTAACAAGGCATGCTGCAGATCGGATGCTGGAACGTGGTGGGTTAAACAGAAAATCCATACAACGGATTGCAAATCAAGTATATTCCAATGGCTATCCAATAGAACGTACAAAGGGACGGCTGAGGAAATGGATGTATAAGATATCGAAAAGCAATCCAAGTACGCAAAATTTGCGCATTTACGGTGATAAATTATATATTTTTTCAAATGACGTTCTGATTACAGTATTTAACATACCAAACAATTTAAAAAAGGATTTAGCGAAAATGATTGATAAGGAGGATACATATGGCAGCAGCTAATAAAAAACAGGAACGGATTTCAGCAGTTCGATTTGTTCATTATTTTTCTGATAAACATCCCCATGGAACACTTGCTGTATCTGGAGAGAATTTTAAAGGAACATTCTGCAGATTGATTCCATGTAAAATTGATGCAGAAGGGAAAAAATACGGGAACTATCATAACCATATCTTATACATGGAGACAAGGAATCTTGTTTTATGAGGAGAACTTTTTGGTTAAGAATACTTATTCTGCTTGCAATACTCTTTATTGCCTTTGGGGAAAAAAAGGAGCAGGAACCCTTCGAAGAATTTTCGATGTGGAAAGTTTTGAATGCCTTAAGCACCAATCGGCCAAAACAGATAAAAGAGTTATTACAACCGCAGCTGCAACAACAATCGGATATAGATGATCAGTTGAACAGTATCTGTCGGTTCGTATCCGGAATTCCGAAAAAAAAAGAAATTAAGTCAAAATCAGAATCAAGAAAATATTACAACATGAATGGAAATCTGGAGAAAGAGATAATCGAATTTAATGTCAATTTTAAAACCCGTGCCAATAATCCTTATCAAATGAAGATAAAATGGTGCGAGTATAGTCCCAAAAAACCGGATGATAAAGGAATCTGTTTTCTTTCCGTCCGTTATCTTGGAAAAACAGAAAAAAATTTACAGGGAAAAGTACGTACATATGCAGAAATTAAATGAAGAAAAGGAGAATTGTATGGAGATTGAAAAATTGGACACCAGAACTCTAAATAATGGAACGTCTATGCCAATTGGAAAAAATTTTTTCAGAGCAAAATTAAAAGACAGAAAGCAATGGATTGAAGGATTTTATTGCAGAATAAATGAAACTACTTATTGTACGACAGATGATTATCAAAAAGAACCGGTCAAAGTACAGCATCTAATTGCTACAGAACGCTCAACCGACTGGGGAATGCCAAACCAGATAGCTTTTTACGAAATTGATCCGGCTACATTATGCCAATATACCGGCATTAGCAAAAAAAATAAAAAAATATGGGAGAATGATATTATCTGTCATCATGGTATATATGCGCCTATCCGATACGGTGAATATCAGAGTAGTTTTGATAGCACGAAGACTGCACATATCGGATTTTTTGTAGATTGGGAGCATACATCAAAACCGCTTAATCGGAAAGATCTTGGATACTGGCTTAAGTCTACCGATGCGACTATTGTTGGAAACATTTTCGATAATCCGGGATTGTTAGGAATCAAAAGAACAGGAGAGTGATATTTTTGTTAGACAAATTAAGGTATTTAAAAAGTATAGGAAGTGACCAATTGATATTTTTAATGGGATTATTTTTTGTAATCCTTGCTATTATGATTTTGAGATATACTCTGAAGCATCCACGACTGGGGGCAGAAGGAAAACACAAAATTATGAGAATCGGGCTGTTTATTTCTATCGCTGCGCTGGCATTTTGCGGAGTATGTTATATGCTCTATGTGATCATGTAAAAATTTTGTCCACAAATTTGCAATATTTAGGATTTACAAGCGAGAATCCTCGGTAATTCAATTACCGAGATGAAAGCGTCATATGTATTTATACAAGAAGTCATATTGACGGGAAAGGAGAAGGTATATGCTTTTGTCGAGGAGAGAAGTATTTTCACCAACAGAAGAACAGAAAATCATTCTGGGACATATGGGATATGCAGCATTTAAACTCTGGAACGTCGCAAATTATGAAAAAAGGAATTACAAAGAACTGGGAATGTCCCAATATCCAAACTGGTATGATCAGAAGAAACGGTTAAAAGAAAATTTCTTTTATAAAAATCTTCCCTCACAGACAGCGCAGGATGTGCTTCAGCAATTGGAAGAGGCATGGAAAAGCTTTTTTATGTTGTTAAAGAGCAAAGGAGTAGAGAATCCGAACCCTCCACGTTTCCGAAAAAAGAAGATGGATATTACTTTTTTAAAAGATGCAATCCGTCAGGAAGAAGGGAAAATACGGCTGACCATTCCAAAACAATTAAAAACTTATCTGAAAAGTCAGGAAGTGGATGCTAATTATCTTTATCTGAAAACAAAGCGGTTTTCAGACATTCATATCAAAGAAATTCAGATTAAGTTTGACGAAAAAAGGTATACGGCAATTGCAGTATACGAAGAGGCAGAGGTACCGATACAGGAAGATAATGGACATTATCTGGCAATCGACATGGGATTGAAAAATACGCTGACCTGCTATGACAGTGAAGGGAAAACGTTTCTGATCAATGGATTGTTGAACACTACGCATTATTTTGACAAACAAATCGCAGGGTATCAGGGTATCAGTGACCGTCAGCAGTCAAGTATTGGGATAAAGTATCCGAAAAAATCAAAAAAAGTACGTTCCCTATATCGAAGGAAGAAAAATAAAGTTACTGATTTTATTCACAAAACAACCAGATATGTCGCAGAGTATTGTCTGGCAGAACATATCACAACGGTTGTAATTGGAGATATGAAGGGAATACGTAAGGAAAATAACTTGGGAAGAATCAATCAGCAGCTCCATTCCTTTCCGTATGAACAAATCTTTCAGAAACTGGAATATAAGCTGAAACGGTACGGAATAAGAATGATCCGACAAAAAGAAAGTTACAGCAGTCAATGCAGTCCCAAAAGTGATAAAGTGGGAAAAGCGTTTGCACAAAAGCATAATCGAAAGTATCGGGGATTATATGTAGACGGAACCGATATTTATAACGCAGACTGCGTGGGAGCATACAATATCCTGCGTCTGTATCTGCAAAAAAATAAGCTTCCGTTTCCGGAAGCTGTCGGATTAAACTGTCCGCAAAAAGTATTTGTGTAAGTCCAAACGGACTAGCAATATTGGGCGCATGAACCGTCCGTTATGGTAGCACCGTAGGTGTGACATATAGATGCTCGGTAATTTAATTGCCGAGTAGTTCACAAGGTTTTGCGATAATATTTTCATCAAAGAGAAAGGAAGTATCCTATGTTCGACTTATTTGGAAACATAAACAAATTAAGAAACATACATTCTGACAGTGAAAAAAAGAAGATTGCAAAATTATTACAGACCACACCAGAGGCATTAGAAGAATTTGAAAAAGCATATCACCTTGGCGTATTAGAGGAACCGGTCAGTGATAACCTGTTTGAAGTAAATGCAAAACAGGCCGCCGGAATGAATGACCACATCACAGTCGATGACTCTGAGGTGGAATCCCTGATTGACCGGATCGTAACAGAATTATTATCAGAAACAACTTTCTTCAAATATGAAGATGGTACGGTTTCTTATGGAGATTTCGGAATCCCGTTTCCAGAACATCCGGTTACGAAAGAAGAAATTCTATCGCTTCCGGAATCTCTCCGGCCACAGTTGTCCGGGACACTTTTGAAGAAAGAACTTAACGGTGATTCTTATCCGGGAATATTATCTATTTACAAAGAATATTTAAAAGAAAAGAATCCACAGAAGAAAAAAATGACTTACGATATATTTCGGCAGGGTCTGGAGATTCAGGATCTTGATCCAATCACCTATCAAATCATTGCCAAAAATAAAAATTCGATTGGGCACTGGTTTCCAGAATTGACAGGAGCCGTAAAAATGCAGGACTTTTTCAAGATTCCAAACACAACGATTATCCAGGTTCCATTACCACTATTGCAATTAACAAAACTTGATTACATGGGGCTTACCAAAACATCTTTGGAAATAGCTGACCGTTTCTGTGAAAAAGCTTTTTCACTTGACCGGCAGAAAGAATACTTTATTAAAACAGGCGTATTTTCATCAAAATATGATTTCCGTAATGCTCATATCCAGGGAGCAGAAGAAGTGCGTACAATTGGAGAGTATTTATTATTTATCCATTTTCAGGCATCCAGCATGGCTCACTTTGATCTAAATGGACGAAACCAGCCTGTCATTTACGGCCCAGGTACTACTGTAGAATGGGTATGCAGGGAATTTATACAGGACAAAGAACAGAACCCTTGCATTTATAAAGGACTGCCTCTACATACAGAATATCGTGTTTTTATTGACGCTGATAAAAATGATGTTATTGGAATTGCACCTTACTGGGATCCGGATACAATGAAGAAAAGATTCGGTCATGAATCGGATAAGGATTCACCACATCAGATTCACGATTATATTATCTATATGGCTCATGAGAACATTCTTATGAAACGGTTTGATGAAAACAAAGATTCGGTAGTACAACATATAAAAGACATGCTGCCAGATCTTAATCTAACAGGCCAGTGGTCTTTGGATGTTATGCAGAATGGGAATGATTTCTATATTATTGATATGGCACTTGCTGCTGAATCTGCACTGAAAAACTATGTTCCAAAAGGAAGATTACATCCGGCGAAAGAAGACTGGATACCAGAATTAATGAAAAGAGACTGCTATAAATAGCAGCTCTTTTCGTTTTGCTGATGCTATTTCTTCAAATTCACGTCTGATCAGTTCGGCAAATTCATCCATTTTCTTTCCCCCGAACTATGTATTTATTTCATTATAATTTATCCGTACCAGATACTCAATCAAAAACAATGTATTTTAACAACAATGTCTCTTTATGTCGTAAAATGCAGGAAATAACTGTTTTTGTCCAGAAATTCTTTCTGTTTTCAAATTCACACACACTATAAGTAAGAAACATTTGAAAGGAGAAAGAAGTATGAGCGTAGCGATGAATGAACAGGAGACTGTAATCCGTTTTGGACGTGACTCCGAGGAATGTGAAATTTACACGTCTGACACAACCGTAATGACAAAGCTTGATAAACTTGCCAGTAAAAACAATGATAAGGCTCCGTTATGGAAGTTAAAAGAAGAGCATCGGACCAAAGCAACACATGAACTGGTAGGAAAGACATACACAACCAATAAGAGGCTGATTTCTTTCCGAGCAGGTATTGTCGAACGTGAAATGACTGAGGAACAGCGCAGAGAGACAGCAGAACGTCTGCGGAAATGGCGGGAAAATAATAAGACAGAAGAGACGGAAGAGACAGAAATAGATTAAGATATGGAGGGATGAAATAATGATGTTCTCTAAGATTTTCGAAAAAATCGGAAAACAGCCTATGAATGTAATGGATAATACAGAAGCTTTTGTGTATATCAGAGACAAGAAATATGCAATTACAGGAATGCGTTATGAAAAAGGGAAACTGGTTGGCTTCCAGATGAATGAAAAAGAGGTTCTGGAGGTCAAATAATAATGGGAATGTCACTTGCAAATGTAGTAATATGGACATATTTCTAAAGAAAAAGAAGAATAGGAGATTAACAATGATTCAGACAATACATCTTATAAATGTTACAAAAAAAAAGAAAAAAATATTAGTTACCGCTAATATTGAGTTTGATACCCTGCAAACTGAAGAAGATGTTCAAAATGCGTTCGAAGAGGTTCTTCCAAAAGCATTAAAAGTCACTCAGAAAAAACCGAATCAAACTGCAGCTAATTTTTTACAGACTGCAATGGCGATGGTAAATGAACGATATAAGGATATAGTGTATCTGAGTGTTAATGAAGACAGAAGAAAAGGGAATCCGAAAACTGCGATTAATTTCAATTTCAAAATTCACTAATTTCAACATGCATGACATCCGGCATCGGACGAATCTCTATGATGATTATCTATAAAAAGCAACCAATAATAAGACCAGATTACATATTAATAGTGATCTGGTTTTTTCGTGCAAAAATTTTGTCCAGAAATTCTTCTTTCTTTTTACATCTGACACACTATCTATAGCGAGTAAAAAGAAAGGAAAATTCTGCAGACCACTTGCAGATGGTGAAAATTATGAATAAAAAAGAAATTTTGGAACTGCGAAAAACATTCCGGCCAGAAGAATGTAACATCTCCCGGATTGCTACCTGTTATGTTACTTCTGAAAAAGAAAAGATTCTTGAAAAATCTCAGGCATTTCTGTCCCTCCCGGAAGAGGAAGCTTTTAAGTATTTTGATATATTAAAGCAGGCACTTTCCGGAACCGTTGGGAAAAATCTCTATACATTAAAAACTAACAGCATCCATCCAGCAGATGAATCCCCACAGAAACTGGAAACACTGCGGAAATATCATATGAATGATGAAGGTATGCTGACAGATCTCTTTGATTCCATCATTGGATCCTATGATTCATCTGAAAATTATCTGATCATTGTTGTAAATGGTCTCTATGATATCCCTGGGGTGACTTCCGATGATCAGGAATTGGAAGATGCCTCTGATGAAGTGTATTCCTATATTTTAACCTGTATCTGTCCGGTAGAACTGGATGAACCCGGATTGTCTATCGACTGTACAAAGCCGGCTATTCTGGATAAGGAGCGTGATTGGATGGTGAAAAGTCCTGTTAATGCTTTATTATATCCGGCATTTACAGACCGGGCTACCGATATTCATCATGCATTATACTTTGCAAAAAAAGCCGAAAATTCACAGGATGATTTTTTAAAGGAACTGATTGGATCAGAAATGATGCTGTCCGACAAAGAAGAGCATGAATGGTTTCTGGATACATTAAATCACGCACATGAAGAACAGATGCCATTAGAAACAGCAAAAGAAATCCACACAAAATTAGTTGAAAAATCTTTGGAAAAAGAAAACCTGCCTTCCGCCGGCATGTTAAGCAAAAAAGAACTGCTGCAGGTAATTGATAAGGAATTAAATGCGGATCAAGTAAAAGACATTGACGAAGACTACGATAAGACCGTAGGAAAAGAAAATGACATTACAATTAAAAATCTGGTCAATCCGAAGAAAATGGTGATCCAGACAGGTACTGCAAAAGTAGAAATTGACAGTGATTATGCTGATATGGTTGAAACCAAAAGAATTGACGGACGATTATATCTGGCAGTCCCACTGACTTCTAACGATATTTTGGTTGACGGATGTGCAGTCAGAACAGAGGCATTATCCGATTAGGATAAGCTTTCTGTCACACTATATATGAGAGAGTGAATAAACGTCATGAACCCCCTATTCAGTTTTCTATATCAAACAAAGTGAAGAATCCTCTCTGTTTGATTGGTTGCAATCACTTTCTCACTAAATAACCGGCATGGACATTGTACGTCTTCATTTTTTCTTATATCCATGCCGATAAAATAAAAAACAGGAGGCATTTTATGTCAATTTATAATAAAGTAAGTGAACTGGAATGGTATCTTTGCCAGAAAGCTCTTTTAAAAGAATTTCTTTCAAAAAATGCATATGAAAAATATTTATCGGATCTTGATCGTTTTCATGCGGAATGGGAAGGACTTCATGAACCAAAAATTGTAGAAACAGAGAATAAAAGTGCGCTTGCGGTTTACAGCCCAATCAATGCAATGCTTGTTCTTTCCCCAGGTGCAGAACTGAATCTGCCTCTTGGGTATGTCCTTCCGAAGGACTTCTTGTGGATGCAGATTTATCCAGATACCTTGTTATTCTCAGAAGGGAAAACTTCTGGAGCAGTGAAGGTAAACGGATCTATTTTGAAACTTACGAATATATCTGATGAATCTATCCAGCTCCCGTTATGTAAAGAAGCAGCAATCGGGCTTGGAATGACGAAAGAGCAGCGGGATAACTATCAGAAATACGAACGTTTTCAACTTGTTGAACTTCATCCAGAGAATCCATTACCGGAACTTGGCTTCTATCTGCCTGGAATTTATAAATCTGGATTAGAGGGAAGTGATTACATTCCATCGAATTTCTATATGACAGTAAGTAAAAAACAGCAGGTGCGCTTTATGATCCACCGTAAAAATGGAATTACCTGTGATCCGTCATCTGATCCTATTTTAGATATTATTACTGTTGATGATATCTGGAAATATTCTGTAAAGCAGACCTCTGACGAAGGACTTCCATATGACGTTCAGAAATTGTTTGAGCAGAAGTGGAAAGCGATTGCAGGCAAGAACGGAAAGGAAGGAATCCGTTATCCATTCAGTACATATTACAAAAATAGAACTCCATAGAGGAAAAGAGCCGGAATGCTTTTATGCATCCGGCTTTATTTCTTTTGAATTCATGCATTCTTTATGTAGAACAAATTATACAGAAGAGAGGAGGAAATCATTCAATATCTGTAATGTTCCAATCTATCAGAAACAGGGAGTGTATGATATGAAAATCTATCAAGATCCCGGAATACAAACTATTTACAGAAAGGAATAACAAGTCCTCGGTAAACCGAGGTTGTATTAAGAAGCTAAAGTAAACGAAGTTAATGCAGAAAACAATAGGGAAGTGAGTTCGATGAAAGACTCGATTAAAGTATGCTAAAAAACGCTCGGCACTATTGTTATCCACGATACATATGGATTTGTAACGTGGTGTTATGTCAAAAAAAGAATTAAAAGTATGTTGGTTATCTGCAGGCGTATCCAGTTTTATTGCCAGATACTTAAAAAGAGACTCTATTGACCTTTACATTTATATTGATATTGAGAACCAGCATCCCGACAGTATGCGTTTTATTAAAGACTGTGAGAAAATACTTGGAAAAGAAATCCAGATCTTAAAATCTCCTTACCGGAATAAAGAAAATGTGATTCGTCAGTTCCGGTATATCAACGGTCCAAGTGGCGCAAAATGTACGGAAATTCTAAAGAAAAGAGTTCGTAAAGAATGGGAAATGGAACACAGGGAATACCAGATCACATATGTATGGGGATTTGATATGGATGAACGGCGCAGAGCCGAACGCATCTGTGAAGCTATGCCGGAATTCAAACATGAGTTTCCATTGATTGAAAAAAATCTGACAAAACAGGATGCTCATGCGATCACAGCACGATTACATGTTAAGCGTCCTGTCACATATGATATGGGATTTCAGAACAACAATTGTATTGGATGTGTCAAGGGAGGCATGTGGTACTGGAATCAGATCCGCAAATATTTCCCGGAAGTATTCCAGACAATGGCCGAATTGGAAAGAGAAATCGGTCATAGTTGTATCAACGGTGTCTTCCTCGATGAATTAGATCCGGAACGCGGGCGAAAAGAGGATGAAATATCCTTTGACTGCGGTATTTTCTGTCATTTATTTTTCTTGGAAAACCAGGAAGGCCAAAAAGACGAACCGACAAAAGAGGAGTAATTACGGGTATTTGTAAAATCGGATAGGCAGCAACCTGTCCGATTTTATTTTTTTATGCATCCTTCACTCTTTATTTAGAACAATTATCACAGAAGAATGGAGGGATAAAAAATATCTGTGGTGTTCAATAAAATCAAGGAGAATCCAATAATGAAAAAGTATTTAGAAAATGATGAGGACGTAGAAATTTTAGAAACATGGAAAGACTTAAAAGAATATCTTACATTTCGAGCAAAACATGATGAATGGGTACAGCCATTTATCAATGAACTTGCTGCCATTGGTATTCCAAACCATCCTTTATTTTTCCAGACAAACTGCACAAATCTGTCCGTACAGAAAAACGGATACCGGCTTGATGTCAAAGATATCGACTATGAGGATCCAGAAAATTTAAGCTGTATTGAAGATACGGGTCTTTTCTTAGTGTTTCCGTACAAAGATTCCATGGCCGTATATCCAACAAGACGGATTGCTTATCCATCCATCTGTAAGCGTGGCGATGATGATTCAATGGTAATGGCCCGGTTTGATCCTAAAGCCAACAAGCAGGTCCTGCCAATCAACGAAAAAGCAGATCGTCTGACAAGAGACTTTCAACTTTTTTCAGATAACTGTAAAATTTTACTCCGAGACGGAAAGGTAAGTGCTGTTCTTTCAAAGGAATACGTTATCCTTCCTGCTGACAAAATGATATCTATCCTGGAGAACCAGTTAAAACAGGACCATCCGGATTTTACTTTCAACCGTGGTCAGGTCAGCCACGAATATTTGATGGTAGAATATCTGATGAATGACGAGGAAATGGAACAGTCATTCCGCCTGAAATTAAACGATGCCGGTGCTGATATCTCTGAATTAAAAGCAGGCATACGTTTCTCTACATCCGACATTGGTGCGAGCAAAGTGTATGCGTCTGTATTTTATGATGCCGATGGCGTCCGTACTACATGCAATTCCGGAATAGCCCTTGAACACAAGGGTGAAGCTTCGCCACAATTATATGCTGAAAGCTGCAAGCAGCTTGGCATGGTTTTTAAGGAGTCCGAAGAACTCATTGAAAAACTTGGAAATATGAATATTTCAGATGTTGCCGGAGTCGTACAGGAAATCAGAGAAAATTACAGCATTTTCCCGAAAGGAATCTCCGAAAAAGTGGAAGCGGAGCTTCGGATCCAGTACCCAGGCGGCGGTACGGCCATTGATGTCTATCTGGCACTCAATGATATCATACAGAGATATTCCGAAGAAAATAAAATTTCTCCAACCAGATATCTGAATCTGTCAGAACAGGTAGCAAAATTAATGCATCTGCCATTTGAAAGAATCGATCAGGGTGAAGAGTGGAAAAAAATATAATTTATCTGAATAATTGAACAAACAGATTTCAAAAAGGAACTATTACAAAAGTTGATGAATCATCTTCTGGAGCAATAGTTTCTTTTTTTATTTTTTTCTATAAATTCCACACTACTCATAGAACGTAATCAATGAAGAGAAGGAGTGAAAAAAATATTTCAACACGTTCGAATATGATTATCGGAGGAATTATTTATGATACAGGATTGTTATATTGAAGAAATCAAGGATATTGTCAAAGAGAAAAAGTTGCACATGTCAAACAAGAATTATATTTTGCTGAAAGAGAAATGCAAAAGAACATTATAGAATACAACATGAAGATATATGCAGCTGCCTTGAGTGCAATTGAAAGAGTAACTACTTATCACTTTCCGGAATTGCATCCAGAAGAAAAAGAACAGCTTACAATAGCAACAATTCTTTCGGAAATCCGTGAATGTTTGAGTTCTTCAAATTATATTTCACATTTTAGATCTGCAAATTCGGTAGATTCTATTGTACTGAAAATGAAAAATGGACAGGAATATGTCCTTTCAATCAGAGAAAACAAGTAATTTTACAGGAGGAAATTTAGATGTTCGGATATAGCATTAAAGAAGTTTTGGAAGATAACTCAATGGATATATACATGATCATGGAGGCTCTGGATACTCAGAAGATTCACTGGTATTTGAAACGCAAAGGATCAAATAAATTAACAAATGCGTGCTATGCAGTCAGGAATCCGAATTGCGATAATTATCTTTGGTTCGCTACTTTTAGAGATTATTTAAAGGGACGGAAAATCATCAGAAATCATAAAAAGGAAATGGCAAAATTGAAAAAGTGGCTGCAGGAAGAAATTCAGAATGGAAATCTGACATCTACCTGTGTTGTAACACCAGATGATCGCAAGAATGAAGATTGTTGTGATTATTGGGGAGCCGGCTTTGCCTGGTATAAAAACTACGGCGTAGAATATAATTTCTGCGTTGATGGTGAAGAGAATGCCAGTGCCATATACTTGATGAGATATAATCCGAATATGGATTACATGGAAACTGATCACGATAAATATATTCATTACGAAATTAATTTCGAAGAAAAAGACTGGAAGGAACGGTTCCTGGAGAAAATGGGACTGGTTCTTCTCAATTATTACTCCGAAGAATGTGCGTGTTAGAAAAGTTAGAAAATCTATAAAAATGGCCGAGAGAAATCCCGGCCATTTTGTATTATATGTATTCTTTCACACTATTTATAAGTGCAAATGATTGATGAAAGGGAGGGAAAATAATTATCACTGCACAAAAAATAAGGAGAATTACTGCTGATGGACGAAAAATTTATGAAGGTATTAAGGGAGCAGCAAGAGATACAGCAAAAAGCTGCCCGGATTCTACACGATACTGAAAAAATGAAAGAAGAAGTACAGAACAAATTAGAATCGTTAAAAAGAAAAGTGGAGAATGATTTTAAGAATATTGGAGAATTCCTAAAAGAAGCTAACGTTCAATTTGCAACTTATGAATACATATTTCAGGAAGATGATTGTAAAAGAATCCAAATAAATGAACAAAAATATCAGACATGCATTTATGTTGTGGTCAATCAACACAAAATATATCTTGGTCCGAGTAAAGCAGAAGACGAAAGCTGTTTTCATTTTTTATATAAAACCGGGATATGCGCCTGGGATAGTTGTACGGATTCTATCACGACTAATTGTTCCATGTACATTTGTACGCATTGGAAGTCCATTTACACATTCATCCAAAATAATTTAATAAAAAACGTCCAAAAAAATAATCAAACAATACTGCAGGAAACTCTGAATAAACGAGATATCGTTTACCGTAAGCTAGAAGAACTAAACCATACACAATAGGAGGCTATTATGGCAACATGTATAACGAAAGCACGATCAAATTATTTTTCAGTAACTGATGTCCCTGCATTTCTTACTATAATGCAGAAATGGGAAAAGGACTTCGGCATTAGGATAATGAAGAAAAGAATCGATGAGGATCAAACCGTATATGCATTCAGTTACGAAACAACGAGCGTCAATATCAACGATGCTCTTTGTGATCTCCAGAAGATTTTGCCAGAATGGGAAGCGGTTATCATTCAGGAAATTGCTTACGAGCAGTCGTTAAACGGCATGATGAGATATGTGATTGGAAAAGCAATAATTATTACATACAATACCGTCGACACCTTGGACCTTTCCATGCTTGCATTACAAAGAACCCGTAAAATACTTGCAAACGCAAACTTTGACGCAATGATGAATTATTAAAAAGGAGAAATTTTATGTTATCAATTCAGCACATTTTACACAGCTTATACACCTATGATATGACCTATTTACATCGTTACGGCGCATCTGTCGTATATCCGGATGCCATCCGTGCTTATACCAACGGCAGTCGAAAAAACAGCCATTTTGAACATGTTTTTCGAGACAAATATTATTATATGGTCTTTCCATTATCGATGGATGCTCCAAGAAAGATCATTGAGGAGCATATAAAAGAAGTAAAAGAAGAAATCGAAGCAGAAATCCCATCCGAATTTCAATCCGAAATTTTGAAGCCATGTGCTATAGGTGAGGATACCAGTTTGACTTTGTTCTGCAAGACAAATACAGATCTTCCGGAGAAAATGTATACAGGAATTGTAACACATTTAAAGCAGGATATTGCTTTTGATAAGTTCATTCGGATGCACATTGACTGTTCAAAAAAGCTTCGAGACAAATTCGTTTTCCAGGAAAGAAAAATGGATGGAAGCGGTGTTCGCCGGCTTATTACAGAAATAGAGCAGTATGGCATCTACGCATTGGCATTTTTGATTTTCAAAGAAAAAGGAATCTTATGCAATCAGTCATGGCTTTCCGAGAGGATCAAGCCAATTCTTGATAGAGATTATTCTGCCGATCTTTCAGATACAACTTTTTCATATATGAAAATAGATACAAAGATTGAGCAGTATATCACCAATCAGGATTGGTCGCATCTGGATGATGGTCCCATTACTTTTAGTGAATACAAAAACTTTTACGATGACTTATCGGAATATATAACTGAATTTCAGGCAACTCCGTTTTATTCGACATCGGAACAGAAACAGGATATGGATCTTTTTATCCAGAAATTAGAATGCATTAACTATGCTTTATATGGCACAGATAAACTCTCAATGTCAGATTCGATCGTCGAACTCATGGCAAAAGAATATATGTCATTTTGTGATTCCATTCGCAACACTCAGATGTATTTTGAGGGAATCAATCAGACTGCAGAAGCAACCATGCAGTTTTTAGTATACCTTGCATCTAAATATACACAGAATAAGAATTTATTAAGCAGGGGTGTGGATGAAGAAAAATTGTATATTGTTTCTCAAGAACTTTCCGTAATTAATCAACATGCATATCGAGCAAAAATTACAGCGCTTCGGAATCTTATGCGAAGCAAAGAACCTGGATATATAGATTTTCATATGTTTTCGGAAACATCACCAAAAGAATACCTTGATGTGATAAGAGTTACAACCGGATGCTATGGATCTAATGAAAGTGTATACTTTCTAAATCTGGTACGGTTATGCGCTTATACGAAAAAAGAAATTAAGAAAGTCATCCTCTCTACAAAGAGTTATACGGAAAAGGATTTGGTTGATCTTCCTACTATCATTGATCAGTGGAAGAACGAATATCGTTCTGACCGGTCATTAGCATGGCCAACCTTATAAATGCAGTAGAAAAGCAGCTGGGATAAGATCCAGCTGTTTTTTATTTCTATTCCTTTCTTTCATTCTATAAATAGAACGAATTTTCATGATGAAAGGAGGGTAAGAATCTAAATATCGTTCAAATTTATAAGAAAGGAACTTCAAATGATAGGAAACAGTGAAACATGTGCAGCATGCAAATGCAAAAGGCATTGTGAAGATTTTGTAATGCCAAACAGTACCCGTTGCAAATGTAACTTTATGGATCATCTCCGCAGGAAACGCTGGAGAAGAATCCGGAGGATTTTCAGATGAAAAAAGAACAAAATCATCAAACAAAAAGGAGTTCCAGACATCGGAAACATCTTCGACAGGTCATAGCCGAGATGGATGCAGACAGGGACTCATATGTAAAGCAGTGGGAAAATGAACTGCTTTACGAACAATACCATGAATAAAGGAGAAAAACAGTATGAACAAAGTAATTTTAATGGGAAGATTAACGAGAGATCCAGAGGTAAGATATTCACAGGGAGAGAATTCTTCTGCAATTGCGAGATATACATTAGCTGTAGACCGCAGATTCAGACGTAACAATGATGGAGAGCAGAGTGCAGATTTTATCAATTGTGTTGCGTTTGGAAGAGCTGCTGAATTTGCTGAGAAATATTTCCGCCAGGGACTGAAAGTTATCGTAACAGGCCGTATCCAAACTGGAAGCTACACCAACAAAGATGGTCAGAAAGTATATACAACGGATGTTTTCATCGAAGAACAGGAATTTGCTGAAAGCAAGAGCAATCAGGGAAATAATTCTTCCTCTGCAGCTTCGGTTGCGAAACCGACACCAAATCCGAATCCAAGTGCTCCTGATGACAATGGCTTTATGAATATCCCGGATGGATTAGATGAGGAATTACCATTTAACTAGGAGAATCTTTATGGACGAATTAATGAGAATCGCAAAAGAACATCACTTTACAGCTGATCAGCTGATTCAGGAGGCAGAATGTGTAGAAGAATATGGAGAATGGCAGCATATGCTTCTTCTTGGTTATTCTGCGGATATGCTTCGAAATGCAGCTGAGAAAATACAATAAACTTGAACGATAAAAAATAGGATTGGTGGGACATAAATAACGTCACATTGATCCTATTTTTTTGTTATCATGAAGATATTAAAATGTACGTTATCTTTTTCACAATCAATCACTAATTTTTATCTGCATATAAAGGCAGGAGAATTCCTGTTTTTTTGTTTTGCCGTCAGTAATACACACTACTTACAGAGAAATCAAGCAGAAGAAAGGAGAGACAAATTTTATCTGCATATCTCAAATAAATCTACGATAGGAGTATTACTTATGACTGAGAAAAAAGAATTGATCCAGCAATTAAAAGAAACCGATCCAGATACCTATAAAAAATATAGGCTGGAATATATGAAATCTCTGTTCGATTTAAAGAAATTCCAGTTTCTGTTCTTGAAGAACAATCAATCCAGGACATGGACGGAAAACTATATGAAAAAGCTTTTAAGTAAGCGGAACGATTTATTATTCGACCTGTCTGAAATCTATCATGCCTCGCTTTCAGCAATCTACAATGATGAATTCTTTAAAGATAACTATTATTCGTTGGACGAATTTCTCCTTAAAGAAAAAGCAGACAGGGACTATCTTAAAGAATTATCAATAAGCGATCTTTCCAAAGCTGTACAAATGAAATATTCAAAGATCTGCCCAATTTATTTCTTAAATCAAGCAGAAAAAATATCATTTGATGTTTTAAAAAACGTATATCAAAGTATTCCAGATTATTTAATCCCTAAAAATTGCAAATATTTTGAGCGAGCTTCAGCAGAAGAAATTTTGGCTTTGATTCGTGCAAATCCTTTTAGTCTGCAAAGTATTCCAGATCATTTAATAACTCAACAATATGTATATCACTATTTAGGGCTAATGATAGCAAATGAACGAGATGAATATATTGATCAATACGTAAAAATCCCAATACGTTTTCGGGACCAGAATTTTTATGAGTCATACTGTATCGTTAACGGATATAATTATATGCTGATTCCACCAGAAAAATTTGATACTTACGTATCTGAGAAATTAATCCGATATACAATTGCAACACAGAAATCCTATGTTGGATTTCTGCATTTGGCTCATGCATTATCTATCAGGAATTATCCGGTCCCAGAAGATATCTGGCTGCAATTATGCTACCATCATTTTGCCTGTATGGATTATGTGCCCAAAGACTTGAAGACAGAGCAGTTCTTTGAGAAATTAATGGCTATGGAAGGATTCCATTTTTCCATGTTTGAGCCGGAAATGACGGATGTGCAGCTGATTACCTGTTTAGAGAACAGCCGGCATATCGACAGTGATAAAATAAAAAAAGCAAGGAAAGTCTGGACACCGGAACTTTTGGAAGCCATTGCAGCAAATTGTACGTATCCATTAAAAATCATTCCAAAGAAATATGTTACACTTGAACTTGCTAAAATCGGATTAAAAAATGAACGGCATTACTTATCCGATGTTCCAAAGGATTATCTCTCAAAAGAATTATGCATTTATGCCTATATCCATCATCCATTCCGGACAATGGAGGTAATTCCCGACGAATTCAAAACTCCTGATTTCTATGCGGAGATCATAAAACATGGTGAATTTTATCCAAAAGATATTCCAAATGAATATTTGACGGAAGAAGCATTGATACAATATGTATCCAGTAAAAAGTGCTATGGATTAGATGATATACCGGATCCATGGAAGACAACCCCGGCAGTAATGAAAGCTTTTTCTGACTATCACATTGACCGTTATATTTATCCGGATGAAGAACACTGTGAAAGAGCATGCGAAAGGGCCGAAAAAATCGAAAAACGCTCATTGGAATATATTCTTTCCAAATGTGAAATCCAACCATCCAAATATGTCTGGGATGTCATTTGTAATTCACGAACCGGAATTCATGCAATTAAAAATCCAACAAGAGAAATGTGGCGAGCATCCATTCAGGAATTTCCGGAAAATATACTGGAAGCACCAGAATGGTTCCTGCAGACAGATTCTTTAACGATAGTTTCCACATCAGAAAAACACATTGATGAGAAAAAGAAAATAGAAGAAAAACTGGAACGGGCTGCCGAACAATCCAGTCTGGATAATCAGATGTCTATTTTTGATTTATTTCCTGATTTCTGATATGCATAAAAAAATACAGTTCTACTTTATGTAGGGCTGTATTTTATTTTGTCCAGAATCACGGCTTCATTGTTTTTTCTATCATTCTATTAATAGAGTAGATAAAGAAAGGAGCTGTCTAAGCTTGAAAGAAATCATAACAGCCATTGCAGCATCTGATACAAAAACAATTCTTCATGTTGTGCATTATAAGCCGGAACATGAAGTCATTGGTGTAATTCAGATTCTGCATGGTATGACGGAACACATAGGCAGATATAAAGAATTTGCCAAATTTTTTACCGATAAAGGATATGCTGTTATAGGACATGACATGATCGGGTATGGAAAAACAAAATCTTATGGAATGAAAGAAACTTATCTGGAGCATTGGGAAGATGCTGTGACGGACATCGAATCCATAAGAAAATTTATACAAGAAAAATATCCGGATATTCCAATTTATCAATTAGGTATCGGTATGGGTGCATATTTTGGAATGGCACACCAAATTCAATATCCGGAGCGTTACTATAAGCGCATCTATATTGGAGCCGGTCGAAAAAACAAATTTTTATTAAAATTATCATCGTTGTACTTTGATTTGAAAAGATTAAGGAAAAGACAGCAGATCCCAGTCCCTTCCGATCAAATTCTAAATATTTTTGAAAAATATTATCCAGAAAATGGTGATTTTTCTTGGAGGTATCGTTCCAACTCCTGCAGGGAAAAATATATGGACGATCCATTAGTGAATTTTCAGACAACAGAAGGGACTATTGCTGAAATTCTTAAGGTCATGCTGTTTGTATATGCTGCGGATCTGCGAAAAGTATTAACGCCTGTTATGTTCATAACCGGTGAGGAAGATCCGGAAGAACATTTCGGTAAAGATACCATTCGTTTAAATCAGGATTACCGTGATGCCGAAGTCCCGGTTACATTGAAGATTATTGCCGGATACAGACATGATATTCTACATGATGCATGTGCTGAAAATGTTTTTGATGATATTTATCGGTTCATACAGGCAGAATCTTAGAGAGGTGGTAAATACAATGACTGCATTAGATCAATTAAAAACTTCTGTTATGAATGATAAAGAAAATCAAGAAAAATATAATATGGAGCGAGACCGATATCAGTTAATGAAATATCTAAAAGAGCTTCGGAAAGCGAAAGGAATCACTCAGAAAGAACTTGCACAAAAGATGGAATATTCACAGCAAGGAATATCCAAGCTGGAACATTATAACAGTAATACAACACTGGACACATTTCTTAGCTATTGTCATTATCTTGGAATTAATGTATTTCAAATAATTCAGGAAACGGAACAGATAAAAAAGTGAGGTACATAATTATGGCAAAAACAGCACAAGTAACTGGACAAATGGAATTAAACTTTACAGGACAGAAATCCCCAAAAAAGAGAAGTATCGCCAAAAAATCTGTATCAAAACCTAAAAAAGAAATAAAAAAGCAGATTGCATTTTCATCCGAACATTATGAAAAAGCAATAGAAATCGTAAAAGAAAGAGAAATTATACATCTTGGGACATTAATGCGCTGTCTCCACATCTCTGCAATGGAATCAGATGCAATCATTCAGAAAATGGTAGAAGAGGAACTGATTGGTACAGACCATCGATTAATCTCTGTCAAGAAAGAAGCATGGAACGCCGGCAGATAAGGAGGATAGATATGAAATTAGGATTTACAAGCGAGAATCCTCGGTAATTCAATTACCGAGATGAAAGCGTCTTTTATTGATTTAAAAATACTAAAGGAAGGAGCAGGCTATGGCAAGGGCATGCAGACGAAAAGACTCGACGTTTGAAACATCACAGGTAAAGTCCGTGTTTCTTTACGGCAAACCGAATAAAGTAAAACTTAATCTTTTATCCTGTATGCAACAGAAATTCTGTGAACTCGCAAATGAGAATATCAGAATCATCTGTAAGACGGATGGTCTGCTCTTACAGCTTGTAAAAAACGACAAAAAAGACAGTGCCGTACGGAAACTGGAGAAACAGTCCCGTCCTGCAGGTTTGAATTCTGCGTTCTGCCAGGCTGCATTCGATTATGCTTTTACCCGTCTTTCCAACAGGCTTAACACAATCCGGAAGGATATGTATGCAGAGGACCAGACCATATTTACACAGTCCAAGGTCCTTTTTGCCATGTCCTTAATGGAGCAGCCGAAAGAAGAAATGTCTGCGGTCATGAAAGAACTTGCAAACGGGAAGACCGGTTTTTATAAAGACTGTGCAGACACGCTGGACAGTATGGATAAAGATGAATTCCGTTTCCTTATGCAGGAATTTATGGATTCCTACGCTGTTCATGCGATGGAATACAGAATTCCTCATATTTCACGCGCCGAAGTTCCCCTGGACAGCCGTCTGATGAAAATAGAGGAGTCAGCAAATATAAAAGCTCCGTACGTCATTTCCGTTACAGACCCATTCAACAGGAATAAACGTTTCGCTGTTCCTTTAAATACCAGCAGACATTCCCTGCATAAGATAAAAAGTAATAAAATGGCAGGCTCTGTTTCAGTGTGTATAAAAAACGGGAAACTACATATCGGGTGGGCTTACACCCGTTCCATGAAACAGCCAAAGACATCTGTGGTCAGAGGCGTGGATACCGGCATTACGGACGTGTTTCACACTTCCGATGGGAAAGCAATCGGTTCCATGAAACCCGTGCTTGACTTTTACCACAATACAGTAGAACCGTCATTTGCCGGCCTTTCCGATTTACGTAACAAGAAACGGTCTGTCAGCCATTATCTGCGTCACCATAAGGACCTTCCGGAGGATGTGAGACGTTCTCTCATCCAGAAGATGGACCGGCTGGACTACATGATGCAGACAATGGATGCCCCGTACCGTAAAAAACGCCGGTATTACGGGATGCTTGACCGGGAGATCCATAAATCTGTCACTGGATATATGGACGGGCTTAAAAGAGATACCTTTACCGTTATCGAGCGTCTTGATATCAAAGAATTCAAAAAGAGCCGTAAAGTAAACGGGATGTTTTCATGTTTTGCCCGTGGTAAGACACAGGAAGCGTTAATGAAGGCACTGAACTGGAAAGGATATGACTTTGTTGAGGTAGCTCCTGAGTTTACCAGCCAGGTCTGCCCGGTATGCGGTAACTTAGACAGTGCAAACCGTGACGGGAAGAGATTTAAGTGTATCTGCTGTGGTCATGAAGATGATGCAGACCATGTAGGCAGTATCAATATCCGGGAACGTGCAGTAAACAAAGACCTGATGGATATCTGTGAAAAGCACAGATACGGGAATGGTCTTCAAAATGCCCTTAAGGATTATTATATGGAGCAGAACGAAATATTTAAAAAGCAGCACCCGCAAGGGATGGTCTCGTAAACCGCAGCGAAAGCTGTGTAAATACCAGAACTGCGGGCCATATGAACTGCCACCGTCCTGATACGGCATGACCGTATCCGGGATGTTTGGATGGGAAGCTCTCTGTCTTATGCGCTTGCACATAAGATGGGTTCTTTTCAAAAGAATCGGAATAGTTTTACATGAGTGTCTGAGGTTCCTCCTCAGATGCTCGGTAATTCAATTGCCGAGCAGTTCACTTATGAAGATTTGGAGAACTTATGGGGTAAATTATATCCAAAAGAAGAAATGAGGTGACAGACATGATAAAACTAATTCTTATCATTTTATGCTTTGTTGTAATATCCGGTGGTTTTGTTTGTTTTTGCATTGTAAAAGCAAGCACTCCATATGATAAGGAACAGGATGATTTGGAACAGATTAAGGCATTAAAAGAACTCATAAAATAATGGAGTCTATTTTTAGAATATAGTTTCACGGCTGACTTTGCAGCCGAAGGATGAGGGTTATTGGATCACTCATCAAAATTTGTGCTATTAAAGGTTTTTGAGACCTATGATTTGACATAGATATAAAGCGCACGGTCAATGCCTGCAGCAGTTTCAGAAATGTATGAATTGACACAGATACAAAGCGAAGACACTTACAACACACATAACCATACATCAATTTATTATTCTATCTTTCTTTCATTCTAATAGTAGAACGAATCTGCAGATGAAGGGAGGATATAAAATATTGCACGTTCCAAAATATTTTATGGAGGATTTATTTATGAACGAATTTGAAAACACAAAAGTTACAGAAAATGAGGACGCACAGGATTGGAATCCAGATCTTATGAATGAAGAAGAGCATACAACAGATACATTTGATGTTGTTGTGGAAAAGACAGAAGAAAAATCCAATGAAGATTCTACTTTTGCGGCAGAATCAGATAATGCGGACGAATCCGCAGAAACTACACCGAATGATGATACATCGGATCGAGAAATTCAATGTGCTGCATGTGGAAATATTTCCAAACAGCGTAACTGGTTCTTAAGCCGGATTGGAACACATTATGTAATCTGTCCAAAGTGCGGTACATTACGCTATGTATGCCACAATAACGCTGGATATCGAAAAGAATAAGAATCTTTTAAGCCACAGAATCATCTGGGGTTATATGGAAAGAAGGATAAAACATGAATAAAATCAAAAAATTGCACAGATATGTTCATGGACTTACAAAAGATGAAAAGCCTTTTTTGTTTTTGGATTTTTTCCATTTAGAGATAGATGAAACTGGGAAAATTGTAAACGGGGAAGTATCCGTTATGATTGATGGCAAATATGAGGTTGACACCTTGAAACATTTTTTAGAAAGGATCCGACCGGAAACGATCGATTAAGAAATATGAAAAAGAAAATATTACATCTAAGATATAGCTTTCGCCATACATTATCCTATATCATCTATTCAAACCTTAAGAATTTCCTAGATAGAAAATACGGATTAATGAATTATGCCATCGAGTACTGTCCGGTGTGTAAAAAAAGAGAAGTTGTGTATACTACCGGTCAAACAAAGTGTTCGAATTGCAGTACACTCATAACACCATGCGATGCATGCCTGAACTGCACAGATATCTGTCCATACAAATCTGGTGAAATACATAACAGTCCAAGCATCTTGGAACGTCAAATCATACATTTTATATAACTTTGAAGCAGCTTGTCCTTGTGGCAGCTGCTTTTGTTTATTGTTTCCTTTTTCGCACACACTATTGACAGAATAACATAACAGAAGAGAGGAGGAACAAAATTTAATCTGATTATGTTTATTCAAATTTTTTACTTAAAGGAGGATTTTCTATGCAAAACTATAGACTGCTTTTTACTGAAAACAACACAAATGACCGCTACCTTATATTATTAAACATTTCAGCATTAAAATGTCCAGATTCTGATACTGTAGCAACTGATCTTCAAAAAATTACTGATCATTTAGCGATTTACCAATCTGGCAGAGAGGGAATCAAAATGGTTTTGGAACATTATAAGAACACTTATCCAGATCTGAATTATACGATCTGCCGGATGGATAATGATTGTATGAAAGGAGAAAATGCATGAAACAAAAATACGAAGAATTCAGAAAAAAATGTTACGAAAAATATCAGTTAAACTGGATGCTTTCCCATGGATATTCTTTGCAGGATCTTATAGATGCAATGAATGAAAAGTACATAGAAGATGACAGCCGGGAGTATACAACACCTGGATGTTATTACGAGGATGTACTTGATAATGATGGATTTCATGGAGAGTTATTCCATTATTACGATGCATTCTTGGAAAAAGAATATTTGGATGGAAAATATATGAAATCTATCCTCACCGAGTCAGAATTCCAGACTTGGAGAGACGATACAGAACAGTATGAGACTTATCCAGATCTTACTGTTGATACAAAGATTGGAAAGATATATGCAAAAACCGTTCCAGGTAGTTTCCCAGGAATTCTGATTGAATGCGAAACCAGTAATACTGCGGGATCACCTGGACCCTTATTAGAATACGATGAAACGAAAAAGAAAATGATGCTTCGTGTGTATGGAATACAAAATCCCTATGGAAATCCTATCGAGAGCTATGAAATGAGTAAATAAGCAAAATATACGGAAAATCAAAGGAGAATTTATTATGAATGTAACAACAGTATATGAACTTTTTTCAGTTATCATGCAGGAAACTTTTCAACATAATAATGACTTTTCAATCACATATAAAACGAATCTTTGTCGATTCACACAGATGCAGGTTGGTAAGGTTAAATATCTCTATATGATTCAGAATTACATCTGGGATTGCGCTTTACATCAGAAAAACGATTCATATAATATGAAAATATCTGATCCGCTAAAACTGTGTGCAATTATTGATACCAATAATCAGAACATTTATTTCATGGATTTCGACTTTAACTGGGGTTTTGTTTTGACACAGGATCAAAGATTGCCGGCACGATCAATGCTGTTCTCAGAATACATAAATAAAACGCTCAAAGATATTCAAAACAATATCATCAAGAAATACATGGATGAACTTGACTTGAGTGGAATAGATTTTACGGATTATATCAAAAGACGATGCATCAAAAAGACACGTGAGTATATTATTTTTCCAAAACTAGATCCATTCACAGAGGAAAATTTATATAAATTCTCAAATTTGAAATTTAGTGGACAGGATGCGGCGGATTTGCTGACTGGATATCTTGATTTAGAGTCCTATATCTATGATCAACTGGATGAATGTTATGAGGATCTTTTGCTACAAAAGCTCGAATATTATACCATTACAAAGTATTTAAAAGATCCGGTTGATTGCGGGGTAATCACCGAAGATGAATTAAAGCTTATTCATGCATTAAATCAGATAAACGATGCAAAATCCGTAAAAGTTATGTGGAATTATCATGGAGTTAAATTCGAAAATAAGATGGAAATAGAAAAAATTCGGTTAAAAATGAATAATTGTAATGACTTTTATCATGAATGGGATTTTCCAACTTCCAGACAGGGAGAAAATATTATTAACTCTCTTAAACAAACATTGTTGAGCGAAAAACAGATCAGAGTAAAGACGGAACATATTTCCGCAATCTACTATCGTGGAAAAGAAATTTTTTCAAAATAAAATCCGTCAAAAGAGCAGACCATATGGCCTGCTTTTTTGCTTGTAATGTTTATATATTTTTATTCTCCAGCAGATCACTCACTCTTTTATCAGATGAATTTGTACAGAAGAAAGGAGCGAATAAAATTATCTGTACATCGAAATATATTTTGGAGGATACAAACATGGAAAACGAAAGAAAAATTAAAATTTTAGAGCTTTTTGGAGGCATCGGAGCCCCTCGTAAAGCCTTAGAGAACTTAGGATATAAAATCAAAAGCATTGATTATGTAGAAATTTTGCCATTTGCAGTACAGGCATACAACAGTGTCTTTAATAATGACTACGGAGTACAGAATATTGTCGGTTGGAATCTGAATCCAGATATTTTGATACACGGAAGTCCCTGTCAAGATTTCAGCAAAAACGGCCGAAATAACATTAACACCGGCCGTTCTATACTTTATGAAGAGACTCTTGCGATCATTGACCATAAACTTCCGGAGCGTCCGAAAGTAATCATATGGGAAAACGTACCGAACCTCTTGTCGGAAGGGAAGAAAGTGAATCACAGAGTTCATCACAATCACTATTTAACTGAAATGGAACGCATGGGCTATGAAAATTACTATGCCATTCTGGATGCATCTCAGTATGGCATCCCACAGGCACGGCAGCGTCTTTATACGGTTAGTATTAGAAAAGACGTATTAAACGGAAGAGAATTCCGTTTTCCAGAACCTGTACCTTTAAAAAAAGATATCCGGTATTATCTGGAAAAAAATCCGGATTCAAAGCTGTGTACCCTTTCAGAATCGGAAAGAAATTTGTTCTTTTATAATGATGACGGACAGTTATGTGTTCGTGAAGCTACAAAACAGGGCTATAAAGTCATTCAGGATATGGATGTAATCAATGTAGAATTCCCTGGAAGTACAACCAGACGAGGAAGAGTCGGCCATGGCGTATGCAAGACACTCACAACATCGCCAAGACAGGCCATCTACAAGGATGGAGCTTTGCGTTTATTAACTCCAAGAGAACACCTGCGACTGATGGGATTTACAGACAGGGATTATAATCACATGATCTTATCCGGAATTGAAGCAAAACAAGTCAGTTTTCTGGCCGGAAACAGTATCTGTATACCGGTTCTGGAGGCATTATACCATTCATTGGAAGAGTTGGATCTTCTGTTATAAATTTCTATGTACAGCAAAAAGCATATCTCTGTAAGGGGTATGCTTTTTATATGTCCAAACTTCACACATTCTATTTACAGATGAATCTATGCAGAAGAAAGGAGCAATTAAAAATACTGCACATCAAATTATTATATACGGAGGAAACATTTATGAGTAACCAGACAATGACAATTGAAGATCTGATCAAGGCAGGAAAAATGGAATCAAGTGTTGAATTTCCATTGAAAAGATATGTTGTAGTAAATATTGGTTTTTTTAATAATGAAGATGCAGAAGAAGAAACACAGCTTACGTTGGGACATGACCCGCTGACAAAGGAAGGAATCAAAGAATTAAAAGAGTTGTTTACTTCTCTTGCGAATGAATTTGATACAAAGCCAAACCGTGTCACTTACATCCACATCGTTGCAACTGCACAAACTGACAAAGAGCTTGAAGCAATGGGCTATTAAATGGAGGTAGCAATATGGGATGGACCGGAATGAAAGCAAAATATTATTACAAAAATGGAATGATAAACCGTAAAAAAGAGTGTGACGAATTGATAGAAGCTTGTCCGGATGATTACAAATTGATAAAATCAGCACTCATTGGTACATGCTATTACGCAGCTGTTCGAATGCTGAAATAAACAGAGCAGCCGGTCGTTGGCATTGTAATCAAAACAACTGTCCGAATGAAGGAAGACCTGAATTTTCTGTACAAATGGGTATCAGAAGATATGGGGCCGGCAGATACTTATTGTCCGGATAATATTCTGGATGAATTAAGTGAAACAGATTCGGATTGGGCCAAAAATTGGAGAGCGGAATGTAGAAAATGTAATGAACGTAAGCAGAAACTATCGGCAATGCCAGTGGGGGCAGAAATCAAAGTGACCTGCGAAGGTTTTGAGTATGTTATGACTAAAACTGTTCTTCCCAGCCACAGTACCCCACAATGGATCAATTTTGAGGAAAACTTCAAATTCACTGTTGATGACATTGTACGATCAGGTTTTAGCTGTATAGATTTAGAAAAATCGGAGGAAAATAAAATGGAACATATAACGAAAATCTGGAAATACATTTTTACATTTGATAAAAAAGGAGAAATAACGTTTGAATCAACCGGTGCACTAGAATGCAAAGAATGCTTGAAAACTATCAAGCTTAAGGATCAGATTTCATGGGAGTCCACGCTTCGGAAAGATAAAATTGGAACTGTTATCTGTAATATGCCAACAGAAAAAGATGCTTTCGCACATTTTACTTATTATTATGTTTATCTTACGGAAGATAATCCAAGGTATGCCATTTCTCTGATACAGAAGAAAATGGAAGATAGGGTAATTTTTTTGCAAAAAGAGACTTCCAGGTTAAACTTCAATATACAGAGTCTTGATAAAAAAATTATTCTTCTGAATGAAGAAAAATTAGAAGAGCATGATAAAAATTAGTACAAATAATTTGATATAAGGCAGAAGAAAAGTGCATGTTCCAGACTCGGAACATGCACTTTTTTCTTTTACGGGTTACAACTTTTGCAGGCAGAATATCCTTCATCCAGTAACTCCTGCCTGGTCCCTGTATATTCCCTTTTATTATTTCCATTCATCTGTGTCACGCTGGCACAATCAGGACGATGGAATTTTTTTGTATTTTCATTGATCACATAAGTAGATGTCTGTGTATCAGAAGTAGTAGTACTTTTGCTATTATCTGTAGATGCCTGTACAGCAGAAGTGTCTGATTCATGACTGTCACCGGTTGCATAATCTATCTCAATTCCCGGTTGGACATTATAACAGTATACGCAAAACTCTACTTCATCATCCTCTACAGATTTTGCTTCCATCAGAACTCCGCTTGCTAGGAGATTGCTGCTGTTAAATATCGGTGTGACACGATACAAAACATGATGATTTGTTTCTTTTACATAATCTGCTACAAGATTTTCGAATGGCAACATTCCGTCAACATTCATATATCTTGTTCCTGTAATTAAATTTTTGCGGTTAGCATTTTCGCCCGCCAACTGAAAACCGATAAGATGACACCTATTATATAAATATCGTCCATCAACATTGTTATATTTTACTGTTTTCCAGCCAGACGGCTTTATCATTCCAATAGCTCCACGTTTCTCGGTCGGCATAATTTCCTTGCACACATTAGCATAAGCTACCCCGCATCTACCCAGGTTATCCAGATCTGAATAATTTTCAAAGGATTTTGTCGTTAAATCAGAATCATTGAAAAACGGGACATTATTATTAATTGCAACATATGGCTGCCCGGAATAAGCTGGAACAGTAGATAGATCAAATGATTTTGATGATCCTTCTGTAACACCTACTGTTTTTTCATCATTTTTTTCTCCTGACAAATTACTTTGCGATGCAGACGGTTGCGCCTGCTGCCCGGCATCTTTAGCTGTGCATCCACCAACTATTAAAGCAATGGATAGCAGGATACTGCTGACAAATAACCTTATTTTATTTTCTCTCATTTTTTCCATACCTCACGTGTGATTTTTTCATGGGAAAATCCCCGGAACTGATTCTGTGAAACCAGATTCCATTCGCTTAAGTCCAACTCAAATTTAGTATCTGACGGATATATTCTATTCCAATGATAGATTACTATTTCCGTGATTAGATTTTTGTTCAATAAATAGATAGAATTTTCAATAAAACAATAATCATCATCCCCGGCAAAAGCTGGAAAATTTTCATTTACCTCTATCTGTGCATCTTTTGGCACTGCTTCAAACTGTTTTCTACTGTATTCATTCATCCATAAACGATGATGTCCGATATATGACAGCATATCACGGCGGACTTCCCTATCTTTCGATTGTCTCCGGTGATTAAACATCATTCCGTTTTTATCATCTATACATACAATGATCTTCATAATCCAAACCTCCTTTACTTATAGTATGTATCTTTTGAAGTCAAACGACTAATTTCTGGACAAAATATATCTCCATTATAGCACAGACACGCAAATCTCTGACGAATATTATTGTTTGTTTTTTATTCCATCACACTATAAGAAGAACAATTATAACCGAAGAAAGGAGTGTAAAAAATTCGGATTGTTCTAAATAAAAATTTGGAGGATTCAAAAATATGAAAACAAATTTTACAGAACAGGATTTACGGTTTTACCCAACACCAAAGAGTTTATTGAACAGAATTACAGACTCTCTTAAATGGAACAAAATCACATCAGTGTTGGAGCCAAGTGCCGGGAAAGGGGATATCGCGGATTATGTAAAAGAAAAACTTAATACGCCTTATACCCGTTATGACATTCAGATTGACTGTATCGAAAAAGATCCAGCACTTCGAAAAATGCTGGAAGGAAAGGAATATCATGTGATCCATGATGATTTCCTTACATATCATGGTCAATATCATTATGATCTGATCATTCTCAATCCGCCATTCAATGAAGGCGATAAACATTTGGAAAAAGCATTAGACATCCAGAAAAACGGAGGGAATATCATATGTATTTTAAATGCAGAAACTATTGATAATCCGTGTACCAATCGCAGAAAAGCACTGATTCAAAAGCTTGAAAAGTATCAGGCTGATATCAGTTATTATGATGATGCATTCGATACAGAAGATGTCGACCGAAAAACCAATGTTAGAATTGCTGTTGTGAAGGTCCAGATCCCGGAAACAGAATTTTCTTCTCAAATCTATGAGAAATTAAAACAAAAACAGTATTCAGAACTGCAGATTGATGAAGAAATCACGGATGTAGCGGTTAACGATCTTGTGAAAAACATTGTTAAGCAGTATGAGCTTGAAGTGGATGCTGGGATTGCGCTGATCCGGGAGTATAAAGGGATAAAGAAGTACATCATGTCCTCTATTAAAGAGGAATATGCAATCCCTATGCTTACATTAAAGGTAGGAGATCACGATTGCTCTGAAAATGCCTACATTTACAGCGTCCGCAGGAAATACTGGAATGCGTTATTTCGAAATGATGAATTTATGAAAAATATGACAGATGATCAGCAGCAAAGTTATCTGTCACAAGTGGATACGCTTATCCATTATGATTTCTCATTTTGTAACATTAAAGAAATACAAATCCAAATGGCTCAAACAATGGTCAAGGGAATTGAGGACTGTATCATCAAAATGTTCGATGAATGCAGTAATGCACATAGCTGGTATCCAGAATGCAGTAAAAATATCCATTACTACAATGGATGGTGTACCAATAAGGCATGGATTGTTAATCAGAAGGTGATATTGCCAATCAGTATCTTTTATAAGGATTACAGCAATACAACGAAGATCAGTACATCCTCATATTACAACACATTTAATGTAAATTTGCTTCATGATCTTGAGAAAGTGTTTAATTATCTCGGTGGAACTCCGCAAACATCATGGGATTCTTATGACACCATGCGATATGTTGAAAAATCAGAACAGATAAAAAATGTCCGGTTCCGTTATTTTACAGTAAACTTCTTTAAAAAGGGAACAGCTCACATTACTTTTACCGATGAAAATCTTGATACATTAAAAAAATTCAACATTTTCGGCTCACAGCAAAAAGGATGGCTACCACCGTCATATGGTAAGAAAAAGTACCAGGATATGACACAGGAAGAAAAGTCAGTCATTAATGAATTCCAAGGTGAAGATGACTATCGTTACATTCTGGAACATGCGGATCAATTTATCTATGATCCAAAGTCATCTGTACCATTGCTGACACAGCTTTCATAATGGGAGGAGATATAATGGAATTAAGAAATTATGCCAATGAATGCTATATGTGGGTAAGACGTAATGACTTACGGAAAGATATTGAAAACGGATATATCAGTCATGAACAAGCCAATCAATATCTAGCTGAATATGCTTATGAATTAAAATATCCAGATAAAAAGCCGGATAAAACGGTCATCCAGTTCATCACGGATGCGATTACATCTGTAGACAGAAAAAACAGTGATGATGTGCTATATGACTTTTTCCACGCTGGTTATTGTTACTACTTTGCACTGATGCTTAAAGAAGCGTTTGGACGCGGACAGATCTGCTGGTGTGCACCTTACGGGCATATCTGCTGGCAGGATGAGAATGGCGTTGGCTATGATATTGGTGGAATTTGTGATTCGGAATGCGATTTCTACATACCAGTGTCTTATATTAAAGAAGGACTTTTGGATTTCCTTCATATCCCTGGAAAAGTAATTAACGCATCGCAAGAATATATCGATAATGCAATAGAAATATTTAAAAAGGATCTGATCGAATCCTATCATGTTACCTTGCTGTAATTAAGAACAATCTTTCAAGGCATAGGATTTTCCTGTGCCTTTTATATTCTATAAAAACTTTCATTCTATTATCAGAACAAAATATAGCAGATGAAAGGAGTATCAAAGAAATCTGATTGTTCAAAACATGAAAAAAGGAGCACTTATTTATGACAGAACCAATTACCTTATGTGAACTTGAATTACCAAAGGAATATAAACCAGGAACTATTGTGGAGCATTTTAAACGACAGCATTCCTTAACCCAAGATGAAATAAAAAACAAGAAATATCTGTATCAGATTATCGGAACTGCACTCCATACAGAAACACAGGAAAAACTTGTGATTTACCAGGCATTATACGATGATCATCAGATCTTTGCCCGGCCAATAAAAATGTTCATGGAAAATGTCGATCCGAAAAAATATCCATGGAATAAACTTCCAGCTAGATTTGTACCATATACTCACGATCTCATTGTTCAAGATCTAAACCACTTGGATTCTGCAGTTGTAGAAATAGCTGGAGGAGGAAGCAAGTATAAATATGTATATATCTGGAGAACAAATAATGGATATCATTATTGCTTTTATGATGATCTTTACTATGAAACAGCATCAGAAGAACTGGAACTTACGCGGTCAAACACAAAGCTTGGAGTAACACTGGATCTTATCTGTTCGAAATGTAATGGGTTTTCTTTTTCCCGCATTCTGACAGAAGAAGAGGAAATTTTATTTATTCTCTAATGCGAAAAGCTGAACAGTCATAAAGTATAAAAATACTCTTCCAAAACAATTACCGTTCGGAAGAGTATTTTTTTTATATACAAAATAGGAGAATCCGGGATTGTCCCGGTTCATGAAAAAGAAAAAATGTTGCTTGCTTTCCTGCTTGCAATTGTATTGTAAAAAGTAACTATGACAAATCTGTGAGGAAATTATGAAAAAATAAAAAACTTTGTCCAGAAAATACACCAGAATAATATTTCAATCACTCTAAATAAGAATGAGAGAAAGGAGTAAAAAAATGATATGTAAACATAATCAATCTGGAACCTGTTATTGTCAGGATTGTACCTTCGAAGCATGTTCACATCTTCTCTGCAGATTTTGTGAAGATCCCGCTTTAGACGGTACATGTACGTGTAAATGTTATCAGCCAGAAAAGAGTGCAGCTTCTGATAAGAAAAACAAAAATATATGTAATACGCTAACCTGTAATTCATGTATATGCAAAAATTGTAATGCAGAATATTGTCCCAGATATGATTGTAACCAATGCAGAAACATGTTTCCACATACAGTAGAACCACAATTTTTTTGTAGCGGACAAAAATAAGTACTGTCCCGCCGGTGACAATTATTTATTTACGAATCTGACACACTTTTTATAGAACGAAATAAGTGATGAAAAGGAGTGAAAAAATCATATCATAACGTTCAAAATCAAATCAAAAAGGAGAATATATTATGGAAAAACAACAATATCATTTTGTTTCAATGGCAGAAGCAAAGAAACTCAAAAAAGGAGACATTATTTTTATCGGATTAAGGAACGGAACTTCTCTGACATATCAAAAAGCAGTGGTCCTTTCACCATTGTTCTGGAACAGTGACAGCGATGAACCGGATTATGAACTGGAAACAACGAACGGTTTCGTAGATATCAACAGTATCTATCTGCCGAAAGACGATGATGACAATGAAGAGACAATAGAAGTTATCTCCAGACAGGCCGTCATGGATACTCTGACACAAACTTATTTCAAGTACGAATCGGAGCGTTTAGATGCTATACAAAATCTTCCAATTTATACGATTCCAAAATCAAGGGAGGAAGAGTAATATGAAACTCAAAGCAATTAATACTATTCATGCCATTTTACAGGAATACCTAACAGTAACTCACCAAAATTATCTTGATTACAAAAAACTGCTGGAAAGCAAAGAATCTATGGGCGGTAAAATTTCCGATGATGAAGCTAATGTTTTGGATAAACTGCGGGAAAAATATCTTACAGCCAAAAATGGATTATTTGAATTCGAACAGCAAAATTGGTAATATCAACGAAGGAGAAAAATTATGTTCAACATCAATAGAACTTTAAAAAAAGGAGTGCGCTATCCAGACAAGGAACTTTTATGCGATTATCAGGACCTGCATTTTGCAGACCTGGTATCAACGCCGGCTGTACGGGCAATGTCTGGAATTGATAATACCATTGAACTTGGAGATTCCGGATATTGGTACATGATTACATTTGATCTAAGCCTGATCGGTCAGTCCCGGAAAGAAAATCTCATGGAATTCTGTGATAAATTTGCACAGGAAATTGAAATTGCACTTCCAAGAATGTCAAAAAAATACAAGGATTTTTATCAGTATTTTTTGGAAGACAAAAAGAAAAATGAAGTAAAATTTTCTGTTGTTCCGTAAATTTTTGTGAAATTGGAAAAGAACTATCGTGGTTCTTTTCCTTACTTATTTGTCCGCAAAATACATTCAAAGAATTATTATGTCATACTAACTACAAGGAGGGTATCTGAAATATGGAAGAAAAATACTCTGGAGATATCATATTAATTTCCAGAATGATAGAATATTTTCCTCAAAAATCATTTGAATGGAATGCCAATGAACCAATAACGTTAGATGATGTCCAATTTGCAATTAACCATCATCTTTCTGAAATGGCTATCCCATTTGGCGATACATTCAAATATCCGCCGAAGAAACGAACCTCTCAATGGCATATCAGACGAATCTTATATTTTGTAAATCATCCACAAGAGATAAAAAATATCGAATTAGATAATGAATCATCTACGTTTGATATTTTGCCAGTTCCAATCATTATTGATGGATATCACAGGTGGATGGCTGCAAGATATTTGTATGAATTAGGATCTCTTCATAAGATTCATTGTCTGTATGCCGGAAGAGAAGATGTACTGGATTACCTAAAAGGAAAACTTGATACTATGCCACAGGAGGAAATCGCATGAATGTTATCGGAAAAGCCACATTAAATTGGGAAAAATATACAGAATATGTACAAAGAGAAACTATCAACGTAAAAGAGCACCCGGAAGATAGTTGGTATCTGGATATTCGCTATAAAGTACCACATGAAGTGGAATCCATTGTCTGGAGCTGCATGCGGAAAATCGGTGAATTTAAAAATGGCCCAATCGCAATTCCAAAGGAAGAGATCGTTGAAGAAATAAAAAAACATCAACAGTATCTTACTTCTATGAATCTTTACTGGGATCTGATGTTTTATAATTCGGATGCCGCAGAAATACGATCGGGAGAATTGGTTGTAGTCGTTCCATCTTATGTCATTGAAAAAGTCATGGAATTTGAAAATGTCGATGATATACCTGTGAATGAGCTGCGGAACCGGATAGGAGCAGCAGATTCTGGATCACATGAAGTCGCACAAAAGTATGATCTCAGCCGGAATCAGATGAAAAATAAAATTTCAGCAACACAAGAAAAAATCAATAAAAAACAGGCTGAATTAGAGCAACTGGAAAAAGAAAAGAAAGAAGAATTAGAACGGTTCCGGTTAGAATTGGAGAAAAAGTACCAGTCTAAAATGGATCTCATGAATGAAAAGCAGGAAGAATTAAAACAGCAGATGGAAGTTCTAAACCGTCAAATGTTCCTCTTGAATACAGAAATTTACAGTATCCGATGCTTTATGGGTGAAACCGTGGATTTTATTCCGTTAACAACAGGCGCATATAGCAAAGTGACAGACCCGCTGGTTGTGTACCAAAAAATACGTTATCTGGATGAAGAACTTGGAAAATGGATTTCAATATATGACGTAGATGGTGATGATACAGCATTGTTCGAGGACATGTTGAAATCACGCCCGGATCTTCGAGACATGTTTGTGCCTGGGAATAAATGTATATCTTTGGTTCGAGCTGCACACAATAAGATCCGGTATTGTGAAAGTAAACAGATTGCAAATACATTAAAAAAATATTATGTATACCACGCAAATAAGGTGGGGATTCTTGTACGTGACGGTGAAAATTTATGGATTGGCTGGACTGATCAGGACCGCATAGATATTCCAGACGGCAACGTGTTTTACCGGCCGGAAACCAAAGAGTCATCTATAGAGGACTCAAAAGGAGGACAGCGAACCTCAACAAAAGAGGAAACCGCTTCCAGATATTTTATTTTTTCCATTTTGCAGGGATTAATTCATAATGGAAAGCTGCTTCATCTTCCAGAAGGCGTACAGATTTCAAAACCGAATCCATACATCGTATTGTCCATGGCAGATGGCTGGCTGGAGGATGACAGATATGGCACTTTTTCCTCTATTGTGGAGAGAACAAGTGCGCCTTTGCAAAAAGGCGATATGCTTCTTACTACACTCTCCATTAAAAGAGATGATGCCTATAGTGACAAAAAATACAGAGCATGGGACAACGACCGAGGCAGAGGAGCTTATAATCGAACTTACGATGCATCTATTCCAAATAGATCAATAGAACCGGTTAATCTTATAGATAGGGAAAAAATATATGAGATTATTTATAAAAAATACAAATTAATCGTGACAGAGGAATCTTCAGAAGGAAAATTTATAGATGGTACAAATGGAGCCAAGTCTTATACTATAACAACACATACGCAAAGAACACAAGAATACTTAGGACTGGAGAGAAATGAGATCCATATCACCAATGATAAATTAGATGGTCATTCAATAAAAGGAATGACTCCGGAAGAAGTCTATCAATTATATAAAAAGCGATATTATATACAAGATGTGAACGAACAAGTTGTACAGCCTGCATTTAGTAATAATTATGATTCAAGCTATTATACTGTGTATGATCATACGGAATACGTAAGAGAAATTAGACACAACTATATTTCAGCGCAGAAGTCAGATACGAATTTTCGGGGAGATGGAAAGGACGCATATGCAAACATGGAAGTCTTTTCAGACGAATATCTGAATCTGACTTTTCTCAATTCTGTATATTTGCTCTATGCCATTCAAAATAGGAACATTGGTGGATGGGTGCGCGGTGGTCAGGTTGTTAGTTATGCTGACAGCATTCCATATCTTAACAAAGCATTGGAGTATATCCGGGAGCGAGAAAAAGACGAAGCGGAATTATTAAAGCCGTACATGGATTTGTACGATGACTGGCAGGTAGATCTTTCCGAATGGAGACTTGCACATAATTACCACCGTCTGACAGATACCAGAGCCCAAAAATTTGCCAGAGAATTCAAAAAGAAATAAAGAAAAAATGTTATGATTAGAAAAAGAGTTCAAATATGGACTCTTTTTCTTTTGGTCATATTTTGTCCAGAAAGCTGTATTACGAAAAATTTCTTTCACACTATAAGCAGAGAGGAGTGAAAAAATGGAAAACACACAAAATTTGCCAGATTATATTGTTTACACCGATGGCGGATGCGCCATTAATCCCGGCGGTCACGGAGCTTATGCTGCTATCATCATTCATACAGATACAGGAGAAATAGAAGAGTACACAAATGGTTATAAAAACACTACAAATAACCGTATGGAAATTATGGCTGTAATTGAAGCTTTCGAACACATCAAGAAAGGAACTTCCGTAGAATTACATGCCGATTCCAAATATGTCTTAAAGACAATAGATGGTCAGTTCAGTCGAAAGAAGAATCTGGATCTCTGGGAGCGTCTTGACAAAGCCTGTGAAGGACTGGAATTATCTTTATGCTGGGTTCCCGGACATCGTGGACATTATTACAACGAACGTTGTGATCAAATGTGTACGGAAACGATGAATAATACGAATGATCTCATCGTAGATTCTGGATACACCGGAAAGAAAATTTCCACTCCGAGAACTGTTACCGGAGCAATGAGCGTCAAAATACAAGTCCCAAAAGAATTTCTGCACAGTAAAATTGAAAAATTAGATGTAAAGAAATATCAGAAAAAATATCAAATCAACCGAATCTGCGCAGAACGGTTATTAGAATTCCGGAAGGAAAAGAAGCCAAAATTCAAAGACTATATGATGTTGCAAACCGGAGGAAAAGATAACTGGTCTGCAATGTATCTTAATCAGATGATAAGACATGTAGAAAACGAAGAACTTATCATTCATACAATCAAAAAATATCTCTCAGATGAAAAAGCAGTTAATGCAGCTATGCGCTGGTATATGCGTGGTCTTCCATTAAAATACTGCATACGCAAGGTTCTGGTAGATCAGGAAGTTGCTCAAAGCTGTAATCAAAAGAGAAAATAAAGAGGAATATTTTCATCATGACCATACTTGGAATAATAACAATCATTACTGGAATTACGTTCCTGCTCAATGCTTATGTATTCTATGTCCGATTCATGCAGCGGAAAGAAAATTGTTCAAAACAAATTGTTGTTCTGGTTATTAATTACAAGCGAAAAACATACCGGTCCTTTGATAATCCTACACCAACTTACTTTTTCTTCCCACTATATCAATTCAAAACAAGGAAACGAGAATATAAAATACAATCTAAATTAGGAAGACGTATCAAGCCGGAAAAAGGAGAGTATATAGAAATATTTGTTAATCCCAAGAATCCAACAGAATTGTATGAACCGGCGGACAATTTTTCCTCCGAAGATTATATAAACAGCGAGTGGGTCACAATAAAAAATCTGACGATTAGAGGCACATTACTGATGCTTACAGGTTGGACATTGATATGTTTTATCCTTTGAAGGAGGAAAGAAAAGATGGACGAAAAACAAAATAAAAGAAAAAATAGAAGCGATGATGATAGGCAAAATCCGGTTTTTTTGATGGTACATAAAACAGTAGAAAATAACCATTTTTATTGTGGTTTATTGTTACTTATGTTTATGTCTATAGTTACAGGTTATTGCTCAGTTAGACCAGAAATTCCAATATATCTTGGAAATATTATGAAGATTTACGCCATTGTATCAGGAATGGGATTTATTATTTCGCTGGCAATGGCGGCTTTAGATATAATTATATGTGCTTTAGAATTTGTCAATAACTTACGACTAAATTTGCAGGATGAAGGAGAACACAAAAATGGAAGATAAAGCAAAAATAGAAAGATGTAAATATTCCCACCCGCATTTCAAAAATAATTCTATCGAATATCATTGCGTTGTTGACGGATGGGAAGACGATAAGGTACGAATCTGCAAAAAAGGAGAGTGTGAGTCCTGTCAAAAATTCAAATCAAAGTACATAGAATATCCCATTACAGTCCATGAAATCGAGAACAAACCGATCGATACATCCGGACTTGGACATGAAGAAGGAAGTTTAGTTGCGATCCGGCCATGTAAAGCATGTAAAACGGAAGGGTTCGAGTATCCAGAGGAATATTGTTGCATTGGTGTTTCTGATGATGAAATAAATGAGGATGGGAACGGAGATCTAGGGTGCAATCTTCATTGGAAAACAATTAATCATCTCATTTGCAAAGAAAGTAAAATTCTTCAAGGACCATGGTGTCTGCCAAACGGGGATGGACTGTAAAAGAGAGTCTGAAAAGGCTCTTTTTTTATATCCAATTTATTTTGTCCACAAACACACCCAAAAAACATTTTCTGTCAAACTAATAATAGGAGGATTTTCACATGAATACTGTTCTTAGATATCCGGGGAGTAAATGGCGAATAGCAGATCAGCTGGTTTCCAATATTCCAGAACATAAAAGTTATTTAGAACCTTATTTTGGATCCGGTGCTGTCTTATTTAATAAACCGCCGTCCCCTATCGAAACAATCAATGATCTGGATGATGATGTAATTAATCTTTTTCAATGCATTCGCGATCATTCACAGCAACTTGCAGCAATGATTGCGGCAACACCATATTCCAGGAAAGTATATGATTCTCAATTTTCAATTGTTTCAAAAGATCCTGTCGATAAAGCTTGTGCATTTCTAATCAAATGCTGGCAGGGATATGGATTTAAAACATCGGGAATCAAAACCGGATGGAAAAGAGACAAGACTGGACGGGAAAGGGCCTACAACTTATCTAATTGGTATCATCTTCCTGAATGGATTGAAGAAATTGCAGAACGTCTTCGAAACATACAAATAGAACATAAGCCGGCTCTGGATCTGATAAGAGAATTTGATTCACCAGACAGTTTCTTTTATCTGGATCCCCCTTACCTTCTTAACACAAGATCAGCAAAACAATATCAACATGAAATGACAGAAGAAGACCATATCCAGCTATTGGAAACAATTGTGCATTGTTCTGCACAGATTATGATTTCCGGATATGATACGCCTTTATACAACGATTACTTACATACATGGGATACTTTACGTATTCCAAACCAGACTACCAGCGGTGTTATCCGGGAAGAAATAGTCTGGATGAATTACACACATCAATTATCACTTTATGATTTCGGAATTTTATAATACGGGAGGATAATAAAATAATGCAAGAAATAACACCAAACGTAAATGAAGAAAAAGCAGCAGCAGAGGTCCACTCTTATATCAAAGATATGGTAGCCAAATATCATCACCGGCCAATTCCAACAACACCAGCAGCCGGAAATGTAAAAACTTACTATAGGGATAAACTTCCGGCATGGGCAAAGAAGAAAATATCCAGAAAATATCCCTTATATACAAAAAATGGCGAGAAAGTATGCGAACGATACGAACGTATTGTAATTGGTGATTATGGTGCATATGTAGAAATTTCTGCCAGTCATCTTTCAGATAATCATTTCATTTATATAGATCAAAATGATCCAATTGATGAGACTATATCCAGCCGTCACAGCAGTCATATGACTCTTGCACTAAATGATGAATCGTCCTATACCATATATTTTCAGGTTAAACCGGTTCCTTATGGAAATTTTATACCCGGAAGATTTTACATCGATCCATATGATGTAATTTCAGATATACGAGAAGAATAAAAAGAAAAGAGGAAAATTTATGAAAATACTCAACCGAATAATCACATTTGTTACTACTGTTTTTGTAATTATTGCATGCATTGTCTTTGCTGCAACAGCTATATGCAAGATTGGCAATATTGAACCACGTATTGTATTGTCCGGGTCAATGGAACCCAAAATTCATACTGGAAGTATCTGCTTTATCAATAAAAAAGTTCCATATGATAAAATCAAAACCGGAGATATTATTGCTTTTAAAGCAGGTAAAAATACAATGGTAACACACAGAGTTATTTCCGTTACTAATTCTGGCTTTGAGACAAAGGGAGATGCCAATAAAGTATCAGATGGGATTTCTACTAACAAAACAAACTACAGGGGTAAAACAATCCTATCTATTCCATATGCCGGATATATTAGTATGTATTTACAGAGTACGCGTGGGAAAATTATTCTTGTCAGTGTAATCGTTGCACTGTTTATTGCCGGACTGATTTTACCTCAAGAGAAGAACCAGGAAGAGGTGAAAAACGAATGATCATAAAGTTATCTTTACAGTCCAAAGAATACCTAAGAGATTTAGAAATCTTTGTAAGATTTCGGTTACATTCTTCTTATCCGCTGCGTGAAATTTGTGATGTTACTAAGACGGAACGGAAAGAATGCCATGAATCATATAATCACTTGGTTCATTTAAGGAATCCGGAAACAGAAGAGAAGTGGCGACTTGAAAATTTGATTAATCATGCGTGGCAGCAGTATGTAGACCTGTATACGGAAGGAAAAGAACGGGAATATCTTCTGACATATTTTCACTGTTCAATCATGAATTTCATTGATGGACATCTGGAGGATGGCATCAATTATTATTTTTTCCCAGAGTCAAAAGCAAATTCACTGATTCTTTTATAAAGGTAAGAGGGGTACACTCCCTCTTATTTTATTTTTCTTCTTTCATTCTATTTATAGATATCAAAAAAAGATGAATGGAGAAATTTGTTCACCGCCAAAAGAGGAGGAATTAAAATTGAAAGGATTTGCATATCTGTTAAAACTGGAGGCTGACCAGAATCATAATCGTTATTATCGAATGGTTCAGGAAGGAGACCGGTTTAAAATTGAAATGGGACGTATAGGAGCCAGACCTGTGTGCATGATCCGGCCTATGACATTATGGGACACTACATACCAGAAAAAAATCAAAGAAGGATATGAAGACAGATCTGAGTTTTGTGACGTATCTGTAGAAAAGAATCAGAACTATAAGCCAATTCCGGAATCTGTTGTTGCAGAATTGATGGAATATCTGCAGAAAGAAGCAAATCAGATTCTGGAAAAGTCTTATACAATATCCTGGACAGATGTAAATGAACATATGCTGAAAGATGCGCAATCATTGATTAATCATATCGGAGGATCTGTAGAAGGCTGTAACCAGATTCTATTAAAACTATTTGTTGTAATTCCAAGAAAAATGCAAAATGTTCAGGAAATGCTTGCACATACGCATAAAGAAATTCCTGAAATCATCCAAAGAGAACAAGATCTGTTGGATGTATTAAGATTTAAGTGTAAACAAAATGTACAAAAGGAAAAAACAGCAACTCCATCAGAAACTATATTGGATGCGTTGGGAATTACCATCCGTGAATGCACATATGGTGAGAACCAACAGATTTTAAAACATTTAGGGAAAGAATCACAGAAATACTTTAAACGTGCATTCCGTGTCCAAAACATCCAAACAGAAAGACGCTTTTACGAATGGATGTCCGAAAACGGGTACACGAAAAAAGATATTCACTGTTATTTCCATGGTAGCAAAAACCAAAATTATCTGGGACTCTTATCCGAAGGCCCATTATTAAACCCCGATGCACCAATTACAGGAAAGATGTTCGGTTATGGGATATATCTTGCACCACGGGCAAAAAAATCAATTAATTACACTGATATCTCAGGATCAGTCTGGGCCAAAGGGAAAAAACACAGGGCTTATCTTGCTGTATACAAAACAGCTTACAATAATGCGAAAGATATCTATACATGGACTTCTTCCATGACTGGATACAGGGCATCAAACATTTTCCCAAACGATGCTGTATTTGCACACAAAGGAAGTTCCTTGATAAATGATGAAGTTATCATATACCGGGAAGAACAATTAACGATACAGTATTTAATCGAGCTACAGATATGAGTAAGGAGTTTTTTATCATGGGTGCAACTGTGGAAATGAGTCTTTATATCTGGCTCTTGAAAACTTGATAAAGATTATATTGTTCCTTAAAGCGGGAATTAGGCTGTCATAAAAGGCAGCCTTTTGTTTTTCTCCATTTCAAACACACTATTAATGTTAGACGAATTATGTATGAATGGAGGAAAATACTAATGTACTATTTATTTCACAGTACAGACCATGAAACAGCAAAAAACACTAAAAATACAAAACGTCCTTCGTTTGAAGCATCCGCATATATGCAGCAGAAGGGTTTTCCTATCACAAAGGTATTGAAGCTCCCACAAAATGGGTATTTGCCGTTTCTGGAGCAATAGAAAAAGCAGCCTATAAAGGCTGCTTTTCTTTACTGCTTACATATTACTTCGGCCTGTAAAAGTTCATCATCTGTAGCGTTCAAGTATTTTTTCGCATTTTCTTTCGTTCCGCCATTTGTTAAGTACTCAGCAATTGTATTAATTCTTCCTGCGATTTCTCCTTCCGCTTTACCTTTTTCGATAAATCCCTGAGCGATATCACACATACGCGTCACTCCTTTTTGTTTCTGCTGTTCCAAAAGTACCGGTGCGATATCCTGATAAGTATGATCATTAGCAAATACCGACATCATTTCCAATACCTCCTGAACATGTGTAATTGTTGTCTGGTCATACAGCATTTCTTTGCTGTTTAATCTTTTTTGTCGGAAAAATCTAGCAACAGCCTTAAAATCACTTGTAAAAGTATTGATTACGTCATCATCCAAAAAAGCGATATCGAATACATATATTTTATAGTCCTGTACATATGGTTTTAATTCCTTTGGAATTTTAAGTATCTCATGTAATGATTTGCCTGATGTCCATCGTTTCATTGAGAAATTTAAGACGATAGTAATCACAGGACGTAAAAAAGATACATTATCACTTAGTTGTTGACGATAGCTTCCGTAATCATATCCCATAATACGAATTGGCATGATCTTCTGGATAGTTGATTGATTTTCAATTCCTATAGAGGCAATCAAAAATCGACTTTCATCCATATAATCCTTCAAAGTATCTCTGCGCTGATCATTTAATGTCTGCACATCCGTTTTATAAATAGATTCTGTCGGACCGCTTTTCAATAATTCCGGTTTCAGTAAATTTTTATGAAACAAAAGAACATTTAAGATGTCTGCAAAAACATCTGTATAATCTTCCAGTTTCTTCGATGTCATATCCTTTTCGTGAGCCATGTTATTTTCCCTCCTTCCTTTTGTAAGATAATCTGACAAAAAGAAAAGAGATGTAAGCACCTGATTGGATATATAAATATTATAGCCAATCATGAAAAATATTACAATCTCCATTCATCTTTTTATCTGACTTCATTTATAGTGTGCAAGATGTTTCCCGTAACAAATTTTATTTTGCCTGACTTCTCACACCCTTAAATTAGAACTAAATCTATGGATGAAGGGAGAGAAAAGAAATTCCATTTAGTTCAAATCTAAATTGTGAGGAGAATATTATGCAGACACAAATCAGATGGAATACAAAAGAACTTACAAAAGATTTGCCAGAAGACGAATCAGGATTCTACAAGGCAATTGGAGAACTGCTGCCTGAAATTGAAATCCCAAACAAACTTTACATATCCTGTCACATGGGAGATGCTGAATTTCTCTTAAAACAGCGGGGAACTTATACAAAAAATGGTGAGGTAAAACCATCATTATATGTTACAGAAGAGTATAACAATATCTATGGATTGACTCCAAGTACATATTCTGATGCATACCTTACATGCATTAATCCCGAAAGCAATAACTACAAATATTATTGGCTCAGACCTTCAGCGGATGCGATTCATGCCACATATGGACGTATCGGTTCCGAGCGTGGTGAAATGTTCGGAACGAAGGAATTGAAAAATCCGTATGAACCGCACCTGTTCTGGATCCGATATTACGAAAAATTAAGTAAAGGCTATATTGATCAAAGTGATGTATATCTGTCAAAAAAACCTTCTTTCAAACCAAAGAAAAAAGTGAATACAGATCCAAATGATGTTTCCGCAATTCTGTATCAGAAATTACTACGTTATTCAAGACATGTAGTAGAAACTAATCTTGTTGATCAGACAGTTACTTTTGAACAGATAAAAATGAGCCGGAAATATTTTAATGCGATGGGCCAGCGAAAGACTGTCAAAGGATTCAATAATCAGTTGATGAAGTTGCTAACTGTTTGCCCTCGTAAAGCAAGATATGTCGATGAATTGCTTGCAAATTCAACCGGTGATTTTGCTTATATCATGCAGCGTGAAGAAAACTTGATTCAGGCAATGGAAGCGGTTGCTACGGCCAGCACGAACCCACATCAGACAGATACTTTTGCAGATATCGGCGTTGAAGTGTATTATGCAAATGAAAAACAGAAAGCACAGGTACTCCGCCATTTAAACGACCAGCTGATTCCGAAGGTAAAAAATATCTATCGGGTTATCCCTGGCAAACAGCAGAAACGCTTCAATAAATATATTCAGGAAAAAGGAATTGATAATGTACGGCAGTTATGGCATGGCAGCCGAAATGAAAACTGGCTTTCTATTGCCAAGAACGGACTGTTATTAAATCCAAACGCTGTCATTACCGGAAAGATGTTCGGAAACGGCATTTATTTTGCGACATCTTCCATGAAAAGCTGGAATTATACCTCTTATCGTGGTACTACCTGGGCCGGCGGAACCGATGATGTAGGATTCATGGGATTATATGCGGTAGCATACGGAACTCCATATGATGTTTCATCATCATATCATTTTACAAAAGCAGAACTGAACCGGCTGCACGCAGATTGTGTACATGCACATGCAGGAACAGCATTGAGAAATGATGAAATTATTTTCTTTGATGAAAATGCTATGGTATTGAACTACATTGTGGAATTTCAATAAAAACTTAGAAATGGGATCTCAATAATGAGGTCCTTTTTTCTTTATGTTCACATGTTTCGCACACACTATAAATAGGGAAAACAAAGGAGGTTTCAAATATGCATTACATAAAGAAAATATACGTTTTATTACTGACCGGCTCTATCGTTTCAATAACTGGATGCAGTGCGATCCAATATGGCACAGAGGATCTTCCAAAACCCACGTATCAGAAAAGTACGGAAGATACAGCAAAAGATATTGTAAAAAATAAAGCAAAAGAAGAGCATCAGGAATTTGAACTATCCGATGAATTTGTATCCAAATATCTGGATATGGATAGCTTTGAGGAATTAAAAAAGCGGACACAGGAAGGGATTGCTGCCACTTCCAATGAATCTAATATGACAAAACAGGAAATTTTATTATGGCGGGATATGATTAAGAAAAAACTCGCTATGCAGTATACGACTGATAATTATGAGCAGAAAAAGAAAGAACTGGAAAATTCTTTAGACGAAATGGCCGAGGAGCATCAAATGAACCGGAAAGATTTTTATGAAAAATATTATGGCATGACCGAAGAAGACACAGAAGCCTTTGTGAAAAAGCAGGCAGAAAAATTAACCGAATCCTCTGATGACGTTTCAGAGCAGGCACAAGGGAGTGAAAAACAGTGAAGTATAAGCTACGATGTCTTCTCTTGTGTTTCCTTTTCATTTTTTCTCTACAAGGCTGTCAGAAAGAAACAAAATTGGAGAAACCTGGTAATTTGATAACAACTACAAAGAATTCATCGAAAGAAAATCCAAATACAGAAGATCCCGTAGAAACAGTACCTATAACTGGCGGGACAACCGCTGATATTAATTCTTCCACGGGAGATGAAAGTAATTCAGAAATAGCTGAAAAAGATGGTACAGTTGATAATAGCAATATCCATATTGTCAACTCTGAGCTCAAGAAAATCCCGGAATCCATTATGGAACAGTTTCAAAAAAATGGTTGGCATATATACGTAACAGATACTGATATTAACCAGAAATTCTATCAAGGAAAGTACAGTACTGTATTAGGTACGACCCAGTATGCTGATAAAAAGATTTATATTGCAAACACTTCACAGGCAGCTACCGAATCTACCATTCATGAGGTTGGTCATTTTGTTGATTACAGCAATGGATTTTTATCAGATCAGGAAAAATTCAAAGAATTGTATTTATCAGAAGTACGAATATATATCAAGGCTTATGATGCAGTCTGTGTCCGTGACCGGAAAGAATTGTTTGCCGAGGTCTTCTGGCAATATCTTACAAATCCCTCCAAGCTGCAGTTAGAAACACCCGGACTTTACTTCTATATGAAGAATACGCTTCATACCTTTTATTCTTTTTAACTTCATTCACTCTATTTATAAGATTGGATCATGGAAGAAGGGAGTAAAAATATCGTATTCAATCTAAATATGCATTGAAAAGGAGAAAATACTTATGAAAATCAAAGAATTACCTATGGATCAAAAAACAACTATTACTTTACTTTTAACTTCTATTGAAGAAAAAGAAACACGAAACAGTTCACCATATTGCACACTTACACTGACAGATGGAATCGACACTATTATCGCACAGCTTTGGGATACCAAAAAAGAAAATGTAAAGGTACAGGAAAAAACATTGATATCTGCAGAAATCTATAAAAAGATGTACAACGAATCTGTCTCATATGAGGTATATCAGTATGGCCCGGCAGCAGATACTGAGAATATCAACGACTATATTGTTCATGCTCCATATGATTCTCAAAAGATGTTTGACCGGATTTTGGATCGTCTTGATAAAGGTGTCAAAGAGCCTACTGCTCTGAGTGAATTTACCAAACAGATCCTGTTTGATAATTATGATAAAATTTTAAGCTGGTCTGCAGCTTCAAAAATTCACCATAATTGCAGAGGGGGCTGGTTGTACCATACATTCCGCATGGTAGAAAGTGCATATTATCTGCGCTGTGTCTATCAGGTAGATGCCGAATTGCTTATTTGTGGGACAATCTTGCACGACATCGGAAAACTTAAGGAACTTGACACAGATAACCTTGGGACCGCGGAATACACCATTCCAGGAACACTTTTTGGGCACAGTACTCTGGGCATCGAAATGATAGATAAAGCTTATGAATCTTGGAAAAAAGAGATTCATAAAGATCTTCCAGAAGAACGTGTGATGCTTTTAAAACACATGATTGCATCGCACCATGGAAAACTTGAATATGGTGCTATTACCGTTCCAAGCATCCCGGAAGCGATGATCCTGCATGAACTGGATATGATTGACAGTAGAATCTACCAGTTTGAACAGGTACGGAAAGATCTGGAACCTGGAAGCATGTCAGACAAAATTTTCGGATTGGATACGAGAGTATATCGTCCATTATAATATTGGACAAAGGGAAGCCGTTTATTTACGGCTTTCTTTTTATTTTGTCCACAAATTATAGTCTTCTTAAAAATCTGACATACTATAAGTAGAAAGAAATATAAAAATTACTTCCATCAAATAGATAAAAAATCAAAGGAGAGAAGACTATATGAAAAATAATTTATATGAAAACTTTGAAGAAAGAGAATTAAGGAAAATCCAGGCAGAGTGTGATCGTTATGGTTATCATGCATTTTTACAGTTCGATGAGATACATATCCGTACAAAAGGAGAAGAATGGTATTTTGTACCAGCAAACATTCATGGGGGAATGATCACACTGATGCACCGCAGCTCTGGTATCCAGGATAAATATCATCGTCAATTCCAGAGACGCCTTTCTTATGAACAGCTGATTGATTATGTGCACGAACATGAACAGTATCGCTTTACTGACTATCATTATGCTGTGTATCTCGGCAACTATTCAAAATTTGCTATGGCATAAAAGAAAGGAAGGAGCCGTTTATGGATCATCTTATCAGAAAAGTAATTTTTGACGCAGAGTATTTTCAACCAGGAGTTGCCGTATATCTTGAAACAGAAGAAACCAAGCAACAGGGATTGATTTATACATATAGTGAAGATGAACTCACTATACTAAAAATACGGGATGTAATGACCGCAGATAATCAAATGCAGGTAGAACCGGCACAGATTCAAATACATGTCAGTGAAGTAGAGCGTAATGACATTAAAATTTATCGCATTGATGATAGTCGTAGCACAAATAGAGAAAAATTAACAACCGTTTGTGAAAAATTAACACGTTCCTATATGGCTTTATCCAATTCTCTATCTGAACAGGAACGTCTGCTGGCAGAACAGAATGGTCAAAAAGATTTTACCGAAATAGAAGAACGTGAGCAGGAGCGGGTTATTAATTTCAAAGCACTTATCCGCAGCTTTTCAACTTTATAATTATCTATTGTAGAAGTCCTTCGGGGCTTCTTTTTTTATTTTCTTTTTTCTCTGTCACACTACCTGTAGAACAATTTTTGAGATGAAAGGAGTGAAAAAATTTCAATCAGTTCTAAGTTATTAACAGGAGGTTCCATAAATGAAAAAGGAATGGAAATCAAACAATTACAACAATGTGCGGCAGATTGTAGAAGCACACACGCATATGTCTGCCGAAGAATTCTTATATCCGCAAAAAGATCCCTATTTGCATGGATTAAAAGAAGCTGTACAGTTTGTCAAATTAAAACTACGTCACAAAGTACCTGTTCATATCGTTGGTGATTATGATGTGGATGGTGAAATGTCAACAGCAATTTTAGAGCTTGCTTTGGAAACTTTCGGCGGATATCCAGTCCACGTAAGACTTCCAAGACGATTTTCCGAAGGATATGGGTTATCAATGAAGATCATTGATGAAATATCAGATGGATTAATAATTACCGTGGATAATGGTATTGCGGCCTTAGAACAGGTTAAAGCAGCGAAAGCCAAAGGACTTTCCGTAGTAGTCATCGATCATCATCTTCCGGTCCGTAATCCAGATACTGAGGAAATCATTCTTCCGGAAGCAGATTACGTGATCGATCCAAAGGCAATTGAAGGAAGTATGTTCTCTGAATATTGCGGAGCAGGACTGGCTTATCGTTTTGCAAAAGCACTTCTTACGGAAGAACATCCCATCATGAACAATTTACTGGTATTTGCAAGTATTGCGACAGTAACAGATATGGTTCCACTGATTGGTGACAACCGTACCATTGTAAAAGAAGGGTTAAAGCATATTAATCAGAGAGATGTTACCTTCGGTCTGCAAATTTTGCTGGACCGGTTAAAACTTAATCATGTTACAGAAGAAGATTATGGTTTCTTAATCGGACCTGTTATGAATGCTTCTGGACGTATGTTAGATGACGGTCCTATCGATGTAGTAAACATGGTTACATCGCTTGCTGATCCCGCCAATCCGGAATTTATTCGCAAAACCATGTACCTGCAGGATCTTGCAGACGAATTGGTAGAACGTAATGAAAAAAGGAAGGAAGCAGTGGAAAAGGATCTCATTGAGGCAGAAAATATCATAAGGAAAAAAACACTTATGAATAACAATCCACTGATTGTATATTCCTCGAATTTCTGGGAAGGTACGATTGGAATTCTTGCTGGAAAGCTGGCTGAAAAATATCAGGTTCCATGTCTGGTATTTACAAAGTCTTCTGCAAAAGGAATCGCAAAAGGATCTGGACGTACTTATGGCAATATCCATCTGAAATATTTATTGGATAAAGCGAGTGATCTTTTAGTAGGTTATGGCGGACATGCAGCTGCCGCTGGTATGAGTATTAAAATCACAAATATCAGCATTTTGCAGCACCGACTCAAATCATATCTCAAAACCGAAGCAGGAGATACAGAATCAACTTCTTTTTATGATATGGAAATCAGTGAAAATGACATGCCATCTTTGATACAGGAAATTGAAACATATGCTCCTTATGGAGTTGGAAATCCAAAACCGGTATTCCGAATGGACAATTTTGCGTGCTCCCCGGTTGCCGGTAAATTTTACAAGGATTTAGGGGAAAACCAGATTTGTACAAAATTTACCGGAAGGAACTTAACAGCAATAGGATTTCATCTTGCTGACGATTATAAAAAAGCAGGAGAGCCAAAAATTATGAACATCATTGGCACACTTTCAAAGAAAAAATTTCAGTATGTAACAACAATCCAAATGGAAATTCTTGATTTTGAAAATGCAGAAGATCATTCAAAATCAGAATTTTATATGGATTTAGAAAAAACATTGTCATTTATTTAGGAGGACCAGTCTATGTCAGAAAACACAAACACATTCATCACAGGAGAAGTATACCCGTATCAGATTACAGACCGGACATTATCTTTTATTCCAAAGCTTTCGCCGGCCGCAGATGATCACTTCAAAGAATTAGTGACCGGAAAGATCAAGATTTCTCTGTATGATTTTTCAAATGGTAAAGGAGACAATGGAATATATACCTATTTTAATCTTGATTTGAAACAGTTCCGGTACATTTATGAAAGAGCAAAACTTTCACATCTGCCGGCTCCGTATGAGTCTTCTAAGATTCATTGTCAGTCAGTGGAAACCGATGGACCGTTTAAAGGATATTGCAAGTCATTTCGGTTTTATCTTGCACGCAATGCTACATACATTGATAAAAAAACCGGAGAAACATGTACAATGAGAGCACCATGGTATCTGAAAATCACCAATGGGTATGCACTACCAGGAAAAGATGGAAAGGGTGAACAACGGAATTCCTTTAAGCAGACGTCTTCGGCATACATTAATTTGTCTGATGAAGACTTTCTTGACCGCATGGAGTCTATCCATATCTATATTGAGGAATACACCCATATCGTTGCACAGAATAGTCTGGCAGCCAATCTGAAAAAGCTGGATGATATATACAAAAGAGGAGAATACGATCCGAATTTACCGAGTGAAGCACATTCTTCAACTCAGCAGCAAACAACGCCAGCAGATCCTAACGTTCCGCAGCAGGCTGCTACAACTAATTCACAGCCGACACAATCGAACCCTGTTCTTCCGGATATGCCGGAACTTCATACGATGGAGTTAAAGATCACTTCAAATTTCCAGGCAATGGAAAATTCCTATGTGGTAAAATGCGAAATTGACGGAAGAGTATACCTGTTATACTGCAATAACCCAGTTCCAAAAGAACTGATTGAAGCCCAAAAGTCAGGTGCAACAATTACCGCCAGACTTTATAGTAAAGATAAAACTATGTGGTATTATGACCTGGCTTCATAATTTAAACATTGAATTTTTAGTTCCATACAGACATTGCCCTTTACGGGCGTGTCTGCATTGGAACTCTTTTTTTCTTACATACTATTAATAGCAGGAGGTAATATTAATGAAACGAATAACTTTAACTTTCATGATTCTATTATCCGTATTTTTCACAATATGGGGAGTAAAAATGAAGCATCCAATAAACCGACCGGAAAATGTGAAAGAAGATACGGAAACACCATGGTATGAAACAAAATACCAAGCTCCAAAAGCAGATGACGAATGGACCCTCGATCCGGAAATACCACTGAATTATATCCCTGTACCTGGAGAAGATGAACTTTACATGGTGGTGGATGATTCCGGGAACATTACCAACTATCGTAAAAGAGTGAAACAAGCAGATGGATCCTGGGTTTGGCAGGATGTTAATCCAGACATCCCGGATAACTTTGAAAAAGTAGATGGCCTCGATAATGTATACAAGGTAACGAATAAAGACGGAACCACAGAATATAAACAGTATGTCCGTAACGATGATGATACCTATTGCTTCGTACCAGTAGATGAAAAAGGTAATCCTTTGGATCTAAAAAATGATGCTTCTACGATTAGCAAAAATTATGTTCATGCAGATGGCAATATTTATGCATTATATAATAAAGATAATGTAAAAATGGGATATCGTGAGCGTGTGAAAAATAATGATGGTTCCTACAGTTGGAAGGTCGCAGATCCGCCAAAAACTTCTAAAATTGCGGGAAACGGAAGCGGACTTGTAACTAAAAAGAATCAGAATACATCTTCTGGTTCCTCTAATAATAGCAGCAGTTCCGATGCTAATAAAACATTGGTAGGAGACAGTGGTAACAGTTCTACAAAAAAAACAAATTCGGATGGCACATATACAATTACGGAAAAAACGGTTGATACAAAGACAGAAAATGGATATACCATTACTTATCAGACAACGGTAAACAGTACTTACAGCAAAGATGGTGTGTTATTATCCACAAAGAAAGATGGCCCTTATGAAGTCAGCAGAGTGGCTGCAACTGGAGAAACAGCAAAAGCAGATCAAAGTAAGATTGCTTCTACGCTGGATGGTGAACTTTCCAGAGTCAGTGCAAAGGTTGCTTTTGATACCAATAAGGCCAATGAGGTTCTTGCAAAATTAAATGCAGAACGAAAAAATCAGGGACTTAATACATTATCCATGTCAGCAAGTTCTGAAGCATATAAGATTGCTTGTATCCGTGCTGCAGATATGGCTATTTATGATCATAGTTCTTCTTCACCAATGTACGGAGATTTGAATGCACTGGTAAGCCGATATCATTGCACAACTTCTCATGCTTCAGAAAACATCTGGAAAGCAAGCACAAAAACAGCGGCTCAGATACATACACGTTTCCAGGCAAATACCGGAAGCCGAAAGGTACGAATGTCTTCTGGATATACAGAGGTTGGAATTGCTATTGTAGAAAAGAACAATCAGACTTATGTCGCAGAAATTTATTTGAAATAAAAAGAAGAGGCTGCAGATTATGCAGCCCCTTTTTATAAAGAAAGGATATTAAAAGTTGATCACAAATGTTCCATCATATTCTGTATCCGGAATCTGATCCATTTTTTTCTTATCGTCTTCTTCATCAAGATTCTCGAAAAGGTCCATAATATTATCATTCGGAATGAGAGAGAGGGTTAATGCTTTATTTGCGCTGTCTTTCTTTTTGTGAGATTTGGATTTCCCGAATAAGTGCATTAAATCCTCATCATCTACCAGTAAACGCAGACTTCTTGCAATGCTTTTGGACGTTTCATTTACAGACAGTCCTGCAAGTTTTGCTACCTGGTTCGTACTTTTTGGTGTACCATCCTCAAATCCAAATGCAATGAAAACAAGTTTTAAGTCTTTTTCAGACAATTTACGGAAAGATTTCTTTAATGTTTCCTGAATCTCTTCTTCCAAGACCTGATCTTCCGGTGTCTTCATATATTCTCTTACCATCGCATCCAGATCTGCATCCGTTTCATAACGTACTTCATCTGCTGCCGTGATCTGTCTTAATGCTGTTTCTACCTTGTTCACAGAAAGATTTGTCTTTAAAGCAATATCTGCTACTGACGGATTATGTCCTTCCATTTCAAAATCCTTTTTTGCCTTACGTACACGGTTCATAATGCCAGAATAATATGAGGAACATTTATTTGTACGCATATTTGTATAAGAGCACATCGCATGAATCAATGGATATGTCAGGAAATTGGTAATTGTTGCTTTTTCAGGATCATATTTATCAATATTCTCCAAAAATGCCACAACACATTCCTGATAAAGGTCTTCATAACATTCTTGCTTAAAGGCTGGGAAATATTTTGTGATTGCAAATCCTAAAAATCCCTGTACTTCTTCTAAAAGTTCCTGTACGACCTCAGCTTTATCTGCACCTGTAGAAGAGTGATACCGGTTCATTAAATTGATCATTTTTTCTTTCTGCGCATTTTTTTCAGTATTTTTTTCCGGAGTATTTTCCAACTCTTTTTCAATCTCTTTTCCAATTATTTCTTCTTCATTCATCATTTCATCTTGCATCATTCTGTTTTCCTCTTTCATCTAATTACCTCACTTTTTATTTTCTTCTGAATCGTGAAATGTTTATAGGTATTCGAGCTTTTTAATGTGTTGAACTGGGTATCTATTTCGCATCAGTTTTCCGAATCTATATGATTACAATGTTTATTTGCTGTTCAAGAGAGTCGTAATATGATAATAAATATTATTTTATAAGCCCCTTTCAATGCGTTAATTTATTACGACCGGCTCCTGATAAACAACGAAACAATCTAATCCGATTTAATTTTTCGATTCTTTTATCTGTTAAATTTCATTTGCTGTTTACATTTCATAATAAGAAAAACTCTTATTTGATTCTGAATATATTATATCATTTAGTGGTACATTTATCGAATTTGTGGACAAAATAAATGTAGTCTCAAAATCGCAAAAAAGCTTTATTTTATTGGCTTTTTCCACTTTTTTCTTTTTCAAAAATATCCAGTTTTCAAAAAAATTTTTTTTGATTCAATCTTCTGTCACTCTAATATCAGAGGATAAAAGAAAGGAGAATCATATTATGGTCATACAAGGCTATCTAATTTCTGAGAATACAGATCTCTTAGAAATTGAATCACAGATTCAAAAAGTACAGAAAAAGATTTTAAACATTCGTCAAAAAGAATACCAGCATCTGCTTGGTAAGGAAATCGCTTTTTGCTGCGACTGTATTGCACTCAATATCTTGCAGCGTCCAACACAAGGCAGTATTGCAGACTGCGCAGTAGATAATTTAAACAGGAGAATTCAGGTAGCACAATTATCTAACCTTCCTAGTCCTTATAATCTTTCCATATTTCTTCATGTATTACAGCTCGATGGGAAGGCTTACCTGCGGGTCGACTGCAATAATCCTATTTTCCAGAAAGCTTTTCGGTCATTAGAAGATGTCTCTGTATCAGCTGTAGAATGTCAGGATCCTAAGAACGCGAAAAACATCTTATGGCAGAAATTATGCAAGCGTTATGAAGAAATGCTGCCATTATCTAAAAATCTGACTACAGAACTTTATCCGGATTGGGAACATATGACCTATCCAGATGTAAATTCTCGTTGCGAGGATTTTGCAAGGCAGAATATAGCAAATAGTTATCTAACCCATCTTAATGCTGGGCAACAGATGATTCCTCCTCATTTATTAATGCCATATGTTGAGGAATCAATAAATTATCTTCAAAGCGAATATGGGAAAAACGAATACAGAGAAAAAGTACAGTTTTTAAAAAAAGTATTCATTGACTTGAATGCGGACGATTCGATTGTCCGCAACATACAGCCACAATTCAAAACAGAGGAGGAGCCAGTTATAAATGAAAACACTGAAACTGATCTGGAAAAATAAAGATCTCCGCAACAAGTTACTTATTGTAATCGCAATTTTATTTGGAATCCGAATTTTATCCGGGATTCCAACACCAGGAGTAAACCGTAACTATTTTAAATTATTACTTGCACAGAATTCTACATTAAATTTCTTTAATGCAATCAGTGGTAACGGATTATCAAACCTGTCCATTATGGCATTAAGTATTACACCATACATTACAGCGTCCATTATCATTCAGCTACTCGGAGTAATATTCCCGCAGGTCAAGGAATTGCAGCAATGTAAAACAAAAGCGGATAAACGGAAGTACGAATGGATTCTGGTATTTTCAGGAGCTGGGCTTGCCTGCCTGGAATCCTTAACCATGGCAATCGGTTTTGGTCGGAAAGGACTTCTGACAAAATATAAGTGGTATTACGTATTGCTGATTACAGTTATCTGGACAATTATGGCAACACTTACATCAATTATTGGGAAAATAATATCTGTAAAATTAGTTGGAAACGGTATTTCATTAATTCTTGTATCCAACATACTGTCCAGTTATCCATCAGACAGTGCAAATATCTATGAAGTATTAATGAAAGGAAAGAAAACATATATTGCCGGACTTCATTTGTTCTTTCTTTTAATCTTAATCACTGCATTATTCATATTTACAGTATGGCTGCAGGATACAGAGAAAAAAATACCTGTTACATATTCTGGAAAATTACAGGGGAAGAGTACATTTAAGGGCGTATCTACAAATACAATTCCTATTAAACTCTGTCCAGGAGGAGTCGTACCTATTATTTTTGCATCATCTTTAATTTCATTTCCAATCTTAATAGCACAGATTGCTGGTGCAAAGCAGAATGCTGTATTAAAGCTTCTAAATTCCGGCTATTGGTTTAACACAAGCAAACCTTGGTATACATTTGGTGCTTTGATTTATCTGGTACTTATATTTGCTTTTTCATATTTTTATACGGAAATTACAATGAATCCGGAAGAAATTGCGAATAATATCAAAAAAAGCGGTGGAAATATTGCCGGAATTCGTGCCGGATCCTCAACAGCAGAATATTTAAGAAAACAAATGAAATATTTGATTGCAATCGGTTCATTTTGCTTATGCATTATAGCGATCATTCCATTCATTGTAAGTGGGTTGACCGGCTTATCGCGATTATCCTTTTTTGGTACTTCCATTATCATTACTGTCAGTGTTATCTTGGAAACCAAAAAACTTATCTTATCCAAAACACAGGAAAACTATTATATGAATCGAGTAAAGAAAGGAGGACTTTTCCGTGGTTAAAATCATGAAAAACATCCGTGCAGAATTTCATAGATTGACAATGCCTAGCAAAATGCAGGTCCTGAAAGATACTGTCTTTGTAATTGCTGCAGCTTTAATATCCTCAGCACTGATTGGTGCGATTGATTTTGGAATGGCCTCACTCATTCGCATTATAATCTGATACCATTTAACGATCAAAAAATAAGAAAGGCTTGGTTATAAAAAGCCGGCCTTTTTTATTTTTTTCTGAGACTTACATTCTAATTATAGAACGAAATTACAGACGAAAAGGAGGAAAAAATAAAATGTCTGAGTCGTAACATATAAAAAGCAAAGGAGAAACATATATGAATTCATACTTAAGTCAACAGTTTTTGGATGAAGATTACAAGTCATTCTGTCCAAGGGAAAATGGATCTCATCTCTTCTTCAAAGAAGTAGGAAAACATACAGTGTATAAAGTAGTTCATCCGGAACATATCGAAATTTATTCCATTGTAAGACCAAGAAATAAAGAAAAAGGAAAAGAAGAGGACTTCTTCGAAATTATAAAATTGATTCCTGATTATATGGACATGAGATTTTTCATGCCAAATAATATGGACCAATTTTATTTTAAATCAGAAATGAAAACCAAGGGAATTGTTTCTTGTGAGAAATTCCGTAAAGCGCAGATAACAGATAAGCAAATAAACGAAATCGAAGACGTTGGGTTCTTCATGCAGCTGATTGATCCGAAGAAACATTCTGCATTCATTTTAATTCCAAGCAAGAACTTTTTTACACCGTTTTGCAGAAAGCTTGGAATAGGAAAGGTTAATTACGGAATCGATCCTATCCGGGATATCTATCTGGCATCAAGACTTAAAGATGCAAATCCTTTTGTTATTGTATATCGGACCAATGATCCGGCTACATACGGAAAAGCATTTACTTGTTTTTCTGAGAAAACAGTCAAAATTGAACAGAGCTGCATTTTTGATTATAAAGATGCACTTGCAAAAATTGAACCAAACATTATTCGCAGTTGGCAATACACGCATACAAGAACGGATATTGATTTTTCATATCCGGCACGGAGTATAAACTTAAAGCAAAAATGCAAAATCACCCTGGGAACGCGTTTATCATTTTCTGATATTGGAGAATGTGCGTTCCGTTTGCAGAACTGCATTTTTACAAACGGGGGAACAATTCTTCTTCCGCAAGAAGCATCAAGAAAGAAGAGTAATAAATTAAGTCCGGAAGGGATAGTTAAGGACTATAACAGCCAATGCTACATGAAATTTGATAAGATCATGGAGCAATTAAAATCCTATGGAACAATACCGGTTACAGATATGCAGCAGTCCGTCTGGAATATATTAGAAAAATTAAAGTTTTCTTCTGCATTCGGCTTCTCAAATACACGGGATCTGCAAAAAAATTACCTTTCTACATTTGAAAAAGAAGGCGATGCATTAGATGTCGTAATTAAAATTCTTAAGATACCTGGTGTTCTGCAAAGAAATTATCCAGGTACTACACATGATCGTGTAAATGAATGTATTGGTAAGATATTCAATTTGAAGATGGAGAAACTGATTGTATGAAAAAGATGGAAATCATATCTTCCGTATATGGAACTATCATATACGGAAAAGTGATTGGACTGAAACCTGGAACCGGAAATGCAGCATCACGCTTGACAATTGTAACATTAAATGAGATTAACGAAAATGGGCAGATAGTTGGTGGACATTATATCAAAGTTCTTTTTTGGAACTCAAAAAATGGAAAGCAGAAATTGTCTGACCGCGCCAGAAAACTTAAATCAGGTGATCTCATATCATGCCGTGTCGTATTTGACGCTGGAATACATTCTAAAGCCGTTGGCTTTGAATTCAAGCGTTCCGGCTTATATACACTTGCTATGAAAGATGAGCAAAAAACATATATTTTACATGGTCATGCCGAAAAAGTGATTCACGGGAAAAATGGATATTGCGGGATATATGTCCCTATAAAACGATATCAAAACGGAAGTTTTCAAACCGTTTGGTATCTCGCATCCTTTTTTAATTCTAATATTTCTGTTGTGAAAGGAGATACCGTTTTTCTTCGAGGATATCGTATCAGTGATAAAAGTTACAATGGGTTTGATTATTTAGATCTGACCTGTTCAGACATTATAGGAATTCATAATTTATAAAAAGCCGGATTCTTCTGGCTTTTTTTCTATCACACTATATATAAAAGGTATTATATGCCGTTTGAGAAAGGAGATCTCAATGTATACTGCACGAAATATTAAAAACCAGCACAATTGCCTGGTTCTATTTCAAAATTTAGGATCTACACTAAAACAGAAGCGACAGGAAGAAGGTGTATATTTATGATTCTGTTAATATTAATATTGTTACTTTACGCTACTTATACCGATATTAAGACATTGGAAGTCCCATTATGGGTTTCTCCGGTTATAATAAGCATTCGTTTCCTGCAGGACTTTATGTCGGGAGAGAATAACTTTCGAATAATGTCTGGATTATTGTGTGGGGCAATTTTATTCGGGATATTTTTTATGGTTGCTTATCTTGGAGATCAGCTAGGGGGAGCAGACTGTTTAATTGTTGCTGCGATAGGATATTCTTTGGATTTTTACGGATTTTACGCTGTCATAATTGGTTTAATCCTTACACTTCCATATACTGCATATATGAAAATCACAAATAAGGAACATGTGTATCCTTTAATTCCGTTCTTAACTACTGGATACATTATTATATTGATCATACTAACTGTTCAAGGCCAGTCTATATCATGGCTCTTATAAGGAGGAATTACTATGTTACAAAAAAGCTGGAACGCTGTTACATTAATTTGCGGTAATCATAAAAAGGATCATTCACATCCAATGAAACTGCAGCAGGGTCCTCATTCTCTTTTCTTTTCCTGCCCGGAATACAAATCCATTTATGGAGATGATCACGAAGGACGATCCTGCAATAATCGTCTTACATTAGTTGATTATGAAAGACTTCTGGATTATCTCACAGAACGTACCTATGCAGGTGATGGTCTGCAGGAAACTAATCTGACAGGGCTCAAATTCACATTAAAAGGCGTTGATTATGAAGTATTGGAGCACACTAAAGATAAATACCGTGTGCTTATGTTAAATAGAAAAGCGATTTCAAAATAAAAACGATTTGTTTGTAAAAGAGCATGTTTGTCTACATGCTCTTTTCTTTGTGCCAATTTTACCGTCCCATAATACGTTACAACTGGAATTTCTTTTCTCGCATTCTATAGAGATGAGCAAAACACATTAATTCAAAAGTAGGACGTGGCAGTTAGTTTC